>Ga0066669_10000418_pt1 | contig 13427 bp, 7 predicted proteins | sample GraSoiAngelo_118_FD_133940 | JGI IMG/M metagenome (GOLD analysis project Ga0066669, IMG submission 133940) | Grasslands soil microbial communities from the Angelo Coastal Reserve, California, USA - 14_0919_02_20cm | ecosystem: Environmental > Terrestrial > Soil > Grasslands | place: USA...
AGTCACGTCCAACACGTTTGCTTTATCAGTAACAGCTGCTACGTTGCAGTCGATCACGATTAGCGCAAACGGTTCTTCGATCGCCAAGGGCACCAGCGTTCAGTTCACGGCGACCGGAACTTTCAGCGACGGGAGCACCCAGAATCTGGCAACTTCGACGACATGGGCTTCTTCGAGTCCGGCAACTGTCAACATCAATAGTATGGGTTTGGCCACAGGAGCGGCCACCGGCTCAAGCAATATCACGGCGACTCAGAACGGAATCACATCCAACACTTTCGCTTTGACGGTCACTGCGGCGATACTGCAATCGATCACTGTCAGCGCCGACAGTTCCTTGATTGCGAAGGGCACCAGCATTCAGTTCACCGCAACGGGAACCTTTACCGATGGCAGCACTCAAAACCTGACCAGCACCGCGACATGGACCTCTTCAAGTCCTGTAACCGTAAATGTCAGTACCGCAGGTTTGGCTAGCGGAACGGCGATTGGCTCCAGCAACATCATCGCTACCCAGAATGGGATCACCTCGAATAGCTTTGCGCTAACTGTCACGGCGGCGACATTGCAAGCCATCACGATCAGCTCGCCCAAGACATCGATGGCCAAGGGCACGAGCGTGCAGTTCACCGCCACCGGAACCTTCAGCGATGGCAGCACACAGAGTCTGACAAACACCGCCACGTGGGCTTCTTCGAGTCAGACATCCGTTAACATTAACTCGACCGGTCTGGCGACTGGAGCGGCGATCGGTTTAAGCAACATCACTGCGACCCAGAACGGCATCAGCTCCAACTCGATTGCTCTTACCGTAACGGCAGCTACGCTGCAATCCATCACGATCAGCGCTGGCAGTTCCTCCATCGCCAAGGGTACGAGTGTGCAGTTCACCGCCACCGGAACATTCAGCGACGGCAGCACTCAAAATCTTACGAATACGGCTACATGGGCCAATTCGAGCCCAAGCGCAGTCAATCTCGACGCTACCGGCCTCGCGACCGGAGCCGCCATTGGTTCGAGTAATATCACCGCAACGCAGAATGGAATTACATCCAACAGCTTCGCTCTTGTGGTTACGGCAGCTACGCTGCAGTCGATCAACGTAAGCGCAAGCAGTTCTTCGATTGCTAAAGGCACAACAGTACAATTCACCGCCACCGGAACCTTCAGCGACGGCAGCACTCAGGATCTGACGAAGACGGCGAACTGGGCTTCTTCGAGTCCGACGACGGTGAATATCGGCTCCACGGGTCTGGCTACCGGATCATCAATCGGTTCCAGCAACATCACCGCAACTCAGAGCGGCATTAACTCCAACGGTTTCACCCTCACTGTGGCTGCGCCAGCACTACAGTCGATCAACGTGACCGCACCCAACACATCGCTTGGTATCGGACTTACGGAACAATTCACTGCTACCGGAAGGTTTAGCGACGGCAGCACGCAGAACTTAATGAATACCGTGAACTGGGCGAGTTCGACTCCGGCGAATGCCAGTATCAGCTCCAGCGGACTTGCCACGGGATTAGCCAGTGGCACAACTAACATTACGGCGTCCCAGAATGGGATCAATTCGAACGGTTTTGCACTCACGGTGACAGCCGTAATTTCAGGTACGCTGACCATCGCTGGCGCCGGAGCAACTGTGAATCTGAACGGATCCGCCAGCTCTACCACGACAGCAGATGCCACTGGCAACTATAGCTTTAGCGGAATTTTGAACGGCAGTTACACGGTCACACCAACAAAGAGTGGCGTGACTTTCAGTCCTGTGAACCAGAGCGTCACCATTAATGGAGCGTCGAATACGGCGGTGAACTTCACCGCAACCGTCCAAACTTGGACTATTTCGGGCACGCTAAAGCCCGCCTCTGATACTGCAGGGGCCACGTTGACTCTCAGCGGAGCCCCTATTGCAACGACTACGGCGGCCGCAGATGGCACCTACAGCTTCACTGGAATCGCAAACGGCACTTACACGGTAACCCCAACGAAGACTGGATACACTTTTAATCCGGCGAACCAGCAGATAACTGTCTCCAATGCTTCGAAGACTGGCATAAACTTCGCGACTGTTCCGGTTCTTTCGACCTCACCGGGGAGTTTCACCTTCTCAAACATCACTGTCGGCACGACGAGCGCGCTGCAATCGGGAACACTGAGCGCCTCGGGCGGAAGCGTTACGGTCACGAACGACACGTTGACCGGGGCTGGATTTGCTGTAAGCGGAATCACTTTCCCGCTGACGTTGAGCCCAGGACAGAGCCAGGGCTTGAGCGTGAGCTTCTCGCCTTTAGCAACGGGCAGTGTGTCTGGCTCGCTCTCGTTCACCAGCAACGCATCGAACACTCCGCCAGCGATCACGCTAAGTGGGACCGGCGCCGGTCTTGGCCTCTCGCCCATGACCGTGAACTTCGGGTCCGTGCCCGACGGCAGCACTTCCCCGCAGACCGCCACGCTGAGTGCAGCTGGAGGGCCCGTAACAGTCACTGCTGCGAATCTGTCGGGAGCAGCCTTCTCGATTTCTGGCTTGCCGGCTCTGCCGTTTACGATCGCGGCTGGTCAGAGCCAGACATTCAGCGTCACCTTCGCTCCAATGCCGGGTTCACCAGGTCCAGCTTCGGGAAGCGTCGCTTTCCTCACTGGACTCAATAATGTGACGCAGACTCTCTCCGGCATGGGCACTTCGAATGTCTCGCTTACCTGGACAGCCAGTACCACGCCGAACGTGACATATAACGTATATCGCTGCTCGATTTCGGCAAGTGCATGCGATCCGAGCCAACCCGCCAATTTCGGTTCGCCGCTCGCAACCCAGATTGCCGCAACGTCGTACGCCGATTTGACCGCTTCCTCCGGTGTGACGTACTACTACGCATTGACCGCTGTCGACAGTAGCAACAACGAGAGCGGGTTGTCCTTAGTTGCGAGCGCGGTCATACCGTAGCCTGCTCGGCCCCGAACTCCCGCGCTGGCTTTTTTTGCTGATTCCTGTATCGGGAATTGGCGACAGGCGGCATGAATCGCGTCTAATGCCTCTCGCCAGGAGGGCGCGAAGCCTTTTACTTGCCCGTAAGCTTCCCCAGGATCTGCTTGGCCAAGTTCAAAGCTTCCCCGAAATGTTTCTGATATTCGGCGAATTGGCGATTGAGCTCCAGAGATTGATCTGGCGCGAGCTTTGCATGAAACAGCATGTCGCGCACCTTAACCGGATTGGGCAGGAGCGCTTCGTCGTTCAAATCTTCGAGCGCTTGATGTGGATCAGGAGTAGACATTGATTTGCCCTCGTTGTAGTTTCACGCACCAACCGCTTTCCGCGCTGTTGCGTGAATCAGATCAATCTCGTCAGATCGACTCCGTTCCCCACAGATCATGGAGATGGACTACTCCGAGCAGCTGCGAATCGCTTTCGATCACAACCAACGAGGTAATCTTGCGCTCCTCCATGACGTTCAACGCAGTCATGGCGAAGGTCGATGGCGGCACCGTAACCGGAGTCCGTGTCATGCATTCGCCCGCTTTCAGGTCCATCGCATCTTTCCCACGTCGTTCGAGCAGGCGCCGCAGGTCTCCATCGCTGATCACGCCCAGCAGCTTCCCGTTCTGGGCGACCGTTGTCATGCCCAACTTCTTACGCGACATCTCGTAAATCACCTCGTGCATCGAGGTCTCGGGTGTGACGCGGGGCAACGCATCTCCAGCATGCATCAGCTCGGAGACGCGCATCAGCTTCTTGCCCAGTTTTCCGCCTGGGTGCAGTTCGGCGAAGTCCTCTTCTTTGAATCCCCGCTTTTCTGAGAGTGCAACCGCGACTGCGTCTCCGAGCGCAAGCATCGCTGTCGTGCTGGCAGTGGGCGCCAGGCCCAGATTGCATCCCTCCCGCGGGACCGAGCAATCGAGCGCAACATCTGAGGCTTGCGCTAGCGTGGATTGCAGATCGCAGGTGAAGCAGATGAGCGCGTCGCCGATGCGTTTGATCTTGGCAAGAAGCTTTAACAGTTCTTCGGTTTCGCCGCTTGAGGAGAGCGCGATGACGACGTCTCCACTGGCGACCATCCCCAAGTCTCCATGCAAAGCTTCAGCTGGATGCATGAATAACGAAGGCGTTCCAGTGGAACTTAACGTTGCCGCAATCTTCTGCGCGATGATTCCGCTCTTTCCCATCCCGGTGACGACCACTCGCGAGGTGCACCGATGCAGGAGATCCACCGCTCGCTCGAAGCTCTGCTTCATAGGACCAGCCAGTCGATCTGCCAACGCGACGAGCGCCTCCGCCTCGATGCGAACTACGCTTTCCCCAGTAGAGGACATGGATGAAGAGATGGTAACAAAGCCAGAAAGACACGCATCATGCTAAGGCCAGGGGTCAAAACACAACCCCCAATGCTCGTCCCCGCTTTCTCCTTGACAGCTTAGGAGAGCCACGCTAATCTCCTAAGCACATTAGGAGTACACAATGACCGAACAGGCCCAGCTCCTTCCCGGGACCCTCGATCTCCTCATACTGAAGACTGTTTCTTTAGGTCCTCTTCACGGCTACGGAGTGCTTCTGCGCATCGGGCAAATCTCCGGGAAGGCGCTGCTCATCGAGCAAGGAGCGCTTTATCCCGCGTTGTTCCGCCTGGTGCGCCAAGGGCTATTGAAGGCAAGCTGGGGGACATCAGAGAACAATCGTCGCGCCAAGTTCTACGACCTAACTACCGCCGGACGTAAACGCCTTCGGGAAGAAACCGAGGGATGGAATCGGCTGGCTACGGCCATCGGGTCAGCGCTTGCGGCCCAACCGGAGGAAGTATGAAACTCCTGGCTTATTTTCGTTCCCTCGCCGCGAAGTTTCTTCATCGTGATGACCTGGACGACGAGGTAGAGGAAGAGCTTCGCTCTCACATTCAGAGCCGAGCCGATGATCTCGAACGTTCAGGTCTGAGCCGTGCCGAAGCCGAGCGCCGCGCGGGCCTCGAATTTGGCGCCAAAGAGCGTGTGAAAGAGGAAATTCAGGAAGCGCTCGGCGGCAATTTTCTCGACACACTTCTGCAAGACGTGCGCGTGAGTCTTCGCGTGCTGCGCAAGTCTCCCGGATTCTTAACCGTTACCGTTCTGACGCTCGCATTGGGAATCGGCGCAAACGCAGTGGTATTCAGCGTGATCAATGCCTTCATCCTGCATCCGCTTAATGTCCCGAAAGCGGAAAGCCTCTACCAACTTGAGCGCGGTAAGGACAAGGCAGGCAATTTCTCGTATCCCGACTATCTCGATCTGCGCGATCGCAACCGCAGCTTCGATGGTCTGATTGCTTGGAACGTCACTGCGGTTGGATTGGATACCGGCAAGGATCCGTACCGCTCCTGGGTAATTGAAACGAGCGGAAACTATTTCGACGCTCTAGGCATTCAGCCCTATCTGGGCCGGTTATTCCACGGTTCCGACGAGCATGGCCTGAACAGCGCTCCCTATGCCGTACTGAGTTACGAGTGTTGGCACACTCATTTCCACGACGATCCCGGCATCGTCGGCCGGACCATTCAGCTCAGTAAACAGCCCTTTACCGTTCTCGGTGTAGCGCCTCCTGATTTTCATGGGGTACTGATGTTTTTCCATCCAGATCTGTTTGTGCCGATAATCAACCGGGAGCAGATAGATGGATTGAGTCAGCTGGATGAGCGCGGCGTCCGCTGGGTTTTCATGGTCATGGGACATCTGAAGCCGGGAGTGACTCGGGCGCGGGCAATCGCAGATCTAAACTCTATCGGTTCCTATCTGGAAAAGAGTTATCCCAAAGAAGATAGCAACATGACCTTTTCCTTGGCGAAGCCAAGTTTTTATGGCGACTATCTTGGCCCGGCTGTACAAGGCTTTCTCGCAGGATTGATGCTGCTGGCAGGACTGATTCTGCTGGCCGCATGTGCCAATTTGGGAAGTCTGTTTGCAGCCCGTGCGGCTGACCGTGCCCGCGAGGTTGCCCTGCGGCTTGCGCTGGGATCGAGCCGCACCCGCATTCTTCGGCAGGTGTTCACTGAAGCCGTGCTGATTTCCCTGATCGGAGGCGCTGTCGGGCTTTGGGGCAGCGTTCTGCTGTTGCACGGTTTGAGTGCGTGGCGGCCCTTTGCCAACTGGCCAATCCAGGTGCCTGTGAACCCAGACGCGAATGTTTATCTCGTCGCTCTGTTACTGGCGCTAGTCAGCGGTTTCCTCTTCGGCGCAGTCCCAGTGCGGCAGATACTGCGCACCAATGCGTATGAGATCGTGAAGGGCTCCAGTGCCATAGTGGGACAACGGATTACCGTCCGCGACCTGCTGCTGGTAGTGCAGATTGCTATTTGTGCGGTGCTTGTGACCTCGTCGATGGTCGCGGTGCGCGGCCTGGTGCGTTCGCTGCATAATGATTTCGGATTCAATCCGGAGAACGCAATGCTCGTAGATACAGATCTCATGATGGGCGGCTACAGGGGCGAGGGCGTTCGCAAAATGCAGCGGCGCATGATCGAGGTTCTACAGGCAATTCCCGGAGTCGAGTCGGTTGGGCTCGCGGATTCGGTTCCCTTAGGTGATGGTGCGAACAGCGCAATTGTCTTTACCGACAAAACCACGGATTTGCGTCCAGCCAACGCTGCCACTGAAGCCGCAATGTTCAGCATATCTCCCGATTACTTCCGAGCGGATGGCACCTCTCTATTGTCGGGACGAACGATTACCTGGCACGATGACAAGCCTGCTCCGCGCGTTGCGGTGGTTAATCCGGTGTTTGCGCGGAAGATCTTCGGCTCGGTAAACAACGCGATCGGCGCCTATTACAAGCTGCGGGACGGAAGTCGTATTCAAGTGGTAGGCATTGTCGAAGACGGAAAATATAACAGCCTCACCGAAAACCCAACACCCGCGATGTTTTTCCCGATCTTGCAAGCTCCAACGAGTTCAACATGGCTAGTGGTGCGTTCCAGCCGCGATCCCCTGCAACTGGGATCAGCCATCAGAAGCACGCTGCATGATCTGGATGCAGGACTGCCTATTTACATCCAGACGCGCTACAAGGAACTGGACGCAATTCTGTTTGGGGCGCGCATGGCGACCATGGCTCTCGGTGTGCTGTGACTCATGGGCGCGATGCTGGCGATCACCGGCATCTTCGGAATGGCGGCCTATTCGGTCAGCAAGCGCCTGCGAGAGCTGGGAATCCGTATCGCCCTCGGCGCAGAGCGCAAGCAAGTGTTGCACGCGGCACTCGGACGAGCATTCAAATTGCTCGCTCTCGGCTCCGCCGCAGGACTGCTCCTCGGAATTCTCGCAAGCCGCGTGCTTGCCTTCATCGTTTATTCGGCAACTCCCCGCGATCCTATCGTTTTGGCGGGTGCTGTCCTGACAATGTCACTGCTCGGACTACTCGCAACGTGGATCCCAGCACAACGAGCGCTGTCCGTCGATCCACTCATCTTGCTGCGCGAAGAATGACCTCCGAAAACAATACATGGCCGCCGGAGATACATAAGCCAATTACAAACTCCACTTCCAATCCTTAACCTCGGGCATGTCTTCGCCATGTTCTGACACGTAAATCTTGTGGCGCTGCATCTGCTCGTAGTAGCGTTCTGTGGCCTCGGGAACGAGGTGCGCGAATCGCGGAATACGGCGAATCGCATCGAGCTCAAGTTGGAAGCGATCGAGGTTATTCAGCACGACCATATCGAATGGCGTCGTCGTGGTTCCCTCTTCTTTATATCCGCGCACATGAATGTTGTCGTGATTGTGGCGGCGATACGTGAGTTTGTGGATCAGAGCCGGATAGCCGTGATACGCAAAGATCACGGGCTTGTCGGTAGTAAAGATTGCGTCGAAATCCTCGTCCTGCAAGCCGTGCGGATGTTCTTCGTAGGGCTGCAGCGCCATCAAGTCGACGACGTTTACAACGCGAACGCGAATGTCGGGAACGTGCTTTCTTAAGCCAGTGACTGCTGCGAGCGTCTCTAAGGTTGGAATATCTCCGGCGCAAGCCATCACGACATCAGGATTGCCTGCATCGTTGCTGGCCCAATCCCAAACTCCAAGTCCCGTTGTGCAATGGCGCACGGCGGATTCCATGTCCAGCCACACCCATGCAGGTTGTTTGCCCGCGACGATGAGGTTCACGTAGTTCCGACTGCGAAGGCAGTGGTCTGCGACCGAAAGCAGCGTGTTCGCATCCGGAGGCAAATAGACGCGCACGATCTCCGCTTTCTTGTTCGAGACATGATCGATGAATCCCGGATCCTGATGAGAAAAACCATTATGGTCCTGCCGCCACACATGCGAGCTGAGCAGGTAATTCAGAGAAGCGATCGGCTTCCGCCACGTGAGATGTCGCGTCGTCTTCAGCCACTTCGCATGCTGATTGAACATTGAGTCCACGATGTGGATGAAGGCTTCGTAGCAATTGAACAATCCATGACGTCCGGTGAGTAGGTAACCTTCGAGCCAGCCTTCGCACATGTGCTCGCTCAAGACTTCCATTACACGGCCGTCACGGGCCAGGTTCACATCTACCGGCTCAATGGCCGCTTCCCATTCCTTGCCAGTAACTTCGAAAACAGCATCGAGCCGATTGGACGCAGTCTCGTCAGGCCCCATGATGCGGAAATTGCGCTTCTCCTCGTTGAGCTTTAGAACATCGCGCAAAAATCGCCCAAGCACCCGCGTCGCCTCAGCTTCGACTGTGCCCGGATGATCGATCTTGACCGCATAGTCGCGGAAGTGCGGCATAGTGAGTGGCTCAAGCAAGAGTCCACCATTTGCGTGTGGGTTCATGCCCATCCGACGTCGGCCTTTGGGAGCAAGCGAAGTGATTTCGTCGCGGACCTTGCCGTCTTTATCAAAGAGCTCTTCCGGCTTATAACTTCGCAGCCAGTCTTCAAGGATCTTCAGATGCGCCGGATTTTTACGCACGTCATCCACCGGTACTTGATGCGAGCGCCACGTTCCCTCCACCGGCTTGCCATCCACTTCTTTCGGACCAGTCCAGCCCTTCGGGCTCTTCAAGATCAACATTGGCCAGGAGGGACGCTCCGGGTTCTGCTGCTTCCTCGCCCGCTGCTGAATCGACTGAATGTCAGCCAGAATCTGATCCAGACTCGCCGCCATCATTTGATGCATCTCGGCAGGATCGCTCCCTGCAATCAGCACCGGATGATAGCCATATCCGCGAAACAGATCGAGTAGTTCATTTTCGGGAATGCGCGCGAGCACAGTGGGATTCGCGATTTTGTATCCATTCAGATGCAAAATCGGCAACACCGCACCGTCCTTGACTGGGTTGAGGAATTTGTTCGAGTGCCAACTGGTGGCGCAGGGACCCGTCTCCGCCTCACCGTCACCGACAATGCACGCGACGACCAGACCGGGATTGTCGAATGCAGCTCCGTAAGCGTGGAGCAATGAATATCCCAGCTCTCCGCCCTCATGTATTGATCCGGGAACCTCCGGCGCCACGTGACTCGGAATCCCATATGGCCATGAAAATTGTTGAAATAGGCGATACAGTCCATAACGGTTCTGCTCGACGGCAGGATAGATCTCTGTGTAGGAGCCTTCGAGATACGTATGGGCTACGAGTCCGGGACCGCCGTGTCCTGGCCCAATCACGTACATCATGTTGATATCGTTCTTAACGATAAGCCGATTTAAGTGGGTGTAGATAAAATTCAGGCCCGCCGTCGTTCCCCAATGACCCAGTAGCCGCGGCTTGATGTCGTCTGCTGTGAGCGGCCGTTCAAGAAGAGGATTGTCCTTAAGATAGATCTGCCCGACGGTCAGGTAATTGGCTGCGCGCCAATAGGCGTGCATTCGCTGCACTTCCTCGTCACTTAGGGGATGAGTTGAAGTCTTGTGTTCTTCTACTGTTTCCGCGTATGGCATTCCAACACCTTCTTCCTTCGTTCAACGATGGTTTTTGGATGTTCCGATGTCGGCAAAGTTCACTTCTATCGACCATTAGGTTACCCTTTCGTGACCTGGATCACAGCGGCCATAAAAAAGAAAAGGCCGGCATGGCAATGCCGGCCCAAAGCAGTCAGAGACTTGTTCGACTAGAAGCTGAAGCGGAATCCGAATTCACCTGCCAACGAGCGCGGAATGTTCGTGCTGGTTGGATTGATGAATCCGGCAGGAGTACCGAAGTTGTTGTTACCGTTCTTATCTTTACCGTTGACGTTCGTGTTGACGTCATTGCCGTAATTAGCGCGATTGGTCAAGTTGAATGCCTGAGCCATGATCTGCACGTTGGCTTTTTCGCCTATCTTGAAGTTCTTGCTCAATCGCGCATCAAGTTGGGCGAAGGTATCTCCACGGAAGTTGTTGAACGGCACCAGGTGGCAACTTCCAGCAAAGTAGCAGGCTTGCCCAGCAGCTTTCGTCATGAAAGTATTCGGGCTGCTGTTCGGTACGACTACAGCGCGATTGTCCTCACCCGAACCGAAACCGAGCGTATCCGTGGGAGCCGCAGCATTGTAAGGACGCCCAGAACCCACTTGGAGGATCGGGGCGAACTGAATCTTCCATGGCAGGTCGGCAACCGCACTCAGAGTCAGGTGATGACGTTCATCGTTGAAGGTTGGACCGTACTCAAACGGCGAGAATGGATTGTGGGGGTCGCGCGGATAGTGGCGGAATGACGTTCCGGTATCGCCGTACGCCATTGCGCGCGCCAAGGTATAGTTAGCTCGCAACGAGAAGTGGCGAACCATCTGCCGCCTGTAGCTGAGGTTCATGCCATCGTAGCGTGAGCGCCCAATCGATTGCTCGTCCCGCACACTATGAAGTACGGGAACCCCTGCTGCCGCAAATGCCGCGTCAAGCGGACGGGTAGTGCCATCACCGACCAAAGGTAACTGCGGATTGATGTTGATGGTTTTATTCAGGTGTAGGCCAAGCACATGGACATACTCGGCTTCGAATACCGAAGAGTTGTTAAGCTGCCAGCTATAGCCAATGTTCTCTTCCTCGGTCATCGGGTTCTGGTAGAGCGGATCCATGATGCGTCCAGTGCTGCCATCAAGAAGTTGGCTCGACGGAGGACCGACTGTCGGCAGCGGATCGACCCCATACCGGTAGTTCCCCAACGGAATTCCTGTTCCGGGAACGACCTCTCCGGGAGTCCCGATTGAGAACTGAGTCTGGAAGATGGTGGCGTTGCTCATCTGCTCCATGAACAAGGGGATATTCTGGAAGATGTTTCCGTAGTAAAGACCGAATCCTCCACGAAGGACATGCTTTCCAGCTCCGGTCAGATCGTAAGCGAAACCGATTCGTGGACTGAAGTTCTTATTGTCGTCACTTGGTTTTCTTGAGGTGAACTGCTTGGCTAGTGGACTGATGCTGGAGATCGCAACCAGTTCCTGGAAAGTGCGGCTCTTGTCGATCGCCGAGCCGCCGATAAAGTTGAAGTCCTTGTCCCAACGCAGGCCGAGATTCAACGTCAAGCGCCTTGAAATCTTCCAATCGTCCTGGAAGTAAGTTCCGAATTGCTTGGTTCCGCCTGGAACGTTCGTCGCCGGATCGCCATTCGAAATGGACATTCCGACAACCGCACCTGGAGAAGCGAATCCTTGCGGAAAATTGGCTTTGTCAGTCGTGATTTGGCTTGGATCTGCCCCAAAATCGACCTCAAGCGTGTCATTGAACTCGAAGTATCCACCCAGAGTTGGATTGTGAATGTAATCCACTCCGAACTTGAAGTTGTGATTGTTCCAGCTCTTCGAGACGTCGTCCTTGAACTGCCACTTGCGTTGGAACGACTGTTGGGGAACGTTGGCGTTGGTGCCGAAGCAAGAGCCGCCGGCGCCGCAGTTGTTGCTTCCGCCGCCCGGGAAGGTGATCAGCGGTACGCGAATCTTGCTGTCGATGACGTTGTTCCAATACTGGAAGCCGAAGGTGAAGCTATTTACTGTCGTGTTCGACAGGGTTGAATTCAGCGTCAGGTTCGCCAGTTGCAGCTGGTTAGTGGTGAAATTTCCCGCGGTGGCATCCTGGAAGCCATCCGACTGATCGTTGTTGCTGTCGTTCCCCTGCGAGTTATAACTCAGATAGGCAGTATTTTTCGAGTTGATGATGTAGTCAGCACGTCCGTTATAGCGCGTCTCAAAAAATGGCGTCGGCACGATTGAGATCGGCTTCGCACCCAGCGGCTGAGCAAGCGTCAATTCGTTGAAGGTGTCCGGGCTCTCCTGGATGCTGGTGTGCTCGCGCTGGCGCTCGTACGCAAAAAAGCCGAAGAGCTTGTCCTTCACGAACGGTCCGCCTATGCTGCCACCGAACTGCTGGCGCGAGTACGGCGGGTTCGCGGTCTGTCCCGGCTGGGGATGCTGATCGGCATTGAATGTCTGATCGCGGAAGAAGCCGAAGATCGAGCCGTGGTAATTATTCGATCCTGATTTGGTAATCATGTTGATCGCCGCGCCCTCTGACCGTCCATTGGCCGCAGAGAATCGCTGCGTGGAGATGGCAAACTCCTGCACGGCTTCCAGTGGAAGCTGCATTACCGGCCCGCCGACGGTGTTGTCCTTGTTATCGACGCCGTTCACGGTCACGTTTACGTTACGGCCACCGTCTCCGTTGACGGAGAGAATCGCGTAGCGATTCTTCGTGGGATCGTAGGAATCCGCGGCTTTCACGCCGGGAGTAAGGTACGCGAGGTTCGCAACATCGCGGCCGATCAGTGGAAGATCCTGCACTTCCTTCGGCGTAATGTTTTGACTAACGTCGGTTTTCAGCGCGTCCACTAGCGGAGCTTCCGCGCTCACTTCGACCGTCTCAGTTGCAGAACCCACGTTGAGAGTAAAGTTGTGCGACGTGGTTGATCCGACCAGAGTTTGCACTCTCTCGGCGCGTGCCTTGTCAAAACCCGTCATGCTCACAGACAGGCTGTAGACTCCGACTGATAGTGGATCGAATCGATAACTGCCATCCGCTCCGGTCTTCATGGAGCGACTTACTCCAGTTGCTGCGCTGGTGACCGTAACTTCTGCGCCGACGATAGCAGCGCCGCTTTTATCAGTGACTGTGCCTTGAATGCTCGAGCTGGCAGTAACTTGAGCAAATGCACAGTTGGCGGCAACTAACAAGCTACAAAGCCACAGAGATAATTTCCTACACATTGCCTCTTCTCCTTAATATGTGCTTAGCGAGAACAACTCAGCGGCGATGACCTCTGTCCCTACCCCTGACCGCAGAACTCTTTTCGCCATTTGGTCCCCGAATTTTCAGACACGTTCATCGACGAAATCCAGACTCCGAGCGGAGAAACATGGCGCTTCAACAACATTGATGGGACAAGGCGCGGAGTCTCAGGGACGACGTCGGAAAGCATCCTCAGTCTGCGGGAGAGCCGGAAGAAATTCCGTGTCAAACGTGACTGGGGACTACTCTACATAGTTAGTGCATGACAGTTTCGTTGTTGTAACTGA
>Ga0066669_10000427_pt1 | contig 13342 bp, 15 predicted proteins | sample GraSoiAngelo_118_FD_133940 | JGI IMG/M metagenome (GOLD analysis project Ga0066669, IMG submission 133940) | Grasslands soil microbial communities from the Angelo Coastal Reserve, California, USA - 14_0919_02_20cm | ecosystem: Environmental > Terrestrial > Soil > Grasslands | place: USA...
CCGGGCTTCGAGCAAATCCCGTTGACGATCGCGCCGCCACACGGCCAAACGTAACCCTGCGGCGCGAGCGTCGGCGGCACCGCGTTCGCGTCGGTCGTTCGGAACGGCAGGTGCACGCCATGCGAACCTACGTAGCCGACCATCGCCGTCAAATTGTGTGCGACTTCACGTTGGACATTCAGGTTCCACTGCATTACATACGACCGCGCCGGATTGAAGTCCACAAAATCGGCGCGCAAGGCGCCGCCGGCCTGTATCAGTGGCAGCGCCCCTTTCGGGAACGAACCCGCAGGCGGATTGTTCAGCGTGGGAAAGAGAAAGAACGGCGCCGAGAAGGCGTCCATCAGATTGAACTGGTAAGTGAGCGGCAGCATGTCAAAGAAGCCAAACCCGCCGCGAATCGCCGTCTTTCCATTCTTGAATGGATCCCACGAGAAGCCAACTCGAGGGTCGAAGTTCTTGAGCGTCGGATTGTGAAAATACGGATCGCCGCTGAAGACCTGGGGTGAGTCCAAGGTGCGAAGATTCGCAACCTTCCCGTGTGCTTCGGTCGGAACCGTCGCTGGCTCGTAACGCAACCCGGCGTTGACCGTAAGGTTCGACGCCAGCCGGATGTCATCTTCGAAATATCCGCCGAAGACTCTCTGCCGCAGATTACGCGGGTTTGCTCCGCCGAGCTGGATTTGAAGGGATAGCGGTTTGTTCTGGAGGAAATCGGAAAGAGAGTTGAAGCGAAAAATCCCGTCCGGCGACGCGCTCAGCGTCATGTTGGAATCGATCCGCTCATACGCGAAGCCAAACTTCAGCGAATGGATTCCGCGCGTTAAGAATGCGTCATCGTAGAATTGCCATGTCGTAAATCCATAGTTAGCGAACGACGTGCCATTCAAACCGCCCTGGAATTGGGTGACCCCGGATCCAACGTTGAGCTGCGGTGCGAACAGTCCGGGCCCGGCTCCGAGTGATGGGTCGTTTCCCAGCGGATTCGCACCCGGCAACGTGTCGAGCGTGTCGGCGACTTCACGGTTCGCGCCGACACGCACGGCGTTGACGAATGTCGGCGTAAACACGTGATTTTCTTCGATCGACACCGTCTGGCGGCGTGTGCGGTTGGTGTTCAGCAGAACATTTAGGTTGTCCGGCAGCGTGGTGCTGGCGTTGTCGAAAAGATAGGTGACGTGTGCGCTGTCTTTCTGCGACAAAGTGTGGTCGACGCGAGCCGTTATGAAGTCTTCGGGCGTATCCGATTTCCCGACAAAGCTGTACGTGCCGATATCGCCCTTTTCACTCCCGGGATCCGGAACGTGCCAGAGTGGCAGGTAAGGCTTGACGGCGGGATCAACAGTAATCGGCGTCTTGCTCGTGGTGAGGATTCCGTTACGCGCGTTCAATGAGGGAACCGTGGTCAAATTGGTTGTCGATAATGCCTGGCGAAGCCCTTCGAAATCGACAAAGAAGAACGTATGGTTCTTGCGGATCGGACCACCGAGGGACGCTCCGAATTGATTACGTTTGAAAGGCGGCCGTACCGTGTCAACGTAGTTGCGCGCATCGAGTTTGTCGTTGCGCAGGAACTCGTAGGCGGTGCCATGGAACGCATTTGAGCCAGCCTTAGTGCTGGCGTTGATTACGCCACCCGAGGTTAGTCCGTAGGCCGCCGAGTAGTTGCTGGAGACGACAGAGAACTCCTGGATGGCGTCCACACCAAGGCTGACGCCGAGCGTGCTACCCGGCGCAGAATTGGCGTAATCGTTCACGCTGATGCCGTCGATGCGGTAGTTATTCTGTTGCGGGCGCGCACCATTGATCGTCAACTGCGAGCCAAAGCCGCGATTGCCTCGATTGTTCAGACCGGCGGCCGAAGGCTGAGTGCGAATGTTGGCGATGCCAGCTTGTAAGGAAGCAAGTTGCGTCCAGTCGCGACCATTCAGCGGAAGCTCGCGCGTGGTGGTCTCGTTGACGACGTCGCTGATCTCAGAGCTGGCGAGTTGCACGGTTGGCGCGCCCGCCGTGACCTCGATATTTTCGCTGACCTTCGCGACCTGCAAGGTCGCGTTAAATACTTCTTTCTCGCCGACCATTAATGTCAACTGCGGCTGCTGAACCGTAGCGAACCCGGGCGCCGCGATGTTGACCGAATATGGTCCCGGCGCAAGATTCGGCAGGCTGTAAAGTCCGGTAGCATTCGTCGGCACGGTTCGTGTCACGCCCGTCTCCACACCGGTAACGGTAACTTGCGCGTTTGGTACAACTGCGCCCGAGGAGTCGGTCACTGTGCCTGACAGTGTCGCACCGACTACCTGAGCGGCCGATGGCGCCGCAAGGGCGCAGAGCACGATAAAGATGCTAGCGATTCTTAAACAGCGGTTCGCGAATAGCATGGATGGTGCGAGCGATGCCTGCATCGATTTACTCCTTTGCGGCGCGCCTGGCACTCCGCATCGTCTCTCGACGAAGCGGACGCTGTATTAGAGGTCGGAATTTTGTTCGGAATGCGCCCCACGTGCTTCCGGCTTTATTGGCCGCGCGAAGTTTACCAACACCGACTGCAGGCAACAATAAAAAAGAGATTAAGTTGCACTCAGGAACACCAATCGCGGCTTTGCCTTGACCGCGTGCAAGCGAAATAGTACGTTGCCGGCTAATCGCCCATCTCTTCGTGCCCGCGTTGGAGCCGTGCGTCGACGCTTGAAGTGGAGATGACTTGTGGGAGGACCTATCGATGGTGATCGTGCGAAAGATTGCCGGCTTGATTGCAGGCGCCGCTGTTATTGCTGCCGCTACTACGTTTGTCAACGCTCAAGAGGTTCCGGCGGACACCACTGCGCCTCGGATCGCGGTGAATCAGGAAGCTAAGGATGCCGCGACGAAACTTGACCTGCTGCAGCAGGAGATTTACATCGCCGAACAACAACTCACGTGGCTCACCCTCCTGCAACAGTATGGCGATCGGTTGCACGTCGAACGTGTGATGTTTCCCAGCCAGAAGGAACTCGTTCCAGGTTATATCTTCACGCCGGTAAAGCTGGACAAAAGCCAGAAACACCCTGGGCTGGTAATCGTGCACGGTGCGTTCCACGGGCACTTGGATTGGCGCTTCTTCGACCTGATTGAGTACGCCGTCTCGCGCGGCTATGTCGTAATCTTCCCCGACTATCGCGGCAGTTCCGGCTACGGCGACGTCGTTTACAAAAACGACTATGGCATCACCGACACGGCCGACGTACTCAACGCCGCCGACTATCTCCTCAAGTCGCACCCGTATGTGGATCCGCAACGTCTCGGAATCTTCGGCCACAGCCGGGGCGGCATGGTGACGCTGCTGGCCATCGAACGCTCTCCGAAGAAGTTCAAGGCGGCCGTCGATGTTGCGGGCCTGACAGATTTCGTTGCCTTCATGGCATACAAGCCCGACTTCAGAAGGATGGAAACCGCGGTTGAAACCCAGTTCAACGGCAAGCTGCCGTCCGAAAATCTCGGACCTTACATGGACATCTCACCGCTCAACCACGTCGACGACATTGAGACACCGCTGTATGTGTTTGCAACGACCGGCGACAGGACAGTCCCACTGACGCTCCATTCAGGACGTCTGATCGACGCGCTTCGTGCGCGCGGGAAAGTATTTGAGTCAAAGATTTACGATCATGCGCCGGGCGATCATGTCTTCCTTTTCGGCGACTCGGACGAACGCCGCGATATGTTCGAGCGCGCCTTCGACTTTTTAGGCAAATATTTGAAATAGCTAGTGAGAGAGTTTGGGGTTTGCCGCACCCGAACGCTGTAAACATACAGTCCTGGTTGGCGAACCGACTTGGCACCGAGAAGAAATCCATCGCGGCGATCACTTCACCATGGTTACTCAGAAATGTTTTCCATCGCATGCTTCGATCACGAAGCCTGCGTGCACGTCGCATCCAGCGCGAGACCGTTCTCTCGGAGACATCAAATCCAAGCTGCAGCAGTTCACCGTGAATCCGAGGCGCACCCCAGGTAGGATTCTCGACGACCATCCGGAAAATCAGTTCGCACAGTTCCCTGCTGATTCGCCTTCGGCCACGGCCGACCTCGTGGCGGCAACGCCAGCGCCAATACTGGGAATCTGAATATCGCAGGCGCCGGAAACGGGATCAAGTTCCCAGACGGGACGATCTTGACTACGGCAACCAACAATTCCGGCGGTGCTGGACCCAGTAGTAGCTCATTGCTGCCTGCATTCCTTCCCGGTCCGCTGACGAAAGCGTATACCGCTGCATCTTTCGTGCCGGATTCTTCGATTACTGTTAGGCGCATTTCCGCTGCGTTAAAAACACCACCCGATGCGAACTGTCGTCCGACAGTGCTTCGGGTCAGCGCAACCAACGGGAACTCCGGACAAAATACCTCAAACCCAGCTATCACAGGACAGGATGTCCGGTTATTAGGCGGGCGAAGTCGTTTGTGCGAGGCCGATGGTCAAGGCTTGACGCTTGCCAGGACTACTTTTTCACCGTCTCTCAGCAGGATATCGATAGACCTAAAGCCAGCATCCGCGAGCAGACCGACCCACCGCATTGCAGACAGGCCGTCCCCGATACGATTTTGATTGTCAGGAGGGTCGCCGAGGAAGCCATAATCGTACCCCAATAGAGCATCCACTCGCGACCAGAAGCGGCGCCAATCTTCGTACTTGTGCTGGCTTGGCTGTTCCTTCCGCCATGCGTCGAACCCGGACGCAAACGGCGGCTCGACTCCTGCGGGTTCCATAAGCAGAAAAACGCCGCCTGACCGGAGCGACTGAAAGATGCCACTGAAAAGTCCTGCTGCCTCTGCCAAGCTGAACCAGTGCACGCTGTTCACGGCCACCACGACTTGATAGTCGCTCGCCAAATCGCGCCGCCAGTTTGGTTCCGACAAATCACGCGCCCACGTCCGCCCGCCTATGCCATCACGGCGATTGACCGCGCCGCAGAGCGAGACAAAGAACTCATTCCTATCCACGGAATCGATCCGAGCGTGCGGAAATCGCGAATGAATGGCGCGGCCTGCGTCGCCTGGCCCGCAGCCCACGTCCAAAACCCGCAGGCTCTGGTCAATCGGAAATGGAATCACTGCGGCGATGACCTTCAGCGCGCCTGGCTTGGCGGGACCCTGCTCCGCGTGCCACAAGTCGAGCCATGCATCGAGATCTTCGCCACGAAGTTTATCCTCAATCTCGGCCTGAGTAGGGATTGCCACTGGTTTCTTCCTTTGCAGGTTCGCAATGCACCGATAGGTCGTTATCGCATGCGAAGGGCGACCGGGTATTGGAAAAATTTGACCGCACTGATGGCGGCTGGTTATTCGTGGCGTGTCCGGCGCAGGAATTCGAGGGGACTCAGTCCGGAAAAAGACCTGAACTCATTGATGAAATGAGGCTGGTCGTAGTAGCCGCAAGTGAGCGCCAGATCCGTCCAACGTATCGCCCTTTGGTTGGCGGTACGAACAGTGCCGACTGCCTGATAATCGAGATACGGTTTTCCCTCCGCATACGATAAGGGATCTCGCCACCCCACGCGATGGACCGCTGCGACAGCCAGATGGAAGCGGCTGATCCTGGCGATCGTTTTTGGAGCCATGCCGAAATATGTGTGGAATTGCGCGATCAAATGGCGCCGGCTGCATCCGAAGTCCTCCGGAAGCCGTGCCAGATCCACATCATTTGGAGACTCCTGGAGTATCCGCCATGAATGGAGCAGACCGGCTGGAGGCGGTGGCGCGGACGCCAATCGTTCAGCGATGATGTTTTCTACGATGTCAAACCGAGCGGCCCAGTCATGTGCGGCCTCCGCATGCCCCGTGAGGAGCCGCGAAAATCGACTATCGACATCTTCCAGCGCGAGAATACGATCCGTAAGCAGGTCCATCGGCATCCCCAAAAGCATCTGTGCGCCGACTGGAGTGAGGCGAATCACCATAAAGTCCCGAGCTCCGAAGGCCTCGCGGATTTGATGACGATGCTGCAGCGCGACGATCCATGCGTTTCTGTGCTCGCTTCTACGCTTCGGGTCCGATGGATCGATGATTCGATGAGGCGCGGCGAAGTTCAGGACGAGCGCGACTTCAAGCGCTGGGAGGTGCCGCTCATGCAATGGCCTGGGCAAGAAGCCCTGACTCGCGAAGTAACCAAGGACGTAATCACGGAGGCGCGATCCGGAAGACCGCCGTGCAGCCCGCCAGCGACCGAGATCACATCTATGGGCGCTGACTTCGATACGCTTTGAACCTACGAGTCCCATTGCCAATATTCTGTCATCCTGCTTCGGCCTGCCCGTCATCAACTTGGGTCGGGTCGGCGATGTCGACGACTGTCGAGTAGTCGGCAAGGCTTCCCTCACCGATTGCGGAATTTGCTCGTGATCCGGACTAGATCAGTCGTGCCCGGAGTGCGGCACAGCGGATGCCGAAAACATGCTCGAACCCACGTTCCCCAGCATGCGTCAGGCGCACTGCGCGAGTTTCGCGCACGCGAGCCACCCAATTCATCTCCAAAAAGCGGGCAAGCAGAGCAGCTCCCATGGCGCCTCCGATGTGGTGGTGTCGCTCTTTCCAGTCCAGACATTTGTGTGCAAAGGACCGCCTCAGCCGATGAAGCAGATCGGTATCGATGTCGAGGGTACGGAGAAGCTGTGTGCCCAAAGGTGTCACCGTAAAGGCGTCCTTCCGCTGGCGAAGCGCGCCTCTCCTCAGGAGTTCATTTCGTAGGGCTATAGCGAGTACGCCCCCTAAGTGGTCGTAGCAGGTGCGAGCAAAACGCATTTCAGGCATGGAGGACGCGGCGGAGTTGTCAGCGAGCGCTCCCAGGGCCTCAATCGCTACGGCGACATCGGCATTCTTCAACCGGAAAAGCCGCTGTCGCCCACTGCGTTCGGAAACCACCAAGCCCCCGGAAAGAAGTTTAGAGAGATGTGAACTCGCAGTTTGCGGAGAGACGGAGGCTGCAATCGCCAACTCCGACGCCGAATGGCCATTGCCGTCGAGCAAGGTAGTCAGCATCTGGATGCGACCGGCTTCTCCGATCAGGCCTGCAATATTCGTGATTGATGTGACATCCATAGTTCGATCTAGATTTAAACATATGCGAAGCGACGCCGCTACTCTTTTAATCTGAGGAGATCGCATGAAAGACCTGACAATCGCGCTAGACGATCGGCCAGGTGCGTTGGCCGATTTGGGAACGGCGCTCGGTCGTGCTGGTGTAAGCATCGAGGGTGGGGGCGCATGGGTGATCAAAGGCGAAGGGGTAGCTCACTTCCTCTTCGAGGATGGAGCCGCCGCACGAAGCGCGCTGGAGGCGTCTGGCATCCGGGTTCTTCAAGAGCGTGACGTGCTCATCCAGAGGCTAAACCAGGCTGAAGCAGGCCAGCTCGGCAGAATTTCGCGCGAGATGGCGCAAGCAGGGGTCAACATCGAGGTCCTCTACAGCGATCACGATAATCGGTTGATCCTTGTCGTGGATGACATGGCCAAGGGGCAGGCGGTTTCTGAGCGATGGTCGCGTGAATGGGACGCAAAGTCTCACTAGATCGTGAATCCTCGTAGGATAAAAAGCAAACATGAAACACCACAACTACGAGGTTCGAATCGATTGGAGCGGCAACGATGGTCAGGGTACGAAAACCTATAAAGCCTACCGCCGCGATCACACGATTTCCTGTGTGGGCAAGCCCCAGATTCACGGCTCAAGCGACCCAGCCTTTCGTGGCGATCGGTCCCGTTACAATCCGGAGGAACTCTTAGTCGCCAGCTTGTCCTCCTGCCACATGCTTTGGTATTTACATCTGTGCTCGGTGAACCATGTAACCGTCCTCGACTATCGGGATTTGGCTTCTGGCGTGATGGAGGAACAGGATGACGGTTCTGGAGAGTTCGTCCGAGTAGTGCTGAAACCAACGGTGAAGATCTGCGTCGGCGACGACCAAGCCAAGGCGCTCGCGCTCCATAGCGAGGCTCATCGCCATTGTTTCATTGCGCGCTCTGTCAATTTCCCTGTTGAGATCATTCCCGAAATCGAACAAGCAACGGGAACGACTCCCCAGTAGTCGCGACCCCTTCGCCTAGTCGGATTGGGAAGGTTTGGCCGTCACCGGGATCAATCGCTCGTTGATTTCGGTACACACGAAGCCTATTAAGGCCGAGCGTGATTTATGAGAGCTGCTGTAATCTCTGACATCCACGGCAACTTGGGGGCGTTAGAGGCTGTGCTAGCGGATATCAAAGCCCGGAAGGCCGATACCATTATTAACTTAGGGGATATTGTGTCTGCCCCTGTTTCCTGCTGAATGTGCCGACCGACTTATACCGCTCGGGCTTCCAACCATCCGCGGCAATCATGAGCGTCAATTGCTAACTTTCGCGACGAAGGAGATGGGACCATCTGATGGGTATGCGGCAAGCTGTCTTCGCTCGGCCCATTTCGCTTGGATTGCCCAGCTTCCGGAAACGATCCAGCTTTGGGATGACGCACTACTTGTGCATGGAACACCGGAGAGCGATGTCATGTATTTTCTTGAGACTGTGGATGAGCGTGGGGTGCGACCCGCCGACAGGCAGGAAATAACCTCTCGGGCGGCAGGAATTGACGCCGGTCTGATCCTTTGCGGACATACTCACATGCCCCGCTCTGTCAGGCTTGACGATGGCCGCCTGATTGTGAACCCCGGTTCCGTTGGCATGCCTGCCTACGAAGAGAACCGGCCCTATGCACACAAGATGGAAACCGGTCCTCCGCACGCGCGATATGCGATTGTTGAGAAACGGAACGGAAAGTGGATGTCGGAATTGTTTGCCGTTCTTTATGATTGGGAGAAGGCAACGACTGTCGCCGAAAAACGGGAACGCCCAGATTGGGCGCGCACTTTGCGCACTGGACTAGCGTGAATCCATCGGAGAGTCGGGCTGCTGTAAGTCGGGAGTGCACAACTTCCAAAATAGCCGACAACCCATCAATGATCGCCGGCTACGCACATCGGCGTAAACACATCGCTCGCTTTTCTCTGCAGGTAAGCCAAGATTTCCGTGTAGCGAACGGAATCTTGTTCCCCGCTGGAGGTCAGAATCTTAGAGGACAGCGAAACCAGAGGGGCCTTTGCGCCAGCACGTTCCTGGGTTCGCGTATCCAAACGCTTCTGGCATCCGTAATAGGAAGTGAAAGACAAAAACCGGCAAGGAGACGCATTGCAAACGAAAGTGCTGACGCTCAAACTCGTCGTATTCCTCGCAACCATGAACGCCATTTCGGTTCTGGCACAAAATGCACAGCACCATCCACCCAACTCTTCTAGCCGAGCGACTGAGACCACGATCGAACAAATGCCAGCAAAGCTCGAAACTCAGTTCGCGCTAAGCGCATTGCCTCCGGCCATGCGAGACCCAACCACCGTTTATGTTCTTGACCCTAACAAGGGCTATCAACTGTCCAGGCAGGGGACGAACGGTGTGACCTGTCTTGTAGAGCGCACTGCGTGGGAGCAGGCTAATTTTCGCAATGACATCTATGTCCCTCTCTGCTACGACGCGAAGGGCTCAAAGACCTTCTTGAAAGTCATTATGGAAGTGGCTGAGCTTCGCATTCAAGGAATGACTCCCGATGCTTTGAAGGCTGAAATTGAAAATCGTTACAAGAACAAGACCTATCACCTTCCGGACAAACCAGGATTGTCTTACATGATCGCGCCGGTCATGCGCACATGGATGATGCCTGACTTCAAAGAGGGAATCGCCGAGCAGAGCTACATGATCCAGCTTATCGGAGCGTCAGAAAAGACGAGGATCCTGGCTGACGAGAAGCCTCTTCTTCATGATCTCTGCGCCTACCGCGACGTTCTTTGCCTCGCGAACAAGGAGCAGTGACCTGATCGAGCGCTAGGACGCAAGCTTCGTGCCGGAGATCGAGCGGGCTTGGGTAACATATCAAATGGCAGCGACAGCTAGGGCAAAAGGAGCGCCTCATGAATAAACAGAATTTCACGACTACCATTTCGGTGGATCAGACTCCGGAAGAGGTCTTCGCTGCCATCAATAATGTTCATGGATGGTGGTCAGGGGAAATCGAGGGCCATACAGACAAACTCGGCGCCGAGTTCACGTACCGTTACAAAGATGTGCACCGTTCCAAACAAAAGGTCGCAGAACTTATTCCTGGCAAAAGAGTCGTGTGGCACGTGTTAGACAGTGATCTTAGTTTTGTGACGCGCAAGAGCGAGTGGAACAGCACGGACATTGTTTTTGACATTTCGGAAAAAGATGGCAAAACGGAGGTTCGCTTTACGCATGTTGGTCTAGTACCGCAATATGAATGTTATGGTGGCTGCTCAAACGCATGGGGCAATCTCATAACCGGCAATTTGCGCAACCTGATCACCACGGGTAAAGCTCAGCCCGACGCGTTCGCATAGGCAGAAAAATCAAAAGAGTGGATGTCGCCCTGCGCATATGCCATGTACATGAATGGTCCGACCGCGATCAGTGTTCCTGGAAAATTCGACACGCGTTACCTCGCGTTCCTTGAAACGATTACGAGTCTTCGCCCGAGCCTGCACCATTATTGCTCACGAATGACCGGATCGGTCATGGACGGCGAAGACGTTGTCCAGGAAGCTTTGTTCGAGGCTTATCGGAAGCTGGAGCAGTTCGACGACAGCCGACCCCTGAAACCGTGGCTGTTCCGGATCGCGCACAATCGTTCTGTAGACTTTCTGCGCAGACGTGAAGTCCGGGCTGAGGCGGAACAAGGCGTTCTCATGTCCGACGCGGTAGAACCTGCGGAGCCGGCAGTTCTCGGTCTGGGCAGCGCGGTTGAACGTCTGGTGACCAGCCTGCCTCCGAAGGAGCGCGCATGCGTCCTTCTGAAGGACGTATTTGATTACTCGCTTGACGAGATTGCCGAGCTGGTCGATTCCACTGTCGGAGGCGTGAAGGCAGCGCTCAACCGCGGACGAACAAAGCTAACTGCATCCTCTTTTCCGGCGAAATTGCCTCCAGGCCCGAGCCCAGAGTTGGCACGCATCATGCAGCTCTATGTGGATCGCTTTAATCGGCGCGACTGGGACGGGGTCCGTGAACTGATTAGTGCTGACGCCCGGCTCAACGTCGCCGAAAGGTTTGCAGGAAAGTTCGCGGACGCGCCGTATTTCTTCAATTATGACAACTGGCCTTGGCCCTGGAAATTGGCTGTCGGTGAAGTGGACGATGAACCGGTGGTGGCCATTCTCCGACGGGATGCGGATGCGTGGACGCCTCATTCCATCATTCGTATTAACCTGATCGGCGAGAAGATTCAAGAGATCGTGGACTACATTCATTGCCCATGGATCATCTCGGCCGCCGCCTCTGTGTCTGTAGCCGAGACGACCTAATTGCAGGTAGCGACGCTCGACGGCCTAAGCAAACTAAATCGACAAATCAATATCGTGGCTGATTTCTTTGTTTCGGGATTCAGTATTGAAATATTTGAGTGCCGAGTCGTCGGTCTCGTGGTCATGGCGTTTTAAGAGCTACCTCCCGGCTCCAAGGGGCCAAGCCGCACTCTCCTCATATTCCATGGGATCGCAGAAGCCTTCGGTTTGCACGCCGACTTGGCGTAGAGCGTCCAAGGCCATCAACCGGCGATGCGCGTTGAATGTCAAACATCCTCCGTAAGACGCAGTGTAGATGGGGAACACGGCCTTGCAAAGCAAAAATCGAATCACTATAGTATTTACAACTGTAGTGATAAAAGAACAGTCGAGAGTGTTCGTGAACCTTTCCTTGGACAGCTACATTCTGGATGTACTAATGCGTGATCTCACCGAATATGAAAAGCGACCCTCAGCGTTTCTTGTTTACCTGCATGTGTGGAGACGGAGCCTGGCTGCGGGTCAGAAAGTCGCGTCGTTGAGCTACCAGGAGATAGCGGAAGGCACGGGATTGTCGAAGTCCGCTGTGCAAAGCGCTGTGAGGCTCCTCAAGAGGCGAAGGCTAATCTACGTTTCATTGAAGAACCCGACTGCTACTCCGATCTATAGAGCAGAACGTCCTTGGATTCGGCGAAAGCAAGGCTAACGGGCGGCCCCAACAGCCCAGCAGCGTTTTATGCAGTAATCCTAAGTCATTCGATGCTGTAGTCGAAGGTATAGGAATGCTTCCCGTCGGGGGCAATGATGATGTCCATCTTGCCGGTGATCCCCTTAAGTTCGCCCGTTCCCGAGTCAGGGACGACGATAATAGACAGATCTGGGACACCACGGGTCATGGTCGCGCTGTGTTGCAGTGCGAAGCTACCTCCGAGTCCTTTGAGTGTGCCGGTTACGCGCTCGATAGCGACGTAGCCGGCCGAACCCTTGACCTGGGTCTGGGCCGCGATCATCTCGCCCTTGCTGGTCGCATTTAGGTCACCGTGGAACTGCTTGTCGATGGTCATCCGGCCGAGATTCGCGGCTTTCGCGACCTCGCTATCCGGTTGTTGGGGCGTCAACTTCACGTCGAAGGGACCGCTGGCGTGCTGTGTCATGTGAGTTCTCTCCTGATGAACTTCATTTAACTTTGCTGAATTCCTCTGCGCACATGCGCACCCGACGAATACAAAAGCAATACTCAAGATAAGTCGTAGCGGGACATGAAACGCTCGTGCCGCGGAGCGCCATATTGAGCCCGTATCGTTTGTGGGATATAAGTGGTTCATTGCACGTACCTTCCTAGTCGCAACACTGTAATGAGTGTGCCAAGAGCATGATTGGAAAAACGCGACGGCGAAAAAAGGCCACGGTTGAAGAGATATTCGACGCCGAGCTGGGCAGGGCGCGAGGAATCTTGAGGTGGCCGCCGCCTACCGGACAATTCAGGCATATGAGACGACGCCCGCCGGCAGATCTTGAGCCTTGGATCGATGTTTATTGGATGGTAACGTGGGACCTTCCTCACCCATTTCTGCAGGAGACGCTGCCCCACCCTAATGTCCACCTGATTTTCGAGAATGGCAGAGCGGTGGTCGGCGGCGTTTCCACGAAGAAATTTTCACGTGTACTCGAAGGGAAATCGGGAGTGTTCGGTGTCCGATTCAGGCCAGGCGGGTTCCGCCCATTCATGAATGCCCAGGTGGCGACGCTTTTGGATCGCGTGGTCTCGGCGAAGCGGGTATTCGGCGCTGACATCGAGAAAATCGAGGATCTCTGGCGGGCATCGGCGTGGCAAGAAGACAAGATGATCGGAGCTGCCAATACATTCTTCCGCGGACGTTTGCCGGAAACAGATAAATCGTTGCAAGGGGCTGATCGAATAGTGAAAAAGATCCTCGAGGACCGCGAGATCAAGACGGTTGACGACCTGGTGGCCCGAACCGGAATCG
>Ga0066669_10000438_pt1 | contig 13245 bp, 9 predicted proteins | sample GraSoiAngelo_118_FD_133940 | JGI IMG/M metagenome (GOLD analysis project Ga0066669, IMG submission 133940) | Grasslands soil microbial communities from the Angelo Coastal Reserve, California, USA - 14_0919_02_20cm | ecosystem: Environmental > Terrestrial > Soil > Grasslands | place: USA...
CACGAACATCGACAGTATGATCGCTGACGACTGCGAAAACGCGAAGCCGAGCGCCGTGCCGAGAAACGGCGCGGTGCACGGCGTGGCCAGCACAGTGGCGAACACTCCCTGGAAAAATGAGCCGAGATGATCTTTCCGCTCGGTCGTCGAAAGCAGACCGCGCGTCATGCTTTGCGGCAATGAAATTTCGAACACACCAAAGAGATTCAGAGCGAACACGAGAACGATCACGCTCAACACCAGAACGAAATACGCGTTGGTAAATTGAAATCCACCCCAAGTGACGTCGCGCCCGGCGGCCTTGAGCGCAATCAGAAGCAGCGCAAGCGCGATGAACCAGACGAAAATTCCAATTGCGAACGCGATGCCACTCCGCAAAATTTTTTGCCGGCTCTGGCCAGCCTGTTGAATGAATCCAAAAATCTTTAGCGAGATCACCGGCAACACGCACGGCATCAAATTCAAAATGATGCCGCCAATAAAACCGAAGAGCAAAAAAGTGAAAATTCCCCGCACGGGCGCTGGTCCCGGTCGAGCGGCCGAAACAGCCGGCGGAGTTGCGATTTGCCACGCCGCCCGGTCCTCGCCGTTTGGCTGATGCGATAAAACGACAAGGCCCGCCATGGACGACAAATTCTTCTCCGACGACTCAATGGGAATGCGAAAGACAATTTTATTTTTGTTTCGCGATTCGATTCTTGGATGGCCGACAACGGTGTTCTGCTCCGGCAATGGGAAAAAATCGACTGCCGGATAACTTGCCAAGCTTTCGCTCGTGACTTTCAACCGAAGATCGGATCCAACCCGACTCCAATCGGCTTTCGCAACGTTCGCTCCCGGCCAGTTTTGCGGCAGCAAACGCCGATAACGCGTGAAGAGTTCAGTGTTCGCTGGCTGGCTGGTTGTCGATACCGGCAACTCCAACTGTAATGTTGCGCCGCCAGGGATGCAGATTCTCTCGCAGACCAGCCAGCTTGCATCGGCGGAAAGTTTTACCGAGGAACTGTCAAGTTTTGTAGGCGGCGCGATTTCCTGCATGAGCATGACCTCATTTTCATAGCCATACGTTTGAATGTCGCCCGGATCGATCGTCTTCAGGGGAATCGGCCACTGAATCTCACCGATTTTCCACCCTGCTGGCAGCTTCCATTTTAATTCGCTGGGAAGACCAGCGTCGCCAGAAAATTTCCAGTAAGTATGCCAGGCTGGAGCCATTCGCAGCAGCAAACCGACAGTAAACGATTTGCCGGGAACAACTGCGTTTGTGTCGGCGAGGAGCTCCGCCCTAACGAGTTGTTTTCCTTTATACTCCTGGCCGAGGCCGTGAGGCGCAAAAGCGACGATTGACCAGCAAAGCAGCGCGCCGATCGCAACTCTCAATGCCAGTCTCATGTAGTTAGGTAGCACTCGCGCCAATTTACGGCAATCAGGGCGCGACCGCCGGGCGCGCCGCGACCTATGGAACAAGAAAAATCTTGTCGGTCCACGGATCTTTTACCTTGGTGCCCGGCGCAAAGCCGCTGATATCGACGTATCTGCCTTCGGTGTCGAACGGGCTGAATACGTAGCCAGCTTTACCGGGCACCGATTTCGCGGTGGGAAAATTTTCCTGCGACGCGGAAGGGCGGGACGACCCGGCCTTCGTGGAGTAATGCGCTGTCTCCTTGCGCGTCGTGCGCGGTACCTCGCTCGAAGTCTGGCTCTGGCGGCGTTCGGCTGCGGTCTGCGGTGCTGAAGCCATCTCCGGCCGCATTGGTTGCCCTGGCTGCCTGACATCCGATGAAGTTGCCTCTGTCGTTCCAACCATTGTTGGTTCGCCGCTAACCTTGCGCGTGGCATAATGCACTGGCGCGGTGGCAACACGATAGGAACCGACTGCAACCGCCCGAGCCACTTTGTAAGAGCCTACCGCGGCGCCACGGGTGACATGGTAAGACGTAACAGCGACATCCTGGGTCGCCCGGCATCCGGCAACCAAGATCGGCACAAACATCAGCAGTCGCGCAATAGCTTTCATTCTCGTTTTCATACAGATGTCTTCTGTTCGCTATTTGTTCAATGATATTGAGCTAACGTCACCAACAAAATCGGAGATGGCCCTATCGGTGGTGGCCCACGAACACATCAGCCGATAAACGTCGGGCTCGATAAATTTATAAAAACGCCAGCCGCGCGCGTGGAGACCGCTGGCCAGTCGCTCTTCCATCGAGACAAACACCGCGTTTGCTTCGACTGAAAATACGTTCTTGATCCCTGCCTCCTTTCGCAGCCCGTCCGCAAGCCGTCGCGCCGCATCGTTGGCGTGCTGCGCATTTCGCAGCCACGCGTCCCCCGTCAAGAGACCCAGCCACGACGCAGCGAGAAAACGCATCTTCGATCCGAGGTGTCCGGCTTGTTTCGCTCTGTAATCAAATTCGCGCGAGATCTTCTTATCGAAAAAAATCACAAACTCGCCGACAGCCGCTCCGTTTTTTGTCCCTCCAAAACAGAGAACGTCCACTCCGGCCTCCCATGTGATCGCTTTGGGCGCGCAATTGAGCGATGCGATTGCATTGGCGAAACGCGCGCCGTCCATGTGAAGAAACAGTTGGTGCGTGCGCGCCAGGTCGGCGACCTCCGCAATTACGTCGCGGCTGTAAACCGTCCCAAACTCGGTTGCTTGTGAAATGCTGATCGCGCCCGGCTTATGCGAATGCGGCTCGTTCTGTCGGTTCAGCAGCGCTTCCACCTGGCCGGTGTCAATCTTTCCATCCTCGCCGCCGACCAAAAGCAGTTTTGAACCTCCTGTGAAAAATTCAGGCGCGCCGCATTCGTCGGTCTGAATGTGAGAATGCCGGTGACAGATGACGCTCTGGAACGATTTGCACAACTGCGCGAGCGCCAGCGCGTTCGCCACCGTGCCGGTAAAAACAAAATAAACATCGCAGTCGATTTCGAAGATTTCACGGACGCGATCGCAGGCGCGCGCAGTCCACCTGTCCTCGCCGTAGGATGGCGCGTAATGCGTGTTTGCTTCCTCCAATGCGGCCCAGGCCTCGGGGCAAATCGGTGCGACGTTATCGCTCGAAAATTCGTGGCGCTCTACGATCATCTCGTCTGTTTGCTACGCGAGTTTTTGCGCCGGATCAATCAGCACACAAGAGATTGCCTGACAGCTCGAGCCCTGGGCCTCCGATGTCTGCCAGGCAAATCTCTCTCTATTTGCTCCCCAAAATTGCGTGCAGCAGTTTCACTTTTATTTCGGATAAAGGCCGTCAAGTGAGCGTGTCCGTCAGCAAAATTATTTCATTCCCGGAAACGTGGTCTGCTTCCGTTTTGCCTAACGCACACGGGCAGAGTAATTTCGTAAATGACGGCGCTCCAGAGCGAAATCGAGCGGCGCGGCAAACGCATCTTCGAGCTGGTCGATCAACATCCGGAGCGGCTTTTCAGCAAAGCTGGATTTTATCAGCGTTTGATGGCGCTCTCGATGCGTGACGAGCGGTTCAAGGCGCAATTGTTTCGCTTCGTGGATGTCCTGCCCTCGCTACGCCGCTCAAGTGAGATTGTTGAGCATCTTGACGAATATTTCTGCAGTGACGGCTTCGGGCCGTTCGTGAATGCCGGCGTTCGTCTGGCGCGCATCGCTCCGTGGGCAAGTGGGCGGATCCTGCGCTGGAATGTTTCTGGGATGGCGCGCCAGTTCATCGCCGGAAGAAATCCGGACGACGTGATGGCGACATTGCGCAAGCACCACGCGCAAAAAATTGGGTTTACCGACGATTTGTTAGGAGAAGGCGTCGTCAGCGAAGCGCAGGCGGATGAATATGCGGCGCGCTATCTGGACTTACTGGAGAAACTGGCGTGCGAAACAAAAAACTGGGCCGATCCGTTAGGCAAAAATTCGGAGCTTTTTCCGGTTGTAAATCTGTCGGTCAAAATTTCTGCGCTCTATTCGCAGATCAGTCCGGCCGATCCGGCCGATGCAATTGCCCATCTGGCGCCCAAGTTGCGACCGCTCCTGCGCCGCGCGCGAAAGCTGGGCCCTTTTATCAATTTCGACATGGAGAGTTACGCGCACAAAAATATCACTCTTGAACTGTTCAAAACCATTTTCACCGACGAGGAGTTCAAAGATTGGCCGCATACCGGGATCGTCATTCAGGCGTATTTGCGAGATTCAGAAACGGATTTGCGCGACCTGATCGAGTGGGGTCGCGCCCGCGGCACACGGTTCGCAGTCCGGCTGGTCAAAGGCGCATACTGGGATTACGAAACGACGAAGTCTCGCCAGAATGGCTGGGATTGTCCGGTTTTTTTTCAGAAGCCGGAGAGCGACGCAAATTTTGAGGCGCTCACGCGCGTGCTTTTCGAAAATGAATCAATCGTTACCGCTGCGTTCGGGTCGCACAATGTTCGCAGCATCGCGCACGCACAGGCGCTCGCGCACGAGATCGGGATCGAGCGCAGCCGCTTTGAGTTTCAACTACTCTATGGGATGGCCGGGCCCATCAAGCGTGCACTGGTGGAAATGGGTTATCGTGTCCGCGAATATTGCCCGGTCGGCGAGCTGCTTCCCGGCATGGCGTATCTTGTTCGACGCTTGCTCGAGAACACATCGAATGAAGGATTTCTGCGCGCAAAATTCGCTGAGAACGTTTCAGCGGAAGAACTGCTACGCGATCCAAGAGAGTTGGTGAAGCCAGATGGAGCGAGCCCGCCGAAGTCAGCAAGTGCCGTTGCAACCCAGAATCAACATCGCAAAAATGGCCCTTCCCTTGACATTGCGCCCGGCGATGTTTACCGAAACTCGCCGCTTGTGAATTTCGCTTACAAAGACAGCCAGGACAAAATGCAGAGCGCACTGCGCGAAGTGCGCAAGCGCTTTGGCGAAAAATATCCACTCGTCATCGGGGGCGAAAAGGTCTGGACAGATGAACTGACGCCCTCTGTGAATCCGAGCGCTCCGGACGAAATTGTCGGTTACGGGTCGGAAGCTGGGATTCGCGAAGCTGAACGTGCCGTCAGAGCTGCGCGCGCGGCCTTTGGCAAATGGAGCCGGACGCCGTTTGAAGAGCGGGCGCGCTTGCTCGAGCGCGCTGCGGAAATCCTGGAGCGCCGTCGCTTCGAGCTTTCTGCGCTCGAAGTTTTTGAAGTAGGCAAAGCCTGGAAGGAAGCCGACGCAGATATCCGCGAGGCGATCGATTTTTGCACGTTCTACGCGCAGCAAATGCGCCGCCTCGGACGCCCGAAGCTCACGCAGCAGGTTTCTGGTGAGGAAAGTTATCTCCATTACTGGCCGCGCGGCGTCGCGTTCGTGATCGCACCGTGGAATTTTCCAATCGCCATTCTTTGCGGAATGGCGTCGGCGGCAGTCGTAACGGGCAACACCGTCATCATGAAACCATCCGAGCAATCGATCGTCTGCGGCGCGATGCTCATGCAGGTCTTCGAAGAAGCGGGCGTTCCACCGGGTGTTTTAAATTTTCTCTCTGGACACGGCTCCGTTATCGGTGCGCATTTGGTCGATCACAAAGATGTCGATCTTATCGCGTTCACCGGTTCGCGCGAAGTCGGGTTAAGAATCTGGCAATCGGCGGGTGTGGCACGGCCCGGTCAGCGCGAGCTCAAACATGTGATTTGTGAAATGGGCGGCAAAAACGCGATGATCGTCGATGCCGATGCCGATCTCGGCGAAGCGGTCGGCTATTCCATTTATTCCGCGTTCGGTTATCAAGGGCAGAAATGTTCAGCGCTGTCGCGCCTAATTCTTCTGCAAGAAAATTACGACCGCGTGATGGAACGTTTGATCCCAGCCGCAGCCAGTCTGCGCGTCGGCAATCCTGAAGAACCGGGGATCATGGTCGGGCCGGTAATCGATGAGGCGGCTTACCGGCGAATTCTGGATTACATCGAGATCGGTAAAAAGGAGGCGACGCTTGCCTATCAGGCAAAGGAAGTCCCGCCGCAGGGTTATTTCATCCCGCCGACGATTTTCACTGACGTGAAACCGAACGTGCGCATCGCGCGCGAGGAAATTTTTGGCCCTGTGCTGAGCGTGCTAAAAGTGCGTGACCTGGACGAAGCGCTCGAAGTCGCCAACGGCACCGATTACGCGTTGACAGGCGGATTTTGCTCACGCAGTCCCGCCAACATCGAGCGGGTCAAAGCGCAACTGGAGGCGGGAAATGTTTATATCAATCGCACGTGCACGGGCGCGATTGTCGGACGCCATCCCTTTGGTGGATTCAAAATGAGCGGCGGCGGCACCAAGGCCGGAGGCGAAGATTATCTTCTGCACTTCCTGGTCCCACGCGTGGTGACCGAAAACACCAGTCGGCTCGGCCTTGTGCCGGAAAAAACGCCGGAATACCGCGAAGAATTTCTCTGGCCGAAACCGCGACAGTAACGCTCGAAACAGCCGAGCGATCAATTCAGTGGGCGGCCTTTGCTCAACAATTTCACCACCGTGACAACCATGTAGAGCACCGGCCACGCCGAGGTCAGGACAATTAGCGCAAACACCGCCATCTCTTTTGCACGCTCCCGCGCTGCTTCGATCCGATATTCGCGTCCTAAATTGTAAAAATTCCTGTCGCGCGATCGATCCTCTCCATCGTAAGGCCAGAAATTCCCGCCATGCCATTGACCGAAACCGGAATGGAAAAAGTAGTCCGTCTGCGGAAATCGTCCCTTTCCGCCCGTGGAAGGACTCCTCGGTTTCATAGCGTCTTGCCCCAAACTCGCTGGGAACCGTCAACTATGATACCACACTAAGAAAAGGAATCAGCCGGAAAAAATAGCTTTCCGATCGCACGAAAGCAGCGAAACACTCAGAAGGTGGAAATCAAAACAGCATCTTATCGGGCTGGCAAGCTCTTGGTGAAACTGCTGTTTGGCTGCGTCGCACGTGTTCGCGTGCTCCGACGCGAGAATACAAATCGGGCCGGGGGATTTTTGCTGGCGGCGAATCATATCAGTCATTTCGATCCGTTCCTCATATCCCTGGCAGTGCGGCGGAAGATCGATTGGATGACGATGGCGGAATTCTTTCGCCCTCGAGTGCTGGGATTTCTTTTACGCGCGATCGATGCATTCCCGGCGGAGCGGGATCGCGTTGACCTCAAAACGATTCGCACCGCAATCGAGCGGCTGAAGAGCGGACGGGTCGTTGGACTATTTCCAGAGGGCGGCATTCGTGATGGGACGCGTTCACTGCTGGAGGGCGCGCCGCTTCGACCCGGTGCATCGACGCTCGCGCAGATCGCTGGCCTCCCAGTTTTGCCGTGCGTGATCCTGGGCAGCGATCGTCTCTATTCAAAAAGACAGTGGCTACCATTTCGGCGCACGCCGATCTGGATCGTCTTCGGCAATCCGATCTCACATTTTCCAGAGCTGCAAAAATTGCACGCGCGCGAGCGGATCGAATCCGAATTGGCGGTCGCATTCAAAAATCTCTACGCAGAATTACGCGAAAAATTTCAGCTCACGACTGATGATCTCCCGCGTCCGCCACGTGAACGAATGAATTGTAGGGCAAGCGCATCGCTTGCTGCACACCCAGACGGCAACCGAACCGGTCGCCCTACAATTTCCAGAGCTCGGTTACAGCGGCTTGCAGCAGGTACAATCGATTCGCTCATCTGCGGATCGTTCAACTTGCTTCATGCCCGGCATCGGCTGAATCCCGACAAGTCGGGACGAGAGATGGAGGCCTACGTGATGAAATGCGAGCGGCTCACCCCGCGCGAATATTACGCCGCGCCGTACGAACCAGATGTCACGAAGACGCTTGTAAACGGACACGCGACGTTGGCATGGAACAGCCCGATTAGGACACATTTTGCAGCAAACAACATCGCTCACGCGGAATTCTTCCAGTCCCGCGGTGGCGGGATCCGCGCGCCCACGGTGTTGCTGCTGCACGCGCTCATGTCTACCAGTCGCGACGGCCATCGCCGTTGCGCAGAGCGCTTCAACGAACTTGGCTGGAACGCTTGTTTCCTTCACCTTCCCTATCACTTTTCGCGGGTCCCACGCGGCTATTGGAATGGCGAACTCGCGATCACGTGCGATCTAATCCGCAACGCGGAAGGACTGCGCCAGGGCGTAATCGAATTGCGGCAGTTGATGGGTGCATTGAGAGAACGCGGCTGCCGCGAGTTTGCCGTGCTCGCCACCAGTTACGGCGGCTGGATCGGCGCGTTGCTGACACTGGTGGAGAGTGATTTTCGCTTCGTGGCGTTAATGTCGCCGATCGTAAACGTCGAGCACGCCATCTGGCAAAGCCCGGCTGCGCGTCGTATTCGGCGCGAATTGCTCCGGGCGAATATCGAGCCGTCTCTCGTTGCACGGCATTTTCATCTGAGCTCACCGTTGCACACCCAACCGCTCTGTGATCCGGCTTGTGTTCTATTTGTGACCGGTGAATTCGATTCGATCGTGCCAGCCGGCGAGATCGAAGCGATTCAGCAGAAATGGCGCGGCTCAGAACTGTTGCGGGTGCAACAGGGACACTTTGGCCATCGCATGATGCCCGAAACAATCGCGCGACTGCAGCAGCGCGGCGATTTGTGAATCGCAATTTCCCGAACGACTTCCAATTCGCCCGTTCGTATTAACACCGCGCTTCAGCGCGGTGCACCGCCAAGTCCAAGAATGAAGCCGTTTAAACGGCTTATCGGCGCGGTGTGCGTCAAACACCTGGCTAAAGCCAGAGGTGTTAATGAGATGGCCGGTTGATTCCAAGAAACTCTAGGCTTGGTCCGAGGTCGCTGAATGCGGCTTCTGCCAGCACATTGTGTCCCTCGACGGACGCGTGCCAACCATCAATTGGATGGAGTAACTCCGCGCGGCTGAGGTCCGCTGTCGCCAACGCGTCGGAATATCGCACCTGAATGTTTTCAGTGTCCGCAAGCTCGCGATTCAGCTCTTCTCCTATTGCGCGCAGTTCTTCGTTCACGATTGAAGCAAGACGAATCAAATTGCGCCGGTAAGCTGGATGGAAAGAGAGAAGATATTTGTACGTCGTTTCCAGGTGCGGATACAAACTTTTGTCCAATTGTCGAAGGCGCTCGGCCGCCTCGCGACCTTTGAAATACAATTCGAAATTTATCAGTCCGAAAACGACGACCGCCACGCGATGTCGCTCCCTCTGAGCGCGTCCGAGTAGGCGGCGCAGCTCGCGACCGTAATTCTCTCGGAACTCTTTGCTTTGTCGGTTCAGGCGCCGCTCAGGTGCATTCAACTCACCAGGCGGGCATCGCCACGCCCAATCGACATTGTTATGCCCGATCGAAACCAAAATCAGATCGGGGAACCGCTTCGTTCGCAGGAGCCGATTGATTTGTCCGGAAAAATTGCGCGTCCCGAGGATGCGGCGAAAAACATTTTGTCGGTCACGCTCCTGATCGACCATCGCGCCGATTCCCGCATATTCAATTGCAACGAAAGGCGTAATCTCTTCCAGTCTTCTGGAAACGCTGTGAATGCCCGGGCCCACCGGGCCATTATCGAGAAACCAGTTCCCTCCGTGGGAAGTATGTGCGCGCCAGAACGTGCTCCAGGGCCATGAAATGTAGATGCCCATGCAGACGCTGTCTCCGAGCATGGCAACATGCGGCAGACGCGCGACTACTTCGTTTTTCGTGACCTTGCCGTTTCGGTACGACAAGTAAACTGCGTGAAATCGCGACGCAGGATCAGCGATGCATTCTAAGAAATTTGAGCTGATCACTGGAACAGACTTCATAAGCAGTGTCTCTTTTGAAATTGTCGATCTTCAATCCAGCCAGTCCATTGCTTCCAGCAACCGACGAAACTGTGGATCTTCTGTGGAGAGCGCGGGCAGCCATTTGCCGATTGGTTCGCGTTTCCACCACGTTTTCTCGCCAATCGGCGCGAGCTGATAACGATAAAGTCGCGCGCGAATGTAACGAGGCGGCGCGTCGGGAAAGGGATTGTTTGCCAGGAGCGAGAGTGTGCCGCGATCGTTGTGGAGAAGTTTCCAGACTAAATGCAGCGTCCACGGATACTCAGCGGGCGACGCCATCGCTGCGAACCAGATTTGCCAATCGATACGCGGTTGATACGGCGCGACGAACGGCGGTCGGCGGTTGGGATCGCCGGGCTTGGCTTTGAACTCGTACTCCTTCCATTTCGTATCGCCGCTGATTGCCGTGTCGTCCGTTCCCTCAAAAACAATTTCGTCGCGTTCGCGCCCGACGGTTCCAAAAGCCCCGTAGGTGTTTACGAGATCGAGCGGATCATAAGAGTAATTCATCAGTTGCCGGCCGGAGAAGAGATTCAATACAGGCGCAGCGCTCAGATAAATCACCAGAACCGATAACGCGATCGCGATGGCATTATTGATGCGCGACGGTTCCGATTCTTGAGCCGCGCGTTCCGCGCGCCTAACTAATGCCCTCGGCAGAAAATGACGTAGGAAGGTATCGTCAAAGCACGCGAGGAACGGGATGATGGTGAGATAATTCAGGAACGAAAGATTGCCGCTGATGATGAGAAAGATTTGGAAAGTGACAAGAAGGACGCCCGCGATATGTCTTGCCTGCCGCGGTCCAAGCGAAAACCATGGCACGATCAGTTCGATGAAGTGGTTCCATGCCGTCTCAAATTTGTGGAACCCAAGTGGCGCGAAATGCAGATAGCGACTGATCGGGTTCGGGATCGGCTGTGTTTCGTAGTGGTAATACATGCAAGTGAGATCGCGCCAACACGAGTCGCCGCGCAGTTTGATCAGGCCTGCGCCAATCATGATCCGAAATCCAAGCCAACGGAAAAGCCAGATCACGAGAATCGGTGGCCGACACTTTGGAAATGGCCGCCCATCAAGTAACGGGCAAAGAAAGATCGACAAGAAGCCGGTCTCGAGCAGTTGAATCTCCCAGCCGTAACCGTACCAGATCTGGCCAATGTGAACGATCGACATGTACATTGCCCAGAGAATGCCGACGATGATCGCGTTCGCGTAGCCAGCGAGGACAACAAGCGAGAGAGCAAAGCCGATCCAGGAGAAGATCGCCAATGGGGTGTCGGAAATTCCAAACCAGAAGAGTGTGGGCACTCGTAGCATGCCAGCAGTACGCGAACCGAGCTGCGTCTGGATGCTCGCAAGAAAATGGTTCGCGGGCGTTAATCCATGTTCGCCGATCAATGGGAGGAGTTGCTGTGCGGCAACCAGAAATGCAACCGCGTAAACAAAACCCAGCAGTCGCAGAATGATGAATCGCGTCAGCCAATAAGAGTTTCCGAGTGTGAAAAGCTTCTGAAAGACGTTTTCCTGATCCATTGCCGAGCAGAAAACGTCCAACGCCGAACGTCCAACGTCCAACGCTCAATCAATCCGCAATTAAGAAATGCCAGGGGGGAGATTCGAACTCCCGACCAAGGGCTTATGAGTCCCCTGCTCTACCACTGAGCTACCCTGGCGCGAGGGAAAGAAAGTTGAACGCGTCACATTAGGTGTCAACGCGCACAGATGTAGGGCGAACTTATTGCGCTGTCGTTTTGGAAATATACGACGCCAGATCTTTCTCGTTCCCTCGCAGTGCGGCCATGAAGCACACTCCGTTGCGTTCGGTCACTGCACCGGCCCAGCCTTCTTGATGAACGTAGCGCCACCCGGGAAACCGCAGCACGGCGCCAGTTTTCGGATTCCTCTCCGCGGGAAAAAGAAATAGCTGCATCCGTTTTTCAGCGAGCCAGATTTGGGCAATGCGCCGCGATTCCTCATCCTCGAAAACGCGGCAACCGATTGTGCGAAAATCGGCGAATTCTGCTGGGACATCGTAATGTTCCAGCCCGTGTTTCATAAAAAACAAATCGCTCAATGTCTCCGCTTCAGTGCTTACCGGATCGAGCATCACCGGTCGCGTGGAGGCAGCCACAGTCAACAACTTCCGAGCGGTCGCTGATCCCGGAAATTCATTTAGACCACTGAGCACTTGAAACACGGAGACTCCAGCGATAACCACGACCGCGATGCTGATCGCAAGGACGGCGGGGTTCCGCGCCATTTTTCTCCATGTCCACTTCGAGCCAACGGCCAGGTCTTTCTCCGAGAACCATTCAGCCGTTTCGGGCGGAATTGGAATGAGGTGAACGAGCTCGGCGACAGCGCGATCGAAGTTCTGCTGATTGCGAAATTCATCGGAGTCATCTGCGCGAGCTACCGCTGCGCGCATGGAACTGTCAGCCAATCGGTCGTGGCTGATCGGCGCGCAATTTAAAAGGGCGCGTTGCCGGCGCAATAATCGCAGCATTTTCATACAGTGCCTTGTTGAGGGCGCTTTGCGTCCAGCCATGCCTGCAATTGCCGGCGACCCTGCGCCAGCAACCGGGAAAGCTCGTTGAGCTTGAGTTCGCCGAGGTCAAGAATTTCCTGGTAATCAAATTCGTCGAGGTAAAAAAGTGCCAGCGCGGTCCTCTGCGGATCGGGCGCGCCCGAAATCCAAACTGCAAGTTGCGTGGGCTCGAGCTCTTCAATCTGTGATGCAACATGCGCAGCCAGGTCATGCTCATCGAGATCGAGCGACTCTGGCTGCAAATCAGTCTTGGTTGCGTCCAAACAGCGCCACCGCGCGTCGCGGAAAAGCCAAAACGGTTCCCTGGGCAGTTCCCCCTGCGCAGCGCGCAGAGCCGCTTCGCGCAACGTGGTGTGAAAGACTTCCTGCGCTTTGCTTGAGTCGCCCAGCATTAAGAAGCAGAAACGATAAAGCTGCGGCAGATTTTGTTTTCGATCCGGCACGCGTGATGTCCCCGAAAAAACTCTGCGCACTCTACGCGAGTCGAGTGGCGCAGGCAATCTTGCCTGCAAAGTCCCAAGGAAGGACAATCTCCTCGCCGCCCAAGAACGGCTGGCTGGAGACCGCCACTTCTTGCATTATTCTCGCAGGGAGGATTGCCTGCTTCACAAGGTCTTCAAACGGTGCGCTACTTCCTCAGCGTTCTCGCGGCTGTTGAACGCGGAAATACGAAAGTGGTCCTCCCCTTGCGCGCCGAAACCGGCGCCCGGGGTGATGACCACATTTAGCTGGCGCAGCATTCGATCGAACATCTGCCAGCTCGTCAGCCCCCCCGGCATTTTCACCCAGATATACGGCGCGTTTATCCCACCAAAAGTTTCGAGTCCGGCATCGGCCGCAGCGTCGCGCAGGAGTTTTGCGTTGCCCATGTAATGGTCGATGAGAGAGCGCACTTGCCTGCGACCTTCAGGTGAATACAACGCCTCGGCGCCGCGCTGCACTG
>Ga0066669_10000441_pt1 | contig 13208 bp, 19 predicted proteins | sample GraSoiAngelo_118_FD_133940 | JGI IMG/M metagenome (GOLD analysis project Ga0066669, IMG submission 133940) | Grasslands soil microbial communities from the Angelo Coastal Reserve, California, USA - 14_0919_02_20cm | ecosystem: Environmental > Terrestrial > Soil > Grasslands | place: USA...
TATCAAGGGCCGAGGTAGCTCAGTGGTAGAGCAGCCGATTCGTAATCGGCAGGTCGTGGGTTCAACTCCCACTCTCGGCTCCAGATTCTTAAGCACTTAGCTCCTCACTGAATCCGCTTCGTTGCAAGATTGGTGCAAGTTCCGAGTTTTTCGCTCAACACGTCCATCGCCGTAACTTGCTTCTCGTTCACGCTCTTGATGTAGATATTCTGCGTGATGCCGATGTTGGAGTGCCGCAGAATCCCCTGAATTGTTTTGTCATCGACGCCAAGGTCGTGAAGATTCGTTGCCAGCCCGCGCCGGAAAGCGTGCCAGCCATGCCACAAGGGAAGAGAACTGTCGCGCTCGAAAATATGTTCTTCGGGTTTGTGTTCGCCTTCCGTCTTTCGGCAAACCACGCAACGGGAGAGCGCGGGAACAATCACCCGCCGAACGAGATTGTCGAGGTTCAACGGCTGCCCATTGCCAGCCTGGACGATCGGCAAGTCCGGTTGCGCCAGCTTGCCAGCGCGTAGCCTGTGCGCTTCGAGCGCATCGGCAAGTTGCTTTACAACGGGAATGGACGCGCGACTGCGCTTCGTTTTCGGTTGATTCGCAACCCCGCCCCAAACAGAACTGCCAGGCTCAAGTTTCTCGGCAAGTTTCTTAGTCCCCCAAACCGAACGCTTGATGCTTAGTTCGCCGCTATCAAAATTTTCCCAGGCGAGGCCGCGAAGCTCACTCTTCCGCAATCCTGTCAGTGCATCTGTCAGCACAACGGTCCAGGCTGGCTCCGGCATGACCGCGAGCATGGCTTTAATCTCGTTCAAGTTGTAGGCGTAGGTATCCTCTTCCGGCTCTGGCACGCGAGGGATACTCACGTCTTGAATGGGGTTTACTCCGTCGAGGATTCCTAGCCTTTTCGCCTGCTTGAAACAGCCGGAGAGAAACGCTTTGCAGTGACGCAGCGAACTGCGGCCTAGCTTCGCCTGCTCCGCGATCTTCGCAAGCATCTGCTCCCCGTGAACAGTCCGAAACGCGCGAAGAGTCAACTTCCCCATGCGCGGCTTGAGATGGTTTTCCCAAACGTCGCGATATTGTTTCTTCGTCGCGGCCCGCAGATTCTTTTCGACATATTCAGGCAGGTAGATTTTTGCGACAAACTCAGAAACGAGCATCGTGCTCTGCGGGTTAAGCAGGCCGGAATTGAGCGGCGCGAGAATTTGATCGACAAACGGCTGGACGCTCCGAAGCGTCTTGTACTCCCCACCGTATTCGACGGACAGTTTTTTGCAGACCAGCTTGCGCTTGATCGTTCCATCGGTTTGCACTACATCGTCGCAGTACCGGACAAACCAGCTAGAACCCTTGTGGAACACGTACCCTTTTTGCTCTCTCATGGCTACCTCCACTGTCTTTATGATACACACCTATATCATATTGTCAAGCATTATTTCGAGCGCAGCCAGGCGCACACATCCGGCCAGCTAAACCGCAGATACATACCACAGCGCAGCACCGGCAGGGAATCCGGGGCGTGCGGTGCCGATTTCTTATACACCCAGGACAGCGGCACCTTGAGCCTCTTTGCCAACTCTTGCGGGGTGAGAATGTCCCCCGGCTCAAGCCTGAACTGGCTGACAGGCACGGCTGCGAGTTTGGGAGCGGTCGCCACTAAAGCGTGTAGCCTCTCTCGCGGAGAATCTGTTTTTGTTCCTCAATGGACCGCTGGCCTGGAATACCCATTTCGCGCTTCACTGCCTGAAGCGTCTTATTCGACAGCACTTCACTGATTGAAGAGAGGTTTTGACCTTCACAGGTAGGTGTTTCTTTCTGCTCTCTTGAATTGGAACCAAGAAGGGAAATATGCGGGGGGGCCGGGGGGCGGAGCCCACCGGCTTTGGTCGTGTTTAGAGTAAGCCGCTTGGAACGCAGACCCTTTCGATAGCTTCGCTCCTGAGCGACTTGCTCACGGCTAATCTGGCAAACCTCGTTACACAAATCCACAAACTTTGGATCTTCGATAGTGACGCGGTAAGTGCTGCACGTTCTGGTGACACCGCCGACTCGCAAGCCTCGATGAATTTCGATTGCGCGGAGCCGTGCGAGTTGCTTTAAGCCTCTGGCAACGGTCGCCGTGCTCGATACACCCGCGTATCGCATGATCCCTGCATAACTCAGTTGCGTTAGGCCAGAATCAGGATCGCGAAAATGTGCGAGTGCGACAAGGATGCTGCGCTCGGGCGCTGGAAGTTTGCCGAACATCCCCGAGCGCACCAAAAACTCAAATTCAGAGCCGTGAACGCCAGCGCGATAAAAAACGGGCTGCGCTTCTCGCTGTCCAATCGGCCGGCCGCGTTTTGCGTTCGGAACGGTGAAGCGCTCGGCAATCCAGCGCACGGCATCACCAACATTAAGGTTTAATGTCCCCATGACGAGATCGACGCAGGAATGACCGCCGCGCATGTCGCACACAAAGCAGCGCACGCGGTTGCGGCGCTCAAAAAAATGCAACGACGGCTCGGCATCGCCGTGAGTGTGATTCTCTGGCCGCCAGCATTTTGCGCGTCTATGGCGGATTCGGAGCCCGAGCGCCTTTGCAACTTCCAAGACTTTGACGTTTTTCTTTATCCAAGAAATATCTGGCCGCGATACCTCTTGGGCTTGGGGAACGATGGCGAGCGTCGGCTTCACTCAATCCCCTCAAAAAATTCATCGATAGCGGCTTCAAATTCGTAGCAAGCATCCTGGCGGGCATCGCATTGCGGGCAAGGAACGCGCTGGCAGGAGTAGTAGTTGTGGAGCCCTATTTCGTCGCCGCTAACTTCTCCGGCCGCGTAGCGCATCAAGTCATCATGGGAAGGCACAAACACGTCATCATCGGCAGTGGCTTTCGGTTGAAACGCGAAACTCGATTGCAGGCTCATGGCACCACCAGATCGGAGGGGCGCTTCTCTGCCCATTGCCCCTCAAATCGAGCCATCTCGCGCCACCACCCGCTAAGATCCGGCAGGGCAGGCCGGAACACGTCATGCTCTATTTGTCGAGGTGCGGGCTTTCTGCTTCGATGGGGGAATAGGGACGTGCGGCCAGTGCGCCAGCTTAGGCAGTAGTGGCCGATGGGCGCGTTGCAGGCCCGGCAGACTGAATCATAGGCAGAACAGTGGCAGTTTTTCGGGATGCGGCGATAGTGGTACTTCATGGGACCAACTCGAAAGCCTGCCCAGATTGGCTTTTCTTTTCGTCGCGCTCTTTGCAGACTTGCTCCCAGGATTTGAGTGGTTGCGGCTTGGCCGGAGTGATGCCTAGAACATCGGACGTGAGCACGATTCGATAGGAGCCGTGGCACTGGCTATTGCGCCATTCGGTTTTATTTTCGACGCGCTCACGGTCGCCAGCGCGAAGTAATTTCTTTCGGATGGAATTGATTCGAGCGCAGTATTGCAGGGCCAGATCGGAAAGCTCATAGGCGGGAATCCATTGGCCATACCGCGAGCGCAGGAGGTTTTCTATCTTTTCGGCTTGCGTCTGAAACCCAGACATACAAACAGTGTAGGCGTAAAATATACGCCTGTCAAATTTTTCTCGCTCCCACCAGGAGCCTCACAAACAAAGGCGATTGTGGTCGGGCGAATGCTCTTGACAGGAGTAGGCGTAAGAAGTACGCTTTCTGCGATGGGAGCACATTAACAATGAGCACAGATAAACGGCTCCGCAGGGCAATGAACTCGGCAACTAACCGAAAGCAGCTCAAGGCATTTCGCAAACAAGCCGGATTGAGCCAAGCGGAATTGGCGTCTTTGGCTGGAGTAGGCCAGCAGATGGTTAGCCGATTCGAAAAAGGCGAGCGCGATTTATCGCCCGCTGCATTGAGTCGCTTAGTGGAAGTAATTACGGACTTTCGTGACGGAAAGATGGCGGCGAAGCAAGTAGCCGAACTGCGCCGGGTGAAGCTAAGTAGTTTGGTCGGCGGAAAAATTACTGAGGATGCCTTCAAAGAGTCCAGCCCGCTTTCTTCTCTGGTGGGGCCATTCCGCCCGCAAACGAACGAGGAAAAAATCCAGCAGCTTGAGGAATTGGCGAAGAGTCAGGATCAACTGATTAAGGGCTATCAGAGGATGAACAAGATCAATGACCAGATTATTGCCCTACTGAAGGAGGCCGACCCAGGCAAGACAGCGGCGGAGAATTTGATTCTCTTGGAGCAAGTCGAGAAACTCCGTGCGGAAAATGCGGAATTGCGCGAATGGCTCAACGCTGAGGAAGCTGCGGCCATGGCACATGGTAAGGCGGCAGAACTGCGGGAGCGCGTCAACAGTCTGACCGTCGCCGGGATGCGGAAAGAAAACGCGGAGGAGGACTGATGCCGGAAGGTATTCAGATTTCTTCCACCGATGCGCCGGAAGTGATTCAGGAACAATTGACGCTAGAGGACGGCCAGCGCTCGGAAGAAACTCAGATAGAGCAAGAGCGCAGCGAAAACGGAAACGGGCAGACGCTCACCAAGCGAGGTGTGGATAAGAGAATAGACAGACTCGTAAAAGAGCGCTCGCAGGCGCGAGCGGAAGCGGCGGAACTAAAACAGCGGCTTGCTCAGTATGAAACGAACGGCAACGGCGCGGCTCCGCATGTCGAGGAGCAAGAGCAGGAATCCCGGCCAGAGGAGAGGCAGCAAGAGCAGGAAAGGGAAACTCCGGCAGAAGAACCAAAGATTCGCGCATTGCGGGAGCGCTATCCCGATTGGGATGATGTAATGACCCGCGCAAAAAATGAGGGCATGAGCATTTCTGACGACGCAGCCCAGGTGATGCACGCTTCTGCGAACGCGGGCCATATTGCTTACATGCTCGCCAGTAACGACCAGTTCCGGGCTGAGTTTAACAAACTGACTCCTAAGCAGCAGGTAAAAGAGATGCGGCGGATTGACGTCGGGGTTGCGGAATTTGAAAGCGGGGCCAAGCCTCTGACAGATCGCATCAAGGCAACGCTCAGTAAAGAAGAGCTTGCAGGGGCGGTCCAGGCGATAAAGGACGGCAACCCTCTGGCCGCGAACATAGTTTTTTCGCTGGCAAAGAAAATCAATCTCTTGCCGAATGCCCCGGAAGTGTTCAAAGCCCTGGCAGGGGACCGCGAGACTTGTGAGCGCCTAGCGCAGATGAATCAAGAGCGAGCGGAAATGGAGATAACACGTCTCAGCGGCAGGTTGGAAGGCAACGGAAAGTATGTCGCGCCAGTTTCAAAAGCTCCTCCACCTATCCGGCCACTTGGCGGCGGCGCATTGCGGCCAACGGTTGACCCGGCAGATCCAGAATTGCCCTATCAAGAGTACAAAAAACTTCGTGAGCGACAGGAGCGGGAAGATCGAGAAGCGCGGTACGGCAGGCGGTAAAAACGAAGCTGAAAAGGAGAAACAAGATGGACAAGGCAGCGAATGGAGTGAAGATTCTGGAAACGAAGGACAGCCGCACGAGGACATTGCTCGACGGCGGCACGCCAAAAGAGACAGTAATCCCCTGGACGATGGGCAAGGTAAATGAAATGACGGTAGCCAAGCCCGACCCGGCGCCGGAAAAGTACAACCCGAAGCGCTCAGGGCAAGTGCGCGAAGAATCCAGCGGGGACAATTTTTTGCAGAACAAAGATCAGTAAATGAGAAATGAATCTGAAATCGTTCTTGCAACCACGACGGACTCCCAGGCCGAAGCGGAGTACGCGCTAGGAACGCGGGCCAATCCCCCGGAGACAACGGCCTATACGGTCGAGCAAGAGATTGTCCGCGACGAAGAGCAGAAAGTTTTTCTGCAAGCGGCGCAAAACGAATTTCTGGAAGAGGCGGGAGATTTTCAGGAATACAAAAAGCGGCGCAATTGGATGCAATCTCCCGATGCTATCGGCCAACCGCGGCTTCCTTTGGATGAAATGAGCATGGTGGATTACAACAAAATGCGGGACAGGGAAACCGGGGGACGGAGGTAGGCAATGGGCAGCTATACCGAAGTGAAAAAAGGGCAGAGCGGCGCGGTAGCGGAAACCGAAGAGGTTGATCTAAGGCAAGCTACGCAGCTTGTCATAGTGCCGAAGGATGATGGCGTGGAAGTGACGGAGCATTTCAAAACGCACAAACCGGAGACAATCGAATTTGCCAAAAATGAGGGGCAAGAATTAATGGACTATCTCGAATCTTGCCTGCTTGCAGATGAAGAGCAGGGCGACGAAGAAAAGGAAGATTGAACATGGGAAGCATGCCACTACCAGCGCTCGACATTCGGCCACCACAGGAATCAAACCCGCTCGACATGGCCGCCAAGGTCATGCAGATCAAGGCGCTCATGCAAGGGCAGCAGCTAGGCGCAGCGGAACTCCAGGGCCACAACCTACAGAATCAGCAGGTACAGATGACGCTCCAAGGCCAGCAGCGCGTTATGGAGGCCATGAAAGATCCGGAATGGAATCCCACGGATATCGACACGGCCTACAGGCTTTTGCAGAAGCACTCCGTGCCAGTCGCCAACCAAGAGAACGTAATCAAGTTTATCTCGACGATGCGCGAGGGTTTGGCGAAGGCGCACAGTGAAGATTTGAAATACGTTGCCGATACTCACAGCACCTTTGATGATTTATTCCAAAGTGTAAAATCCGCTCCCGATGACAAGAAGCAAAGCGCGTACCAGGATGCCTTGAGCAAGGCCAAGATTTACGCCAGCAGCGTGCCAGACCCGCATACCAGACAGCAGATGCTAACGGAAATTTCTCAGGCTCCCGCACTTTATGATTCGCAATTCATAGACAACGAGCACGCGCAGCTCAGAACCATGCAATATCTGGTCGATGAAGCGCACAAGAAAGCACAGACCCGCGAAGCGGCGGGCAAGGGAGCGCAAGCGGAAGAGGAACAGAGACTCCTAGCGGCAAAGGTTCCAGGCGCTCAAGCTCAGAGCACGATCGAGCAGCAAAACGCGGCGCAAGGTCCGCAAGGCAGGGCGCTTGCCGGAAATCTCTTCTATCAGGCCGCAGGCGGAAATGCTCAAGCAGGGAAAGCCTTGCAGCTCGAGACGCAGCAAAAGGCGGCGGCCGCGGCGGCAGGGGGGAAGACCAATGCTCGTTCCGACAAGAGCTTCCAGTACAACAACGGCGAGCTGGACAAGGTAGGCAAACCCATTGAGGACGCGCTGGCCAGATTCGGGCGCTTGCAGGCCACCATTCAGCAAAACACCCCGCAGGCCGATGCGTTGGTAGCGCCAGAACTCTTGACGGTGATGGCCGGCGGCGCAGGTTCCGGTTTGCGAATGAACGAAGCGGAAATTTCGCGCATCGTGGGCGGGCGTTCCAAGTGGGAAGACCTGAAAGCCGCGGTCAACAAGTGGAGTCTTGACCCCAAGGAGGCATTGAGCATCACGCCAGAGCAGCGCACCGAGATCCGCTCTCTTATGGATGAGGTGCACGGCCGGTTGCTCAAGAAACAAGCCATTCTCGATAAGTCCCGGGATGACCTCATCAACACGGATGACCCGACAGAGCACCGCAAGATTGTAGCTGGAGCGCGTAGCAGCCTGACGAAGCTCGACAGCGGAGAAGCGCAGGGCGGCGCTACCGTCAAGATGAAAGCTCCCAACGGGCAGGTTAGCGACGTTCCTGCAAATCAGGTTGAGCATTTCAAGTCATTAGGCGCGACGGTAGTCAAACCATGAGCGGACAAGCATCCCCTATAGATTGGTTCGCGCAGAACGCTCCGCCGCAGCAGGCACAGAGCGGCGGGGATTGGTTTGCGGCGAATGCGCCTAAGCAGGCCGGCGCAATCTCGCGCTTCAATGAAAGTTTCAGCACCGGACTCGGAGCCAAACCTGGCTTTGTAGACACGCTGAAGGACATGGGCAGCGGCCTGAAACAAATGGTCACGCACCCCATTACTTCCGGAAATTTGCTCTTGCATGGCGCAGTCGACGCCCAGCAGGAAGTTATAGACAAAGCCTACCAGGAACAACAAAGCCCGGATTTTTGGACGCAGGCGAAAGGCTACATCCGCGGAGCGGAGTCCGCTATTCCTCTGGTCGGGCCGATGCTCTCCAAAGCCGGGGATGAGTTTGCAAGCGGGAACCTGGCGGGAGGATTTGGAACCACGGCGGCTATTGCTGCCCCGGCGGTCATGGGCAAGGTCGGGCCGAAGATCCCCGAAGCGGTTGCGGCCACGCCGGCGGCAATCCAGGGCGGCTGGCGCAAGATCGGCAATCCCTTCGGGCTGGCTTCTACTGGCCAGGAACTCCTAACGCAAGGAATCAGCCCACGCACCAGCATGACTAATTTCAAGCCTTCCCTTGCGCGTGCGGCAGCGGATCTGAAAGCCTTCGATGCGGAATCGCCCATCAAGAGCGTGCAGGATTTGAACGACGCCATCCCCGACATCAAGCGGAAAATCTGGAACGAGGAAGTAGAACCAGCATTGAAACGCCAGGGAAGCAAGCCAGTGGAGATGAAGCCCGTTGCGGATGCGGTCAGAAATCAGATCTCCGATGAGATGAGGGAATTTGATGAGGGCAATGCCGACAAACTGGATGCTCTAGCTACAAAGCTCGAGAACGCCCGCGACGTAACGAGCGCAAATAAGCTCCTGAAGTACGTGAACGGGCAACTTGAATCCTACTTCCAGAAGTTCCCTGCAGCTCGCCGGGCAAATTTGATGAACAACCCCGAAACAGCGGGATGGGAAGCGGCCAGAGCCGAATTGCGGAATCAATTTCTCACTACCCTCGAAGATGCCGGAGAAACCGGCGTGCGCGATGCCCGCTTGCGCTACGGAGCATTTGATACCCTGCAGGATGCCGTAGAGCGCCGCGTAAACGTCGCAGATCGCGCCAAGCCTATGTCCCTTGGGCGTATTGTCGGCCTTGCTGCAGCCATTCCAACAGCCGGATTGAGCGTGGTAGCCGGGGAACTCTCGAACTACCTGAATAAGCCCGACATTTTGGTGAAACGCGGGATCAGGAAATTGCCCAGCGCACCAGCGGATGGCTCTAAGCAGCTTATGGATTTGCTGGAGTAGGGGGCGCTTTGCTCATCCTAGGAGCGCTCGGCCTGAAAAATATCTTGGAGGGTTGGGTAAAAAGGTTACATGGCGCTAGGATGAGGCCGCACCTGGCAGGCAGGAGTTGCCGTTAGTCAATCGGCTTGTCAGGTTTTAGCCTTGTGGAATCAATGGCTTACAAGGCGCGTTGCATGAACGTTGCGAGGAAGGACGGTTTTACGGGATGGCGAGGCTAAAGCGTACAAGGCAGGAAAAGGCGGCAATCTTCGTAGCAGAGGACTACCAGACGGACGGGCAAATAGCTGAGTCCATAGGGATTAGCCGCAATACGCTGGCGCGTTGGAAGAGAAAACCGGTGTTTGAGGCCAGGGTTAAGGAGATCGCGGGGGAATTGTGCGAGAAGGCGCTCAAAGAAGGCATATCCAGGCGGGAGCGCCGTCTAGCCGTGCAGAATGAGACCCATAACAAGCTCCTGACGGTCATTTCGGAGCGGGCTGCAGATGCGGAATTGCAGGCCGTTCCGGGCGGCAAGACGGGCCTGGTCTGCAAGACGGTCAAAGGCATCGGGAAGGGCGAAGATTTTAGGGTAGTAGAGCAATACCAGACCGATACAGACACGATCAAGGCCATTCTGGCTATCCATGAGCAGACGGCCAAAGAGCTAGGCCAGGTTGTCGAGCGCCACGAGGTTACGGAAGTGGACAGCTACCATTTCAAATCGAGCGAGGACTTGCAGGAAGAGCTTATGCAGATCCTCGCCAAGCGCCGCGCACAGCCAGCAAAGCCAGGGGACGCGCCGTGCTAAAGCCTGAATTGCTGGCCGAACTGACCGCGGAGAACCTGTCCGGGCTCGAGCCGGCCGATAAGCACCGGGTTATCGAGATCCTCAAAGACCTCGAGCTAACCGGGTATCAGCGCCACATGCGGAACATGAAAGCGATACACAGAGCGTGGTTAGTCAGCTATGAATTGCAGGGCATAGACCCTACGGAAACCATTGAGTACGCGGACATAGTCGCCAGAGTGAGAAAGCTGCTCGATGAACGCGAGCGGCGCAATGACCCAAACTTCCAATTGAGCGCAGGTGAGAAGCTCTCCCGTGAGCTCTACAACGCCCCAGATCATCAAGCATTTCTGGCCAGGGAAGCGGCAGAGCAGGAAAGGCAGGCTCAAGAACGACTGGCGAGTTGCAAGGCAGCACAAGAGCGATACTTGCAGAATCAGCCGAAGGCAGAGCCGGAGATCAATCTTGAGCGCGTGTCGAACCTTCCCCGGCTAGTGTCTATCGCTGAGGTTGCCCGCGCAGCGCAAGAGCAAGCCTTTGCGGAGTCCAACCGGGAACAGCCGGACTTTCTAGACCGCATCTGTGGACCAGGGTTCAACAAACCAAGCGGCAGATCCGGCGGCGGCAAGCTTGGGTTTATGGGATGAAGAGCACTCTTATTCTCTTGGCCGTGATTCTCGGCTTGGGCGTGCTCTTGGCCGCAGCGCAGACGAACACATTCTGTGCGTCGAATCTTCCTTGCACAATTACAGCGCCGTGGAGTTTCACAAGTCCGACTGAGCGCCAGTGCAGAGGTTAGGTGGAATCCGATGAGCGGGAGAATTGGAGAGGCTTGTTAACCCTCCTTTTCGCTTGCTTCCATTGCTGCCTTTTCAATTGCCATCATGATGGCCTCTAGCTGGTCACTGAAACCGAGCCTGTGAATAACGGCGGCGATCATGAAGGTATCGTACTGGTTGGCAATGACTCCAGCCAAGCCGCGATACGGACTTGTCATAATTGATTTTGCTTTATAGGGCCTCGTGGGGGGCCGGTTTCCCCAACGTAGTTGGCCGTCTGGAAAAGTCTCTAGGAGATAGATTCCGAAACCAGCAAAAACGGATTCCACAACGTCTTTAGGAAAGCTCCTAACAGCTGGCGACATACGAAACTTCGTTCATCGCCTGCCAGTTGCCGAAATGGAACGGCTTTTCCATTTTTGTAGCAGGTTCATTCGCCCTTGCAGCCGCCTCGCGGAACTTCTGCCACACTTCATCTGGAGCCGCGTGATAGATGTCTGAAGGATTGTCGTTTTCTAATGCGAATTGCAATTGCCGAGAAACGAGCTTCCCCATAGTCGTCATAACGTCGTCGCAATCATCGCCCACTGCGACCAATCCCATCTCCAAGCAGTGCGCGACATGGACGCCGCCCTGTTCTTCCACTAGCACATTGAACGTAAACTTCGTGTCAGTCATTTCCCCTCATTCCCTCTTTAGACACAAAGAGATACAATAACAGAGGTGCACGAGTATAGCCAAATTAGACCCTGATCTCGCATGAGGTGTTTACCCGTACAAGCCCTTAGTACTCTACGAGATACGGACGCCACCCGCTTAGGGCCGAACATCCCGATGTAGAATTTGCGTGTATCCTAGCGGAAATGAGCGGAAAGCGTCAAGTTAATTGTTCCAGAAAATGTCACTCCAACGGACTCGCAGCTGTTAGCGTTGCGCCGTCGAATAGCAGCCATCGAACACCTGCAAACTAGGTGTAGAATCCCTTCTCCTGCCAATGATCGAATTGGGGCAAGCCCTCGGATGTGAAGTAGTCTTGGCCTTCCTTAGGGCGGAGATAGATTCTCCTCGCTACAGCGATCACATCGTATGGCAACTGAAATCGTCATGTCTTTCCCGAACGCAATTGATCGATAGCCCGGACCTGAATAACGAGAACCACAATTTCATTCGGCTAGCCATGCTTGACTACCGTGGTTTCAGGAACAGAGGAGCCCTATTCCACGAATTTCCGGCTGATGTTCTCTGGCGGCGCGTAGAACTCGAACCGCATGAGCTTGGCCGCCTTAAATACATTAGCAAAGATACAAACTGGATGTCATTTTCGGAAGGGACGCGCAGTCCGTTACGGGTAGCTGAGCGGATAGCTAATCGCGAACTCCTTGAGAATCCTGGCCCCGGCATAATTGCAATCCAAGAGAAACTCCGACAGGGAGAAAGATTCCCAGAATTGATAGTCGCAGGGGGAAATGGCAACGATCTGATTTTGATTGAGGGCCACTACCGCGCCACTGCCTATGTAGGGCTGAATTGGCCAGAAAACATCCCTGTGTTTCTGGGTTCGTCGCCCCAGATGCACAAATGGCACTGGTTCTAAATCGGCTCACTCATCTTTGCCATTTTCGCCCGCTTCTTGTTTGCTTCCTTGAGCGCCTTGACCTGGGACGGCGCTTTGTTGTGGGCGCTCTCGAAAACTCCGTCACCATAAAGCCAATCGATCGAGCCAGGCGGCGAACCTTTCGCGCCTTTCGGCTTGTGCTTCGCACGTGCGATTGCCAAGTGTCTTTCGCAGAAGCGCACACTATGGCGGGCAAGCGGCTTCGGGCAGACGGCGCAAAGACCTTTTTTGATTTGTCGCTCTTGATAGGCCATGCTGCGCGCTGAGGCGCTGACCGCCACGGAGACGCGCGGGACTAATTCCGATTCGCTTTTTTGGCCGTCGCGGATCTTCTCTTTTGCCCAGGACACAACTTCGTCAATGCGTTTTTGGGGATCTTCGATGGACTCCAGTGCTCGCTTGAGCGTTTCCCGGTTGGTCTGCCGGAACCAACCCGCGACGGCGGCTTGCGCCATTTCGTCTATGAGCTTGTCGAGGATGACGTGCAGATCGGAGCGGAGATTCGCCACTTCCGCCAGACGCGCCAGTTCGAAAGTGCTCAGATCGTTGTCACTGGCACCGAGAAGGAAATTCAGCTTCGCGGCAAGGGGCAGCTTCTTTTTCGGCGGGCGACCACGGCGGCTCATCGCGCACCCCCATCCGTCGAGTCAGGTAGCTGATCGACTGCCCAGAGCAGCAATTCTGGGAAGGCTTCGACTAGCTTTCTTTGGGACAGATCGGCCAGATCAAGCAGGTTGGTTGCCTGCAATCGTTCATCGCCGGTGAACGATTCGATAGACTGAAGGAACGAGCTAGCGGCCTTCAGTGTGGTAAAAACCGATTCGAGAGAACTGCGTTGCTGTGCTGATAGAATGCGGGCAGGTTCTTGCATGGAGATAATCCCTCCGTGTCTGGACTTAGGGGCGCGTTCGGTGCTTGCTACACCGGCGCGTCCCGCTTCTTACTTCTTCTTCAAATACTCTCCGATGGCTTTGCGGATGAGCGCGGACACTGGCGCTCCCGTTTTGTCCGAAAGAGCTTTTAGCTTTTTCA
>Ga0066669_10000443_pt1 | contig 13203 bp, 10 predicted proteins | sample GraSoiAngelo_118_FD_133940 | JGI IMG/M metagenome (GOLD analysis project Ga0066669, IMG submission 133940) | Grasslands soil microbial communities from the Angelo Coastal Reserve, California, USA - 14_0919_02_20cm | ecosystem: Environmental > Terrestrial > Soil > Grasslands | place: USA...
GAGAAGCATTCCGGCCCGCACTCCGACTGGTTCTGGGACGTGGAGCAGTCGGGCGGCGGCGCCGTCATGGATCTGGGGTGCCATGGGATCGCGTTCTGCTGGTGGTTCCTCGGCAAGCCGAAGATCCGGAGCGTCTACTCGCACATGACGACGCAGGTGCACCAAGCGCGCACCCAGGGCGACGACGAAGCGGTGACGATCATCGAATTCGAGAACGGCGCGGTCGGAATGGTCGAGAGCAGCTGGAACCGGCCCGGCGGCATGGACGACTGCATCGAGGTGTTCGGCGACAAGGGACAGACCTACGCCGACCTGCTCATGGGCAACGCGCTCCCGACGTACTCGGAGCAGGGGTTCGGCTACGCCGTCGAAAAGGCGGCGACGACCAAGGGCTGGACGTATCCGGTGTTCGAGGAGCACTGGAACTACGGTTTCCCCCAGGAGATGCGGCACTTTGCGCGCTGTGTGCGCGGTAAGGAAACGCCGATCTCCGACGGCGAGGCCGGACGCGTGGTGCAGGAGGTGCTCTACGCCGCGTACGCGTCGGCCGGACTGGGCCGGAAGGTCATGCTGCCGTTCCGCCCGCAGGGCGTCGCGAAGCCGATCGACCTCTGGAAGACGCCCGAACGCGCCAAAGGTGCGCTCTGATACCGCTCAGGGACTGTCGGCTCCGTACACCAGGCGCGACAGGTCCGCCACCAGATTGTGCGCCACACTGTCCTGCTTGATCCCGCCAGTCAACACCACCAGCACGTAGCTCCCGCCGCTCGACCTATACACCACCGCGGCGTCGTGATACACCACCTCGCCGATCCAGCCGGTCTTGTGCGCCACTCGCGTCCCCGGCGGCAGGCCGACGGGGATCCCCTCGTTGAACTCCTGCGCCTCCAGGATCCGGAGCATCTCCCGGCACGACGCCGGGCTCGCTGCGCGGTTCTGGGCGATCGCGGCGAGCAACACGCCCAGGTCGCGGGCGGTGGTCGTGTTGTTGAGCCCCGCGCGGTACGCCTTGCCGTCCTCCACCCCGCGCAGCACCTGGATCGACCACGCGCCGAGCGCGCGCGCCGACGCCTGCGCCCGCCCCGCGCCGACCCGCTCGACCAGGATATTGGTCGCGAGGTTCGACGAGCGAGTGATCATCAGCTCGAGCAGATCCCGGACCGACGCCGGGCGGCCGACGCGCCCGTAGAGCGTCGAGTCCGAGTCATCCGCCTTGTCCACGTCGAACGGCGAGGCGTCCACGAGCGACGGGAAGACGACGTGCACAGTGAGGGAGTCGTCGAGCCGGAGCAGCCCGGCGTCCGCGTCCCGAAACACCTGGATCAGCACGGGGAGCTTCATCGTGCTCGCCGCGTGAAACCGCACATTGGCATCGAGCAGCAGCGAATCCGGGTGCGTGAGGCTGCGGTAGTACAGCCCCACCCCTGTCGCGGGCGCCTGCGCGACCCGCGCCGCCAGCCGCTCGCGGACCGAGGGGAGGCGTTGCGCCGCACCAGCGCCGCAGGGCAGCAACCCGAGCAACAGAAAGGCGCATCTGGACATGACTCGCATGATTTGCCGATCGCTGATGGCTGATGGCTGACACCTGATTAAATTGCTGCTCGTGAGCGAGTTCGTCTTCGGCACCCACAACGCGGCGTTCGTGCAGGTGATGTACGAGCAGTACCTGCGCGATCCCGCCTCGGTGGGAGAAGAATGGCGGAACCTGTTCGACAACGGCAAGCTGGCCGAGCTGCCGGTGATTCCGACGAGCCGCGAGGAGGCGCTTTCGGGAAGCGAGATGCGGGATGCGGGAAGGGTCCCCGCCACCACACCCACGCCTCCCGCATCCCGCATCCCGCATCCCGGGCTTACGCCGATCGTCGGTCCCGCCGCGCGCCTCGTCCAGAACATGACGGACTCGTTGTCCGTCCCGACGGCCACCTCATTCCGCGACATCGCGGTCGAGACGCTCGACGCGCGCCGCAAGGAGCTGAACGTTCAGCTCGCCGCCCGGGGGAAGAAGGTCTCGTTCACGCACCTGATCGGCTTCGCGATCGTCCAGGCGGCGAAGCAGCTGCCCGTCATGACACACGCGTTCCAGGAAGTGGAAGGGAAGCCGCACCGCCTCGACCCGCAGGGGGTGCACCTGGGCCTCGCCGTGGACGTGGAGAAGAAGGACGGCAGTCGCGCCCTGGTGGTTCCCGTCATCAAGCACGCCGAGCAGATGGACTTCGCCGCGTTCCACGCGACCTATGAGACGCTGGTCGACAAGGCGCGGACCAACAAGCTCCTGCCGGACGACTTCGCGGGCGCGACGATCACGTTGACCAACCCCGGCACGATCGGCACCGTCGCCTCGGTGCCCCGGCTCATGAAGGGTCAGGGCACGATCATCGCGACGGGCGCGATCCGCCAAATCGGCCCCGCCAAGGTCATGACGCTCACGAGCACCTACGACCACCGCGTCATCCAGGGCGCTGAGTCGGGGATGTTCTTGCGACGGATCGACGGCTTGCTGCAGGGCGACGAGAACTTCTACGGCGGCGTGCTAGAGAGCCTGGGATTGACGGGAGGCGGGACGCGGGAAGCGGGAGCCGTTGTTGCCGCGGAGCCCACGCTTCCCGTCTCCCGTCTCTCGTCTCCCGATGACTTGCGCGCCGTCGCCGCCGCGATGGCGTTGGTGAAAGCGTTCCGGAACTTCGGGCACATGGCGGCCCGGCTCGACCCGCTCGGCTCCGATCCGCCGGGCGATCCGGCGCTCGATCCCGGGCCCCTCGGCCTCACCCCCGAGATCATGGCGCGCGTGCCGGCCGAAGTGCTGCGGATCTACGTCCCCGGCAGAACCCTCGGCGACGCGTACCCCGAGCTCCGCAACACGTACTGCGGCACCCTCGCCTACGAGGTCGAGCACATCGGGAGTCACGTGGAGCGCCTGTGGCTGCGACAGGCGATCGAATCCGGCCAGCACCGCGCGCCACTCTCGGCGGAGCAGAAGCAGAAGCTGCTGCACCGGCTCACCGCGGTAGAGGGGCTGGAGCGCTTCCTCCACAAGGCCTACCTCGGCCAGAAGCGATTCTCGATCGAGGGACTCGACGTACTCGTCCCCATGCTGGACCAGACGATCGAGCTCGCCGGAGTGAGCGGGGCGCGCCGCGTCGTGCTCGGCATGGCGCACCGCGGCCGCCTCAACGTGCTCGCCCACATCGTGGGGCTGCCGTACGAGACGATCTTCGCCGAGTTCGAGGGCGGGCGTCCCGTAGAGGAGACGCTCACGCCCGAGGGAGGCACGGGCGACGTGAAGTACCACCACGGGGCCGACGGCGTGTACCAGACGGCGTCCGGCAAACCGGTGAACGTCACGCTCTCGCCTAACCCGAGTCATCTCGAGGCGGTCAATCCCGTGGTCGAGGGCCGCGCCCGCGCCAACCAGACGAATCGCCGCGGGAAAGACGCCATCCACGATGGGACCGTCGCACTGCCACTGCTGATCCACGGCGACGCGTCCTTCGCAGCGCAAGGCGTGGTGGCCGAAACGTTCAACCTGGCGCGTCTCAAGGGCTACTCGACCGGCGGGACGATTCACCTAATCGCCAATAACCAGGTGGGCTTCACGACCGACCCCAAGGAAGGGCGCTCGACCGACTACTCGAGCGATCTCGCCAAGGGCTTCGACGCGCCGATCGTCCATGTGAACGCCGACGACCCCGAGGCGTGTCTGGCCGCGGCGCGGCTCGCCATGATGTACCGCGACAAGTTCCACGCCGACGTCGTGATCGACGTCGTCGGCTACCGGCGCCACGGGCACAACGAGGGCGACGAGCCCGCCTACACGCAGCCGTTGCTGTACGAGCGGATCAAGCGGACGCCCACGGTGCGGCAGCGCTACGCCGAGCAGCTCGCAGGCGAGGGCATCCAGGACGTCGCGCGGGCCGACGCCGAGGCGGAGCGATTTGCCCAGCGCCTCTCGGAGATCCAGCAGTCCCTGCGCGCCCATCTCTCCGAGACGGGGCAGGGGCAGGAGCCGCAGCGCATCTCCGACGCGCCCCAGCCGATCGCGGAGCCGGCCACGTCCGTCGCCGGCCAGGTCCTCACGAGCTTGAACGAACAGCTGCTCGCCGTCCCGGCCGGCTTCAGCGTCAACCCCAAACTGCTGCGCCAGCTGGAGCGCCGGCGCGGGGCCCTCACCGAGGGCGGGATCGAATGGGCCCACGCCGAGGCGCTGGCGTTCGCCTCGCTCGTCGTCGAGGGGACGCCGACCCGGCTCACCGGGCAGGACACCGAGCGGGGGACCTTCAGCCAGCGACATCTGGTCCTGCACGACACGGTGAACGGGCAGCGCTACGCGCCGATCCAGAACCTGCCAGGCGCGCGGGCGCCGTTCGAGCTGCACAACAGCCCGCTCTCGGAGTTCGCCTGCCTCGGCTTCGAATACGGGTACGCCGCGGCGGCGCCCGATGCACTGGTGCTGTGGGAGGCGCAGTACGGCGACTTTACCAACGGCGCCGAGGTGATCATCGATCAGTTCCTCATCGCCGGCCTGGCGAAATGGGGACAGACCTCACGTCTCAGCCTGCTCCTCCCCCACGGGTACGAGGGCCAAGGGCCGGAGCATTCGAGCGCGCGGATCGAGCGGTTCCTGGCACTCTGCGCCGAGGGCAACCTGCGGGTCGCGAACTGCACCACACCGGCGCAGTACTTCCATTTGGTACGACGCCAGGCGCGCCACGCCGAGCTGCGCCCCCTCGTATTGTTCACGCCGAAGAGCCTGCTGCGGCTGCCGCAGGCCACCTCCCGCCTCGAAGAGCTGACGACCGGGGGATTCCGGCCGGTGCTCGACGACCCCGCGGGCGAGGCGCACCGCGCGGCGACCCGGCTCGTGTTGTGCAGCGGCAAGGTGTACTACGATCTGTCGCTCTCCCCCCGCCGGGCGCAGGCGGCCCACGTGGCGATCGGCAGGGTCGAGTTATTGTATCCCTTCCCTTCCGCCGAAATCGCCGAGCTGATCACACGCTACCCGAAGCTCAGCGAGATAGTTTGGGTGCAGGAGGAGCCGCGCAACATGGGGCCGCAGAAGTTCATGCTGCCGCAGCTGCGCCAGCTCGTGGGCCCGGACGTGACCGTGCGGGACATCGGGCGGCCCGAGCGCTCCAGTCCGGCAGAGGGGTACCCCGCGGCGCACCAGGCCGAGCAGGCGAGGATCGTGGCGGCGGCGTTCGCCGCGTGAGCGGGTACGTGGTGCCCTCGCACCTCGCGGCCGCCCTCGCCGTGGCGACGTCGGTCCTCTCCTCCGACGGCCGCTGGTCGACCGCGTCCCCGCTCCCCGAGCCGATTCAGGAGCTGAGCGCCGCCGTGCTGCACGGGAGGATCTACATCGCCGGCGGGTTCGATCGCGCCGGTAAGCCGATCGCCAAAGCGTTCCGATTCGACGCCGCCGCAGACCGCTGGGAGCGGATCGCCGATCTCCCTGCACCGCGGCACCACATGCCGCTCGCGGTCGCGGGAGACACGCTGTACGCGGTGGGCGGGCTCGCCGAGGCGACGTTCGTCCCGGAGAACACGCTGTGGATCTACCGCGAGGGTGTGAACCGCTGGGAGGCGCGGGCGCCGCTCCCGGCGCCACGCGGAGCGTCGGGCGTGGGCGTCGTGAACGGCAAGCTCATCCTCGTAGGCGGCTGGGGTCTCGGCCGCAAGCTCGTCGACTCGAGCGCGATCTACGATCCCGCCACGAATCGTTGGCACAACGTCGCGCCGATCCCGACCCCGCGCGATCATCTCACCGCGGCCGCGGTCGGGGGTATCGTGTACGCCATCGGCGGGCGCCCCTTCAACCCCGACCACAACTATGATCTGGTCGAGGCCTACGATCCCGCGACGAACCGCTGGACCAAGAAGGCCCCGATGCCGAGCCGCCGCGGCGGGCTGGCCTCGGCGGCGCTCGACGGGAAGATCCACGCCTTCGGTGGCGAAACCAGATCGTCGGTGTTCGACAACCACGAGGTGTACGACCCCGTGACCGACCGCTGGAGCAGCGCGCCGCCGCTCCCCACCGCGCGCCACGGGCTGGGCGCGGCGACGGTGAGCGACAAGATCTACGTGATCGGGGGGGGCCCCAACGCGGGGTTCGCGCAAACCGACGTCGTGGAGGTATTCGCGCCCTGAGATGCCCGACCTCCATACCCTGGCCCGCTACGCCGTCTTCACCGCGTTCACGCTCAGCGTGTTGGTTGCCTGCGCCTCATGGCTGGTGCGCGCGCGGCACGTGTCGCCATTTGGAGCGCTGGGCCGGATGCTGCGCGCGGCAAGCGATCCGGTGATCAGACCGGTGGAGGGGCGGCTGGTGCGGCTGGGCGGTAACCCGGTCAACGCCGGGTGGTGGCTCGTCGTCGTCGTAGCGATCGCCGGCGTCGTGCTGCTTTCGCTGTTGGACTGGGTGATGGGGACGGTCTACGGAATGACCGCGGCCGCCGGCGGAGGCCCGCGGGCGCTGCTGGCGTTCTTAATCGGCGCCCTGTATAGCGTGCTGTTCGCCGCTCTGCTGCTCCGGATCGTCGGGTCGTGGTTCGGCGCGTTTCGGTACTCTCGCTGGATGCGGCCGGCGTACGCGCTCACCGACTGGCTGGTGGAGCCGATCCGCCGCGTGCTGCCGCCCATGGGGGCGGTCGATTGGAGCCCGCTGGTGGCCTGGCTGGCGCTCTGGGTGCTGAAACAGGTGCTACTCAGCGTGGTGTGGTTCTGAGAGCGGCCCGAATCGTCCTGCACAGGGAGGGGGAACACGCGTGAAGCTCCTCAAGGCGCTCGTCAGCTTCGTCGTGGGCACGATCGTCGGGGTGCTCGCGGGGCACGTGCTCGGGGTGTGGGGTCAGCTGTTGGGATTCGTCGCGGGGGCGTTGGCGGCGTGGTGGGTGGCGCAACGGGTGTTCGACGCATGACTACGCTGTCGGCCGTCCCTTAAACACCCGAAACAGGTAGTACAGCGACGGCAACAGCACCACGGCCCCGAGCGCCAGCGCGCCGACCAGGAGCCGCAGCGTGGCCGCCGGCGCCGCTGCGCCCGTGACCGTGAGATCGGGCGGCAGGATGTAGGGATACTGGCTCAATCCCCAGCCCCACAGGATGAGCGACACCAGCGCGGCGGCGGCGACGCGCGCCGCACCGTAACGCCGCTGCCACAGGGCGACAAGCGCCGCGACGGCGGCCACGCCGGTGACGAGGTGGAGCGGCACGGCCCACGGTGCGAGGATCAATCCGGCACGCACGCGCGGCGCCCCCACTCCAGACAACGCCAACACCAGTAGCGCCGCGCCCAACAGCGCCACGCCCGCGCTCAGCGCGCGGCGGCGGAAGTCCTCCCGCAGCTCCGTGTCCTCCGCTTCGAGCGTCAGGTAGACCGCCGCGAGGAACGCGAACGCGACGAGCGCGAACAGCCCCACGCTCAGCGCGAACGGTGTGAGCCACGGCGCCACATACACGGCGAAGAACACGGTGTCCGGAGCTCGGGGCCCGGACACCGCACCCGATGCCACTGCCCCCACCGTGATCCCCAAGAGCACCGGCGTGATCAGGCTGGCGACCGCGAAGGTGACTCCCCAGTGACGCTGCTGCGCATCTGCTTCGCCACCGTAGCGCCAGAACGTGAAGGCCGACCCCCGCAGCACGATCCCGATCAGGACGAGCGAGAGGGGGATGTGCAACAGGATGCCGAGCCGCGCGAACGCCGCCGGGAAGCCGGTGAAGAGCAGTACGATCGCGAGGATGAGCCACACGTGGTTCGCCTCCCACACCGGGCCAATCGCGTGCGCGATGAGGTCGCGCTGGCGCTCTTTGCGCAGGCCGCCCGCCAGCAGCGCCCACACCCCGCCGCCGAAGTCGGCTCCGCCGAGTACGGCGTAGGCGTTGAGTGCGACGAATACGACGGCGGCGAGGATGTCGGCGAGCGTCACGCCCCTTCCCCCTTCCTCCTTCCCCGGCTGTCCACCGGCATATAGAACCCACGCCACTCGGGGATTTCCGGACTACGCAGGATCTGACGGTACAGGAGCCACGCGACGATCACCCCCAGGAAGCAGTACAGCAGCGTGAACGTGAGGAAGGGCACGATCAAACCCGGCATTGGCGTGACGGCGTCCGCGGTCTTGAGCACGCCGTAGATCACCCACGGCTGCCGGCCCAGCTCCGTCACCATCCAGCCGGTCTCGACCGCTATGAACCCCAGCGGCGTGGCGAGCGCGATCGCGCGCAGCAGCCAGCGATCGTGGGCGAGATCGGCACCGCGCCAGGCGCGCCAGCCGGCCCACAACGCGACCAGCGCCAGATAGGTGCCGAGCGCCACCATGAGCTGAAACGCGAGGTGCACCGCCGGGACATTGGGCCACTCGTCGCGCGGCGCCGCGTCGAGCCCCTTAACGACCGCTCCGGGGTCGTGGAACGCGAGGAGCGACAGCCCGGAGGGTATGTCGATGGCGAACCGCGTCTCGCGGCGGTCCATGTCCGGCCAGCCACCGAGCGTGAGGGGAGCGCCGGCACGCGTCTGGAACAAGGCCTCCGCCGCGGCGAGCTTCACGGGCTGGTGGCGCGCCAAGTGGCGCGCGCTCAGGTCTCCCGAGATGGGCTGTAGCACCGCGGCGGGCGCGCCGACGATCAGCGCGATCGCGAGGGCACGCCGGTGAAACGCGTTCGCGGGGTCCTTGAGCAGCAACAGTGCGTGGATCCCCGCCACTGCAAAACCGGTAGCCGCGTAGGCGGCGAGCGTCATGTGGATCGCCTGGGGCAACGCCGCCGGGTTCGCCATCGCGGCGAGGGGGTCGACGTTCACCGCCTGGCCGTTCACCAGCTCGAACCCGGCCGGTGCGTTCATCCACGCGTTCGCGACCACGACAAACACGCCGGAGGCCGCGCCGCTCAACGCCACGATCCCGCCCGCGGCGAGGTGCGCGCCAGGGGAAATGCGGTCCCAGCCGTACAGGTAGATGCCGAGAAAGATCGCTTCGGTGAAGAACGCGAACCCCTCGAGCGAGAACGGCATCCCGATGATGGGACCCGCGAACCGCATGAACTCGGGCCACAGGAGGCCCAGCTCGAATGACAGCACCGTCCCCGACACGGCACCCACGGCGAACAGGATCGCGGTCCCCTTGGCCCAGCGTTGCGCCAGGTCCAGATAGATCGCGTGCCCCGTCACCTGCCAGCGGCGCTCCGCCACGACCATCATCACGGGCATTGCGATGCCCACTACGGCGAAGATGATGTGGAACGCCAAAGAGACGCCCATCTGCGAGCGGGCGGCGAGGAGGTCGGACATGCCGGAAAACTAGTTGAGTTTCGCCAGCCGATCCTCGATCGCCCGATTGTTCGAGAACTCGCGGGCCATCGCCTGCAACTGGGCTTTCGCCGAGTCCGCCATCCCCGCCGCCGCGAGCGCGTCCGCGCGCAGCAGCCCCACCCGGAACCGCAGGAAGCGGCTGTCGGGTGCCGTGGGGAACCATTTGAGCGCCGCCAGCGCCGCCTTGCCATCGTGCTGGTCGACGATCAGCGACTCGACCGCCAACAGCCGCACGCCGGTATCGGCGGGATACCGCTGGGCGAGTTGGCCGATGAGCTGCGCCGCGTCGGCGGGCTTGCCCGCCTTGCGCTCGAGCATCGCCTGATGGTACAGCCCCGCCACAAGCAGCCGGCCGACGTCGGCGGGATCACCCGAGCGGATGCCCACGCCGCCGGCGTAGTTATAGACGAGGTCACCGCCCAGGTCCGCCGCTTCATACAGCGAGACCGCGCCCCCGACCCCCACGAGGGCCGACCCCGCCAGCACCCACCGGCGCCAGCGGCTCACGGCCGGCGCGAGCGCCGCGATCTCGAGCGCGGCCACTACCAGGAAGATGTTGCGAGTGCGCTGTCCCCACTCCTCGTGCTCCATCACCGCGGCGCGCGCCCCGGGCACGCGCTCCACCGGCCCGTGCGCCGCCGTCCCCGACTGCACGGCCAGCACGGCGGCGCCGGTCCCGACGAGCAGCAGCACTCGGGCGGCGGGCCCGGTGAACGGGGCCCGGCCCGTCAGGGAGACACACCGCAACACCACGCCCACGAAGAGCAGCGCGATCACGAAATGCACGATTTGGGGATGCAGGGCGGCGAGCGACACGCGTCGGAGCTCCGATGACGGGTGGAGAAGATACGGCTTGCGGCGCGGCGCCGTTGATCTAGATTCCGTGCACAACCCGAGTACGTGGTGATTTGCGGCCTATTGCAGCCACGTTAAACAATTCGCTAAAACGCCAGGATGACAATCACCCTCAGCGATCTCTTGAAAGACGGCAAGGTCCACGTCCTCGACGGGGCGATGGGCACCATGCTGTATTCCAAGGGCTTCCTCCTCAATGTCTGCTACGACGAGCTGAACCTGAAGCAGCCGAAGCTAGTGCAGGAGGTGCACGAGGCGTACGTGCGCGCCGGCGCCGAAGTCCTCGAGACCAACACCTTCGGCGCGAACCCCGTCAAGCTGCGCAGCTTCGGCCTGGCCGACGAGACCGAGCAGATCAACCAGGCGGCGGTCCGGCTGGCGCGCGCCGCCGCCGCCGGGCGCGCCAGCGTGGTGGGGGCAATCGGGCCGCTCGGCGTGCGGATCGAGCCCTTCGGGGCGCTGGCGCGTGACGAGGCGTGCGCCCACTTCTCGCGCCAGGTGAAGGGCCTGCTCGCCGGCGGAGTGGACGGGTTCATCCTCGAGACCTTCTCCGACGTGGAGGAGCTGCACGCGGCGCTGCGCGCCGTGCAAGGCCTGTCCGACCTCCCGATCATCGCGCAGATGACGATCGGCGACGACGGACTGACGCACTACGGCACGGGACCGGAGACCTTCGCGCAGCAGCTCACCGAGTGGGGCGCAGACGTGATCGGCGTGAACTGCTCCGTGGGACCCGCCGGAGTACTCGAGGCCGTCGAGAAGATGGTGAAGGTGACCGACCGTCCGATTTCGGGCGTTCCGAATGCGGGGCTGCCCCGGGATGTGGGCGACCGCAAGATCTACCTCGCCTCCCCCGAGTACATGGCCAGTTACGCGCGGCGCATGATCGAAGCCGGGGCGCGCCTGGTCGGAGGCTGCTGCGGCACGACCCCGGAGCACATCAAGAAGATCCGCGACTACGTCGCCAGCGTCGTGCCGCGCCACCAGCCGGCGGTCGTGTCGCGCGAGACGATCGCCGTGCCCGCCGGCGTCGAGGAAGTGCCGCTCGCCGCTCGCTCGCGCTGGGGCGCCAAGCTGGCGCGCGGCGAGCTCGTCACCTCGGTCGAGATCGTCCCGCCCAAGGGCGTGGACGCGACCCCGATGCTCGAGCAGTGCCGCGCTCTCAAGGCGGCCGGCGTGGACGCCGTGAATGTGCCGGACGGCCCGCGGGCCCAGAGCCGCATGGGTGTGCTGCCGTCCGCCATCCTGATCGAGCGCGAGGTGGGCATCGAGACGGTGATCCACTACTGCTGCCGGGACCGCAACCTGCTCGGCATGCTCTCCGACATCCTCGGCGCGCACGCCGCCGGGCTGCGCAACATTCTGATCATCACGGGGGACCCGCCGAAGATGGGTCCGTACCCTGAGGCCACGGCGGTGTTCGACATCGACTCGATCGGGCTCACCAACCTCGTGTTCCGCCTGAACCACGGGCTCGACCCCGGGAACAACCCGATCGGTGCGCCCACGCGCTGGGCGATCGGCGTCGGCGTGAACCCCGGCGCCGTGGACCTGGATCGCGAGCTGTCACGCTTCGCGTGGAAGGTGGATGCAGGAGCGGAGTTCGCCGTGACCCAGCCCGTGTTCGACCCGGCGCAGCTCGAGGCGTTCCTCGCGCGCGTCGGCCAGTTCAAGATCCCGATCGTGGCGGGCATCTGGCCACTGATCTCGCTGCGCAACGCCGAGTTCCTCGCGAACGAAGTGCCTGGAGTCTCCGTGCCGGAGTCGGTGCTGGCCCGGATGCGCCAGGCGCAGGAAAAGGGAAAAGAAGCGGCGCTCGCCGAAGGGGTGAAGATCGCCCGCGAGATGTTCCAGCAGGTGAAGGGAAGCGTGCAGGGCGTGCAGGTGAGCGCGCCGTTCGGGCGGGTGGAGGTAGCGCTGGAGGTGTTCGGGTAGGGGCGACGGGTGGTTGCGTGGCGCACGCATGGTGCTCACTGGTAAGCGATACGTTTTGGCGTGACATTGAGCGGTCCACCAAGGGAGCGCGCATGCCTACCGCCAATGTGAACATCCTCGCCGTCATCGTCGCCGCGGTCGCGACGTTCGTCCTGGGCGCCGTCTGGTATTCCCCCGTGCTGTTCGCGAAGCAATGGATGCAGGCGCACGGCTACACGCCCGAGCAGCTCGAAGCGATGAAGCGGCGCGGCGTCGCCCGGGCCTACGCCGTGTCGGCGCTGTGCTACCTGGTGATGGCGTACGCGCTCGCGCTGCTCGCCTCGTACACCCAGGCGACGAGCTTCGTGCAGGGGCTGTGGCTCGGCTTCCTGCTGTGGCTCGGCTTCGCGGCGACGATCGGCCTCACCGCCAACATGTTCTCGGACAACCCGCTCGCGGTGTGGGTGATCGACGCCGGGTACCAGCTCGCGTACCTGCTCCTGATGGGCGTGATCGTCACCGTGTGGCACTGAACTCCTAGTTGCGGCGAATCGCCACCGGGCCGTTCGTGGTGACGGCCCGAATCGTCGGCCCGCCCTTGCCGAGCGCGGCGATCGCCAGTGCAGCCACCACGACGGGCAGGGAACGCAGCGTGTGATCCTCCGGTCTCGAGGGCGGGGGCGATCTTCGCTCCCGGGTTGGACACCCGGAGCGGCGTGACGGTTGCTTCGCCACCGGTTAGCTTGGCGCCGTGCCTCAGGCGTCGCTCGACCGCACCCTGCGCTCGCGGGACCTGATCTTCATCGTCGTCGGCACCGTCATCGGCTCGGGGATCTTCGTCGTGCCCGGGGCGGTGCTGCGCCAGACGGGCGGCGACGTGGGGTACGCCCTGGTCGTGTGGGTCCTGGGAGGCATCCTTTCGCTGCTCGGCGCGCTCACGTACGGCGAGCTGGGCGGCATGCTTCCCGAGGCGGGGGGGGCGTACGTCTACGTGCGCGATGCGTTCGGCCCACTCCCGGCGTTCCTGCTCGGCTGGACGCTGTTCTTCGTGATCTCCTCCGGGTCGGTGGCGACCCTCGCCGTCGCGTTCGCGGAATACCTGCGCCAATTCGTGCCGCTCGATCCGACGGCCA
>Ga0066669_10000450_pt1 | contig 13115 bp, 10 predicted proteins | sample GraSoiAngelo_118_FD_133940 | JGI IMG/M metagenome (GOLD analysis project Ga0066669, IMG submission 133940) | Grasslands soil microbial communities from the Angelo Coastal Reserve, California, USA - 14_0919_02_20cm | ecosystem: Environmental > Terrestrial > Soil > Grasslands | place: USA...
GGACGCAAGGCAAAAAACTTGTCTCCGTTGTTCTCGGCGCCTACAGCCTGGGCACCCTGACCCCGACAAGTAACACGCTTGAACAGGGCCGGCAATCGATCACCCCACTTTGCTCCCGTTGCAGCCTGGAAACCGCGGTGCCACGAACTTCGCGCAGCTTGCTAGACTAAAAGCATAGGACACGCGTCCCCGCGCATGAGCTCCCATCAAACGGACCGGCACCATTTCGAGCTGCAGATCGTTTATGCCCGCCCGATTTTTATTTTGCTGGCGCTGCTTGCGGTGCTTGAGCAGCCGCCCTCGCGCGGAGCACACCGTTCCGCTTCTTTTCTAATTGCTTATCTGCTCGCCGCACTCCTCATTACACAGATTGAACGCCTGTTGCGCAAACGTTCCTGGCACCTGCCCTTGGCCTGCGATCTTCTCGCTCTGGGCTTCTTCATGTACACCAGTCCTTCCACGGTTCCGGTTTGGTTCCCGTACATGTTTCTTTGTTACGCCGCGGGCATTCGTTGGGGCCTGGAACTGACGCTGCCGCTGGCTGGTGCGCTTTCCCTGATTCTGGTATTGCTCACCGCCGTGAAAGGGGACATTCATTGGATGCGCGTCGTTTCCTGGCTGGGCCTTACCGTCGGCACATTTGCAGGTGGCGCGGGCCTCGCTTTTCTGGGCGATCGCAACCGCCGGTTCGCTTCGCAGATTGAGTTTTTCTCGCGCCTCAGTGCAACGATACAAGTGGATCAGGGCCTGGCTGAATCGCTGCGCCTGTTCCTCGAAGAACTTGCGACCACCTTTGGCGCCGCAGAGGCTCTAATGCTTTACCGCGACACGGATCTCGAGCGCATTTTTCTCTGGCGCATGAAGGCAGGCGAAAGCGAGCGTCTGGTTCCGGAGAGCATGCCCCTTTCCCGCACCGACGGCTTCCTCCTGGATGATATGGACGCCACCATCTGCTGGAACTCGCTGGCTGGATCTGGCTCCGGGTTTGGCTGGGACAGGCGCGACGGCCGGACCCTCAAGAACCTCCCTCGGCTGCCCGGCCCCGTTCAGCAGGAGCTGAAAGTCACTTCTTTTGCCACCGTAGCCTTCGATCAAGGAGGTCAGGCAACGGGCCGGATCTTCCTCCTCAACGGACGTAAGCCATTCCAAAAGCAGGACTTAGCGTGGTTCGAAAACATCGCCGCGCACATCTCTCCTGCTCTGGAAAACATCTTTCTTTTGAGGCACTTGCGCGCCCGCGCCATCGAGGCCGAGCGCAGCCGCATCGCGCGCGACCTCCACGATGGGATTCTTCAGACCCTCTTGAGCATAGAAATCCAGTTGGACGTCATGCGGCGTCAGCTTCCCGCCGCCCCTGACCAGGCCGTCAGCGGCCTGGCTAGCCTCCAGCAGACCGTCAAGAACGAGGGTGCGGAGCTCCGCCAGACCGTCACGGACCTCCGGCCGCTCCGCGTACAGAGCGCCGATCTGGTCGACCTAATGCGCGGATTCGCCGAGCGCTACCGCAACGAATCCACCGTCGCTCTTGATTTGTTGATCGATTCGGCACAGCTACGCGCTCCCGACCGCGTCTGCCGTGAGATTTTCCAGATTTACCGGGAAGCACTCAATAACATAAAAAAGCATGCCAAGGCTTCCCATGTCGTGGTAAAACTGTCGCAGGATGACAGCCGTCTAGTACTCGTAGTGGATGATAATGGCGAGGGGTTTAGTTTCGCCGGCAGATTCACCGGCGATGAATTGGATCGCTTGCGGTTGGGTCCCATTTCCATTAAGGAGCGCGCGCGTACCGTGGGCGGGGTTTTGACTGTCGAGTCGAACCCGGGGCATGGGGCGCGTCTAACGATCGAAGTTCCGCTCGGTTGATATGGCCAAAACGAAACAGCAGATACGGGTACTACTAGCCGATGACCACGCGATCTTTCGCGATGGCCTGAGGAAGCTTCTTGATGCCGACGAAGATATCACCATCGTCGGGGAAGCCCAGAACGGCGCGGAGTGCATCAAGCTCCTCGCCAAGCTCAAGCCCGATATTCTTCTCCTCGACCTGCGCATGCCGGATAAAGACGGCTTGGCCGTGCTCGAGGAAGTCAATTTCGATACGCTGCCCACGCGCGTCGTCGTTTTGACCGCGGCGGAAGACGATCGCGACGTCGTTCGCGCCATGCGTCTCGGCGCACGAGGCGTGGTGCTGAAGCAGTCCGCTACCGATCTTCTGGTGAAGAGCATTCATCGCGTGCATGCCGGAGAAATCTGGCTCGATAACCGCATGACCGCCGAGGTCATGAAGGCGTTTTCGAAATCGTCGGAATCAGGTCCGCGCCGCGAAAAGCCGTTGCTCAGCGACCGCGAAAAAGAAATCGTGCAGCTTGTCGCGCAGGGCTTCCGCAACAAGGAAATCGGCGAAAAGCTTTTCATTTCCGAACAAACCGTCAAGAACCATCTCCACAACATCTTCGACAAGCTCGGTGTTTCCGACCGCCTCGAATTGGCGCTCTATGCCATTCACCACCGGCTTATAGATCAATCTTGATCGCGTCTCGGCTTCTGACGGGAGCGCATCTATCACCACCTAATCGATCACTCGTGGTGCGGAAGCCTTTTAATTGCCTGAATCCTGCGCAACCGCAACAGAACGCAGCTCTTCTTTAGCCCCTGGTCCCTTGCGATACTTGACAATGCCTTTATAGAAAGATAGTCTCATGGCGACGTAGCGTAGACTTCCCCCGGGTCTAGCGGTGTTCCCATGACGCCTCTCCCTTTCTGGTCAGCTAGATCCCGCCACCTCATCAACTCGCATGCCCTCGCAATCCTAACGTTGTGTGTTTGCAGTCTATTGTTCAGCGTTTCTTCATGCGCCCAGAGCAACGCCATTACTCTGTCAAGAAACCTCGGGGAACTCGTTCTTGAGTCGGACACAGTCGTCCAGGGATGGGTCACAAGTGTGACGGTCGAACCGCATGCGCAATTGAAGAACTTGATGACTGTCATCGTCGCCATACGCGTTGAAGATACATTGAAAGGCAGCACCACAAACAGTTACACGTTTCGGCAGGCCGTTATCGATCGAAAGGATTTGCGAGAGGAACTAGGCTACCGGACGGGACAACACCTCCTGATGATTCTGTACAAGACCAGCCAGTTCGGCCTTACTAGCCCCGCGGGAATGGAGCAGGGACGTTTCCGCATTGAGTCAGCGAGCAATGGAAAGCTAATGGCGACCAATGGGTTTGGCAACGCAGGTCTTTTTCGAGGATTAGATTCCCAACTGAAAGCCAGAAGTGTGCAAGTCGAGCCAGAGATCCAGGCGATGATTCTGAACCCGGGAGTGGGGGCTGCCTCCCTGGAACAGCTGAAGAGCTTGATTCGAACGATCGCGGCGACGAAGTCGGCGAAATGAGAGAGCGAGCAAGCAACGGTGCTTTGTGGAAGAAGGGCACGGCAATACTGCTGAGCCTTTTCCTATTGCCAACCGAAATGGTATATGCAGGAGGGCCACTCACTGTGGGCGGGCCAGCCGAAGGCGTCTCTGGTGTGCCTCTTTTGTGGGATAACACGAAGCCAATCGCATACCGCGTTGACGGCGGACCTCTCAGCCAACAGCCCAACGGCGGACCCGTGATCATCGACAATCCTACCAGCGTCACGAGGGTGAACAAACTATTTGCCTATTGGTCCGCGGTGCCGACGGCCAGTCTCTCTTTCACCAACGCAGGTGGGCTGCTGGCGGTCGGAAGCTTCCCCGCAAACGGTGACGTCAAATCAGTTAATGATTTTCTCGCCGTCGCCGGTGATGTTACCGGCCAGGCGCCGGATCCGAATTCCTGCAATGGCGGGGGCCAAAGCCCTATCATGTTCGATGCGGACGGCAGCATTTTCGATGGGCTTGGTCTCCCTCCAGAGGTCATTGGATTTGCCTTTCAGTGTGCTTTCAATCCGACCACAGGAAAAATCATTTCGGCAGGAGCCATCCTGAACGGAAGATTTCAGGATGTGATTAACAATCCGAACGCAGGTAATTTCGAGTTGACCGCGGCTGAATTCGATCAGGCTTTCACGCATGAGTTCGGGCATTTTATCGGTCTTGGACATTCACAAATCAATGTGGACGTTCTGCTCAATGCCATCAAAACCGGCGTCCCAACTTGCTCGACAGACGACAACGCGGGAATGCCTCTCATGTTTCCTGTTTTAGGTCTTTGCACCGCCAGGACGACCGCCGGATTGCCCATCCTCGCTGTGGATGACGCCGCGTGGATCTCAAAGCTCTATCCTGTTACATCTCCACCACCGGTGGGAAAAACAAGTTTCAATCTGGCTTACGGAACAATCAGCGGAACAGTGTTTTTCTCCGATGGCGTGACTCCTGCCCAAGGAGTGAACGTCATTGCGCGCAACACCAGTTCGCCCCGGCGCAATGCGGCGTCGGCCGTCTCAGGATATCTGTTCACGGGAAACCTGGGACAAACGGTGACGTGTGTGAATCCGGCCGCACCCACTCCGCAAACTTGCTCCAATCTTGGCGATCCTTTCGGGTCGCATGATCCGGCTTTGATTGGACATTTTGAAATTCCACTACCGCCCGGCACTTACACCTTACAAGTGGAATCGGTTTTTTCGGGGTTTGCGGGCGGGTCGAGCGTGGGCTCACTTGATCCGCCAATCCCTGTTCCGGGGGCATATTCGTCGACGGCCACCGTCAGTATTACTGCCGGCGCCACAACTTCCTTCAACATCACCCTGCAAGGGACCCAGCCGAGATTTGATGCATTTGAGAGTGCGTCTCTCTTAGAGCCCTATCGGGCGATCTGGCTCCGGGGAGAACAGCTGATCAGAAGGCGCCAAACGACGTGACGGGCCCAGCCACAAGATGGTGTTTGCTCGCGGCGACTTTGTTGCCTGCGCTAACGCTCCTCGGCTGCGGCGGAGGCAGCACCGGTGGTGGCGGGCCGGTGACTCCATTGACGGTAACCACCACAAGTCTCCCCAAAGCTGTAACTATTACCCCATATACCACAAAGCTCCAGGCGACTGGTGGAACCCCGCCGTACACTTGGACACTGGCACTGTTTCCTGGACAAACTGCCGCCTCGGTCCTACCCGCAGGCCTTGCTTTGGTGAGCGACGGAACCATCAGCGGCACGGCAGCTCCGGGGTGCTATATCACCTGGTTCCCACAATTCGCAGTAAGAGACGCTGCTGGACAGACCGGAGGAGTCGGCCTTGAATTAGACTGTGTTGCCCCACTGACTTTCTCTTCCAATCTCCTGCCGGACGGAAATACTGCCATTCCTTATTCAGCCCTGTTCAATACTCAAGGCGGATATCCGCCCATCCAGTTTGCACTCACCTCCGGCTCTTTGCCGCCAGGGGTGACGCTAGACAAAACGCAGGCTCTGCAGGGCACTCCTTCGGCCCCGGGAAAATACGCATTCACGATTCAGGCAAGCGACACCAAAACGCCTACCCTCACAGCCAGTCAAGCGTTTACTTTGACGATCCAAAACAACCTCGTCTTTACGGGTAACAATTTGCCGCAGGGCATCGTGAATTTTTCCTATTCGCAACCCGTTCCGGTCGCAGGTGGAACCTTGCCCTACCATTTCAGCATCCTGCCGCAATCGGTACTCCCGGCCGGCCTTTCGCTCGATGGAAGCAGTGGATTGATAAGCGGGAAACCCTCAGCCACCGGGTATTCCACTTTTTGGGTCCAGGTGTCGGACTCAAGTCCCCAGCCGGCAACGATCAGCGAGTATTTGACGCTAACGATCAATCTTCCTGTGTCTATCAGCACGACGACGCTGCCAGATTCTGCTCGAGGTTTCGGTTACTCCGCCAATCTTGTGGTTTTTGATGGCGTCCCGCCGTACACTGCCACAGTTACAAGTGGCGCGCTTCCGGACGGCCTCAGTTTCGCTGGCCTTAATGTCACCGGCTCCTCGACAAAGGATGGGCTCTTCAAGTTCACCGTGAAAGTATCGGACGCTTATTCTCCCCCGAGCACTGCAACCCAGGATTTCCAAATTCGCATCAGCGACCCAATGACGCTTACCGGACCCACGCAGGTAACCATTCTCTATAATCAGAGCTATTCGACTACCTTCCCTACGACCGGCGGATTCCCGCCATACACTTGGAGCATCGATCGGACTCCCCCTCCGGGCTTCACATTTGATCCCACCACGGGGACGCTCAGGGGGACACCAAACGGCCCAAGTTTTACCAGCCCTAATATCGGCGTACACGACAGCAGCAGTCCCCCCTTGACCGCGTCCTACTACAGTTTCTCCCTAGATGTGACGCCCAAGCTCGTCATTTACACTACATCGCTGCCGACAGTTGCGACGGCAAGCACGGTTTTTCTACGGCCACTTGTGATGGGCGGCGCCGCGAACTATCAGTGGAGCATCTCTCCTGGGTCGCTGCCCCCAGGAACGAGTCTCAACACCTCTACCAATGGAGATGCATTTGTCTCCGGCTCCCCCACGACAGCAGGTGTGTACACATTCACCTTGAACGTATCGGATGGGAATACGGGAAGTCTCCACCAAACGACCTCGCAGCAACTGACCTGGACGGTTAAGGACCGTGGGCAGATGGCGCGCAACGACACCATTGCACAGGCGACTCCCCTTTCCAATATCACGCTCCTGGCATCCATTAGTCCTTTCAGCGATCCGAGTTCCGCGGGTCCCGATATAGACGTGTATTCGATGAGTGCTGCTCCGGGCTCGGTCGTCCAAGTGTATGTCGCTGCTAACAACGATTTCATGCAACCCCCGGAGATAAATTCTTTGTTGCCGGTTCTGGAGATAGTTGATTCGAGCGGAACTCGCTACCAGACTTGTGTACCAGGATCTTCCTTGCCGGGTACGATTTATAACTTGCCTTGCATCAACGGTCTACCAGGAGCAACCTACATTCAGCAGCCCTACTACTCCTTCCAGGTTCCTGGAACTGGATCGACTCCAGTAACTTTTTACGTTCGCGTGTCCGATGGGCGTGGCGATGCCCGGCCGGATTTCATTTACACCTTCAACGTGTTTGGCGTGAATTGAGAATCTGTATTGGCCTTGCCGGCAAGCCAGCCCTACTCTTCCTCCATCTTCGGGACTGTGAAGTTGAGTTCCTCGGATTAATTCGCAAGGTACTGAAAGTCTTGTGGCAAACGAACGGCTCTTCATTTCAAAGGTACTGATATCGTTTACGGTAACCAGGGATGACTCCCCGTCGTGCCTCCGCCAGCATGCGGTAAAATGAGATTGCGAGTGAGTAAGGAGAATTTCCTCCGAGCGCCCTAAGATTTTCGCCTTGGCATTCGTCTTTTTGACCGCCGGGCTGTCCGCCTCCGCACAACCGCCCGATCCTGCTGGTGCCTCGCCGCAGAGCAGCGCCACTCCCGCGCCTTGCACGGCAAATTGCCCGCAAGCGCCTGCCAAACCGGCAACCGCGAATCCTGATTCACCGGCCAAGCCTTCCGCGAAGCCGCACAAGGTCTATACCAACGAGGACATCGACGCATCCCCTCATGACATCACCATCGAGGGTATGCGCGACATTCTCCAACAAGTGAATGCCTGCGACCGCACCTGCTTCGATCAAGTTGCTCAGCGCGCGGGACTGAATGGTGGCTCCGGCCCTCGCTGGAAATTAGCGCTTCTCGATGCCATTTGAGGCCGTAAAGGCCGACGCTGCCTGGCAGGGAATTCTTGGGGAGATCATCGGCGTCTAGGGTCTGGCGTGCGAGACCCACGCCAAGAAAACACAAGACATCCAGCGATTTGCCGACGCCCGCAACATCACACCGAGCGAGTTGGCCGTCGAGCGCGAGTACGAACCGAAGTTCCGCGATATTCAGAACCGTCTAAAGGCCGCGCTGGACCGCGCCAACGCGCATATCGCGAAGTCTTCGCCCGGCAATCTGCAGTCCCAATATATGCAGGCCGACAAAATCGTTCATGCCACCTGCACGATCAATGTCCCCAGACCTCCAGATGACACTGATGACCCCGCTGATCCGTGATGTCTGCCGCATCCGTTTTCCCGGGCGAATGCCGTTTGCCTCTGTGCGCGGTGCCCATTATTTTTTTACCTTCGTTCTGTTGCTGATCGCTGTCTCGTGCCTGGCCGTCGCGGCACCGCCGCGGCAATCGCAGGATCCCAGTGTGAAACCTGCACCTTTTTCTAAAGAGCAGCAGTCTTCAACAGCTGCCTTGAATCCTTCTCCTCACACCTCAACTGAGCGGACTCCCCTGCAGAAAGCCGTTCATCAAAAAAAGTAATCACCGAAGATGACCTTGCGAAGCCGGCAAAAGTCATTTCCTTGAGCGATCTCGAAGGGGAAGAAAACAATCCGACGTGCGATCTTTCCTGCGAAGCGGAGCTTCGGGCACAGTTTGGTTTCGGACCCGAACGCGAGGCTGAGTTTCGCAACCAGTTGATGCTTGCGCGCTATGAGATCTCCGACGATAGAGTGTGGAGTACGACTCTGCAAGATGCGCTGCAGGAGGCGAGCGGCTATTGCGGCATCAAGCGACAGATCGAGAAGATCGTCGGCAAAGGCGTGGTGTCGGAATACATTCGAAACGACGTTCATTCACGCTTTGCCGATCGCGAAGGCAAACTGATCTCGCAATACAGAAATTCGGCGGGCCTCCTCACCCAGCGGATTCAGGCCGTTCAACGCTTCGCCCCCTTCCGTGCCACAGTCATGCAATACCAGTGGAACGAAGCCACCGCTAGAGTTTGCCCGGATTATACTCTCCCATGATCTCCGCTTCAAACTCGCGCGCTGCCGCCGTCCATTCGGCGCGCTTCCTTGTGTCCTTTTTCCTGTCCTTCCTGGCGCGCCTCAACGCGCCCTTGCGCGCACCCCGCAATCCTCTGGGTGCACCCTCCGCAAAAAAAGATTCTGCAAGTACCGCATCCGATTCCCCCTCTTCGAAAACCAATGCTCCCAAGCCGCATCGCGTCTTCACCAACGACGACCTTTCCCCGCGCTCCGGCATTCCCATCGCTCCGGGAGCGCGCCGCCGCCTCAAGCAGCTCAATCGATGCGACCGCACTTGTTTCCGTGAAGTTCAGAAGCAAGCGATCGGCTGGGGCTACACTACCGCCTTCCCGCGATGCACCCGGCAAGAGATGGAGGACCGGCTTGCCAATGACATCGAGGAACTTCAAAACGACCCCAAGTGGCAGCGCCTTCTTCTCGAAATGATTTCCGCGCACATCGACTCTTGCTCGGCAAGGCAGAAGAGTCCGCCACCAGACGATTCCCCGCCTCACACTCCCACGCGCGCCGAACTCCTCGATGAGGAAGAACGCATGAAGAATTATCGGCCGCCCACTTCGAGCAACGTCAATGAGGCCGGATCGGCCGTTTTGTCTTACCGTTTCAGTACCAGACCCGATTCCCTCAAAGCTTCCCTGATGGTCCATCAATATATGGACGAAATGCATCTGGAATGCCCCGTCGCACAGTCCACTGCGGACTCCGATGATGCTGAAGATCCGTGATTTCCGCTCCGCACCGAAGTTTCTCGAGAAAAATACAAAATGGCCCAAAGATGAAACACGCCAAGGTTCTCCTACTCTCCGGCCTGCTGCTCGCGCTTTGTCTCTCCAGTTTTTTCGCCGTATGGCGTCGCGCCAATCGAGTCCACTCCGCAGAGGCCGCCGCTCCTCATATCCGTTGGTCCTACACTCCGGGCCCGAGCCCACTTTCCGGAATCGCGCTCTCACCCAATGGCGCCATTCATTTCGCCGCCCTTGATGGCATTTACGCGCTTTCGCCTGAAGGTCAGTTGCTCTGGAAGGCGCCGCTGCCATTCGGTCCCGTCGTAGCCGCCCCCGCACTCGCTCCCAGTGGCACGCTCTACGCCGCGAGCCAGTCCGGCAAGCTCTTCGCTCTCGACACTTCCGGGAATCTGATTTGGCAATCCGTCAGCTCACAGCACAAATTTTTCACTCCGCCCGCCCTTGGAGACGGCGACGCACTCTACGTCACCGACGACTTTTCCGATTTGTTTGCGTTTGCCCCGAGCCTGGGCGCCAACATCAATTGGAAGCATGCGACCTACAGTGCCGCGGGAGCGAGCGACGACATCTTGCTCGGTTACAACCAGTACGGGGAAGGCTGGTCGAGAACTTCACCCGTCATCGGCGCGGACGACATGATCTATCTCGCCCACCAGTCGTGGCTCTACCAACTCAATCCGCGCGGTGAAGTTCTTTGGTTCATCCAGTTGCCGGTCGTGCAACTCGATTTTCCCGCCGTCGGTGGAGATGGCACGGTCTACGTCGAAGGTCACAATCCGCCTTGGTTCTTTGCACTTGGCCGCGACGGCAAGCAGCGCTGGATGGCGCGAGCCTCTAGCCGCATTATGGGCTCGCCGGTGATTGACAACGCCGGGATCCTCTATTTCTGCGATTCCGACTTGATTAAGGCCCTCATGCCCGACAGCCGTCAAATATGGTATTTGTTTACCCCTTGCAACTCCGGTCCAGCCCTCGCCGCCGACGGCACGCTTTATCTCGGAACCAATGGTCGTCTCACCAAAAATGGCCCTCGCCAATCATTTCTTTCCGCCGTCACCCCCGATGGCAAGCTCAAATGGAAAATTGAAATCCACGGAATGGTTCGCGACGCTCCCGCCATCGCCCCCGACGGAACCATCTTCTTCACCACAGACCAGGGCTACGCCTACGCCGTTTCCGACGCCGGTTCTGCTCCCATGGACTCGCCCTGGCCGCGCTTCCAGCACGACGCACAAAATTCCGGCCGCTCCCCCTTCTACCGCTGACATTCTCCGCCCTGGCCTTTCCACCGCACGCAGACTCCGCGTTCCGCTTCACTCCAAAAACTCACGGCGAATAGCTCCATCCACCAAAACGAAGCCAACTCCAGGTACAATGCCCTGCACTTTTGCGATAAATCGCTGACGGAGCCAGGCTTAACTCGTTTCAAGAAACGTGCCGGGCGGGAGGACTGCTTTCATGAAGCCGCTGCTGACTTGCCTGTTCGCTGTGTTTGCCTTCTGCATGGTTTGGGGAACCGCGGATTCCTGGGCCGCTACTCCACCAGATCGCCAAATCGCCATCACCATTGACGACTTGCCTGCGGGCGCCGCGAATTCGATGTCCGCCGCGGCCATCACGGAAATGACCGCGAAATTGCTCGCCACCTTGCGGCAGCAGCAAATCCCGGTGGTGGGCTTCGTAAATGAAGGCAAGCTCTACAAATGGGGTGAAGTCGACGAACGCATCAAAGCCCTCAACATGTGGCTCGACGCCGGTTTCGAACTGGGAAATCACACCTTCGGCCACATCTCGCTGAACAAAGCCGGCCTCAAGGACTTCGAAGAATCCGTCGTGCGCGGAGAAACCGTCACCCGCCTCTTGCTCGCGCAACACAAGATGAAACTCCGCTACTTTCGCCACCCCTACCTGGATGTCGGCCGCGACCTGGAAACCCGCCGCGATGCCGAAGCCTTCCTGGTCGCCCGCGGCTATCGCCTCGCGCCCGTCACTATGGACGCCTGGGATTGGGCTTTCTCGCGTGTTTACGACGACGCCAAAAAACGCGCCGATACCGCGCTCCAGCAGGAAGTCGTTAGCGCTTATCTTTCTTATTCCGCCGCCATGTTTGATTATGAGGAGAAGCTCTCTTGCGACCTCATCGGTTACGAACCGAAACAAATTCTGCTGCTTCACGCCAATCCATTGGAAGCCGATCACATCGCCGAGTTGCTCGAGCTGCTTCGCAAGCGCGGCTATCGCTTCATCACGCTGGAGGACGCCCTGAGCGATCAAGCCTACGGTATGCCCGACACGTATGTGGGAGAAGAAGGAACTGGCTGGCTGGAGCACTGGGCCATCACGCGCGGCCGTCCTCCGCTCGGCGCGCCCGTTTTCCCACCCGCCGTCGCGCAACGCTCCAAAGCCCTCCCGCCTCCCCCGGGCGAAACACCCTCTGGTGGCACCGCCAACCCCTGAGAACGTCATCTGATCCGCACGGGTCTGGACGAACTGGTCGCGACAAGTGCCGACTCGCCACCCGATGTTCTGGTGTAAATATCTATGTTTAGTTATAGTTAGCGGGATTACCGGAAAGAGCGTTTTCTGCATTCTGGATGGGTTCGCCCATCCCTTAGTCCCAGTCTTCGGCCCGGTCCTAGTACGTCGGTACTTCTCAGAGTTGGATCGATTTTGTATCCGGAGTCCTATTGTCCCCTGGGTCCCACCCGGATACACTTTTCCTTCCATGAGGAGGACTTCTTTGACTGGTTCCGAACGCCGCACTACCCAGCGCTTTTCCATGCGCCTGCCGCTCACGGTTCGTTGGACCACGGGCGCGGCCGTTGGTGAAACCAGCACCGAGTCACGGGACGTCAGCTCCCGCGGTGTCTATTTCTTCCTTTCCAAGGATGTCAGGGAGGGCTCACCCGTTGAGATTCTTCTGACTCTTCCCAATGAGATCACTCTGGCCGGACCCGTACGCGTCCGCTGCCTCGGCCGCGTGCAACGCACCGAGCCTCGGGAAGAAGGCGCCGTCGGCGTGGTTGCCGCCATCGAGCGCTACGAATTCCTTCGCGGCGAGGAAGAAAAGTAGAAAGTTTCGGGAAGCCAAGTCCCCTGCTTCCTGGCTCACGGCCGCCCGATCTTTTGCGGCGGCAAAAAATCCGCAGGCTGAACTTCCAACGCATTTACTACCCTGCGGCAACAAGATTTCTCGAACTGCTTTCTGCTCTAGCGGCGGGAAGCATTCTTGAGCGGTTTCTTGGTCCTGCCTTAGGAAAGATTCTTGACGAGTTTCTTGCTCGCTCACTGCGGAGGCGGGCAGGATAAGCCGGGGTGCCTTGGCCCCTCAGCGAAGCTACCCCGGCACTTTTTTTGTAGCCCTTCGAATCCGGTATTTTTTCCATTTTTCCCTTTCATCCGTGAATGTTTCGCCCTAGCTGTATCCTCGGTGTTCGAATCCTCTCGCCTCGCTGGCCTCCAGTGCGCCCCCCGTTACCTCTGCGCCGCCTGTACTTGAGGGCAGGCGATTTCCACAGTGCTGGTAGGAGAGGATGGTGGCACTCCAGCAGAGGCACGGCTGTAGACGGCGAATTCGA
>Ga0066669_10000452_pt1 | contig 13086 bp, 7 predicted proteins | sample GraSoiAngelo_118_FD_133940 | JGI IMG/M metagenome (GOLD analysis project Ga0066669, IMG submission 133940) | Grasslands soil microbial communities from the Angelo Coastal Reserve, California, USA - 14_0919_02_20cm | ecosystem: Environmental > Terrestrial > Soil > Grasslands | place: USA...
ACTACAAGCAACCCAACAGCCTGTTCGCAAATCTTGGGAACGGCATGTTTGAGGACGTTTCGGCGGAAGCTGGGTTTACTCTCTCTCGCGCTCACCGCGGCAGCGTCTTCGCGGACCTAGATAATGACGGGAAAATGGACGTTGCTGTTAGCGCACTCGGAGAACCCGCAGAGCTTTGGCAGAACGTCAGCCCTGACGTCAACCACTGGCTCATCCTGAAGCTGATAGGCAGCAGAAGCAATCGCGACGGGATCGGCGCGAGAATCCAGTTGGGCAATCAGTTCAACCACATGACCACGGCAGTGGGCTATGCTTCCTCCAGTTCGGGAGGCGTCCACTTCGGAACTGGCAAGCTCGACAAGATCGATCGCATTGAGATTCGCTGGCCAAGTGGCGTAGTCCAGGTGTTGCGCACCGTTCGGACCAACCAAGTTCTCGAAGTCCACGAGCCATCCAAATAGCTGGGGCATTGATTTTTGTTTAGGGAGGTGTGATCTCCGCCTCTCGTATTGCAGCCTCGCGTGCGGCCGCGGCAGACCGCTGGATCTTCTGGTACCTCAAGAGTGCTTGTCGGGAGAGGCCAGGCTGGCCGCTCGCCTGGTATGCGCTCGCTAGTTGGTAGTGCAAGCTACCGTCTTCATCCGTGGCTAGCGCTGCCTGGAGATGCGGTATAGCCTCGGCCGCTCTTCCTGCGGCCAGAAGGGCGCGCGCCAAGGCCTTATGCGCCGCCAGCAATTTGGGATCATGGGTCAACGCACGCTTGAGCAGGGGAATCGCTTCTTCCACTCGTTGCAGGTCGACGAGCGTTTCACCGACGAGATAGTTCAATTCCGCCGAGGCCGGCTGCCCTTGGAGGAGGCTTTGGAGTATTTCTAAGGCCCCGGTATAGTCTTGGCTGAATTTCAGGCTGATGGCCAGTTGCTTCTGAACTTGCTTGTCTGTGGGGGAAAGATTAAGAGCTTCACTCCATTCTGCGGCGGCTTCGTCGTACTTTTTTTGACCGCTGTCGATATTGGCTTTTAGTTCGTGTTGCTCCAAAGATGGCGACAATTGACCGAGACGAGTGAAGGCCTGGAGCGCCAACTCATTGAGTGCTCGCGCACCCCAATACAGCGACTCGGGAGTATTCACTCCTTTCGTGGCGTTGACCAGTGTATTGAATTGTCCTTCCCTGAACTGACACTCGAAGGACTGGGTACGGCAATCCGGTTGTGGAAGGCCGAGTTCCTTCTCCTCCTCAGTTCTTGCCCAGTCTGGATGTTCGGTTTTACGATAGATTTCTGCCACCGCCGCGTGCAGTCCTCGCATCTCAGGTGCTTTCTCCAATGCATGACGGTACAGAAAAAAAGCGCTTGAAAACTGCCGATCGCGAAGTCGAGCGTCTGCCACCAGGGCCAGCCAGTACGCAGATTCCGGTGCGGTCTTTTGCAATTTGTCGAAAGCGCGAACGGCGAGCGATTCGTAGCTCCGCCCCAGGCCATACCAGGCCGCTGAGCTTTCGGGAGCCAACTCAGCAAGCTTCTGGTACTGATTGGTGGCCTCTGCGGCGCGGTCGAGCGATAGCAAAGCGCCGCCGAGCATCTCAAGCGCGCCGCGGTGATCCGGCTGCAGGCCTAAGACCATCTTGAGTGCCTCGACGGCTGCGGGCACCTTGCCCAGTTGCAGACGAGCTGCGCCAAGAAAAAGCCAAGCAGGTGCAAGGTTCGGATCAAGCTTCACCGCAGCTTCCAGTTGCGGTATCGATTTGCGCTCGTCCCCGGCCATATGCAGCGCCATGCCGAGATTTAGCAGCAGGCCAGGGTTGTTGGGCACCGCCTGGTTTAGTTCGCGGTAGAGAGGTACGGCCTGCACAAACCTGCCCTCCGCCATCAGCTCCTTAGCACGCCGCGATTTAACCGCGAAGTCATCCGACTGGGCCAGGCAGCTCGACTGCGCCAAAATTGACACCAGAGAAAAAAGAAGTAAGTTCGCAGCTTTCATTGGTCTCACCACTAGCCAAACCCAGCCGAATTATAGGCAGGCGCTGCCTCCCTCGCTCGTCACCTTTCCATCTCCGCCTGATCTTTTGAATTGCGGCGGCGAGGACCTTGCAATGGAGGCTTAAATCGCTCCCTGAAGCGCGGAAAGCAAGAAGAGCGCAGGCTGTCAAGCCTGCGCCCTAAGAGAGTGAGAGGCACGTCCCAGTTGCGAGGTTGGTGCTGGTAATCAGAAGGCCAATCGCAAACCGAGACGGAACTGACGCTCGTCGTCTTTGGCGCTATTGATTTCCATGAAGCTCCCGCTGGTAATGTCGCCATTGGGGTTTTTGAAATGTGGAGTATTGAAAAGATTGTTCGCATCCACACGAAACTGCAGGTCGAGGCGCTCCTTGAATCTGAATGTGCGGAACAGGCTAAAGTTCACATTCACCGAGCCTGGTCCAAGCAGCGTGTTGCGACCCACCGTGCCGTAAGGATTTGGACCACTACCCGGGCGGGTTACGGGCGCGAATGAACTGGGATCGTAGTACGGTTGGCCCGGACCAACTCCGCCGAGCTTCTTGACGGGTGCGACCAGGTCGGGAGTCTGGGCCTGGCCAACTGCGTTCAACGAAACACCGGAGGCCCTAAGAGCAGACCCTCCATTCGCATTGACGCCCCACCCAGGCTGTCCGGAGATGGCGCTGAAGATGCCGCTCGTCTGCCAATCGCTAAGAATCTGGGTGACCACACCACCACTATTCGCCCACTGCTTGTCCTTGCCAACCGGCAGTTCGTAAACGTACGCCATCTGAAAGATCTGCGGTGTGTTGAAGCCTGCCGCAGCGCGGTTTCGCTGCAGAACATTGGGATCGTTCCAATCGAGACTGGCCCAACCGTCGTCATCCGTCCAATCTATAGCTTTGGAATAAGTGTAAGCTCCCTTGACCATCAGCCCATGAGAGAACTGGCGATTGATGGACACTTGAAGCGCATGATAGTTGGCGCTCAACCAACCTTGGAAGAGAAGCGTGTCCGCAGTGCGGCCAAATGACGGGACAAGGCAGGTCGGCGGATTGGTTGTGAAATCCGGTGTCTTACAATTCAGGGGCTGCCCTAAGTTACCCGTACCGGGTGCAGAGGCATTGACGTTGATATCGGCGAACTGGTGGACTGTCTGGGTGCCAACGTAGCCGACGGAAACGAGGAAGTTCGCAGGGAGCTTCCGCTCCACTATGAGATTCCAGGACTCGATGTAACCCCGCTTTAACAGGCCCGGGCCTACGCTGCGCTCCAAAGCTTGGTTCGGCAGGGGAATAACTCCGCTGCTTACATCTGGGCAGCAAATGGCCGGAATGCCGACGGGGATCGGTCCGCCGGGAAGCGGCGCAGCGAGCGGCGATAACGATGAGAAGGGAGCGAAACTGTTTGCTCCGACAAAGTTCGAACCCACCGTGAGCGGGTAAAAGCCGCGCAGCGGTCTGGCTAGCGGAAGCGGATCAACAGTGATACCGAAGCCGGTCCGCACCACCGTGTTGTTGTTAACTTGATAGGCTAGTCCGATCCGAGGGGCGAAGAGCTTCTTGCTGGTCGTAACTCCCAGGTTGCCCGGATTACCGCCCAGGCCGCCTAGCAGAACGTTGTCGGTAGTGAAATCCAGACGGTCGAATCTGAAGGCGCCGTTACGGGTCATAAGCGGATAGTATTCATACCTAAGACCCAAGGTCGCCGTTAGTTTGTTGGTGACCCGGTAGCGGTCTCCAATGAACCACCCAAACTGCCATTCCCGGGCCGTGGCTTTGACAAATTGCTCGCTCTTCCCAACTCCGACACCATCACCGGCGCTCACGCCGAGTTCCCCGGCGAGGCCGAGTTCGAATTGCGCCAACGCATTGAACTGGTTGGGAGGGGCTCCTCCATTTAGGGCGGTCGCACCTCCACCGAAATCAAACTGTCCTCGCGGGCCTGCGCCCAGCTCAGGCTGCCAGTGATTTAGGTGATGATGGATGATATCGATGCCAGCGCTGACTTGGTGCTTGTTATGAGACCACCTGACATTGTGCGAGCTAGTGAAGCTCCAGTCGTTGCGGAAAGCAGGGTTCCATCCTTCTGGATTGCCGATGTTCGCATAGCCTGAAATGCCGAAGAAAGGCATCCCGCTGCTGCGCTGGTCCGGCGGGTTGTTGGTGCCCGGGATTCCTAGCACGTCTGACCCGATGTTGGTCCCAAAGTCAGGAGTCTGGCCGTACTCACTCATGCGAGTAAAGCCGACGTTGCCGTCGACCACAAGGTTGGGAGAAAGAGTCAAGGTGTGTCCCACGGTCACGAGTTGCACAAAAGAGTGAAAGTTACCGAGACCGCCGTCGCACGCGCAGTCTCCAATGGCCTTGCCCAAGCTGGGCTCGCCATGAAAAACCGACTTCATAGCGCTGTACTTGAAAAAGAAGTTGTGTTTGGCGGTGCGAATCCAGTCGACCTTGCCGTCAAAGTTATTGCGGTTCAGGCTTTGCGTGGCCGACTTGAAGTAATTGTCGACATTGCTGGCTCCGGGCACATTGGGAGCTGGAATCAGCGCCAGAATTTTTGCCGCGATGGGGTCAATCGCTGGAAGCATGTTGCCCGCGTATTGTCTGCGGCCGGTGCCATTCGCTGCGCCAGTTACAGGCGAAAAGATCATTCCCACCCGCTCTTGCTGGGCGGCGTTATTGGTGTCCGTCACCAAAACTGGCGTTTTGCTGTTGCTTGCACACGGAGTGGCAAATGACGTGCCGTCGGTGCAAACATAATTGCCGAGAATGCCGCTGAAGTCTCCAGTGGCAAGGGTCGCGGGGGGCACAGTCACAAGGCCGGTGCTGCGGTTATCACGTTCAAAGGTCCCGTCATAGCTCCCAAAGAAGAACAGCTTGTCCTTCTTAATCGGGCCACCGAATGTGCCTCCCATGTCGTTGAGGATGCTCTTACCCTTTTTCGGGCTTACGGCAGCGGTCTCAAAGAACTGTCTGGCTCTGAGGGCTTGATCCTCATGGTATTCAAACAAGACGCCATGAAATTGATTGGTCCCCGACTTGGTAATGACGGTAATGGCCGCCCCGCCCGTCATGCCTTGTTCGGGGTCGAAATTATTAGTGGAAATGTTGACTTCCTGGACGGTCTCTGCCGGCGGCACGTAAACAGTGTGGTGAGGCAACCAGACGAACACGTCCGCGGCGCCGTCAACGCGAGTGTTGTTGTTGTTACGGTTGGTACCGTTGATATTGAAGCTCAGGGCGCGCTCCGGAGTGTCGGCTATAGCGTTCTGGAATAGTCCGGGAGTTGCGCCGGGGACAAGATTAATCAACGTCTGGTAATTTCGGTACTGGTTCAGTGGCATTTCCAAGACCGCTTTTGCCGTGAGTTCCGTGTGAATATCGGTCTTTTCGGTCTGCAGGCTCACGACGGAGGCCTCGACAGTGACCTGCTGGGACATCTCGCCTACCTGTAATTTCGCGTCGGCGTTGGTGACGGTGTTGGCGGTAACCAGCAGATGCGTCTGCGTGAGAAGCCTGAACCCGCTGGCTGTAATTTTAAGGTCGTAGTCACCTGGCGGCACGTCTGTAATCCTGTAGCGGCCAGTCTCGTCGGAGTCCGCTTCCCGCGTAACACTTGTAGCGCGGTTGGTGACAATTACGTGCGCTTTCGCAACTGCCGCGCCGCTCTGGTCTGTGATAGAGCCGCTTACCGAACCATAAAGAACCTGAGCGTCGGCACGATGTACGTATCCCAACGCCAAGAAGCCGAGAGCAAACAGATAAGCCACATGAATGCGCAATCTACTTGTAAACATCGCCTTTGCCCCTTTCCTTCAACCCTGACGTGGCCTCTCGTCAAACTACCGCCTGACCGCTATATAATTCTTCAGCTCAATTCATTGCACGCAGGCAAGATGAGTTGCCTCGGACGCTTTGGAAACAGCTCACGATTGATTGTCTGCAGCTTGTCCGGCTGGTTGGCGTCGGGCGAAATCCCACTCATTAGGGTCGCATTCAACGTAAAGAAGCTCTCTATTCCCCCGACTTGCTGCGGAAACTACCAACTCCGCTAAGACTTTGTCAAGCTCTTTTGTTTCTCTTTAGTTTCTCTTTTTGTTTCTCTCTGAACCAGGGGTTGGGACGGGGTTGGGACGCACGGACGACGGATTTCCCCGCGCAACGCCAACGTGAATCTTAGCCCTCGCGCCGGATGCTGCGGCCAGTCCCTCGGCGGATGGTGACAATTCGGTCCGCTTGGATCCTATCCCACGCTTCAGTAGAACGGTCCGGCCAGTACACGATTACTTCTTCAATTCTCGCGTCTTCGCCTAAACCAAAATGAACCCGGACGTCGTTCGCGCTTAGGTAGCTTCCGTCCGTGTGGGCGCGCCGCAGCAGTTTTCGTCCCGGCTGACGGACTTCGATCTTGGCGCCGATGGCGAAGCGGTTTCTATTGGTCGCTTCCAGCCGAACCACTAGCCAGTGATTATGGTTCAAGGAGCGGGCTTGGTTCAGCAACAGGCGAGCCGGGCCATTGTTGTTGGCAACGACGATGTCAATTGCGCCGTCGTTGTTGATGTCGCCGAAGGCCGCGCCGCGGCTCACTTCGGAAAGGGCAAAAGCTGGCCCTGCGACTGCAGTCATCTCTCGAAATTTCTTTCCATCGCCTTGGTTACGAAATAGCTGATTATTCTGGTTAAACGGATACGGGCTTCCCCGCAACGACTCCATGCGATTCACGGCGCCGTTGGCGATGAAGAGATCCAGGTGTCCGTCGTTATCGTAGTCAAACCATTCGGTTCCAAACCCGGTATAGGGAAAGGTCGACTGAAGCAGGCCAAATTCTGCCGACGCGTCGTAAAAGTTCCCATGACCATCATTGATGTAGAGGTTCGAGCCCTCATGGGTCAAATTGGTTTTGAAGATGTCTTCGTCCCCATCATTGTCGAAATCACCGACCGCGACGCCCATGCCCGCTTGTGGAGCCCCCTCAACGTTGTAAGCCGTTCCTGACAGCAAGCCCCGCTCTTTGAACGTGCCGTTTCGCTGGTTGATCCACAAATGAGCCGCCGCGCCATCATTGGCGACGTAAATATCGGGCCAGCCATCACCGTCGAAATCGGCGCAGACGACGCCGAGGCCGGGTCCGATGGCGGCTCCAATTCCTGCTTCTTCAGTGACGTCTTCGAACGTACCGTCACCGCGATTATGGAAAAGACGCGCCGGCACAGGCTGGTACATTTTCGGCGTGCAATAATCCCGCTCACCAGTCGAGGCATAACACTGCTTGTTTCCTTTTACTGTGAAGTCCAGATAGTTCGCTACGAAAAGGTCCAGGCGCCCGTCGTGGTCATAATCGACCCACGCGGCGCTGGTGCTCCAACGCGGGTCGTCCACCCCGGCCTTGATCGTAACATCGGTGAAAGTACCGTCACCGTTGTTGTGATAGAGAACGTTTTGTCCAAAGTTTGTGACGTAGAGGTCTTGGAAGCCGTCGTTATCGTAGTCACCGACAGCGACTCCCATTCCGTAGCCCACGTGCCCAATTCCGGCTTTTTCAGTAACATCCACGAACTCGAGCTTTCCGGTCTCGCTAAGGAGATTTCGGAAGAGCCGGTTCCCCGGCTTCCACCCCCGCGGAGGGGGAAACTTCGCGTTCCGGGGATCTTGGGCAGGGTCGAGCATCGTCCCCTGCACCATATAAACATCTAAATCGCCGTCGTTGTCGTAATCGAATAACGCGACTCCAGCACCCATGATTTCCGGCATATAGTATTGACCCGAGGTGCCAGCGAAATGATGGAAGGTCAGCCCGACTTCCTCGGCCACTTCGCGGAAGAGTGCAATAGACGAAGCGTTGGCGAATGCAGTAGTTCCATGGAGCCCGATACGTCCAGCAAGGCCTAGTGATAGTAGCTTCAGGAAGCCACGCCGCCCGGAAATGCGGCTGTAGTCCTTTCTCGGCAAGAGTCCGGCAGAGTCGCGTTTCTTTTCATTCACTGTGGGACTCTCGACGCTTCGAGAGTGCGAAGATCGCGCTCAATGCTGGCAAGCAATCCGGACTGACCGAGGGCTACAGCACCATCACGCGCCTGTCGGATATAGCGCAAAGCACTGTCTCGGTCACCCGAGCGTGCGAACGCCGCGCCGAGCGCGTATCTATATCGGGGAGTGTTTTCATCCTCCGGTTCGATCGTTTTTTTCAATTCCCGAATTCCTTCCTCGAACTTCTCCTGGTTCACTAGGAGGCGCCCAAGATTGAAGTGTGTTTGCCGATTGTTGGGTTTGTTTTCGATGGCTTTTCGGTACTCCGCCTCGGCCTCCAACAACCTGCCTTGTCGCTCAAGAAGGAATCCAAGGTTGTTGTGGGCGCCGGAGTGAAAGGGATTGATCTCCATGGTTTTTCTGAATGCGCTCTCGGCCTGTTGATATCTTTCAGCGCCCAGGAGAAGCACTCCGTAATTGTAGTAGTTTTCCGAGGAGCTTGGATCGAGGCGGGCCGCAGCTCGATAGTGCTCATCGGCCTTCTCGAATTGACCAAGACGCCCGTAAAGTTCGACCAAATTCACGTGCGCCTGAACTAATTGCGGATCAATTTCGAGGGCCTTTTCGTGTGCCGTGGCGGATTCCTCAAGCCTTCCTTGTCGCTCGAGCTGGATGCCAATTTGCACCTGTCGCGTTGCGCTTTTGTTGAGTGACCGAAGCTCCTCCAGCAGCGGGTCACTGGACGGAGGAGCACCGTCCTTATTCCTCTCGTAGAGGCGCAGCTGTTCTTCGGCTTGGCTAACCTGGCCGAGCGAGCGATGCACTAAAGCGAGCGCATAGTGGGCAGGTCCGAAGTCTGGAAAAAGCGCGCACGCCTTGCTGTAAGCTTCGGCTGCGCCCGTCAAGTCGTGGCGGGCCGCACGCGCCCGTCCCAGTCCGTAGTAGGCGTCAGCATTATCGGGGCGCTGCTCCACGATCTCAGCATAGAGCTTTCCGCTCGCCTCCCAGGCGGCGGATGCATGCAGGCAGTTCGCTAGTCGTAGCTTTGTGGGGAGATAGCCGGCATTGATTTGCAATGCCAGACGAAGAGTAGAAGTGGCCGCGTCGCACCGTCCCTGGTCCGCTTCGACGACTCCCAGATAATAGGCCCACTGAAAAACGTTGGGTTCGAGTTGTCCGGCACGCCGGTAACAAACGGCTGCTTCTTGCAACAACCCGTAAGTGTGGAGAACCATGCCCAGCCGGCCGTTTGCGGCAGCGTCCTCCGGGTGGCTGCGAGCGTACGAGTAAACCTCCCCAATCTGCTCTCGGATGCCGGGAGAGAAATTGTCAAGGGTGAGGTGAGGCAACACTGGGACCTCAGGATCCTGCTGGGCACCCAAACTGGAGAAAGCGAATGCAAACGCCTGAAAGAAGATCAAGTACAACGCCTTCCGTGTCACCTGTTCTCCATATGAACCGGCGACAAACCTTGTCCAGCGGAATCAGGCGAGCAGGGCAGGCTCAAGGGCGTGTCACCGGTCGGGGAAAAATGGGAAAAGCTTGCGAATCTCTTCCTCGCTGGGCTGACGTCCGTATTCCGTGATTTCGAACGCCTCTGCGTGCAGCATGCGGGCAGCTTGTGCCCCGTAGCGCTTATCCAATGATTCCCGCCACTCCGGTTGCAGTTTTCTCCCCGCCAGCGGCCCCGCCGCCAGCCATTTCTTCCGCTCCACGGGATCCTTTGGCACCTGCTCGAACTGTCCGGCAGTCCACGGCAGCCACTCGTAGAACTGCGACACGTGCGCGTCCAGCATATTGATCTTCTTCTCGAACACGTCGTCAATGGACACCACAATATCCGCACGAAAGGCCTGCGGCCGAGTGAACCTGTCGCTGTAGTAGAGGAAAACCGGATTTCGCGCGAGCGGCGGCGTATCCGTAACCAAATCTGGCACGATCACCATGTATGACGCGTCCTGCACCAAGACCCCGGTGTAGCGATGATCCGGATGATAGTCATTCGGGCGGGGTGCAATGACAATGTCAGCTTTCCACTGGCGGATCTCGCGGATAACCTGCTCGCGGACTTCCAGGGTAGGCAAGAGCTTGCCGTCGTGGTTATCGAGGACTTCGTATTCGATGCCGATGCGTCGTGCCGCTTCCTGCGCTTCGGCACGCCGGCGCTTGGCGAGTTCCTCTCCGTGCTGCGACTGGTGACCAGCGTCGCCGTTGGTTAGCGATACAAACTTTACCTTATGGCCGAGCGCCGCATACTTGGCGGCGATGCCTCCGGCGCCCAGGTCGCAGTCGTCGGGATGCGCACCGAAAGCAATGACGCGCACAGGCTGATCCTGTGCCGGCCCAGGCCCAGGAAACGTTAGGAACAACAATGTAGCCACAACGCACGCGAGCCACGGTCCGCAACGAACAGAGTTTCCCGAAAACACTTGTTCAAACGAATTCAGCACGCTTATCTCCATCGGGAGGAATTATGTCTCTAACGATATCTAACATATTCGGATAGCCCGCAGTTAAAGGTCCCCTGGACATGCCCGAGACTTCTACCCGTCAGTACCAATCCGCTCGCTGATTTTCGCATTCGGAACACTTCCGCGACGCGCACTTTGTCTCCTTGTCCTTGCCTAAGACGCATCGATTCATGTCTACGTCACAACTTCCCGCGTATAGGAGCTCGGATCAACCGTGTCGTGTCACTTCTGGTAGGTTTGAGTGCCCTCTTGTTTTCCTAGTTGCAGGTCACTCCCTTCGAACTGAGCGGCGCCCGTCGCGGCAATGACTCGGGCCCTGCCGCTATTCTGTATCGCGTTAGAGAGAGAAATTGCGGCCTGCTCGGCTGCGGCCCGGCCCAATGACGTCTTGTCCGCGCATACCTTAATGACCATCGGGGAGCCCCAGCAACCTGGCCAGTGTTCCGCCCATGATCATTTTGCGCGTGTGCGCCGGAAGAGCGCACGCATCGAACAGGGCACGGTATTGATTCACGACCGACTCTATTTCCCGCAGATCAGTGTCCGATCCAAAGACAATCTTGATAAACGCGCTCAGGTCGCCGTCCGGTGTCTTTACCTTCCACTCTGGGCTATGCCATTCCGTGCCCGACCACCAGAAGAATTTTTGGAAATCCGCGAGACGCCCCTGCATTTTCGTGAGCGTGGAGCCACTTAGATCAAAAAACACGTTTGGATTCCATCGCGCGATTTCCGCTGCCCATTCGTACTCCGGATTGCCGCAGTGCGCGCCCAGCACCGTGATTTTCGGAAAACGACGCGCAATTTCTTCCAGGTAAATCGGCCGCATGCGGCCAGAAGCCACGTCTTCCGGCTCATCAAATTTGCTCCGCAGCACGATGCCTGTGTGGAAAAGAACGATCCAGCCGTAGCGGTTCGCCACTTCGTACACGGGAAGATACGATGGATCGTTGTACGGCTTCTTCACGAACTCCAACTCACCGAGGCCACGGTAGCCCATCCCGTGCAGTTCCTCTACCTGCTTGACCACGTCCGGAGCGTCCAAATCCACGGAGCCGAACGGAACTATTTGCGAAGGATGTTGCTTCGCCGCTTCGGCTACGACCTTCCTGTCAGAAAAAGGAGTTAGCAAACACGCAGTGAGATTCAGCCGCTCCGATAGCTTCAGGAGGTCGCTGATGAAATCGCGATTCTTCTCATCAAAATGCACATGCATGTCGACGATGCGATCTGCCGTTCCGGGAGAAGCCGCCGCCCCACCGCCCAATGAAACCGCGTTGTGCGCCATGCCCCGAAGCAAGCTCCACCAGCCCGGAATGGCGGTCACTGCTCCCGCATTACCTAGAAACTTCCGGCGCGATAGTTGATTGCTCACTGGTTCCCTCCATTTCCGAGGCTCGGCGCGTTTGCCGTGGTCGACAAGTGCGCGCTATCGGTTCTCTGCATATTTTATGATATGCAGTACGATCGTACGGCCACGAGGAGTCACGGCTCCAGTCAGGAGATCCTCATGTCTCTGTTTCGCCGCCTTTGCCTATTCTGTCTTGCACTCCTCACCCTTATGTTTGCCTACGGCCGCGCCTTTGGCCAAAGTGATCCTGACGAAATCGGCCAAGTCCTTGGCGAAGAGATTCTAGCACCCGATGTCGCTCTGCATCAGATCAAATCCTACATCCTCAGCCGCGCCGCTCCGCCACCCGCAGCTAGGAATGCTCAGCAATGGACGGAGGAGGCCAAGCGTCTCCGCCAACACTTGCTCCATGACGTGGTGTTTCACGGCTGGCCCGATGAATGGGTCAACTCCCAGCCCAAGTTTGAAGACCTGGGCGTGATCGAGACAGGTCAGGGTTACCGTTTGCGTAAGCTTCGCTATGAAATCGTCCCCGGCTTTCAATCCGTTGCGATTCTTTACGAGCCAGAAAAGCCACAGGGGAAACTCCCGGCGATCCTGAATGTTAACGGCCACGTCGGCCCACTGGGAAAGGCCATTGAGTACAAGCAAAAGCGATGCATCAATTTCGCGAAGCACGGAATTCTGGCCCTCAACTTGGAATGGTTTTTCTTCGGGGAACTTCGCCAAGAGGGAAACCAACATTGGTACGGGGCGCATCTCGACCTGGTGGGCGCGAACGCGCTGGGAATCTTTCTGCTTGAAATGCGTCGTGGGCTGGATTATCTCTACAACCATCCCAGCGTGGATCGAGACCGCGTGGGTGTGACGGGCCTCTCAGGCGGAGGATGGCAAACAATTCTGCTGAGTTCGCTGGACGAGCGTGTGAAAGTAGCTGTTCCGGTTGCAGGTTATTCTTCGATGGCCACAAAAGTTGAAGCTCGGAAATACGGAGACTTGGGGGATATTGAACAAAACGGCACCGATCTTCTTGCCGGTCTCGATTATACCCACCTCACGGCGATGATGGCCCCGCGGCCCACACTGCTGATCTATGATGCCGAAGACGATTGCTGTTTTCGCGCTCCGCTGGTAAAGCCGCTCGTCTACGATAGCGTGAAACCCTTCTTCAAGCTTTATGGCAGAGAGGATGTTTTTCAATGGTACGAAAACCGCGACCCGGGCACGCACAACTATCAGCTGAACAATCGGGAGCACGCCTATCGGTTTTTCAGCGCGCAGTTTGGCTTGCCTCCTATCGAAAAAGAAGTTCC
>Ga0066669_10000454_pt1 | contig 13073 bp, 10 predicted proteins | sample GraSoiAngelo_118_FD_133940 | JGI IMG/M metagenome (GOLD analysis project Ga0066669, IMG submission 133940) | Grasslands soil microbial communities from the Angelo Coastal Reserve, California, USA - 14_0919_02_20cm | ecosystem: Environmental > Terrestrial > Soil > Grasslands | place: USA...
GTGAACGCTGGCAGCCCGTCGGTGACGTCTACTTCGACGCGCACGAGCGCCGCCTCTACTCCGAGGAGTGCCGCCGAGAGCACGCGCGCGATCACGCCGTGATTGTTCGGTCATCGGCGTGGCCCGTCAATGTCGCGAGTTGTAGACGCCGGTCGGCGTGCCGGACGCACCATCCCGCCTCAGCTGCCGGAACTGATTTTTGCTCTCGCTCGGGTCCCCGGAAGGTTTGGCGGCGCCCCTCGTGACGACCGCGCCGGCGTCGTCAGGTATTGTCCCAATAGTTCCCTCGGGAACTCTGCCGGGGTGGATTCGGGGGTTCCACGGATTGTCTCTTAGGGGAGCGCGAGGCCTCATTGAGAGCCACGATGCACAATGACCGCGCGTCGCTGTCGATCGTGAGGCAGCTGAGCTTCAACGGACATCGGGCTCGGACGACCGCGCCTTCGCCCCGGTCGGCGGTTGGATTCCTTCTGCTGGACTCCTCGCTGCGCCCCCTCTCGTTCAATGCCGAGGCGATCCAGGTTCTCAGCTACCCGGACAAGCTCGCGGACGTCAGGCGCCCGGACGTCTTCCTCGCCGGGAAGATTCGTTCGAGCCTGATCAGCCAGCCGTCCTCGCGTGAGTCGCCTCTGGTGACGGAGTTCCGGTCAGGCAGGCGGCGGTATCTTTGCCGGACTTTCCTGGTGGACTGGTATGCCAGTGGTCCTTCTCACCCGAGCATCGCCGTCCTGCTCGAGCGAGGCCCCTCTGGATTGATTCCTTTGTCGCACGTCTCGGAGCAATTCAATCTCACGCAGCGCGAGCGAGGGGCGTTGGAGTACTTGATGCAGGGTCTGAGCAGCAAGGAGATCGCGACTCGGATGAACGTCAGCCCCAACACGGTGAAGGCCTTTCTGCGACTCGTCATGATCAAGATGGGAGTGTCGTCCCGGTCGGCAATTGTGGGGAAAGTCATGATGACCAGACCGTAGTCGGGCTCGATCGTCCTCCGCCCCCCGCCCCTCGGCCACGCGCCCGGCTTCCTCCGCGGTCTTAGTCCACTGGGTTAATTCGAACGGCTACCCCTTCGGATGCACCTACCTGGGTAATAGACAAGCGTCATTCGAGCCTCAAGATGACAGTCACGGAGTTCGGTTCGATTGGAGGTGATCTCGCTCAGTCGTATCAAAGGCCGTTTCACAAGCTGTCTCACTGATTCGACCAAACGGGGCGACCAAACATGCAATGGCTAGGCGTCTTGTTCATCATGGTTCTGACCCTCGGAGTAGTGACGCCGGTCGGCGCCTGGGGGCCGAATGACTCCGAGGCGCCGGGCAGCGTGATCGTGTTCCCCAAGTTCGTCCGTGGGGTCGTCGAGACGCCCGACCAGGCTTGTCTCCCAACGACCCAGTTCGAGATCAGCGTGACCTGCCCCAAGGGCTCCTCGTGCTTGACCAGCGGCCAGGAGGTTTTGCTCAGAGCCCTCTGGGTCTGCCCCGGCGGCAGCGACCCGGCAGACCCGAGCCGCTGTGCAGAGTCCGCCTTCACCCTTGCAACCACGGTCAACGGAACGCTCGTCTTCAGCCCTGAGGACGTCTCCACGACGCCCCTCTGTGACCGGGGCTATCTGATCGCCTGGGTCGTGGACAATGCTGGCAACGCGATCAAGTTCGACGGGCTGATCGGCGACGCGGTCATCCGAGAATCCCCGACCTCGGCCCGCGCGTACAACGCCCTCCCCATCCAGGCGGCCAAGTGGTTACAGACTGGTGACCCGACCGACGCGAACGGTGATGGCGCCCTTGCCTTCGACGGGAATGAATACCGGGCGATCACGGGGAAGATCTTCGGGACGGTTCGGTATGAGAGCAGCTCCCCCGACGTTCGGACGTCCCTGACTCTCCTCACGCTGGATGTTCTTTCCAACCGTCCGAACAATCCGACCTTCGTGGACCTCAACTTCTACAGTGAAGACGAGCGGATGATCTCGGCGTCCACGAGCTTCACCTGCTGGAGCCAGGTCCGGCTGACGGACATCAACCCGGACCTGACCACGGTCTTTGCCAATAAAGGGCTGGTCGAGTCCGCCGCCGCGGCGCAGGACACGGGGCCCGTGACGCTGGTCGCAATCGCCGAGACGATTGAGGGCGTCGAGCTGCCCGTCACGGCGCCGGCACTGACCCTGGATCCAATCATCATCAACCTCCCGCCCCCCGCGTATTCCAGCCAGCTGACGTTGCCACCGGGTTGTGTCCAGCGCACGGTCGGCATCGGCATGAACGAACACACGAGAATCAAATGCACCGTCATGGCACCCGAACAGCTCCTCGGCGTACCTCTCGTCCGGGAGTACGCGTACTCGCTCTATAACGACAGCACATCGGTCCCGACGATCTTCGCCCCGAGTGGGGCGGGCGGGGGTGGTGGGCCGGATTAACTCGCCAAGCACGGCGTGGCGGCACGGGGGCTGGGTGTCAACCTAGCCCCCGTTGTATTTTGTCCGGCCAGAGACCGTTTGTGAGAGAGGAGAGCCATGTTCGGCCCGGGGAAAAGATGGCTCGGGGCGGTGACCGCGGTTGGACTCGTCGCTGGCTGCGCCGGTCTCTTCCACTCCACGCCGCCCACTCCGGCCGACTCGGAGGCTCTCCCTCCCACCTACGCGAAGGCCCTCACCATTGGATCGGGTACCGAGTGGCGCTTTCGGCCGCTCGCGGTCGATCTCAACCGAGACGGGCACCTCGATCTCGTGGCGACGGCACGCCTGGCGAAACCCGCGCTCCAGCGATGGCTGGGTGACGGCAAGGGCAACTTCACCCCGACCACGCCCACCTGGACCGACATCGGCTACGCCGCCCTCGCCACCGGCGACATCAACGGCGACGGATTCCCGGACATCGTGGCGGCCAGCCACTTCGGGCGGGTGCAGACCCTCCTGAGCGATGGCCGCGGAGGCTTCGTCGAAAAGGTTCTCCGCAGAGAGGACGGGTATGTGGCGGCCGAGCTTGCCGATCTCAACGGGGACGGCTATCTGGATCTGGTCCTGCTCGGGTATCAGAAGGCCGCCGTCGAAATCTATTTCGGCGATGGGAAAGGGAACTGGAGATTCCACGCCGCGCTTCCCGAGGCTCGACCCGGACAGACCATGCCGGGTCGTGCCCTCGTCGTGGCGGATCTCAATCACGACGGTCACCTCGATCTGGTGGCGGCGTTTCAACGCCGGGGGGCCTACACCTATTACGGCGATGGGCGGGGCGGCTTCACCGGCGGTCCCGTGGATTTCTACTCCGAGACGCGGGAGTTTCAGTCGCTCGCCGTCGGTGACGTCAACAAGGACGGCCATCCCGATCTCGCGATCAACGGAACCGTCGCCGGCCGCGGTCAGCCCAACGGGCCCGACGTCTATCTGGGGGACGGCCGCGGTGGGTGGAGGGCCTCGTCCGTCGGATTGAAAGTGCTGAAATTTGGCTCGGCCGGGGCCGCGATCGGAGATCTCGACGGAGACGGGAACCTCGATATCGTCGCCGGCGGCAACATCACGGGGGACGTCCGGGATGGCTACGGGCTCTTTTGGTTCAGGGGCGATGGAAAGGGCGCGTGGCGTCTGGTTCAGGAGAGCGGCCTGCCGACCAAGGGGTTGTCGCTCCTCCACAGCATCACGCTGGCAGACCTCGATCGCGACGGGCTCTTCGAGATCGTGACCCTCCACGGCGGACGAGACGGAAGCATCACGATCTGGAAGCGGCGATAGCCCCTCGCGGCGCCTGCCACAACGGTGTTAGAGTTCCGCCCGGGCGACGATGGAAGATGCCGGCCGCGACGGGGCACGTGGCGTTCACTGCGACGCGGGTCGCGAGTCGCCTCGCTTGAGGCAGGGGCGATGAGCGTCGCTGTGCCTGAGCCTGAGCCCGGCGCGGGCCCCTGGGCGTTTGCGTCGACGCTCAAGGTCGACGCCGGAGAGCGTTGCGTCGTCGTCGCCGAGACCCGCGCGCGGGTCGAGAGCATCGCGCGACGTGTTCCGATATCACGAGTGGTGGACCTGGCGCCGCTCGACGAGCTGCGGCTGCCCGTCTACTCCGCAGTCACCCCGCTCGCGCGAGACCTCAAAGTCCATAACGGGAAGGGGGCGACGCGAGAGGCGGCTCGAGTGAGCGCGATGATGGAGGCGGTCGAGCGGGTGTCGGCGGAGCACACCTTCGCGCCGACTGTCGTCGGCTCCTATCAGGAGCTGGAGCGAGCCGGGCCGCTGCCGCCCGTCGACCCGCTCGCCTTCGACCTGCCCGCGGACACCGCTTTTCGTCCAGACTCGCGCTTCACGTGGGTGCAGGGGCGCGAGCTCCTCGCCGGTCGCGACGTCCTGATCCCTCTCGACCTCGTCATCACGCCGCCGGTCGAGGGCATCCTGCGCGACGTCGACACCAATGGGGTCGCTTCCGGTAACATCCACCTCGAAGCCGTCGCGCACGCGATCTGCGAGGTCATCGAGCGTGATGCGTTCAGTCAGATTCTCTTCATCGCGGCGTTTGGTGACCATGAAAAGCACGCTCGCGCCCTCGTACCCATCGACCTGGGGACGCTGCCCTCGCAGGCCCTCGAATGGGCGGAGCGGATTGCGCGCGCCGGGCTTCAGCTGGACGTCCTTGATATCACCACCGACGTCGGTGTCCCCACGTTCCATGCCCTCTTGCTGGACCCCCACTACCCGGCGCCCGGAGGCGACCGTCGCCCGCGGCGGTTCTTCGGCTCCGGCACCCATCCCGACCCCGATGTGGCAGTGTTCCGCGCGCTCTCGGAGGCCATCCAGTCGCGGCTGATCGTGATCCAGGCGGCCCGCGACTCGTACAACCGGATACGCACCCCTCCTCGTTCGCCGACGCCGACCACGGGGAGCACCGGCGCGGTGCGGCTGCGGCGGCGGAGCTTCTCCGGCGTCCGGGGCTTCAAGTCGGCGGACCTGCGCGAGGATCTCGAGTTCCTGCTCGCGCGCCTGGCCAAGGTCGGCGTGCGGCAGTGCGTCGCGGTGGACTTGACGCACCCTTCCTGGTCGATCCCGGTGGTGCGTGTGCGAATCCCACATCTATCGCCCTACAGCGTGAATATGCGTCGGCCCGGGCCACGCTGCTTTCGACACCTCTTGTGAGTGGCGCTCTCCGCCCGATGCTCGCGTTCGTGGGCCCGTCGATCTCCCGCGCGGAGGCCGGGCGCGTGTGTCCCGGCCTCGACCTGCGGCCGCCCATCCGCCGGAACGATCTCTATCACGAGCGCGAGCTCGGCGCGTGGGGGTTTCTCATCATCGATGGCGTCTTCATGCACGAGGATGCCGTGTCGCCACGCGAGGTTGTCGACGTGCTCGAGGACGGGGCGATGGTCGTGGGCGCCTCCAGCATGGGCGCCTTGCGCGCCGCCGATTGCTGGCCCGCAGGGGCGAAGGGCATCGGGCTGATCTACCGGCTGTATCGCATGGGCGTTCTTGAGAGCGACGAGGACGTGGCCGTGACGGTCAGTGCCGACGGTTCGGACGCGGCGGTGTCGCTCCCCCTCGTCAACGTGCGGTACGCGGTCGCGCGGGCCGTGCGGCGTCGACTGCTCGATCGCGCGACCGCACGGCAGATCGTGAGCACCGCAGCGGCGATCTACTACCCCGAGCGCACCTGGCACGAGGTGCTGCGGAGGGTCGGAGGAGTGCGACCGGAGCTCATGGAATATTGTGCGCGACTCGATCTCAAGCGCGCGGATGCCGAGCGAGCGCTTTCCTGGGTTGGGGAGATGCTGCGCGACGCGGGTACGCTCGCCTCCCGTCATCGCCGGCGGCGCGACGGTCCATTCGCACGCTCGGAAGCGACCCGCGAGCGCGGCTATGACGCGACCGGCGGCGTCGATCCCGAGCGCCTGCCGAGGCTGCTCCTCGAATGGTTGATCGGCAGCGGGCGCCTCCTGCGACATCTGCCCCGCTCGTCGTTGCCACTCGAGGCGCTGGTTCGGGATCTCGATTCGTTCACGCGCTCGACCTGGCGGGATCTCGAGCAGGCGCACCAACTCGACGCCGAGCTGATGCGGCTGCAGGCCGTCGAGCGGGCGTCACGGGCGGCGGACGATGCCGGGCTGGCCCCGAGAGAGCGCGACCGGCGGCTGGCTCAGGACGAGATCGCGACGAACCATGGCTTCCCGAGTTGGAACCGTCTCCGGGTTTCGCCGCGCGGTCGGCAGTTCGCCGCACAGATCGCGTCGGCGCAGGAGCGTCTCGCTCGGGCGAAACGCATGCGTGAGGCGTGGTTCAGTCCCTCGTCCATCCTCTGGAAGGATGGTGACGGACATCGGCCGGTGAAGGACGCGCTGGATAAGATGCTCGCGTTCCTCGGCCGCCACGTGCCGGAAACGCTTCGATAGTGTTAGAGTTCATGGACGATGCCTCGGCCAGTGATCCTGGTCGTTGACGACGATCCGGGTGTCAGGGAATCGTTCCGGCTGATCCTCGAAGACCACTACGACGTGCTCGACGTCCCCGACGGTCCGCAGGCCCTCGAGACCGTGCGCGCCTCCCAGGTCGACCTCGTGCTGCTGGACATCCGTTTGCCCGAGATGGACGGCATCGAGGTCCTCGAACGGATCAAGACGATCGACGACGGCGTCGAGGTGATCCTGGTCACGGCGGTGAAGACGGTGCGCACCGCGGTGGCCGCGATGAAGCTCGGGGCGTTCGACTATCTGACGAAGCCCTTCGAGGAGGACGAGCTCCTCCAGCTCGTCCGTCGCGCGCTCGAGAAGCGCGCGCTGGAGCGCGAGGTGGCCTTCCTGCGCGCCGAGCTGGCGCGCACCATGGCGTCCGAGGAGATCGTGGGCCAGCACCCGGCGATGCAGAAGCTTCGTCGGATGATCGCGCAGGTCGCGCCGACGACCGCGACGGTGTTGGTCTCGGGGCAGAGCGGCACCGGTAAGGAGCTCATCGCCCGCGCGATCCACGCCCAGGGGCCGCGCCGCGACAAGCCCTTCGTCGCCGTCAACCCCGCGGCCATCGTCGAGTCGCTCATCGAGTCGGAGCTGTTCGGCCACGAGCGGGGCGCGTTCACGGGCGCCCACGCGCGCAAGCTCGGGAAGTTTGAGCTCGCGCAGGGGGGCACGCTCTTCCTCGACGAGATCGGCACCCTCAAGGCCGAGCTCCAGGCGAAGCTGCTGCGCGTGCTCCAAGAGCGCGAGATCGAGCGTGTCGGCGGCACGCGGTCCATCAAGATCGACGTCCGCGTCGTCGCGGCGACGAACGTGGACCTCAAGGAAGCGATGCGGGCCGGGAGCTTCCGCGAAGACCTCTACTACCGGCTGAACGTCGTGCCGATCGAGGTGCCCCCGCTGTCGGAGCGGTTCACGGACGTCCCGCTGCTCGTGGACCACTTCGTCCGGCGCTACACCCGCGAGTTCAACAAGCGGGTCGACGGGTTGTCCCACGAGGCGCTGACCGCGCTGAAGGAATACCGGTGGCCCGGCAACGTCCGTGAGCTCCAGAACGTGATCGAGCGCTGCGTGGTCTTGGCGGAAGACCCACTCGTGGAGCTCAACGACCTGCCCCTCGACGTCCTCCTGCCCGAGCACCGTCTCAAGGTCCGCCGGGCCGAGCGACTGCCCCTGAAGCAGGCCTCGGAGCAGTTCGAGCGTCAGGTCGTGCTGCGCATCATGGAGCGCGTCAAGGGCAACCAGAGTGAGGCCGCGAGGATCCTCGGAGTCCATCGGAACTCGCTCAAGCGGATGCTCGCGCGATGGAAGTCCTCGTAGGGGATTCGAAAACGTGGCTCCGTTGCACCACATTGGTGCAAGTGCACCGCTATGGTGCAGCCGGGTGCAGAGACGACGTGCGCCAGCGTTACTCGGAACTGCTCATCGTTCTGGAGGTTTCCCTCCTCACGCTCACCTGGCGAGCGATTTGCTCGTGTGCCGTGGGCTTCGGCGAAACCCTCATGGGGAGGGTTTCCGCAACTCGAGCAATTCGAGGAGGGAGTCATGACGAAGGTCTTGGCGGTTCTCGCGGCGATCGTATCGTTCCTGCTGGTGGCTCCGGTGATCGAGTCCGGGACGTCGGGTTCGACTCAGTTCTTCCAGGCGATTGGTACCGCCGACGGCGGGGCGTCCTAGGAGCGAGCGCTGTCTCGTCCTTTCCCCTGAGGCGTTCGAAGTTGCAGACCAGCCGCCTGCGACACGGCTGCCTGCGACGCGGCAGGGGGAAGAGGGGAGTTCTTCCCCTCTTCCTCCTCGCCGTCCTCCTGCTCGCGCACTCGGCCGTCGAGCCTGCGCTGGTCGCCGCGCAGGAGCAAAAAAAACAAGTCATCGCCACGGGCGGGATCTATCGCCGCCCGCTCGGCCACGACCCGGAAACCCTCGACCCGGCGCGGATCACCGACATCTACAGCCGCTCGGTGTCCCAGCAGATCTTCGACGGGCTCGTCCAGTTCGACCAGACGCTGACCGTGGCACCGGCGCTTGCCGAGTTCTGGAGGGCGTCGCGTGACGGGCTCACGTGGACGTTCACGCTCAGGAAGGGCGTGCGCTTCCACAACGGCCGCGAAATGACCGCCGAGGACGTCGTGTACTCGCTGGCGCGGCTCCTCGATCCCAAGACCCGGTCTGGCGCGGCCGATCTTTTCAGCAACGTGAGGGGCGGACGCGAATTCCGCGAGGGCCGCGCCAAGAGCGTCGCCGGGCTCGTCGCTCAGGACCGCTATACCGTACAGGTCACGCTCGAGGAGGCGGCGGCCCCGTTCGTCGCGGTGCTGGCGGTCGGCCACGCCAAGATCGTGCCAAAGGACGTCGTCGAGCAGCTCGGCGACGCGTTTGGCTCCCAGCCGGTCGGCACGGGGCCGTTCAAGTTCGAGCGCTGGGAACGGGGCAAGGAGATCGTGCTCGCCGCGAACGCTGATTACTTCGGGGGTTCTCCGCATCTCTCGCGTGTCGTCTACCGTATCTTCGCCGGCGAGCGCTGGGAGGCAGTCTACGAGGAGTTCCAGCGGGGGAATCTCGAGGACGCCCCGGTCCCGTCCAGAGATTATCGGCGGGTCGTCTCGAGCGGTGGCCACATCTACGTCAAGCGGCCGATGATCGGCGTGAGGTTCTACGGGATCAATACGCGCCTGAAGCCGCTCGACGATCGACGGGTCCGCCAGGCGCTGGTCTATGCGATCAATCGTGAGGCCATCGTCGAGGAGGTCTTCCTCGGACGTTACGTCCCGGCGCGCGGCGTCCTGCCGCCCGGCACCCAGGGCTTCAACCCGGGGCTCACCGGCTATCCCTATGATCCCCGGCGGGCGCGCGAGCTGCTCGCTGAGGCGGGCTATCCCGAGGGACGCGGCCTTCCTCCGATCGCGATCTGGTCGGGCGCGAAGCGCGAGGACCTGGTCCGCGAGCAGGAGCAGATCAAGAGGGCGCTGGCGGCCGTCGGGGTCCAGGCCGAGGTCCACTACCTTACCGACTGGCCGGCGTTCGCGAGGATGCTCGACGAGGGCAAGCTCCCCGTTTTCGCGTACGCCTGGTACGCGGACGTTCCCGACCCCGACAACTTCCTGTTCAAGCTCTTCTACTCGAAGAGCGCGCGCAACTTCTTCCGGTACTCGAATCCGGTGGTCGACGACGTGCTCGTGGCCGCGCGGAACGCGCCGGACATCCAGCGGCGGGTCGAGCTGTACCGGCGTGTCGAGCAGCTCGTGCTGGACGACGCGCCGCTCATCCCGATGATGCATCACACCTACGAACGGCTCTTCCAGCCGTACGTGCGGAGCGTCGAGGTGAACGGCCTCGGCGACCCGTACATCCCGTTGCGGAAAGTCTGGCTCGAGCCACGGCGATGAAGCTCCGCTCACTCCGCACCAAGCTCCTCTTGGGCACGCTGCTCGTGATCGCGTTCGTCATGACGGCCGTCATGGTCGTGGTCGATCACCGGCAGCGCGCCGCGATCATCGCGGAGGTGCAGCGGCGCGGCGAGGTCATCGCGCGTAACCTCGCGGCGATCTCCTACGGGCCACTGCTTCTCTACAACTACACCGCGCTCGAGCAGAACGTCGCCCGGGTCGCGGGCGAGGCCGACGTGGTCTATGCCCTCGTGCTGGACGCCGACGGCAGGGTGGCCGCCCACAGCCGGGACCCCGAGCGCGTCGGCGCCGTGCTGGAAGGGCTCGTCCACCGGCGGGCGGCCCTGGCGAGCGAGCTCCTGGTCCAGGAGACCGTGACGTCGCGGGGCGAGGCGATCTACGACTTCGCCGTTCCGGTGCAGGTGGAAGGGCGGAAGTGGGGCACGATCCGCGTCGGGCTCTCCAAGCAGCGGATGGAGGCGGAGATCGGCAGGACCCGGCTCGAGCTCGGCGCGCTCACGCTCGTCGTGCTCTTGCTGGGCGGCCTCGCGGCGGCGCTCGTGGCCCGACGCATCGCGCGCCCGGTACAGCGGCTCGCCGAGGGCGCGGCGGCCATCTCGCGAGGCGAGTTGGCGCAGCGCATCGAGCCGACGACCGCCGACGAGATCGGGGGGCTCGCCGCGGCGTTCAACCACATGGCCGTGCAGCTCGTTCAGCAGCGCGGGGCGCTCGAGGACGCGAATGCCGAGCTCCAGCGGCACGTTGTCGAGCTGGTCGATCTCAAGTCGTACACCGACAACATCCTGGCGTCACTCACGAACGGCATCGTGTCGGTGGACCTGGACGGGCGGGTGGTGACCCTCAACCCGGTCGCCGAGCTGCTCACGGGCTTCTTCAAGGGCGAGGTGGCGGGGCGTTACTGCAGCGAGGCCTTCGCGCACACCCCGGAGCTGAGCGACATCCTCATGGAGACGCTCGTCAGCCGCACAGCGATCCCGAACGTGCCGCTGACGCTCCGTCGTCGGAACGGGTCCACCGTCCCGATCGAACTGAGCACGGCGCCGCTCAAGGGCGGCGAGGGCAAGGACCTGGGCGTCATCGGAGTCTTCCGCGACCTCACGCTCGTGCGGCAGCTCGAGCACGACCTCCGGCGCTCAGACCAGCTCGCGGCGCTCGGCACGCTCGCCGCGGGGTTGGCCCACGAGATCAAGAACCCGCTGACCTCGCTCCTCACGTTCACCCGCCATCTCGAGCGGCGGTTCGACGACCCGCACTTCCGTGAGAAGTTCCACAGCGTGGTGCCCCGCGAGCTCGAGCGGATCAACGGGATCGTGGAGCGGCTCCTCGAGCTGGCGCGTCCCGCGCGGATGAGCCTGACGCTCGTGCGGCTGCCCGCCCTGCTCGACCGCGTGGTCGAGCTGTACGCCAATCAGATCGAGGCGCGGCAGGTCGTCGTGGTCCGCGAGTACGCGCGGGACGTGCCGCCCGTCCAGGCGGACGCGGAGGCGCTCTATCGGGTCGCCGTCAATCTCGTCGCGAACGCGCTCGACGCGATGGAGGGCGGAGGCCGGCTCACGCTCCGTGTCTGGTGGAGCGAGAGCCGTGATCCGCTTCTGCCGTCCCGCCGGCGGCCGCCCGACCGCCGCGTGAAGCTCGAGGTCGAGGACACCGGACCGGGTATTCCCCCCTCCGCGGGCGACCGGATCTTCACTCCCTTCTACACGACGAAGGAGGGCGGCACAGGGATCGGCCTCGCGCTGGCGCACAAGATCGTCGAGGAGCACGGAGGGACGATCGTCTTCCGGAGCGGGCGCGCGGGCGGCACCGTCTTCACGGTCGTCCTCCCGCTGGTCGCCGAGGTGCCGGTGGACCCCGGCCCCGTGGGCGAGGCCGGGCGGTGATCGCCCCCGAGAGCCCGTCAGTCGAGGACCAGCGCGACAGACGGTGCGTGCGGTGTTGAACGGCGCCGCGTGAGGCCGGTTACGCGTTCAGCCGTCGGCGGAGAAAGCCGAGCAGCCCCTGCGGGAGGAAGACGACCATCAGCGTGAAGATGACGCCGACCGGAATCAGGTAGTACTCGGGGAAGAAGCGCGAAAACGCCTCACGGAGCACGAGGAAGAAGGCCGCGCCCGCCACCGGCCCCACGAGCGTTCCCATCCCGCCCATCACGTTGAAGATCACCGCTTCGCCGGAGACGAGGAACAGGACGAAGTCCGGCGCCGCGAACTTGTTCTGGATCGCGTAGAGAACGCCGGCGAGACCCGCGAAGAGCCCCGACAGCATGACCGCGACGATCTTGTAGCGCTCGACGTGGTAACCGATGGCGCGCGTGCGGGCCTCGTTCTCGCGGATGGACTGCAGCACCATCCCGAAGGGCGACTGCGTGATGCGGCGAAGGCCGAGATAGGAGAGCGTCACCACCGCCAGCACGAACCAGTGAAGAGTCACCGGCGTGAAGCGTCCCGACCAGAGGCCAGGCAGGGAGAACGGCGGCTGGCTGAAGGTGAGGCCGTTCTCGCCGCCGGTCACGTCGGTCCACGTGAAGATGATCACGTAGAAGATCTGCGAGAACACGAGGGTCGTGATCGCGAAGTAGATGTCGCGGAGGCGTGTCGCGAAGTACGCGACGAAGGCCGCGACCACGGCCGCGCTGACGAGGCCGGACGCGAGCGCCAGCCAGAGGTTGGGCGGACCGAGGGCGAGCAGGGCCGCCGCCGTCCCGTACATGCCGAGCCCGAAGAACACGGAATGCCCGAAGGACACCATCCCCGTATAGCCGATGAGGAGGTCGGAAGACATCGCGAGCAGGCCCCAGATCAGGATCTCGGTCACGAAGCGCCGCCAGAACTCCGGCAGCACGAGCGGCGCGACCGTCAGGAGGCCGAGGACGACGACGAACCCGACCCAGTACCCCGCGGGGCCGGCCAATCCCCGTCGCGTCATTGGAGCGGGGGCCGCGAGGCCGGTGCACGCCGAGGGTGGCGTGCCGTGGGCACGGCGTGGCTCGGTCTAGCCACTGCCCGTTTCGCCGTCATTTGGGGGTCGGCACGAAAAGGCCGGTCGGCCGGAAGAGCAGCGTGAGGATAAGCACGACGAACGACACGATGACAGCCTGGGCCGGGCTCACCCAGAGTGAGGCGAACGCCTCGAGCAGGCTCAGGAAGATGGACGCGAGGATAGAGCCCCCCAGGTTCCCCATTCCGCCGACCACGACCACCACGAAGGCCCTGAGGGTGAAGTCGAAGCCCATGGCGTGGTTGACGCCGACGA
>Ga0066669_10000458_pt1 | contig 13051 bp, 12 predicted proteins | sample GraSoiAngelo_118_FD_133940 | JGI IMG/M metagenome (GOLD analysis project Ga0066669, IMG submission 133940) | Grasslands soil microbial communities from the Angelo Coastal Reserve, California, USA - 14_0919_02_20cm | ecosystem: Environmental > Terrestrial > Soil > Grasslands | place: USA...
CAGCCTTTGCGAATTCCTTCGGCGCGCGCCGCGAGTTCCTCGACTTCGTGCGGATACAGATTGCGCCCGCCCTTGATGATGATGTCCTTCACGCGGCCGGTAACGTAAATTTCACCGTCGGCGCGATACGCACGGTCGCCGGAGTTCACCCACGCGTATTCCCCCCCGCCGGTTGCCTGGCCCAGGGGCAGCAGCGCTTCCGTTGCTTTGGGATTGCGGTAGTAGCCGCTCGTTGCCGAAGGCCCCCGGAACCACAAAAAGCCTTCGGTGCGGTCCGCTACTTCAGTGCTGTTTTCATCCACGATGCGCACTTCATGCCGTGGCAGAGGTTTTCCGGAGGAAACAAAAGAGATGGCGGTGTCGTCCGAGGGCGTCGTGGGCACCGCGCGTCCTTGCGCCGTGAATGTCTCGCGCTCCACGCGATCGACCAACGGGCCGCGATTCAGTGGCGGGATGGTGACCCCCAGAGCGGCTTCCGCCAGGCCGTAGACGGGGAGCTGTGCTTCGCGGCGAAAGCCGTAACTTCGAAAGCGGTTTGCAAAACGCTCGAGCGTTTCCGGATTCACCGGCTCCGCGCCATTCAGCGCCGCGCGCCAGCAGCTGAGATCCACACCCTTGATATCTTTATCCGCGATCTTGCGCACGCAGAGTTCATAAGCAAAATTCGGAGCCGCTGCGATCGTTCCACGATGTTTGTGAAAGGCCTCTAACCAGCGCTCAGGGCGCGTCAGGAAAGCCAGCGGCGAGATCACCGCCAAGGGCGCGCCGAAATAAAGGGGCGTAAGCCAAGCGCCGATCAAACCCATGTCGTGGTACAGCGGCAGCCAGCTGATGCCAACGTCATCGGGCCCGAGCTGGACCGCTTCGCCAATGGCGCGAATGTTCGCGAGCAGGTTTAGGTGCGTCAGCATGACGCCTTTGGGGTCGCCCGTGGAACCGGACGTGTACTGCAGCAACGCCAGGTCGCCGCCCTGGCGCACGCGGCTTCCGGTGACGTGCAACGGCAGCGCGCCTGGCGAAGGGGGTGTAGCTGTGTCCGCGGCTTCGATTAGTCTCTCCGCATCCGCAACGCCCGCGAGCGAATGCACGCGAGGCCGCAGCAATTTCGCCACGGCTTCCGCGCGGCGAAACGTCAGCAGCAGACAAACTTCCGCATTGTTCAGGATCGCCGATTGCCGCGCGGCGTATTCCTCGATGCGGTCTGCCCGGAAGGGCGGATAAATGGGAACGGGGATCGCACCGGCAAGGAGGATTCCCGCGTAGGAGACGAAAAACGCGCGCGACGTCGGCAACATCAGTGCGACGCGCCCGCCCGCCGGGACGCCGCGGCGCGCCAACTCCGCTGCACACCGTTGACCCGCGGAATAGAGCTCGCCGAAGGTCAGCGCGAGGCTGCGTTCTTGCCCATCGGTATCTTCCGTAATCAACAAGTGTGTGCGTTCGGAATCATGAGCCGCGCGATAGCGCAGCACATCGATGAGCGTCTCTGCCGAGAAAACTCCTGTGTTTGCGGCTTCGCGGTGCAGCTTTTGAACCGTCAGGGAAGCCCGCAATGCGGAACCGGCTGCCACGTCTTCCGCGTTTGTTCCCGGAACGCTCAGAATCGCGCGCGCTAAATCCTCCGGCGTGTTGGCTTCCGAAGCCACGCGGTCCGGCAATCGTATGTGGAATGCCGTTTCCAGTCGCGCAAGTAATTCCACACGCTCCAGGCTGCCGAGTCCCAGCTCGCGGTCAAGTTGCGAGGCGGGATTGAGCATCGGCAGCGCGCCCTGACTGCCCAGTTCATCGAGCAGGCCACGGATTACATCCAGCACGCGTTCGCGCACGGCCGAGCGCTCGGGTTGGGTGACGGGGGTGGCCACAGGACTCAAGAAGGGGTTCGTTTTCTTCCGCGAAAGGCTACCACGGCAAAACGCGGATTGCCATCCACGAGCGATCAAACGTGGCTCTAGGCGCTCTTCTTTGCGGCTTGCGGCAGGGTGAAGCCTCGCGGAAGAAGCGCGGTGGAGAGTTCCACGCCGGAAAGATCCGCGCCGGTCAAATCCGTCTCCCGCAGGATGGCCACGCCCATATCGGCGCCAGAAAATTTTGCGCCGCTCACATTTGCCAAACGCAGATTCACATTGCGCAGAAGCGCGCGCTGGAAATTCACATTCGAAAGGTCGCAACGAAAGAATTCCACTCCACTGGCCTGCGCTTCGGTCAAATCGGCCCCGGGAAGCATGGCTTCCGTCATGTCCGTGTTGCGGAGATCGGCCTTGCGCAAATTTGCGCCGGAAAGATCGGCGCCTGGGAGTTTTGCTTTGCGCAAGTCCGTGCCCTCGAGGTTGGCGTTGCGCAGGATTGTGCCGCTCAGATTTGCCCCGCTCAGGTCCGCGTAAGAAAGGTCCGCACCGGTCAGGTCGGCTCGAACTCCGCCGTCTTTGCCGCTGAAAAAGCGCTCGTGGGCTTCGAGAATATCCGCGAGCGACGTTCCGTTGTGCTTGATGCTTTTCGGTTTTCTGAGTCCCATGCTCTGCCCGTTATGATATCGCAGATATCGGACCTATAGTCTACTCGTTGTGACGGTCTTGCGGAACTCCGCGCGTTCAGCGTTTGGGAAGAATTGGGGAAGCAGCCTGCGCTTTCTGGGTATGATAGTGAGAGGCCGGTGGTTTGCTGTTGCCCGGATGGGTCGTGCGGCGTGAAGCTTCTTCGAAGACATTCGTTATCGGCGCACTCCCGACGTGTCATGCCGGGATGTGGTCGAAGGGATGCTGTGCTCCTTCGAGCGGCATTATTGTGGCGAATCACGATCTTTCTCTTGTCTGGCGTCCTGTGCGCGTCCCCGTTTGGCGCTCTTGCCCAGGAGCAGCACGAAGACGAAATAGTCGCCAATCTCGCTGGCGGCCGTGCCATCGTTCACGTGGCCAAGGACGTCATCGTCTTCGCGGCCATCGATCAGCCCGTGGAGCGAAATTCCATCCCTCCGCGAGTTATGGACCTCGACGCCACGCACATTGGCGTCCTTTTCGGAGCTTCGGAATGGCGCATTCCCGCCGACCCCAAGCCCGTTCGGCTGGACCGCAATTTTCAGCGTGTCGCCCGGGCCGACCCCCGTTACCAATCTGCTGCCGGCGAGGGTGAGACGGATTTGGAAACCATCGGCATCGCTTTCCTTGAAAAGCTTCGCCCCCTGGTCGCTCAACTCCACCACAAACTCGATTTCTCCGCCGATGATCCCATCTTCCAAATCGTGATCATTGGTTACGCTCCGAATGACTACGGCCCTGAGGTGTGGGTCGTGGAGTATCGTATGGAGCAGGAGCAAGTCGCCACCCGTGGTGACTATTGGCAGACGCGTGTCGAGCGGCCGCGCTTTACTCAGCTCTACCCGCCGGAAAAACATGCGCCGCGCGCCATCGTGGAAAGCCGTTATCCACCGGATTCGAAAGGTCCCACCTTGGCCGAGCTGATCCACGGCAACGACCCGCACATCACGCATCTCGGCTCTGGTGAGCCGCGCTTTGCAAAGGTGCTCGATAACCTCCGTGGAGGCCAGGCGCAGAAAGCTGCTGCGGTCGATTCCGCTGATTTCATGCGCGCAGCGCTGCCTTTGATCGCTGGGGGTGCGCCGTTTGTTCTGGGCACGATGGATGAGCGGCACGGCTTCGAATGGATGGTTCCGCCTGAGGAGCCCGTGGAAAAAGTGCAGGAAGACAAGAATCGCCCGCCGGATGCGCCGACGCTGCGGCGAACTCCCAAGCCTTGATGGTTAGGAGAGCTTTTCGATGGAATCGCCGCGGCGAATCCATCCGCCCTCTAGAACGCGGCACAGCATGCCCCGCCGTCCCCACAGCTCTTTCTGAAGTCCGGGACGAATTGCTTCCATCTGGCCACAGGGGGTGCATACCGCGCTGACTACCAGACGTGCTTCGCCGATGAGGAGCTGCTGGCCAATCTGCAGCCTATTCACGTTCATGCCATCGGTTGTAATGTTCTCGCGGATAATTCCCGGCCGGAGATCCATAGAATCCAAGGTCTCGCGATCCACGACCAAGACCTGGCGCTTGCTTCCGGGCCGCCCGTGAGTGCAGCCTTCGAAGCCGGTGTCGCCCACGGCGCGGACCTCGGAAAGTTCCTCCATCGGCAGGTGCTTCTTCCGAGCGCGGAAAAGATTTTGCACCCGCGGCATGGCTTCTAATCACCCGCGGCTTTTAGCCGGGTGTTGTGAGCCCCGATGTCTTTTCTGTAGTGCATGCCCTCAAAGTGGATTCGTGAAACAGCTTCATAGGCTGAGGCCAATGCGGCCTTGAGCGACGTGCCTGCTGCTGTAACGCCGAGCACTCTGCCGCCGTTTGTGACGACACCGTCTCCAGCGAGCTTCGTCCCGGCATGCAGAATCTTCACACCGCTAATCTTCTCTGCAGCGGTTAGGCCGTCGATCCTCCTGCCATTCTCAAACTTTCCGGGATAGCCTCCCGAGGCCAGAACCACGCAGGCACTGGCCCCCGGCTTCCAGCGTAGTTTTGCGGGGTCCAGGCGTCCTTTGGCAACGTCGTTGAGGATGTCTGCCAAGTCAAAATCCAGTCGCGCCAAAATCGCTTGTGCCTCAGGGTCCCCCAACCGGCAATTGAACTCCAGGACTTTTGGTCCGGAGTTCGTCAGCATCAGGCCGAGGTACAAGAACCCTTGATAGAGGATGCCGTCCGCGGCGAGCCCGTCGAACGTGGGCTCGACAATCGTCGAACGGATGGTCTGTCGAAGATCTTCCGGCAGCAATTCATCCGTCGAGTAAGCCCCCATTCCACCCGTGTTCGGGCCTTGGTTTAGATCGAAGACGCGCTTGTGATCGCGCGTCGGCACAAGTGGCGCGTACCGCTTTCCATCCGTGAGAATGATGAACGATAGTTCTTCGCCTTCCAGGGTCTCCTCCAGGAGAATGCGCCTTCCGCCCGGCCCCAGTTCGTTCTTTTCCATCACGCGTTCGACAAAATCTTTCGCTGACGCGAAGTCTTGCGCCAGGAAAACGCCCTTGCCGGCACACAATCCATCCGCCTTGATCACCACCGGCCAAGCCACGGAACTCAAGGCACGGTAGACAGCTGCGGGAGCGTCATACGTGCCGTACATCTTTGCGGTGGGAAGGCCATGCCGCTTCAGAAATTCTTTCGAGAAAACCTTGCTTCCTTCTAGCTGCGCCGCCTGCTTAGAAGGCCCTACAATGGCCCAATTCCGCTGCCGGAACGCATCGGTCAGCCCGTTCACCAGCGGCAGTTCCGGTCCCACGATGGTCAGATCGGGCTGAGTATTTTCGGCAAGCGCGACGATTGCTCCGAGGTCACCCGCCTCAATGGCCACGCACTGCGCTTCCGAGGTGATGCCGCCATTCCCGGGGGCGCACCAGATTTTTTCCACGAGCGGGCTGTGGTTCAGTTTCCACACCAGCGCATGTTCGCGTCCACCCCCGCCCAGCACGAGAATCTTCATCCGCAATCCCTCTCTAACGACTCTCTGGAAACGATAGACGCCCCTTCTGGACGTGTCAACCTGGCGGGGCTAGACAGGCTCTAGACAGGCTAGACCGCCTTTTTGTGAAGCTCGGCAGATCAGGTTCGTCCCCACCGAGCTTCGAAACGCAAGCTGTTGCAGGAAGGCACGCTGCGTTTATCAATTGGGTATGACCTGTTCCAATGGTCAGTTACATCGCGACGGATGCGCCTTCTACACTCGGCAGAGCTATTTCTCTCTGCCTTTTCGATCGGAAGGTGTTGCCCGATGCTGATCCCGTTGCGCCATGAAAACATGGAGGGCCGCCGCTGGCCGGTCGTCACCTTTGCGCTGATCGCGCTGAATTTGCTGATATTCCTTGGCACCCACTGGAAAATCGAAGCGCAGGAACCTGAACGCATCGAAGTGCGAACGCACGTCCTTGTGCTCGCCGCGACGCACCCTGATTTGAAGATGCCGGAAGATGTAGAGATGTTCGTCAACGAAGTGCAAAGCAAGACCCCTGAGCCATTGTGGAAGCAACTCGCCTCAACCGAACGCAAGCCCGACGATGCTTGGGAGGCCCAAATCCGAGAGGTCGAGGACCCAGAACAGCTTCAGGTGGAAATGGATACACTCGCACAGCGCTTTGCCGAAGAGCAGAAGAGTTCTATCTTGGAGAATTACGCGTTCGTACCGACGCATCCAAAACCCATATCATACTTAACCTCTGTGTTTCTTCATACTGGTTGGATCCATCTCGTCGGCAACATGTGGTTTTTGTGGCTGGCCGGCTTCATCCTCGAGGATAGATGGGGCCGCGTCATTTACCCTATTTTCTATATTCTTGCCGGAGTCGCTGCGTCTCTTATCCACGCTATGTTTAACCCTGGAAGCCTCGCTCCGGCTCTGGGGGCCTCTGGTGCAATAGCTGCGCTCATGGGCGGTTTTCTGGTGCGGTTCCCAAAGCTGAAAATTCACATGCTTTGGTACATGTTGATTTTCCGGATTCGATTTAAAGCCCCGGCCTACTGGCTGCTTCCTATGTGGCTGTTCATGGAAGTATCCTACGGTAGTCTATTTGGTCAAGCATCGGGAGTGGCCCATTGGGCGCATGTCGGCGGGTTCATCTTCGGAGTTCTGGCTGCCGTAGTCATCCAACACACGGGGCTGGAGCACAGTGCAAACGCAGTCATAGAAGACAAGATCGGTTGGACAGCGGATCCAGCCGTTGTTCAGGGAGCGGAATTCATGGAGCAGGGAAAGTTCGATGAGGGCATTGCGGTGCTTCGGAAGCAAGTAGCCGCGAAACCAGACGCCATCGACGCTCATTCCCTATTGCGGCAGCTCTATTGGCGCAAGAACGATCTCCGGGCGCATCTCGAAGCCACGGTCAAGCTGTGCCAGCTGCACCTGAAAGCGCAAGACGCAGAGTCAGCTTGGCAGGATTACCAGGAATATGCCAACGCGGGCGGGGATCAGATGCCTGCGGCAACCTGGATTGAGCTGTGCCGCATCGCGGAGGGGCACCAGGACTATGATCGGGCCGTCATGGAGTACGAGCACTTAGCCAAGGCATACCCGGGGGAAAAGCAATCGCTTCTCGCGCTTCTCTCCGCCGGTCGCCTCGCCCTGAAAAAGCTCAATCGCCCTTCGGACGCCTTGCTCTACTACAAGGCGGCGAAAGCTTCCAAAGTCCCGCACCTCGATTGGGAAACGAACATCCAAGCGGGAATTCAAGACGCGGAAAGAGCGACGGGCGCATCCCACACTCCCACGGTGAAATCTTAGGGTCTGTTTTGGGAGAAGAGCATAATCCCGAATGCGCGGCGTATCAGGAGTTGTGTTTACTCTATGAGTAACTATATCTTAGATTAATCGTAAGAAAATCTGGAAGATTTCAGCCGTTGCCTACGGCGCGAATGGGGATGGTCACCGTGGAAGCCGTCTCCGAAGATCCCAGCATGTGGCAGCGGCCGTCGAAGATTCCACCCGGATCGATGACCATGCAGGGAGAGTGAACTTCCCCAGTCACGACTCCCTTGGCCTCGATCTCCACGCGGCCTTTTGCGAAAATCACGCCATCGAAGCGGCCAGAGATTACCACGCGGTTGCCCTCGATCTGTCCTTCAACCTTAGCGCCTTCGCCAAGGATGACGGTCTGTTCCGAAATGATGTTGCCTTTCACGTTACCGTTGACGCGAAAGGTCCCTTTTACCGTCAGCGTGCCTTCGAGCATTACGCCCTGGTCGATGAATCCCGTCCATTCTTCGCTGGTGCTATTCTTCGAACTTGCGGGCCACTTCCATGCCATTTTTGAAAACCCCCCTATAGAGACTGCTCTACTTTAGCTGCGCTCGCGGATAAGTCAACGCAACAGAGCAAGGTGGTTGTCGAATGAAGCGCCTGAACGAAGGGGCAGTGATGGCTCGCGAAGCCGCCGACTTTATTTCATCAAACGATCATAGAGACCCATGAGCTGGGCGTCGTCATAATACTCGAGCACAAGCTGCCCGGGCCGTATTTTCGTTTTCTGATGAAGAAGCACTTTGGTGCCGAGGTGCCGTTGCAGCTCATCCAATGCCGAGCGGATGTTCGCGTCCACCTGAGCCTCTGCCGGCACATGCCCGCTGCGAGAGCGCCGCGAGGCAAGGCGCTCGATCTGGCGGACAGTTAATCCGCCTCGCGAAGCCCTCTCGGCGTATCGCATCCGTAATTGCGAATCCGGCACTGCCAGCAGGGCGCGACCGTGCCCTGCCGTCAGTTTCCCTTCTTCAATCCAATCCTGAATCCTCGGCTCCAGCTTCAAAAGCCGAATCGCGTTCGCCACCGTCGCTCGGTCCTTGCCGGTTCGCGTGGCAACAGCCTCCTGGGTTAGCTGAGCCTCAGCCATTAAGAGTTCAAACGCTCGGGCGGCTTCAATAGCATTCAGGTCTTCACGCTGGATGTTCTCAACCAGGGTCATCTCTAGTGCTAGCTCGTCAGACGCCTGCCGAACGATTACAGCCACCTTGGTCAACCCGGCGCGCTGCGCCGCGCGCCACCGTCGCTCGCCGGCAATCAACTGAAACCGCGAGCCGATCGGTCGAACGACTAAGGGCTGGATGATGCCGCTGGCCTGAATCGAACGCGACAGTTCGTCTAGGGCTTCCTCTCGAAAGCGCGTGCGCGGCTGGTAAGGACTGGGCTCGATCAGATCGATGTCAATCTGTTGAGGGCCAGGATGCGCGGCCTCGCGAGCCGGGGCGCTTGCGGCGCCATTGACGGTGGTTACGTGAGGCTGTATAGGTGCGGGCTCTGACGAAGTCTTGGGCTCAGGCTCCCGAATGAGCGCTCCGAGCCCCCGTCCCAGCGCGTTTCTCGGCATTGGCAATGACCTCCTGGGCGAGCTGCGTGTAGCCTTCTGCGCCCTTGCTATGAACGTCGTAAAAAATGATCGGCTTACCAAAACTTGGCGCTTCCGCAAGTCGCACATTTCGCGGAATCACGCTCTGAAAGATTTGTGTTCCGAAAAAACTCCGCAAGTCCGTCGCTACTTGCCGGGAAAGGGTTGTTCGTTCATCATACATCGTCAGCAGGATACCTTCGATCTCGAGGCTGGGATTCAGGGTGCGCCGGATGCGCATCAGCGTGTCCAGTAGTTCGGAAACACCCTCGAGCGCCAAATATTCACATTGGATGGGGACTAAAACGGCTCCTGCGGCCACAAGAGCGTTTAAAGTCAACAAATCCAAGGCAGGTGGGCAATCCAGGATGATATAGCGGTATTTTTCCTGGAGAGCTTTCACTGCACCTTGGAGCTTATATTCACGACCTTCCGCACTGACGAGTTCAACCGCTGCTCCTGCAAGGTTTTTGTCGGCTGGGATGACATCTAAGCCATCCACCTGTGTGCTTTGAATGATCTTGTCGAAGGGTTCGTTTAAAATTAGGGCGTGATAGAGAGTTCTACGCGAAGGATCTTTCGCGAATCCGATGGCGGCAGTCGCGTTGGCTTGGGAATCGCAATCAACAAGGAGAGTCGGTTGTTCAGCGGTAGCGAGACAAGCGGCTAGATTCACCGCAGTTGTCGTCTTGCCGACTCCACCCTTTTGGTTCGCGACGGCAATGATTCGAGCCAAATATTCCCCCGAGAGCGAGAATCTAGCAAAGCCGAGTCAAGGATGCAAGATGTTTCACGTGGAACAACGTTTTATCGGTGGAAGTCAGGATTCGGAGGGCGAACGCTATCCTGCCATCTCACAACTTCGCTCCAGCACAATGCGTCAGTTTGCGGCCTTCTGGATTTTGAAAGATCGGGCGGCGGGATTCGACAGCTAAGGTTGCGGGGGTGGTCAGCGACTTTTTGGAGATTCACGGCGGAGTGTGTTGTTCCACGTGGAACAATGGCTAACCGCGTCATCCCCAAACTCTTAGGACACGGCCATGTGAAGCATTCTGCCGCCGGGAAGCTGGCTCTGAATGTTCCACGTGGAACGTCGATTTGGCGCGAGCCGCCAATGGCCGCGAATCAATGGAAATTCCTAAGGAAGTAAGCTGAAAACTCTCAACTTTTAAGGCGATGCGCCACAGTAGTTGAGGACTTCCTTGTGCCCAGAAGAATGAGGCGTCGCAAGGAATGAGGCACTTCTATCGGTTCGCTCCAGTCCCAAGAGCGGATCTTCTGAATCTCTTCAAGGTCTCGGCCGCCAATCCAAAGTATAACTTGTTTCGCTGCTATCTGTTCTGACGTCGCCCATTCGAGAAAGGCTGGGAATTCACCTAGCGCGCGCGTGCAAACGTAGTCGAGAGGGGCGACCTCCTCCCCTAACTCTTCATAGCGGCGCGCCAGCACTTGTGCCCCATTAAGTCCCAATTCACGAATGACTTCCGCGAGAAATGTGACTTTCTTAATGTTGGATTCGACCAGGAAAACCTGCAAGCCAGGCCGCATAATCTTCAGGGGTAACCCTGGAAATCCTCCTCCCGATCCAATGTCGGCGAGCCGACCGTTTTTCAGCGGTATGGCCTCGGCGGCGAACATACTCTCGCAAAAATGGCGATAAAGTATCTCCAAAGGGTCGCGAATGGCCGTCAGATTTATCTTTTCATTCCATACCAGCAAAATCCTTATATATTGTTGAATTTGAAGCACTTGGTCATCAAAGGAGGGGATCTTGAATTCTAGAAGGGCGCGCCGTATCACGGCCGCCGAGGGAAAAGATTGGGTTTGTATTGTCATAATAGTAACTGCTTAGCTGTGATGTACCAAATTCTCCCTTTTTTCGTCACTAGCCCTTTTGGGTGTCAGGTAGCGCGGCCCCGCTGTTCCGGCAACCACATCCACGGCGCTGTGCCAGAAAATCGCCGGCACCAGACTGCCGTAGGCAATCCGGCTGGTCCCCAGAAGGAGGCCGATCAACAGTGTCATAACCATTCCACCGCGCCCCTGATAGCTATGTGCAAGCCCAAAGAGAACGGAAGAAAGGACCACCACGGTCCACGCTTGTAACCCTATCTGCGCGAGGACGGCCATAGCGAACCCGCGATAGAGAAACTCCTCGCAAAGTCCCGCTGTGATGGCGAGCGCCAGATAGGGGAGCAACTCCACGGTGGATTGCGGCAAGATCCGTTCCGCCATGGTCTGAACAGGGCCCCGCGCTTCTACGGGAATTCTCCCCACGCGCCGCAGGTTCAGCCACTGAAGGGCGGCAATAGTCGCGGCGCCGAAAATCGAGGCAACAAGAATCCGGGTTCTGCCCTGGATCGTCAAACCAAGCTGAGGGGCCGTGAATCCGTGCGCCCAGGTACGCCATGCCACCACCGCGACGGCAAACCATTGAAACGCAATGGTCGAAGCGTAAAGCGCAAGCCTTTCCATCGGGCCGACGCGTGGCATCGTCAGCAATCTCTTCATGCGCACTCGCCCGCGCCACGGCAAAATCAAGCCGAGCATGAAAAAGATGAGCCAGATGTCCCACGGCATTCGCGAATGAGAACACTTTCCCTATAGGTTGCGCAAGTGATTGCGGAGTTGTTCGCCGCTCGGCTGAAGTTCGAATCTGAAGGCTTGCAATCGCAACACCTTCTTGGCGTCCTTAGCGTTGCGCCTTCTTTTTGTCGAGGAACTCTCGCACGGCTTTCTGGATTAAAGAACTCACGGTTTCGTCTTCTTTCCTGGCGAGCCTTGCTAGCTCTTGCAAGTCCCGCTCTTTGATGCGAACAGCACGGAGTTTCTTAACCATTGGTAAAGCGTATCACAAACGTGCTACGCTGTCAAGTATAGTCTTTAACGGCTCTTGTATCCCCATCCTATAGGACGGGGCTTTACGACCCGACGGGTAAACGAGCAAATCGGAAACCGAACCACTACGAAGTTGCAAAGCGCGCAAGCACGAGCCGCGGCACCTCGCTATAATCGAAACGCTTTAGGAGCGAGGTGCGGCTTGACCCATTCCGTGAAACTCACGGCCATGGTCAAGGCAGCGGGTTGAGCGGCGAAGCTGAGTCCAGGGTTGCTGGATTCCGTTTTGCGCCGTTTGCCGCGGCCAACTGATCCGAACGTGCTCGTTGGTTTTGACACCAACGACGACGCGGGGGTGTATCTACTCAGCCCTGAAATGGCGCTAGTCCAGACAGTCGACTTCTTTACCCCGATCGTCGATGACCCTCACACCTTTGGACAAATTGCGGCAGCAAATGCATTGAGCGATGTTTACGCTATGGGAGGCAAACCGGTTTCCGCGCTATCGATCGTGGGCTTCCCCGACAAGGGCGATCCTGAGATCCTCGAACAGATTATTCGCGGCGGCCTTTCAAAGATGACGGAGGCGCAGTGCAGCGTCATCGGCGGCCACTCGATTCGCAATGACGATATTCAATTTGGCTACTCGGTCACTGGCATCATCAACCCGAATCGAGTGTGGCGAAATGTCGGCGCGCGCGCGGGCGATGTCCTGCTGCTGACCAAAGCCATCGGAACCGGCGTGCTATCAACGGCGCTGAAGAAGGACCGCGCAACACCCGTCTCACTTCAGGCGGCGACTGTGTCGATGGCAGAACTGAACCGCGCGGCGTCCGAAGCGCTACAAGAAATGCAGAACAAGGCAGGAGCTGCAACTCCAATTCATGCGGTGACCGACGTTACGGGATTCGGATTGCTAGGCCACGCCCGGGAGATGGCGCTTGGGGATTCGCAGCGGAGTATTGAGCCCGTGTCCCTGGAGATCGATTATTCCACCGTTCGCTATCTTCCCGGAGCCCGGGAGGCCGCACACCAAGGATTTTTTCCCGGCGGCCTGAAGAATAACCGCGATTTCATTGGCGATTGCGTGCGTTTCGGCGAAGGCGTTCCGCAGGAATACCGCGACCTGCTTTTCGATCCGCAGACTTCCGGCGGCCTGCTGATTGCTATCCTGCCGGAATCCGCAGAGGCGGCCATCTCCGCTCTCGATGGTCATGGCGTCTCCGCCCGCCGCATCGGCAAAGTCATCGCCAAAACAAATGCGCTTCTATTCGTCCGTTAGAATGTCGCGTCCTGGGCGCATCGGATAGACTCTAACTATGGACACGATCACTCACGGCATCGCCGGCGCACTGAGAG
>Ga0066669_10000462_pt1 | contig 13035 bp, 12 predicted proteins | sample GraSoiAngelo_118_FD_133940 | JGI IMG/M metagenome (GOLD analysis project Ga0066669, IMG submission 133940) | Grasslands soil microbial communities from the Angelo Coastal Reserve, California, USA - 14_0919_02_20cm | ecosystem: Environmental > Terrestrial > Soil > Grasslands | place: USA...
ATCAATCTGAGCGGTATAGTGGATAGGCCGGACGTGCAGTCGGTGCACACTAACAGGGGCCACTCGATCCCGTAACTCGAGAAAAGATATCTTGTCTCCGAGAGTTCGTCCGACCGTCATTCCTGGGTGGGAATAAGCGCTGGACCAATCTTTCAGCGAGGAACTATTCACCGCGTCGCTCCTCTAACCTTTCCTCGGTGAAGCCAAGCACTGCCTGCGAGATCTGCTTTAGCTAGAGGCCCTCGCCGGTTCGTGAATCGTGTAACCGACATAGCGCACCGTATGAATCAACGGTGGATCGCCGATCTTTCTTCGCAATCGTCCGACGAAAACTTCCACCAGCTTCGTGTCATATTCGTGTTCGTGCTCCCAGACGCGTTCGCACAATTCGGTGCGGGTGAAGGTGCGGCCGGGCTCCCGCATAAGCACTTTTAGCAACATCAGCTCGCGTGCTGATAAGTCGATCCGCCGCGTGCCGCGATGTACTTCATGATTCGCCAGATCGAATGTGAGATCGGCCACTCGCAGCTTGAGCGCCGGTGCTTCCGGATAACGTCGCCCAAGCGCGTTTACCCGTGCCACTAATTCCGGCATGGCAAATGGCTTTGGCAAATAATCATCCGCGCCAAGTTGCAATCCAGCTACGCGATCCTTGACTTCGCCACGAGCGGTGAGCATCAGAACACGGCTGGGAACATGTTGTGAACGCAGATGGCGTAACACGTCGAACCCGTCCATCCGGGGCAGAACAATATCGAGCACGATCAAATCGAACGATGTGCCGGTCGCTTCACGCAAGGCCCTTTCGCCATCATGGACCACGATCGGGTCATGCGCGGCCTCGGTCAGTGCCGAAGCAATCTGCCGCGCCAATCGCACTTCATCTTCAACCACAAGGATGCGCATGAATTTTCAAAAGAAATCAGATGCTCAGAAACGCACGGTCAATTGTGTTGCCACTAGGTGATTGTCATCGCGCGAACCCGAGGTTTCCTGTTGAAAGCTATATTGCAGTTTTAACTGTATATGCGATGTAAAACGGTAGCCTGCTGCCACGTCGATCCGCCAGAGGTCCTGGCTCCAGCGAACCTGACCACCCGCGCCGTCGGTGATGTTGCTGAAGAGTTGCTCATTCCAACGAAGCGCGCCGAAAAGTTGCGGCGTGAATTTGTATTTCGCCTCAAAATAATAAGCGAATGTATCCGCGTCGCCTACGCGCGGCACTTCGAATCGCGCCTCATAAAACTCGGCCCAGACTTGTAGATGGCGCCAGGCGAAACTGGCGTCCTGCCCGAGAACAAATTCCCGATAATCGTCAATGTCGCGGCCGGGCGGTAGGGTGCGTTCGGCTTCTTGGCGAAAATAGGCACCGTCGCTTGCCGACACGCCAAAATTCCATGCCTCATTTGGCCGGAAGCCGAGGCGCCCAGTAAAGGTAGGGTTATCGAAAGCGGTCTCCGTAACGTTCCATGATTCAGGACGCGAAGACAGGGACGCATTTTTTATTTCAGCAGCATAATCGAATCGTCCCAGCCGGCCGGAGATAGAAATCCCGCTCGCATAACTTGGTCCCCAGATCACCGGATTGAACGCGTACTTTCCGTAGGAGTAGGGCGCATAGATGAAATACAGTGGTGAATACGGAGCGTATTTATCCTGAATGGCGGTGACATTTTCATAAACTAGCGGCGCGTTGATAAACGGGTTGTCCCACGACAAGTGCCGCGGGACCCAATTGCCGATGACGGTCGCGAATTTGCCGGCCTGCAAAGTGAAACGGCCGTCCTGCCATGGCGTAATCCGAAGCGCGTACTCATCCAAACGAATCTGGGCGCCGTGATCGCTCGGATCGAATCCGCGATCCACGCGCGTTTGCGCGAAGAAATAAATTTGCGAGCCGAGTTGCGCGTCGAGAAACAGTGTCAGACGGGGATTAAAGAGATTGTCGATCTCGCTGTCGATAAGTCCAGGCGCTGGCTGCTGGAAATTGTAAAATTCGATGTCGATTGTGCCGCTTAATCGCGCGCGGAGGTCGCCCCCAAATGCAGCGATAGTGAGTGCGTTGTCGAGCCGGTCGAAAACATCATCGATCTCAAACCCGCGTGCTGTACAGGCTAGCAGACAAAAGGTGATCGCCGGCAACAGCTTCATGTGGTTTGACCCGCGCCGTCCGGCGCTTGTGCCGCGATGGGAAACCGTGCCTCAAACTCAGTCCAATCCTTTTCGGAGCGCACCAGCCGCAAATCGCCGCTGTGCAATCGAGCAAGATTGCGCGCCAGATTCAAACCAAGCCCGTGGCTGGAAACATCTGAAGCGGTGGAGCGATGGTGGAAGCGCTCGAAAATGTGTTCGTGCTCGTCGCATGGGATGGAGCGGCCGGTGTTGCCGATTGCCAGCACAATTTCAGTCCTCTCCCTGTGCGCGGTAACTCGAATTAGACCGTCTGGTCGGTTGTACCTTCGCGCGTTCTCGAGAAGATTTTGCACAATGAGCGAGGTATAACGTTTTTCGCCGGCGATATATAAATCGACTGGAAGCTCTTTCTCGATCTTCACATCAGGTGAATCGGGAAGCGCGCCAAGATCATCGAGCCATTCCTCGATAATCTGACTGAGATTCACCGGCTCGGACTCGATCTGGAGGTGGCCCGCGTCCATGCGTGAGAGGAGAAGCAAGTCATCGATTACGCCGTTTAACCGGTGAGTCTGATGAAGGAGAGCAGAGAGTTCCTCGTAGATTTCGCGCTTGAAATCTTCGCGTGCCAGCAATCCTTCAAGACCGGCGCGCAAGAGTGTGACCGGACTTTTCAACTGATGAGAAGCGTCAGCCGAGTACCTTGTCGATCGTTTCAATTTTTCACTAGTCGAGGCGAGCGCGGTTTCGACGCGTTTTCGTTGTTCCCGATTTTCTTCCGAGTCCAACGCCAGCTTCTCGACCGGCACTGCGAGGCGGGCTGCGACGAAGCGGCTTGCTACGAGCCCGCCGAGCAAAAGAAGCACGCTCGCGCCGCCAATCTGCCAGCGGAGCCGATGCAATTGAGCCATCGAATCAGCGAGTGGATAAACGCAGATTTCGTACGCTGGCGGGAAAAGTGAACTCGGATTGAGTCGCTTGTAAAATAAAAGCTCCGGCGCGCCGTTTAGTGTGACGGTAAAGTTATTTTGCTCAGACGTAGAATTCGTGATCGCTTTCGCGATTTCGCTGCCCAGAGCAGCTTGGGCAGGTTTTGACAGCGCTGGCAAATACAAATAGCCGCTTAGCCAAATGCCACTTTTCCTTCCAGCACCGGCGCCTTTCCCGATTAGCTCGAATGGCTCAAATCCGACCACAAGAGCCGAGATCACATCGCCTGTTTCAGTTGAAAAAATCGGCACTGCCACCACTTCATCAACAATCTCATCGGCGTCATCAGCATTTTCCCGGATGTAACCAATTTGTTGTGTCTCGGGTAATTTCTTCAAGATCAGTTGCATTTCCGCTTCTGGGCCGAGTGGTCCGACATCCCTAGGGTTCGGCGGCGAGAGCACTGCGCCGGCTCCATCAAGAAACCGATAGAATTTTGCGTGAAGTGAGGGCCCGGTCTGCGAAGGCTCCTCGCCTTCCATCAAATCACGCAATTCATCTTTTGCGCTTGGATAGAGCAGATCAAGCGCATTGTCCTCTAACGCCGCGTGAATTCGTGGCTTGGCTGCGAGAAGGCGGCAATGTTCCGCCAGCGCAGCCTGCCGCAATTCTTCCACATCGTGCAGCGAGGAAAGTTCCGCTTGAAAATTTTGCTGCAAATCTCGTCCTGCGTCCGCCATGATTTTGCGTTGCGCGAAGTAAAGACCGAGCGCGGTCAGCGTTGCCACGATGATCATCATGGCTGTAAACAATTTGGTGCGGAAACTGGCCACGCCTTCCTTGCCTGGTTGAACCGTGGAGCTCATGGGAAATCAACCTGCGACACTTCGCCGCTTTTCAAATGAACAGGTTTCTCCAGCGTGGTTTTGCTGTCGATCCACGCTTTAAGTGCGTATTGACCCGCAGGAAGGCCACCGAGCCGAAATCGCCCGTTCGCGTCCGTCACCACAAAATACGGCGTGTTGAGAACAAGAATGAGCCCGCGCATGTGCTCATGAATATCACAGCGGAGTGTCACCAGGCCCGGCTTATCAAAAATCTCAGACGGGATCGGTCGCTCCTCCGGACGATACCGGCCCAGATCGAATCGTTTCGCCGGCGAGTAGGAAAAAATGCTGTGGTACGTGTCGTCGAGATTCGGGAATTCAATCTTTGTTCCGAGTTGCACCGGCAGAAGCGATGGAATGAACGTTAAATCTTTTTGCGCGATTTGTTTCGTCGAAGGCGAGCTCGCTTTTGGGAAAGAGCCAGCGAGATAGACCACCGCCAGTGGAGGCTGGGTCGAGAGAACGCCCCCGCGGGTAACAATCTCATAACGCTTGGCCATGACCGGTGCCAAATGCGATTTGGGCAGCTCCACGCGTCCCTCGACGGTGGCTTGCGCCAAGGCTGAAATGGGAAGAAGCGCGACGACTGTGTTAAACCCGGCGAGTCTTCGCATCGCGATGATAGAGATAAGATGGTAACCCGCGCGGTTCAATGATGTTGCGTGTGTTCTGCTCGAGATGCGATAGTTTCGAGAAATCCTTCGAAATAGAAAGGCGAAAGAATGGCGTTAGAGCTGAAAAGAGCATGCGAGAAATGCAGAATAGCGCTCACAGCCAGCGGAGTCGCATACATTTGCAGTTTCGAATGCACATATTGCGTGAATTGCGCCGAGCAAATGAATACTGTTTGCCCAAACTGCGGTGGTGAACTCGTGCGACGGCCGCGTCGCGAAGAGCGGCCTAGCTCGAGCGCCGCCGTGAACGCTTGATTCGATAGGCCAGGAAACACTCGTCGCCGACCACACGCATGTCTATGAGCGAACAATGCACGCTGGCAGGTAAGAACTCGTTGCTTAGACCGGTCAACGTCGGTGCCCTAGCTCCGCCGAACATGTACGGAGCAATGGTGAGATTAAGTTGATCGACGAGCCCGTGCTCCAGCAACGATCGAAACAAAGTTGGTCCGCCTTCGCAGGCGACCGTCCAGACTTGGTATCGGTTGCGCAACGTGTGCATCATCTCAGCCAGATCCACATCGCGCAATTTGCACAGATGCAAAATCGCCTTCTCGCGCAGCGCCGTTTGAAATTTTTTCGGCATTCGCCTAGTCGAGAAGATGACGATCGGTGAAATTTCAGACTGAAAAATCTTCAACCGATCGTCGATCTTGCCTTCGTTGGAAACGATGACGCGCAGAGGCGATCGCGTTTGGCCGCGCTTGATTCGCAATTCCTGAAGTTCGACGGGAAGGCCGAGGCGAACGTTGTCGCGTTGAAGCGTGGTGTGGCCGACGAGCACTGCGTCCGCGAGGGCTCGCTGGCGAAACAAATGCAGCTTGTCCTGGCGCGAAGTGAAATCGACCGGCGAAAATTTCTTGGTGGTGATTTTACCGTCCACCGTTATGGCGAACGTGGCAAAGACAAATGGGCGCCGGTGTTTTCGTTTCATTGGGAATGAGGCAGCGCAGGGCGCGGGGCAACGATGTAAAACGTTAAATCGCTATATCGTTAAAACGAATCACGTATCACGAATCACGAGCTTCATTCCGTCTCGCCGATTTCTTGTTCGAGAACGGCAAGCTCCTTTTGCATCTCGCGCAATTTCACAGGCGCGACCGCTCCGCTTGGTTTGTAAAAGAAATAAACGATAGCCCCTGGCAGGCAGCAGATCAGGATGATGAGAAAACTGAGCGAACCGATGAGAATGGCAGTCGCCTCGGGCACTCCGCAAAGACCATGCAGCACGATCTGCAAGACTTTTTCCCGCAGCCCAATTCCGGCGAAACTGATCGGTAGCGCCGAGATCGTGCGCTCTATCGGCATAACGGCAAAGAAATTGACCAGGGGAACGGCAGCGCCCAGCGCGTAAGCGGCACAGAGAAAAGCGGTGAACGTGGCAAGATGCGCGACGACGGATGCGCCGAACGCGACGAACGTCGCACGCCAATGCCGCGCATACAGGTGATAGGCAGCGGAGATTTCGATCAGCTTTTCGCGACCGGGAAATTTTGCCGGCAACCGGTGGAATAGAGTAAAGCCGCTGATTACAAAAGTGGCGACCAAGCTCAGGATCGAAGCGCCGAGGAGGACGAGCAAAAGCCAGAGCAAATTTCGTGTCTCGGTAGTTTGTGAGAGGAAATCATAACGCAAACCGATGAGCGTGCCAGTGATGGCGACCAACGCGACAAGACCGATGAAGCGATCGAACACGACTGCGAGCAATGCGCCCGCTTTCTTGTCCGGCGTTTCCTTGAGCAAATAATAGCTTTTCATGATATCGCCTCCGGTGCCGCCGGGCAGAAACTGGTTGTAAAACATGCCGATCAAGAACAATCCGCACAAGCGCGCAAAACTCAGATGAATGCCCTGGACTTTCAGCAGAACGTGCCAGCGGAATGCAGCGGCAATTTCCACCACAACATATGCTAGGATGCCGATTATGACCCAGTGATATTGGGCGTTCCGGATCGCCTCAACCATCTGAGCGCGTCTGTTTGGATCGTGATAAACCCAGTAGAGCAACGCGATTGTGACGGCGAGCTGGAACAGCGTGACCAGGATTTTTTTCATTCGCCGAAGCGTTCCTTCCATACTTGCACCGATCGCCGAATCTCATCGGCTGTCTTATTCGGACTCATTTCCCAGACAAATAAGCAGTTTGCAGGAAGGAGCGGAACAAGTTTCTCAAGATCGACATCTCCGGCAAAAGGCGGTTGATGATCTTGTGCAGGCCAGATGCAGTCCTGCACGTGGCAGCCGAACGTGCGGGGACCGATTGCGCGCAGCCACTCGGCATGATCGAGAAACGCCAGGTTTTCTTTGATTTGAGCGTGACCGAAGTCGTGCCAGTAGCCGAGTTGCGGCGACTCTATCTCCTCGAGTAGCGCCGGCAATTCGCGCTCGGTAGGGATTTCTTCGTAACCGCGTCGGCCTTCAAGCCCCAGTTTGATATTTTCCGTGGTGGAGTAGTCGATGATACGGCGCAGGCAATCTTTCGCGCGATGCAAATAATCGGGCGCAATTCTTTCGCGTTTTCGCACCGCTTTTACCTTCAGTCTGACATATTTGCGCGAGAGGTATTTCCCGGTTTTGGCCAATCCGATCAGCAGATCGGTGACCGGTCGCATTCTCACTTCACCCAAGTGCAGCACGACAAACGGCGCATTTAGCCGCTTCGCGAAATCAATTGTTTGGAACGTTTGCTTGATTGCGCGCTCACGTTCCTCCGGAGACACGGCGGAAAACTGATAGCAGTCCGGAGAAGCCACCATGACTTCGACGGGTAAGGGACAAAAGTTGTGCAAACTGCTAAAACGGACTTTGCCGGCATCGAACATTTTTTGGATTCCGGGCATCAGCGAGATGCGGATGCCGTGGCCCAGCTCGATCAAGTTAAATCCAAGTTTGCCCTCGATTTCGCGGAGCATCGCGTCGCCAGCGGTGTGGCGTCCGGAATTCCAGCACGTGGAAAAGGAAATCATTGGCCTTGACGAGCGGTTACGCCACCGACGTGAGTTCTGGCTCGGGCGCGGGCGAGACCGGTCGATCACATACGTGACGTCCGGCCATGCTCAGAACTGCAAAGCCGAGAATTCCATAAATCACCGACGAGACGGCGAGGGCGGTCCGCATGCCGACCAAATCGGAAAATCCGGTGACGATGAGACCAGCGATCGGCATTAAACCAAAAAAACTCAGGCCGAAAACAGCTGAGACACGGCCGCGCAGGTGAGGGGGCGCGTGTTCCTGAACAATCGTATTTGCCAGACCAAAGTTCATGGAGAGCGCGATGGCGAGACATCCCATCGAACAAGCAGTCAGCACAAAGCCGTGCGAACGCGACATGAGAAAAACCGCGACCGCGACCACAAGCACATTGCCGCTCATGAATTTCAGCCGGAGGTCGCGGGCGATGCTGAGCAAACCGAGCGAGCCTAAAAATGATCCGGTGCCGGATGTTGCCATGAGCCAACCCATTGTGCTGGGACCGAGTTGCAACACATTGCGCACGTAAAGTGGCAGCATGACCGAGATCACTGGAAACACGAAAATGGTGGTGCACGCGATGAGCGCGATCATCGACAGGATCGTTCGATCCGAGCGGACGTAACGAAAACCGTCCATGATGCCGCTGCGACGTTGTTCCTCTTCCTCAGGCGTGCCCTTTATCCTTTTCGGCAGCGAGATAAGCGCCACGATCAACGCCAAAAACGAAAGAGCGTTCGCGAAGAAAGCAGACGCCGCACCCCACCAACCGACAAATAAACCGGCGAGTGACGGACCAACCAGACGCGAGCCGTGAAAAACGGAGCGATCCATCGCCACCGCTGCCGCAATCTCATCCCGGCGCACAAGCTCGGGCACAAGGGCGGAAATTGCAGGCATCTCAAATGCAATCGAAATGCCGAGCAGCGCTGCAAAGAAAATGATATGCCAGATTTGGATCCGGTTGATGAGAACCAGCCAACCCAGCGCGATCGCGAATGCGATTTGTGCAATCTGTGTTGCAATCAGAATTTTTCGCTTATCAAATCGATCGGCCGCGGAACCTCCGACCATGGTGAGGGCGAGAGTTGGAAGACCGGCCGCGAAATTGGCCATCCCCAGGAGAATCGCCTTGTTCGTCAGCGTACTCATGACCCATCCCTGCGCCATGACCTGCATCCAGGTGCCGGTGTCGGAAATCGCCGAGCCGATGATATAACGGCGGAAAGCGCCCGGCCGCAAAAGCGCCAGCGCTCTATGTCCGATCCATTTTTCTTCCGCGCTCATCGCCAAGACTCATAAGCGGGGAGCGCTGAAGCTGCAATGGGAGCCCTCGCGTCTCGCGTTCGCGAAGCCTTTGTGGTCGTGCATTCGGTAAACTGATGCCCCACTCGAGAAAAGCGTGTTCCGGCGGGACGCCGAAACCAACCCGCAAGACGCGTGCGCTACCCAACCATACGAATTGCCCACGCCGCCACGTTCATTATCTTGGCTTATGCGCATCGACAAATTCACGCAAAAAATGCAGGAAGCGCTGCAAGCGGCGCAGGATCTCGCTTCGCAATCCAATCACCAGGAAATCACGAACGAGCATTTTCTTTCTGCTCTCCTTGATCAAGCCGACGGAATAGCACGGCCTCTGCTCGAAAAAATTGGAGTCAACGCGAATCAATTGCGTGACGGCTTGCGTTCGGAGCTCGATCGCCGTCCGAAGGTGCACGGCACGGCTGTCGATCTGCGATTGGCGAACGAACTGCGCAGCGTGCTGGATGGCGCGGAAAAGGAGATGTCGAAGTTGAAGGACCAGTATACGAGTGCTGAGCATTACCTGCTCGCGCTCCCCGGCGCCAATGTTCCCGCGGCGAAATTGTCGAAAGACTTCGGCGTCACGCGGGACAAGCTGATGCAGGCGCTTCAGCAGGTGCGCGGTTCGCAGCGCGTGACCGATCAAAACCCCGAAGGTAAATATCAGGCACTCGAAAAATACGGACGCGATCTGACCGAACTGGCGCGGCGCGGCAAGATTGATCCGGTAATCGGGCGCGACAACGAAATCCGGCGCATCATGCAGGTGCTGTCGCGCCGAACCAAAAATAATCCGGTGCTCATCGGCGATCCCGGCGTTGGCAAAACAGCGATCGTGGAAGGTCTTGCACGACGCATCATCAGCGGCGACGTGCCCGATTCGCTGAAACAAAAACGCGTTATCGCCATGGACATCGGGGCGATGGTCGCGGGCGCGAAATTCCGAGGCGAATTCGAGGATCGACTGAAAGCCTTCTTGAAGGAAGTGACCGATTCGCAGGGCCAGATTATCTTGTTCATCGACGAGTTGCACACGATTGTCGGCGCTGGTGCGGCGGAAGGTTCGGTCGATGCATCGAACATGCTCAAGCCGTTGCTGGCGCGCGGCGAGTTGCGCACGATTGGCGCGACCACCATCGATGAGTATCGCAAATACATCGAGAAAGACGCTGCGCTGGAACGTCGCTTTCAGCCGGTGCTAGTGAACGAGCCGAGCGTTGAAGATACCATCGCCATTTTGCGCGGCTTGAAGGAACGCTACGAGGTGCACCATGGCGTCCGCATCACGGACGCGGCGCTCGTGGCCGCGGCGGTGCTTTCGCATCGCTACATCAGCGATCGGTTTTTGCCAGACAAGGCGATCGATCTTGTCGATGAAGCGGCCTCGCGTTTGAAGATCGAGCTGGATTCCATGCCGACCGAGATTGACGTGATCGAGCGCGAGATCATGCAGCACGAAATGGAGCGGCAAGCGCTGAAGAAAGAAAAAGATCCCGCTAGCAAAGAGCGATTGAAGAAGCTCGAGAAAGAATTGGCCGAGCTGAAAGAGAAATCGTCCGCGCTCAAAGCCGAATGGCAGAAGGAAAAGGCCGTGATCGAAGAGCAGCGGAAATGGAAAGAAGAACTCGATCGGCTGCGGACCGAACTGGAACGTGCCCAACGTCGCGGTGAATTGGCGAAGGCGAGTGAAATTCAATACGGGCGCATCCCGGAATTGGAAAAGAAATTGGCGGACGCCACTGCGAAAAGTGCGAAGGCTAAGAAATCGCTTCTTCGCGAAGAAGTGACCGAGGAAGACATCGCCGAGGTTGTTTCAAGCTGGACGCACATTCCGGTCTCGCGATTGCAGGAAGGCGAACGGGAAAAGCTGATCAAACTCGAAGCGCATTTGCATTTGCGCGTCGTCGGTCAGGACGAAGCGATCAAAGCAGTTGCGAACGCCGTACGCCGTGCGCGCGCGGGGTTGCAGGATCCGAACCGTCCGCTCGGCTCGTTCATTTTTCTTGGTCCGACTGGAGTCGGCAAAACCGAATTGTCGCGCGCGCTCGCGGAATTCCTGTTCGACGATGAGAACGCCATGATCCGGATCGACATGAGCGAGTACATGGAGAAACATACGGTCGCGCGCTTGATTGGCGCGCCGCCGGGCTATGTCGGTTACGAAGAAGGCGGGCAACTTTCCGAAGCGGTGCGACGCAAGCCGTACTCGGTCGTGCTCTTTGACGAAATAGAAAAAGCGAATCCAGACGTGTTCAACGTGCTGCTACAAGTGCTCGACGACGGCCGAATCACGGACGGGCAGGGGAGAACGGTCGATTTCAAGAATACCGTCATCATCATGACTTCGAATGTTGGTTCGCAATACATCACCGCCGAAGAATCACGCGAAGCCCGCTCGCGCCTCGTCATGGACGCATTGCGCGCACATTTTCGTCCCGAATTTCTCAACCGCGTTGATGAGATCATCATTTTTGATCGGCTCACCGAAGACGACCTTAAAAAGATCGTCGAAATCCAACTTCGCCGACTGTCGAAACGGCTCAACCAACAAAAGATCACGCTTGATCTTTCCGATTCTGCTAAGGAATTGCTCGCGCGCGAAGGGTACGATCCGGTTTACGGCGCGCGTCCGCTCAGGCGCACGATTCAAAAAGAAATTCTCGATCCACTCAGCATCGACATCCTCGAAGGCAAAGTCCGCGAAGGCCAAACCGTTCATGTCGATGCAAAGAACGGCGCGCTAGAATTTCAGGAAAAATAGTTGTGGAAAGTATGGGATTCGAGGTTTGATTCTCGTCTTTTCGGTGAGCGCGAGATCCAAAACCAAGATCCAGTTCAACGGCCGCGAGTACGCCGGTGCTGACGATATGCCGGTCGGCGTTAAGGCGGCGTATGATCGCGCCGTCAGCGAGACGCCCGTGCTCCATTCTGGGGCGCGACTGGCTGCAAAACTGAACGCGAAGATCACCGTGAACGGCACCGAGTTCAATCATGCCGGCGAAATGTCGGTGAACGATCGACGGTTGTATCACGAAGCACTCGAGGCCGTGTTCCCGGCAAGCATTGCGGTGTCCGTCAGTGAGCCGCAGAAAATCAGGCGCGAGAAAGTGCTGCCGATCGTGGTCGTCGTCAGCGTTCTCGCCGGAGCTGTTTACCTCTGGCTGCACGGCTTCTTCGGCTAAAACGCTGAGCTTGTAGAGGCACTCGCCGAGGCGAGCGCCTGTTCATTTTCGTTCGCGGTTGGCACGATCGCCGCTCGATGCTTGGCGCTCATCGATATTTGTCATCGCATTCGTCAACTCATTTTCCAGATCTCTGGCTTGCGCCATAAAACAGCGGCCTTGCAAATTTTTGTTCGAGCGCTCGAACAGATCGACGGGTTACGGTATCACGTACAACACATCTGGCATCGGGAATACAATCGATACACCAAGAAGCGTATCCGTTGTGGGGCACACTTTCATGGGTTCCGTCGTTCTCTCCGTCAAAATGTTATACAATCTTGTCGGGCAATTTGCTTCCCGGTAGAAACGCGCCGTCATGTGCATACGACACACACAAATCGCAGTTCGCTCATCGGCTTGTACTTCATGCGGCCGGAACATCCGTCGATTTGCAGGATGTCGCCAACCATATCGATCAACGATTTAACGTGGCCAAGCCTCGACTATTTTGTTAAGCAGAGCCCATGAAGAAAAGACTGTTTGTGGTCGTCTCCGTTCTCGTTGCGCTAATGGTGATTGCGCCAGCGTCCGGCAAGGGTAGGAAAAAGAAGGCTACACCGGTCCCCGCCTACCACGGGCCAGTAATCTCGAGCGTAACAGGGAACGCAATCACGGTAAGCGACGCGAAAACAACCAGGACGTTCACCGTAACACAGTTTACCGAAATCAACGTCAATGGCCAAAGAGCGACCATCGCCGATTTAAAACCGGGAATGACGGCGAACGTCACAATGGCGACAGATCCTTCCCGCGCCAGCCGAATCAATGCCGAAGGCGCTCCCGCGGGAGGAAATCAGAAAAAGAAGTGAAGAGGGGAGCCACCTGCTCTGTGCTTAAACCACCGATCAACACCAATTTTGTTCATGTGTATTCGTGTACATTCGTGGTTACAGAGATTCTCCGATTCCACTG
>Ga0066669_10000478_pt1 | contig 12887 bp, 7 predicted proteins | sample GraSoiAngelo_118_FD_133940 | JGI IMG/M metagenome (GOLD analysis project Ga0066669, IMG submission 133940) | Grasslands soil microbial communities from the Angelo Coastal Reserve, California, USA - 14_0919_02_20cm | ecosystem: Environmental > Terrestrial > Soil > Grasslands | place: USA...
ACGACGCTGGTCGCGGCACGGATGCCGTGCGCTTGCAGGTTTACGCGCCCGAGAACGGCGCCGGACGCGTCGTTGCCCAGCAAGTCAGGTCGTTGCCTGGGATCGACAACAATCTCTTCTCAAAAACCCCGCGCCGCGTCGGCGACAAGCAAGGCAACCCCGGCGATATGGTCAATTTCCTGATCCTTGGCTCCGAAGCCGCCATGCAGCGCGTCTTCACCACCGCGGGTTGGGTAAAAGTCGACGCTGACCTCAAAGACACCGTCCTTCACGGCCTCATCGCCAGCCTGTCGAAAGAAGCTTACTTGACCATGCCGATGAGCCAGCTCTACCTGTTTGGCCGCGCGCAGGACTACGGCTGGGCGCACGCCGAGCCCCTTAGTGTCGTCCGATCGCGCAATCATCTGCGCATCTGGAAGGCGCCGTTCGAGGTGAAAGGTGAAACGCTATGGGTCGGCGCCGCTACTCACGACATCGGATTCGAACGTGACCAGCGCAACAACGGCGTCACCCACAAAATCGATCCCGATATTGATCTCGAGCGCGACTACGTTGAGAAGACTCTGGCTTCCACGGGTCTCGTTACCGGAATTTCCCACTTCCTGCCGGACAATCCAATGAAAGAAGCCAAGACCGCAACTGGCGGCACTTTTCATTCGAACGGCCAGGTGCTCATTCTGAAACTCGACGATTCCGCACCTAGTCCCTGATTCGAGTCTTCCGCTACTTCGCCGCCTCCAATTCAAGAACGATCACGCGATCCACTTCTTCCGCTTGCGGTTCCGGCAATTTCAGAACCAGCCCTCCCTTAACGACGCTGAACTCGACGCCGCTTCCATCGCGCAGAAGCCGCGCCGAATGAACGGGCCGCGGGATTCCAGCCAATGCCAGCACCGGCTGATTCCAATCGAGGACATGAACGTAGACCGTCGAGCCGCGCTGCGTCGTCACGCCCCACGGTCCGGCTGGGACCGGGCCTCCCCGCGTTCCATAAATCGAATCGCCGTACTGCTTCATCCACTTGCCCACTTCCGTCAGTCGCTGCACAAACTCGGGCTGGATTTCGCCGCTCGGCATCGGGCCCACATTCAAAAGAAAATTCGCGTTCAGTCCTGCGGCGCGTACCAGGTATCGAATCAAATCCGCCGGACTCTTGTAGTGTTCGTCGGTGAGATTGAATCCCCAGGCGTTGTTCATGGTTTCCGCAGTTTCGAGTGGCAGCGCGCTGACCGATTGCTCCGGGTTGAAACCAGTGGTGTGCTGGCCCGGCAAATCTTTTTCAAACATCTGAAAATCCTCGCCGGGGAATGGCGTCTTATGATGATTGCTGCCGACCAAGGCCTGAGGCTGGAGTTGATGAATCAGCCCGTAAGTGCGGGAGAGATGCCAATCCGCATCGAGCTTGTCCCACATTCCGTCGAACCAAATTCCCCCGATCTCTCCATAATTCGTCAGCAGCTCTCGCAATTGCCCGTCCATAAAATTCAGGTAAGCATCCCAATTCCCGGAATCCGGGCGGCCCGTACGATGTCCCGTTCGCCCGCGCGGAAAATAATCGGGAGAATGCCAATCGAGTTGGGAGTGGTACAGGAACAGCTTGATGCCCTGTTTATGGCACTCCTCGGCGAGCATCCCGATTACGTCCTTGCCGTAAGGCGTGCGCGCCACGACATTCCAATCCGTCAATTTCGAATCGAACATCGCGAACCCGTCGTGATGCTTCGAGGTAATGGTGATGTATTTCATGCCTGCGGTCTTTGCCAGCGCGACCCACGCCGCGGGATCATATTTGATGGGATTGAAAAAAGACGGCAGCTTCGCGTAATCCGTCCTGTTGATGGGGCGCGTCTCCATGATCCATTCGCCGTCGCCCAGTACGCTATATACGCCCCAGTGGATGAACATGCCAAACTTCGCATCCTGGAACCACGTGCGTGCCTTCAAATTCGCTGCAATAGGCGTGTAATTCTCCTGCGCGGTTGCGCGTGGTCCCGCTGCGATGGCAGTTGCGAGTAGAGCAGTTGCGATGGCGATGGATCGCGCGCGCGTCGTCATGTTCATGTCACCTCCAGTGGAAACCACAACTCGTTCCGGGATCGAACAGGTGGATTCTAGCGAATGCCGGCAGGAAGTCGAGCAATAACGCAATCGAGGCGGTCGCATTCATGTAGTTTTGGAGTATGATTCCGCTCTCGGCCAGCGTCCAATTCTCACCGGAGAATCATGCAGGAGGTGGCTCATGGATATCGTCAAGCCAGTCAATGAAGCAGGCAGGATCGCCGCCTTGGAGAAGTACGCTATCCTCGATACTGATCCGGAACAATCCTTCGACAACCTCGCTCTGCTGGCCTCGTTCATTTGCAAGACGCCCATAGCCCTGATTTCACTTGTCGACGAAAATCGCCAGTGGTTCAAGTCTCGCGTGGGTTTGGATGCTTCGGAGACCTCGCGAGACATTGCCTTTTGCTCCACGGCCATTTTGCAGAATGATGTCTTCGTAGTTCCCGATGCGCTCGCAGACGATCGCTTTCGCGACAATCCTCTTGTCGTTTCTGACCCGCATATCCGCTTCTACGCCGGCGCGCCCCTTATTAACGAAGATGGTTACGCACTCGGAACACTTTGCGTCGTGGATCGCGCGCCTCGCGAATTGGCGCCTGAGCAAAAAGAAGCGCTGAAGGCATTGAGCCGTCTGGTTCTCGCGCAACTCGAATTCCGGCGCAACGTCTTGCTGTTGAAAGAAACTCTCACCGACCGTACGAGAGAGGAGCATGAGCGACAGCGCGAGCTGGTCCACGTCCAGGAAACGCTTATGCGCGTCTTGGGGCTGCGCGCCGTGCCCGCTTCCGCAAGATAGCAGTGAGCCCATCCGCTTCTACTGGATTGCATTCCTGCCGAGGTGAAGCAAGTCGGTTGCTTCTGGACGTTCGCTATTCGAAGCATCGGTCAAGGCACGGTGTGGCTCCCCAGATGTAAAGTGCCCCCTTTGAATCTTCGCCTCACGGAATTCGAGGAATGCTATCCTCTCACGGCGTGCTCCCATGGAAAAAAAGCGCACAGCGAAAATACTCTTGATCGGAGCATTACTTCTAGCTCCCGCCCTGATTGTCACCAAGCCTGCGTTTATCGCCCGGGCGGCAAGCTCGCGGCCACAAGACACTGCGGGCGTCAAAGAACATCAGGACTGGCCGGCATATGGCGGCGCGCCGGAGAACAATCACTATTCCAGCCTCGCCCAAATCAATCGCAGCAACGTCAAGCGCCTTACCGTTGCATGGAGCTTCGACACGAAGGAAGAAGGCGGCCTTCAGACCAGCCCCATTATCGTCGCGGGAGTCCTTTATGGAATCACGCCGACGCAAAAGGTTTTCGCGCTGGATGCCGCGACCGGCGAGCTCCTTTGGAAGTTCGACTCTGGAATTCGAGGCACGCAGCCAAATCGCGGTCTGGCCTATTGGGCCAACGGCAACGACAAGCGCATTCTTGTGGGCGTGGTGAATTTCCTCTACGCTCTGGACGTCACGACTGGCAGGCCGATCCCATCGTTTGCGAAAGAAGGCCGCATCGACCTCCGCGAAAATCTTGGCCGCGAACCTGCCTCCGCTCAATCTATTGCCCTGACCAGCCCACCTGTCGTTTACAAAGATTTGGTGATCGTCGGCGGCCGCAATCCCGAGACTCTCCCAGCGCCCCCTGGTGACATTCGTGCCTTCGACGTTCGAAGTGGCAAGCTGCGCTGGTCGTTTCACACCATTCCGCACCCAGGCGAATTTGGGTACCGCACTTGGCCCCAGGGCGCGTGGAAGAACAGCGGCGCCGCGAATAATTGGGCCGGTATGACCCTCGATCCCCAACGCGGCATTGTGTATGTTCCAACCGGCTCCGCCGCATTTGATTTCTACGGCGCTGATCGCATCGGTGACGATCTCTTCGCAAATTGCCTGATTGCCTTGAATGCCCAGACCGGCGAACGAATCTGGCATTTTCAAGGTGTCCACCACGATATTTGGGACCGCGACTTCCCTTCTCCGCCCGAGCTCCTCACCGTCAAGCGCGACGGAAAAGAAATTGCCGCGGTAGCGCAAACATCCAAGCAGGGTTTTGTCTATCTATTCGACCGCACCAGCGGGAACCCTCTTTTCCCCATCAAGTCCTGCAAATATCCCTCAAGCGCTGTGCCCGGCGAAGCTGCCGCCCGCGAGCAGCCTCTTCCCCTTCGCCCTGCGCCCTTTGCGCGCCAGCTTCTCACCGCGGATTTATTAACCATGCGCACGCCGGAAGTTCATCAGTGGGCGCTCGAAAAGTTCAGGAAAGTCCGCAGTGAAGGCCAATTCGTTCCGTTCAGCGTGGGAAAAGACACCGTAGTTTTTCCAGGCTTCGACGGCGGCGCCGAGTGGGGCGGCCCCGCGGTGGATGCGGAAACCGGAATCATCTATGTCAATTCGAATGAGATGGCCTGGACGGGCGCTCTCGCTCCGAACACCGGCGAGAATAGCCCGCGCGCCATCTATATGAGCCAGTGCAGCGTTTGCCACGGTGAAAAAATGACGGGTTCACCTCCGGCGATGCCTTCGCTCGTAAGAGCTTCCGAGCGGCTGACGTTTGCGCAAGTTGCGACCACCATCAAGAATGGAAAGGGACGAATGCCTGCTTTTCCCAATTTGACGGAAGACCAGTTGTTCGCGCTCATTGATTTCGTGATGAGCGGCGAAAATAAGGAGCTTTCCAGTTCTGCGCCGCCCCCTGTGTCCATGAAGTATCGCTTCACTGGCTATCACAGGTTTCTCGACCCGGAAGGCTATCCCGCGATCGCTCCCCCATGGGGCACCTTGAACGCTATCAATCTGAACACCGGCGAATATGTCTGGAAGATTCCGCTAGGCGAATACCCGGAACTCGCCGCGAAGGGACAGAAGAATACCGGTACGGAAAATTACGGCGGGCCAATCGTCACTGCGGGTGGGCTGCTGTTCATCGGCGCGACCACCTTCGACAAAAAATTCCGCGCTTTCGACAAATCCACCGGTGAGCTCCTTTGGGACGCGACGCTGCCCTTCTCCGGCAACGCTACTCCCGCCACCTACGAAGTAAATGGCCGCCAATTCATCGTCATTGCTGCAGGCGGTGGCAAAGATCCCAAGTCACCATCCGGTGGCATGTACGTCGCGTTCGCCCTGCCCCAGGATTCATCGGCCCAATCTGCCAGACCGCAGCCGAAGGATTAGTTACGTAAATCAGTTCCTGCGCGTTGCGTACTCGCGGACCCCTTGGCTACTCGATCTGTTGCGTCCTTTTTTTCGAGAAGAGCGCTCAACAAGTTGGCGAGCTGCGACTCCTGCTGCAGAAGGGCCTCCTGGTGAGCCGCAGCGCCGTCCGTTTCGGTCAAATGCGCGAGCTGTGCCGCCAGATGGCGCACCGCCACATCATTTGGCACGTACCTTCGATTCGTAGGTGCGACCGCTTCCCAGCCGGATTCCGTTCGGCGCAGCTCCCAGCGAACTTTTTCGTGCCGCTGTTTGTAATCCGTTTCTCCACCCGCTATGGTTGCGTGAGAATCAATCTGCAGGCGCGCCCATCCATGGTCCCGCTTGATTTCCAGGCGCTCCACGCGGAGCCGCTCAAAAATCACCACGGGCTGCCTCAGTTTTGAGGGCGCATCCGTGCGCAGGATGCTTCCCGAAGCATTGCTCAATTCAGAAATTGCTACAGCAACTTGGCTGTTCGTCGGCGGCTTGTTCGCCGCTGCAATTATGATGCTTTCGGGCACTTCAAACGGCGTGGCTGCAACCGGAGGTGCTGGCTCAGACGGCTGTTCATTCACAACCTTTGTTCGCTCCGAAGCCATCTTCGGCGGGCGATCCGCTGCCGAAGCCGCCGCCGTGGATCGCTCTTCGATCACTTGCGTAGCATCGTGCGGCTTTGCGGAATTTGGAGCTCTTACGGGTGCCGGGCTCTTCGCCGCAGTCAAGATCTCCGCGTTTTCAACTTTGTACCGATAGAAGCGTGGTCTCCCCCGCGACTTCCAATACAGTCCCTCGTAATTCTGGGCCTCCGGCCCTGTACTCACCAGGCTGTAAAAACTGTGCTCCGTCGGCTCCAGAACAATGCCGACGTGGCCTGGCCACACAATCAAGTCCCCGGGCTGCGGGTGTCGTACGCGCTCAAAATTCTCGTCCCCTGCGTAGAGCTCAAACGAGCTCGCATAGGGGTATTCAAAACCCGCGTTGAGATATGCCTGATGAACAAGGTGCGAACAGTCCTGCGCGCTATGCCGAGGGCGATCCTGATCTCGCGCCGCATCCGCGATGGTCCGTCCTTCCTCCACGGTCAGCAATCGGGAATTGGACGCCGCTCCCTGTGTTCGAGCCGCAACCTGCGCCTTTGCCGGCGCGCCGCCGAATAAGCAGCCGCTCGCCACGCATGCCGCGAGTGTCAGTTTCTGTACTGCTCTCCGCTTCCATTTAATCTTCGCGTTGTCCATTGCCCATTCGTCCTTGGCCGTTGCCTGGAGACAGTTTCCCCTCCTTCTAGAATCCATTTAGGGCTGGGGGTGGCAATGGAACTTGCTCTGAGCGTCATCGGCCAAATGGCCAGTCAATACCGGCTTTGGGAATCCGCTGGGTTGTAGGGCCGGGCTGGGGAGGAGGGCCGCGAGCCGAAGCTTACTTAGTTCACTACAACTTGGACTGTTGTAGTACGACTCACGTTGCCTGAGCTATTGGTTGAGGTACCGGTGATCGTGAGCGTGTAGCTCCCGGCGGGTGTGCCTGACGCTGCCGGTGGCATCACGGTGAGGGACGCAGTCTTGGTCACGCCAGCATAGGCCGCCGTAATTGTGACGGGCGTTGAGGCGCTTACCGTGGTGGTGTTGACCGTAAACGTCGCGCTGTTGTATCCCTGAACGACAGTCACGCTCGATGGCACCATCGCCGCCGACGCACTGCTGGAAAGATTGACGACCGCGCCACCGCTCGCGGCCGGCCCGCTCAGAGTCACTGTGCCAGTTGACGAAGATCCGCCGTTGACACTGGTTGGGCTAAGCGTTAGCGCGGATAGCGTCCCGGAACCCGGCGGGTTGTTGACGTAGCCGCCATAGCCGCCACAGGAGGATGCGCAAAGGGAAACAGTAAGTACTCCTGCCAAAGCAGCAAGGCCAGTTCTCTGGCGAGGAATGCGGCCAAAGCTGAACGCGATCAAAACCAATACAATTAGCGTAAGCCATGTTAACGGCGTCACCCGTACCGGCGTCGGCGGTGCATATTTTCCCAGGAACCGTGGCGTCGCCATCGCCGACCTTGCTGTCGTCGTTAGCGTGACCGTCGCGGTTGCCTTGTTGGACCCATCCAGCACAACAGATGACGGCGAAACAGCGCACGTGGCGGCCTGCGGCGCACCCATGCAATCCCAAGTTACGGTTTGTTTTGAACCATTCAACGGCGCAGCGGACACTGTGAAGCTCGCCTGCTGACCCGCAGTGATGGTCGTCGTGGACGGTGTCGCCGAAACGCTGTAGTCCTGCGAACAGCTCGGCGTGGTTACCGACCCGAGGGCCATGCACAAATCGAGGCGCCCGTTGTTCATGCCGGGGTCGGTAAGCGGTACGGCGTGAGACGTGGCCAAAGCGGCCCCAGACTGGGCAGTAGCCGTGCTCAAATTGTGTAACAGCGCCGCGCCTCCTGAAACAAACGGCGCGCTAAACGATGTTCCCCATCCCGCCGCATAGGTGTTGAAGGGATATGTGCTAACGATGGATTCTCCCGGAGCTGCTACCCACACGATCGCGTTCCCATAGTTGGAAAACTGGGAGCGCGTATCCTGATTCGTCGTTGAAGCCACGCCCATCACATCGTTTTGCAGGGCCGCCGGATAAACAATCTCCTGCGTTCCGTCGTTGCCTGACGATGCCGCGCAGATCACATTCTGCTTGTTGGCATAGTCGAGAGCCTTTTGCAGCTCCACGGAACTTGTCTTCATGTCGAAGCTCATATTGATTACATTGGCGTTGTTTTGCACGCCGTAGTAGATCGCGCGGAGAATGTCAGAGAGGGACGCTGTTCCATCCGAATGGAACGCCTTCAATGGCATCAGCTGCGCGGTCGGCGCGACCAGGTGGATAATGCCCATTACCATCGTGCCGTGGCCAAACGCCGCATACTTATTGGGATTCCCGTTACCGTCGAGCACCGCCGCCGTAGACTGGTCCAACACCGCCGCGGTCGATTGATTCACTTGCGCGGGCGCGGGACAAGTCGATGAGCTGCACGTGGGCGGAGGATAGGTTGGAAAATCCGATGGCGCGACGTCATTCAGCTCGGAACCGCCTGGCTGGTTCCGCGTGAAGTCGTAACCGTCACCCGGCACCAATACCGGTTGCAATACCGGGTGAGTCGGATCCACTCCCGTATCTATGTCCGCGACGACACCCGTCCCCGTCACTTTGAACGAGTTCTGCGCATTCTGGATTTCTACAATCGACGCCGCTGGCTGATTGACGTAGCTGTTCCATGCCGACGTCGAAGAACCTGCAGGGTACGCCACCGAACTCCTGTCCGACATGAGTGTGGGGGATATTGGCGTAGGAACTAGGTTATGCAAGTCAACCAGGCTGAGCAGTTGGTTCACCTCGGCATCCACGAAGCCGGTCAGTCCACCAACGGTTCCGCCCAAGAGATTGATGAAAGTCGTTGGGTCAAGGGGCGTGGTCACAAGGAAAACTTGGCCTAATGTGCCGTCAAGCGATCCCACAATGGTGCACGGCGATAGCGGAAGGCTGCAGAAGACTTGCAGCGCGGAGAGCCCACCCGTCGTCCGAATGATGATCCCCGTGTCTGCCTTCGCTGGCGTGGCCCACAGCAAGGCTAGGAGTACGCCAGCCAGCCAAACTCGCCCTTTCATGGCCGTCGTCTCCCTTTTACCTGCTGCTTTTCTTCTCTCGCGTCTCCCTGCCTCGCCTCACTTGTTTCCAAAATACCTTGCTCAGCTCGCTCCAGAAAATCACGCTCGCGCATGGATTTCGCCCCCCAAATTCATTCACACCCCTCGGAATAAACCTTCTGCCATCCGGGGCTTACAGGATGGTGGCATCAGCACATTTCCGATTTGAATCCCAATTATTTCCCGGACTGACCAACGTCGCCACACTCCCTCGGAGGCAAATCGTTCGGGGCGCGTCGTGCGAAGGTCAGTCCGGCTCGTCCCTAGTAGTAAGGTTGAAAATAGGGGGGAAAAATAGGAGGGAAAGTCTGCAAAATAGCCTAGGGTGAAGACCTGATTAGAAGAAGTGCCTTGCAGCTACGCGCTGCCGATCGCCCGCTTCAGTACCTCGCGCGAAATGTTCGCTCCACTCACGACTAGTGCCACAGGATCACCGCTGCCGGCCTCGCCTTGTAGCAACGCCGCCGCGCTCGCAGCTCCGGCTGGCTCGGCCAGCACATGCTCCTCCAGCAGTAAAGTCTCAATCGCGCGTAGCAATTGCTCCTCGCTTACCAACACTACTTCATCGACAAGATTCTTCACCTCGCGAACGTTCGCCTCCGCGGGAGTTCGCGTCGCCAATCCATCGGCAATCGTGTCGCACGTCTCCGTACCCACGACCTTGCCTTCCTTCCATGACAAGTAGTACGAGGGTGCGCGTTCCGCCTGCACGCCAATAATCTTCAGTTGCGGCGCGATCTGCTTGGCTGCCGCCGCGATCCCGCGAATCAGCGCTGTATCCCCCATCGGCACAACGATCGCGTTGGTTTCGGGAAGCTGTTCCAGGATTTCGCAGCCAATCGTTGCGGGACCGGCAGGCAGATCCTCGTCGGTAGCATCGTTAAGAAAGAACACCCCCGGCCTTTCGGCATACTCCGCCGCCAGCGTGAACGCAGACGCCAGGTCGCTTTCTCCGCTCTCCACAATGGACGCTCCCAACGTCGAAATGCGTTCGCGCTTCACGAGATTGCAGTTCGTCGGCAGAAAAATCCTGGCCTTGATTCCAAATTGCTTCGCGGCAAAGGCAACCGCCGCCCCGTGATTCCCCGTGCTGCAAGCCACCACTTCTTGGATCGGCCCCCGATTCATTCTCTGCGCCAGCGCGTAGACCGCCCCCCGCACTTTGAACGATCCTGTCGGCAGCTCCGTCTCCAATTTCAAATAAACGCTCTTGCCTGTCCTTTGGCTGAGGAATGGCGCAGCAATCAACCGCGTCGTCCCAAAATGCTTGGCCAGAAATTTCTGCGCCTCACGTATCGTGGGAATAGCCGGAACAATCTGCGAGTGTCCCACAGCGGTTTTCATTCGTACCTCAGCGCCACCATTGGATCGAAGCGCGTGATCTCTGCGCCCAAGAAAGAAGAGAGGCCTATCCCTGCAACGTTCCCTGTCGCAGGGATGAGCCTCTCTTGATTTCTAACTCCGGACGCATCCACCTCGGTCTAACACAAGCCCTTCAAAGAAACGGCGCCTAATTGTGGGTTCAGTCCAAGGCTGAATGCGCGTCCTGCTCACCAACTGAACAGAGCATAACCTCCCTGGCCTGCCGTCGTGGTCGGAAAAAAGGTCGCCCCTGCCCCGCCGGCGCCAAACTGCCCGTTGGGTTGGAAGGCAAAGCCGATCACCAGATAGCCCGGTCCTCCACTGCCAGTAATAGAGAACGATGGGGCGGAAGCACCGCTATGGCTAATCATGGCGGTTGAGTCGGATGCTCCGCCAGCAGCGCCAGGAAGAGGCAAGCCGCATGGTTGAGAGTCAGGTTGACCTCCGCTGCCGCCATGAGCGACAACAAGCATCGTGTTATTGGCGTCCAACACTTGCGTATCGCTTCCATTGCCTCCGGCCGTGGATAATGTCCCAGCAACACCTCCAATGCCCACGTTGATTGTTAAAGTTTGACCCTCTTGGACTGTCAAGATCGTATTCGAGTAAGCGCCGGCACCTCCGCCGCCTCCGCTATTGCAATGCATAACGGCGCCACCTCCGCCGGCGCCGTACAGTTCGATACTCAGCCGGCTAACCCCAGCTGGCACAACGAAAGGGCCGTTGCTCAGAAACTCCTGCCTGCCGCCAAGCCCACCACTCGAGCCGGCGGTTCCCGCTGGGCCCTGGGGCCCGGTATCTCCTTGGGGCCCCTGCGGAATCAAAAAGTTGAGCACCGCGGCATTCGCCGTCCCGCCATTCAGAACCGAAGCCGGCGTGCCTGCCGCGACAGTCACAGTGGTTCCCACCTGAATCGTGGCCGCCGCACCTGCAGCGCCAGCTGCTCCCGCAGGCCCCGCGGGGCCGGGATCACCGGTGTCTCCTTTCGGTCCCTGTGGACCGGGGGCGCCTTGAGGTCCAGTTGGACCGACAGGCCCCGGAGGACCAGTGGGGCCTTGGGGGCCAGGATCACCTTTAGGCCCCGGAGGGCCGATTGGGCCAATGGTCGAAGCGGGCAGCAAGGTCACGCTGAGGTCGTTGTTGCCGGAAGCCACGTCTACGCTTCGCGTGTCCGCGTTCCAGCTCGAGTTTGGGATGGAAACCACCACCGTGTGCGTGCCCACAGCGAGGCTAGTGCTCATCGGCGTGACTTTGCCGGTGTCCACTCCGTCCACGGCGACGTTGGCGCCCGACGGAAACGAAGTCACCTTTAGCGCGCCGCTCCCACTCTGCGCCCCTACTCTGCTAGGCACCAGCAAAAGAGCTCCGGCCAACGCGATCATCCAGGCAATCCTGCTAGGCTGGTTCATCGAGCCCTCCTTGAACGTTCTCACCGTTCAACTTCTTTGCGCCAACCTGACGCGGTTTGTGCTTATTTTCGGGGGAATACTTAGGTAAATCTTGGCAATTGCCGCTCCATTGTTGTCGCCACACGTAAACCATTTGTTTTCAGCGATGGAGAGTGGCAATCATAATGCTCAATTGACAATTACTGTCAGTCCTGATGCGGAAGAGTGTCGTACAAATCGTTCAAAGTCGCTGGTACATGATTCATCATGCGCCCGAGACACGCCTAATTCGTTCGACCATCCACCCGTCTCGGAAGCGACTACGCCTCACTCGTACCTCAGCGCCACCATTGGATCGACTCGCATCGCGCGGCGCGCGGGGATGTAGCTTGCCCAGAGCGCAACTATGAAGAGGACGACAGCAACCGCGGCAAATGTCACCGGATCGTGCGCCGTCACCTCAAACAGCAGGTTCGTCATCAACCGCGTCAATGCGAAAGCAGCGCCGATTCCAATCGCCACGCCCACCAGTGCCATCTTCGCGCCCTGCTTCAAGACCATTTGCAGCACGTCTCCACGCTGGGCCCCGAGCGCCAGGCGAATTCCAATTTCGCGCATGCGTTGCGACACAGCGTAAGAAATCACGCCATAGATGCCGATGATCCCCAGCACCAGCGCCATTGCCCCCGCAATCCCGAGCATCACAAGCGTGAAGGAAGTTCGCGCCACCGATTTGTCATACACTTCCTCCATCGTCCGCACTGATGCCAGCGGCAAGTTCGAGTTCACCGACCACACCACCGCTCGAACTTCGTCCAGAAAACTTTGCGTCCCAGCGCGCTCGCTTCGTATCACGAACGTCACCGTCCGTACCGTGTCCGCAGTCTTGCGCCCGAACAGGTATTCCATCATCGGTGGCCAATAAACGATTTCAGGCGCCTTGTCCTGCACACCTCTTTCTCGAACATCCTGTATCACGCCGATCACCTCATGCCATGGCATCGAGGAAAACTCCCGCAATTGTTTGCCAATCGCCTCCTCCGGCGTGCCCCATATCTCTCGCGCCAAATTCTCCGAAATCATCACTACTGGTCGCAGTCCGTATACGTCACTCCACGTAAATTCCCTGCCCGCAATCAATCGTGTTCCCGCCGTTTGCAAAAAGCCTGGAGAAATATACTTGTACAGATACAGCGGTGCCAT
>Ga0066669_10000485_pt1 | contig 12827 bp, 9 predicted proteins | sample GraSoiAngelo_118_FD_133940 | JGI IMG/M metagenome (GOLD analysis project Ga0066669, IMG submission 133940) | Grasslands soil microbial communities from the Angelo Coastal Reserve, California, USA - 14_0919_02_20cm | ecosystem: Environmental > Terrestrial > Soil > Grasslands | place: USA...
AAGTCTCTCGTTCCTGATCCTCAGCATACTGGTTTGTGACAGCCCCGATGCATGGGTGCTGACCGTCGAAAGTTGATAGAACTGCTCGAATCAGATCCTCTGTCTTTCTGAAATCGTAATCCTCGATCCGGTGTCCGGGGTAGGGGTCCCCAAAGACGACTAGGAAATTGTCGAGACCCTTCTTGAACAGTGATCGAACCAGGGCTAGGTCCGAGCGACGAAAATCTCTGCATGTCAGCGAGGGAACCGCCTCAGCCCCCGTCTTCCTGACTATTACTGCTGAAGCGAGACTCCTTGTCTGAGGCGTAACTCTGAATCCTGTTGGATAGCTGAGATCGTTTTCGCCATTTCTCAAGGCGGGAATAGTGATGGCGTCAACGCGGCCCTGCAGAATTGGCAGGTGGGCCGGTATGACGCGGTTCGGGATTAGCTCAACCGTCACAATGCGGTGACTATTCGCTGCATCCGAGAGTCTCACTGGGTCGCCTCCCTGGCGAGCTCTGCGCCCTTGACAGTGCTGATGAGTTTCGCAAGAGTCACCTCCCAGGTCCTGGTTCTCAGTCCGCAGTCTGGGTTGGCCCAGATCTTCGCCGGATCTCCTACGACTTCTGCGGCGTAGAGTAGTCGGTCGCGTACGAGTTCGGGCGATTCTAAGATATTTCGTCCAGCTTCCTTTCCCGAACCGGATGGGACGTGTCCCGAAAAGTCGTGAACGTGGACAACTCCGACGCCAAACTCGCCGTCATAACCATTCTGGATGAAGTACTCCAGGTCCCGGTATCCTTCCCGATGCTTAGCATCAATCCCTAGACTCGTACCGTCTCTGTTGGCGAATTCTAGTGCGAGATGGGTGCACTTGTCGAGTTTCGGAGCGTACTGTGCTAGTACTTTGTATCCTATCTCGGAGGGATAGCATGTGTGGTCGCTGAACTTGCAGTTGAATCCTCGAACTGTCTCATTCCAGCCCTCGACAAACAGGTCCATGTCCGCGGGCTCAGGGTGAGTCGTGATGGCTGGCTCATCGATCTGGATCCACTCAGCTCCAGCATCGACTAGGTCGCGGATCTCGGGCCGTATCACTTGTTCGACGAAGTCGAGTAGGAACTCTCTCTTCGCCTCCTGCTTCTGCTTCTTGAGACTCAGGCCGGTTCGTCCGCCGGAGTAGTGGCCGCTGAAGGACCAGTCGACTAGCGTGTAGGGTCCGGTAATTGGGACCTTTAATTCTCCCTTTGCATTCTTCTTGACGTCGAGGAATTCTTGGAGATAGATCGGGTGCTTGCGGTGAATCTTGGACTCGGCGACTGCCTTGTTGAAGTACTTGTAATCGAACGACTGGACATGACCGAGGACTCTCATTCCCTCGACACCCCGGATCACGTGTTCGTACATCTCGACCCTCTGTTGTTCTCCTCCAACGCCGACATTGTCGAGACCGGTCTGCTCGAAAAGTCTCAACCCATAGATTGTGGAAAGCTCTAGGAGCTCTCTAACGCGATTATTCTGCTCCTGCGCGGCCAGTAGCTGCTTGGCTCGGTCTTGAAAGTCTGGGATACCTAGTCGTTGTGCCCATTCTTCCGCTTCCACTAGGTCTTTGCTCGAGAGTGGCTGGGTCAGGCCCTTGGTTCGCCATCTGGGCTTCGCTAAGCTTCCGATCTCTTGAACAGGATACAACTTCGACATTTACCGAGCCTCCTCAAACAGCCTCGTAGCATCGGCAAGAGCTCGCGCTTTGACGTCGGCTACTCTTCGCGGAACGAATTTGAGGTCGGAGTTCGGGACGAGGACAATATCTCCGCCGATGATGTGTTTCGATACACGTGTCGCGGTTTCAGCGATCCACTCCGGATTCTCCGCGTTTGACTCGCGTCCGTCTATGATGCCTAGGGCGAGCTTCTTCGTCGTCTCGATCTTCAACTTGGAATAGTCTGTCTCGAACAGATCAATTCCTATTGTGTCGACGGGGAGTTTCAGAAGATCCGGCAGGATGGTCGTTGCGTCGCCGAAGTATGTGTGGACCGAGAACTTTGCCTGAATACCGTCTACTGTCTCCCTAAGAGCGGCCAATGCATTGTCGAGTTCATTTCTGCCCAGTGCCTGTTCTCTGTAGGGTCGATAGACGAGGCAGGGCTCTGACAACTGGAATCGCGAAACACCAGCATCTTTCAATCGCTTGATTATTTCATGTTCAGCCGCTGCTATGTCGGAGAGAAGATCGGATTGACTTGTGTAGTTTAGGTTCTCTGAAAGTTCGGAGAATGTATATGGTCCGGGGAGAGTTACTTTCCAGCCCTTGGTTCTTGGTAGAAGGTCAGTCCGTATGAAATTTTTAGGTTCAAAAGCATGGACTCCAATTTTCCCTGCGATGGTCGGTTTCTTGTAAAACGTGTTGGTGTCGAACCATCGATCGTAACGAGTTCCGGTTGTAACGCCGTCCAGAGATTCTACAACGGGTCTTAGTTGGTCCTGCCAGGCGAAGGCTCCATCGGAGAATGTTTCGAAACCCGAGTCGTCTTGAAGCTTGACTAGCTCTAGCGTGTCCGTTTCGACATGTCTCTTTACAGTGTCGAGATCGGTTTTTGACCTGTCGTATGATCGTGTGAGTTCTATGAGTTGTTCCGAGCGGGGATAGATTCCACCGAGCTGGGCCTTGGGAGACATGACTTGTTCTCGTAGCTTTCAATTATTCCAATTATATAAGTTCTGTTGTACCAATATTCCGATAGGAATTACATATTCGTTCAGGATTCTATTCCGAAGGGAATATCTCATAGTCAGTAGATAGTCTAGAGTAGCATGCTTCCTTCACTCGACGAGATCCCGAAGAAACGCAAAGCACTAGGCTTAACGCAGTCCAAACTCGCTCAGCTAGCGGGAGTCAGCCAATCCATAATCGCAAAGATCGAATCTGGAACGGTGGACCCCTCATACTCGATAGCAAAACGATTGGTCGAGGCTCTCGAGAAGGAGAGCATCCAGACCTCGCGACCCAGAGTGAGCGAGATCATGAGCAAACCCGTCATCTCTGTCTCCAAAACCCAACTAGTCCGAGACGCTGTGGATCTGATGAGAAAGCGAGGCTACTCACAACTCCCTGTGTTCGACGGAAACAGGTGCGTCGGAAGCATCTCCGAGAAGACGATTCTAGACCGTGCCGCCCGCGGAGAACCGCTGGAGTCTCTACTCAACAACAGGGTCCGGGACATCATGGACTCGCCGCTCCCAACGGTCAATGACGATACGCCGTTGGAGATGGTTCTAGGTCTCTTGCAAGGAAATTACGGGGTCCTCGTAACCAAGGGAGAGAGCACCATAGGGATACTCACAAAGTCTGACATTTTGAAAGTTAAGCAATAGCACCCTACTGCCTCGTTTCTGGTCGCGCAGCTACCCTGACGGCCTCATGATGTGGAATTGTTTCCTGTGAAGGTTCATGGTAGTAACAGTATCCATATCCAAGATTGCGCTCTGCTTCCTCTCGGCTCAAGATTACCAGTCAGGACGCTTGTAAGTGGATGGGGTCACAAAAAGGAAACGGATTGATCACATGCTAACCATATTCGGCAAGAAAAAGAAGGACGATTCCAGTGTTCAGATAGACACTGGGACGGTTCCCAGTCAACCACCTTCTCAAACACCGTCGATGCAACCACAGGCCCCTATTCCCACAAACACTCAGGATCAACCCCCGACCTGGCCAACCCCGGGCCCTCTAATGGGCCAGACAACTCCGCCACCTCCCGCACCCTCTATGAGACAAATGAGCCCGGGACCTGCCCAGGGACCCACGCCTAGACAGCTGCCGCTCGACGCGTCATTCCCTTCGGAAGAAACGTCTCTATCAAGAATCCTACAATCCCTACTCTCAGACATCTCAACGGCTACCGGGTCCACCTTCAGTCCAATGCGGGAGAGCACTCCCGAATACGTCGCACCTCGTTCCACACCTCCCAGCAGAGCTATGGTGATTGGTCAGAAGGACGATGAGGGAGGATGGGAGGAACAAGGCAAACCCTCGCCGAGCAAGCAACCACCGAGCATTCCAAGCGCACCCACCTTCAAACCAGCGAACACACCGGGAACACAAGCTCCAACGGGAAAGGCTACGACTACGCCAATTCCTCAGCCTGCACCTCCACCGACTCAGCAAAAACAAAACCAGCCTACTGAGAAGCCGCAGGATAAGACTACGAAACCGGACAAGCCCGCGAAGGAAGCTCCGCCTCAGAAGCCGAAAAAGCCTCCTCAGAGTTTCGACCACATTTTCGAACTAACTCAAGGAAACTTGGAGAGCCCGGGTTTTGTCATCATCAACGGCCCGCCGGGAGCTGGCAAGACAACTCTCTGCTCAGGCCTCACAGCCAACTATCTGAAAAAGGGAGATCCGTGTCTCTACGTGACATATGATCAGACTCCCACCACTCTCCGTGAACAGATGAAGAAACTTGGAACGGATCCGTCGCAATACGAATCTCAGTACCGGTTCATCATCGTTGACGGTTATGCGTCCCAGTCTGATACGTTCAGTATGGAGGCAACTTACTTGGACCAACCTTTCAACTTCGAAAACATTCAGGATACTCTGGTCCGAAACAGTCAGGTATTCACGGGAGAGAAGATCAGAGTCGTCTTCGACTCGATCGACAAACTAGTGACAAAGATTCCGCAGAAAGACTTCGTCAAGAGCTTCACTGAACTTGCAGGCAAACTCAAAGACTCGGGTGCCACGCTAATCGTCACCGTCGATATGTCTAAGCTTCCGAAGGACTTGGCCGGCTCCTTGACCGACATGGCAGACTGTGTCGCTGACCTGTCAAAGGACGATTCGGATCCAACTGAGCGAGAGTTGAAGATTCAGAGACTCAACCAAAAGTCTGCAAAAATCGATGCTGAGACGTTCGAAATCGATTCTACGAAAGGACTAGTTTTCGTCTAGAGCCGTATCTTCCACTCTAACAAGCGAATCTATTCGCGGCCGTTCAGCAGGCCCCCTTCCTACGGGCAGTTAGAGGAACTTGTTGCCGATGCCCATGGCCTCGTTCGTCTTCGCGATAGACCTGCGTCCCTCGCTCTCCAATCCGGTAAGCGCCCGTACTGCGTCCACGTTCTCTGGGACAACCACGCTTTCATTGTGTACCTGATACACCATGTTCGCCTCGCCGTCCGTCACGTCAAGGATGTCCTCCCAAAAGGCTACTTCCCACATATCAGCTCTCACCCGTCCCAAGTCCCGCATCATCTCAGCCACCGCGTTCATGCTATCAACTCCATCCGAGGTCCGGACTGGTGCTAGCCTCGGCGCGCTCTTCAACGCCTTGAGCACATCCTCTTTCCCTGGGTCCCCTTTCAATTGGACCATTGCAAAGTGCAAGTGACCCAGGTTGAACGGTCCCCTAGCAGCCATCGTCGTAATGTTTAGTTTCGGAATGATCGTCTGTGCGTCTGGACCCTGGTGTGAAGGAATGTGGGCTTCGGGGATGACAGTATTGATGAGACCCGTCTTGTGGCTCTCCCACGGGTCAGTGCCTCTCCTGAACAAGACAACCCGGGCCTTCTTGACGCCGATAGTATTCTGAAGAGTTCCAACAGTTCTACAGATTCCAGTGGTGTTACAACTCACAACGCGCGTCGCTGCTCGGTTGAGATTCTCCTCGTAATTGCACTGGGCGACAAATGATGATCCTGTCAGCTCATGTTTCTCTCCGCCCTGGAAAATTGACTTAACGCCGGCTTTGTCGTAGGAGGCCTTGTTCTTTGCCCCTAATCCCGCTGGAGTACAATCAACAATTACGTCGATCTTTCTCAATAACTCCTCAAGCGTCCCGGCAACCTCAACTCCCGCCTTCTTCATGTCCGGCAGTTTTTCTGGAATTGAGGCGTAGATCTGGTAGCCCTTCATCTGACCAAGCTTGACTCGGTAGTCTCCTGCAACATCGGAGACTCCGACAAGTTTCATGTCGTTCTGTTTCGAGACAGCGTCAGCGACTCGTTTTCCGATGACTCCGAATCCGTTCACTCCTACCCTGACGGCGGTCTTGGGCATTTTTGATGATTCTCTCGAAAAGGGATTGGTGCGGCTCGCTTTTAGCCCTAACGGGCAGAAAAGTGGGTCCGGAGACGGGCTTTAATACTAGCCCGCCTGTTTGGAAGGGTAAGCTTACAGCTTAACAGTATAGTGAGGAATTTAGGAAGGTCAGTGAAGTATGGAGGTTAAATTTTCATGGTTGAACCGTCGCAGTACGCTTCGACAACAAAATACATAGTTAAAGCAAAATTCGATGTCCAAGGCGTCGTAGAGAAGCCTGACGTAGTTGGTGCCGTTTTCGGCCAGACAGAGGGCCTCTTCGGCCCAGACCTTGATCTTAGGGAATTACAAAAATCCGGACGTATAGGCCGGATCGAAATTAATCTAGACTCGAAACATGACAAGACAACAGGCTCAATAGTAATCCCGTCAAGCCTCGACAAAGTCTCAACGGCCATCATCGCCGCTGCGATCGAGAGCGTTGACCGCATTGGACCCTGCGAAGCAAAGATCAGCCTTGAGAAGGTAGAGGATGTCCGGGAGGAAAAGCGCAAGGCAATACTGACCAAAGCCAAGGACATTCTCCGAAAATGGGTCGTAGAATCCTCACCCAGCACCGAAGAGGTCGTGAAGGAAGTTGCAGGATCCCTACGCGGAGTCGATGTCATTGAATACGGACCCGAAAAACTCCCGGCTGGACCCGAGGCTGAGAGAGGAGACATCATAGTCGTAGAAGGCCGAGCGGACGTCATTCTTCTCATGAAGGTCGGCATCAAGAACGTAATCGCACTCAATGGCACCAAAGTTCCGGAGACAGTCATCAAGCTCACCAAGGACCGAGAAGTCACAGCGTTCCTAGACGGGGACAGAGCTGGAGACCTGATCTTGAAGGAACTCACTCAGGTTGCGGAGATCGACTATGTGGCTCGTGCTCCATTCGGGAAAGAAGTGGAAGAACTCACACCCAAAGAGGTCATGAGAGCCTTACGCGAACGCGTGCCGCTAAACATGGCAAAGCCAATCGAGAGACCACAATTTGCTTCCAGACCCGAAAGAACCGAACGTCCTTACCAAGAGAAATCCTATACCGAGCGAGCCTATGGTCCAAGAGAACAGGGCTACGGTCCACCTGAGATCACCGTTCGTGCCGCTACTCCGGTCGAAAAGCCGAACTTACCTCCACCAGTCTTCGACGCCGCGAAAGACCTCCGAGGAACTTTGGAGGCTGTTGTCTTCGACGAGGCGGGTAAGGAGTTGTCTAAGATGCCAGTAAGTGAGCTTGCGGAGAAGATACCGAGCCTTGAAAACTCTCACCTTGTTCTCTTCGACGGCGTGGTCACACAGAGACTTCTGGACATCGCCGCGGGAAAGGGCATAAAATACGTGATTGGAGATCGAGTATCAGACGGGGCAAAAAAGCCAGCTAACGTTAGCGTTCTAACGCTCAGCGATCTATCCTCGTTTGGTCCCAACTGAGAGACTAGTTTGGGAAGCCGGGGCCGCTAGTAATTGCTCCGCTGACACACCGAGAATCTCTAGGATACGTGCGGCAGCAGGCACAATTTGATTCCGGACATAATAATCGTAGTCCACGTCCTCTATTATGACCTTGTAGTGAGGCTCCGCTTTCTGAAACAGTTTTCCAGATCTCTTCGTTATCACGAAGCCGACTTTGTCTCCTGCCGTAACGGGCCAGCCGTCTTTCGCCATCTTCTTCGCGACTTCCACATGTGGAGCGTTCACCTCGTACGCTTCGACGGGCTTAGTCAGAGTCTTCCACACAACGAACGATGATAAGGGCAGCTTCTTCGATTTGAGATTCCTCGTCAAGTCTTGAACATAGGCCGCCGCTCTGGACGGGTCAGCGTCTTCTAAGACCATTCTCAGAACCGTGTTCTGTACGTCCCGAGCTAGGTTCGACCAGTCCCCTCTGACCGCCTCGAGACCTATGACATCGATCTGACCATCGATTCTTAGGCCTGCATATTTTTTCTTGGCCTCCGTGAAGAGTATCCTCTTGTAGACTTCAGATAGGTTGATTTCGAGTCCTAGCTGCCGATCGATCTCAGCCTGGAACTTCTGGACAAGTTTCTCATCGTAGTTCACGAAGAGACTGTCCGTATCACCGTAGAAGACGGTGAGTCCGAGGCTCTTCGCGAGCGAAATCGCGCGGTTGATCGTCTCTCTTCCTAAGGCAGCGGCTGATTCCGCGACCTCCTTCGAATACCAACGTGCCCCAGCCCAGCCCGCGTAGCCGTAGACAGCGTTCGTCATGACTTTGACGGCCTTCTCACGAGCCTTTAGCAAAGGATACCTCGAATCGCTCTTGGCTGTGCGCTTGAGCTCGGCCTTGGTCGTCTTCCTGGCTTCGATGAGTTTCGTGAGAACTATTCTGTAGAACCCGGAGGGACTCTTTCTGAATCGGTGTCTGACTTCAGGGACTTCGAAGACATCCTCAGTCTCTTTCCCGGTGACGAGTGTATCGGGAGAAATGTTGTACTTGATCATCAAGCTTGGATACATAGACGAGAAGTCGAGACTGGCCACGTTATCGTGTAGCCCTACCTTCGGCTCGAGGACAATCGCTCCCTTGTATGGAATAATCGGCTGTTCGGTTCTAGAAGGTATTAGCTGGCCGAGATTGTGGGTCTCCATCATTAGGTAGTTGTCGACTCGGAATCCCACGGCCGCAGCTATCACTTGGTCAGGGGGCAGTCCCGAGAGTGCCGATATCTGGATGACATAGTCGATTGCCTCTTCCCCGATCGCTAGGATGGTTTCGGTTTGTTCTTCCATATGTTTGACTAGGATTTTTCTCTGGTCAGGTTTTGACCAGTAGTCGAGGTTGGCTGTTTCATCGATCGGTTTCTGATTTGGTGATTGGATTCCGAGATATTTTGCGACGTTCTCGACGGTCTTGTTCTTCACCTCGTACAGGTCCTCAGCGAAATTGAGAAGGTCAACGTTCGCACGTCCGATCAGCGAGTAGTGCCCGTAGAGACTCTGATGTGGCGGACCCTCATCTCGGCCGACTCTGAGCGGGGTCTTGGTCTTGTTCGCCCTCTTCACAAGATAGGGCCAGCCGATACTGTTTCCTTCGAAGCTCAGAACGAAGTCTGGATTGATCTTAATGACGTCTTCGCCGAACTTCTGAATGGTAGCTTGATCCGAATCGGCGTGAGTCAGGAGAGCTTCGTTTGCATTCTTGTCTGTTCTCCAGCTAATGATCTGGATCGGGTCCCGTATCGGACTAGGTGCACCCGTCTTGCTGACGGATAGGAGTGAAAAGGAGAAGAGATCTAGGCTAGGCGGTTCTTCTTTCGGGACGGGGCGGGGATGGTCTGTTGCTGTTAGCGTTTCTTGGACGCTGAACTTGTTTGGGTCTATCGTTGAAACAGTAGTGTCTGCCTCGTACCACTGGCAGGGCTTGATCCCGTGGTCGTACTGGTACTTGATCGCTAGTCGGAGTTTCTCTTCGTAGGTTGCTTCAGCGCCAGTTTTTTTCAGCGTTTCTCGTGCAGCCCTCTCAAGGAACTCTGGGTCTTTGCAGAACACCTTGAGGACGACTCGTTCGTCGGCTAGAAGTTTCTTTTTCTCAATCGTAACATTTTCGATGGTGGGATGAGGTTTTTCTGCTTCCAGCTTTTTCCTCAGTTCTTCCGGGTCCTCCTTCTTTCTTGGTAGGAGGTAGAAGTAGGCTCGGTAGTTGTCGATGACGAGGACCCGTTTTCCTTCGTGGGTGATGCCCCAGAGCCAGATCGACGATTTTCCTTCGTAGGTCTCATGGTTGAGGTCGAGAAGCCAGAAAGTCTGTTTCATGCGGACCCTCTGTCTTCACGCCTGCTTTCGATCTGGACCATCCACATCACAACGATTCCCGCTATGATCAGCGTAAGTCCCGATGGGAATGAGCTGGCAGCCAGGCCCAATAGCGGATTGTAGGCGCAACCACTAGCCGGACAGTTAGTCGGAGTGTTAAGCCCGATGAACCCGATCATACTCAAAATTGCGCCGATGATAACGAAAGCGAATCCCAAGGTCTGGAATGAATGTCTCCAAGGAGGCACGGGGGTCATTCCGGTCCGACCAATCGCGACCGCTTGAGAGTAAATGGTTTAAATTCGCCTGTTAGCGTGGGGGCTCCTTGGATAGTTAGCGTCATGGCGGAGAAGGCGAAGCAGCCAGCAGACCACTGGGGAATCGCTCACATCTACTCAAGCTTCAACAATACCATGGTTCACATTACCGACTTGACTGGAGCAGAGACGATTTCTCGAAGTGCAGGGGGTCAGCATGTTAAGGCTGATCGATTGCAAGGGACCCCTTACGCGGCGATGCAAGCAGCTGCGGCAGCTGCAAAGGTTGCAAAAGATAAGGGAATCACCTCTCTCCATATTCGGGTTCGAGCCCCCGGAGGTCACGGAGCCCGAACCCCAGGTCCAGGTGCCCAGGCAGCGATCAGAATGTTAGCCCGTCATGGTTTCCGGATTGGCAGAATTGAAGACGTTACGCCTGTCCCGCACGACGGGACTCGCCGACCTGGTGGCCGACGCGGCCGACGCGTCTAGCTCCCTTGGAGTTTTCCTCAACGTCCTACGCCTCTCAGATCCGGAAGATAGTGGATAAGCATCAGAAGTGGCGGGCTGAAGAATGCCTGAATCTGATTCCTTCTGAGAACGTGACGAGTCATACTGTTAGACAGCTTCTCTCAGGCGATATGGGGCATCGGTATCGGGCTGATGATCGGTTCTACAAAGGGACCAAGTTCATGGACGAACTCGAATCCTTTGGAGAGAAAATAGCCTGCGAAGTTTTCGGTGCCGACTGGGCCACGCTCCGGCCACTCTCAGGACACATGGCTGATATGATCATGGTCTCAACGCTCGCCAAACCAGGCGGTTCAATTCTAACCGTTAGTCCCGCGGATGGAGGCTATCCGGGTCTAAGCGATCAAGCTGGATATCCAACATTCGTGAATGTTCGGAATTTGTATTTTCCTTTCGATTCGGAACGGATGAACATTGATGCAGAAAAGGCTCGCGGGTTGATAGAAGATGAGAAGCCCTCACTCGTCGTCTTCGGCCAATCCTTCTTCCTATTCCCACATCCAGTCAAGGAGCTCGCAGAAGCCTGCAACACGGCAGGATCTCGGGTAGTCTACGATGGCTCCCACGTGCTTGGATTGATTGCCGGAGGCGAGTTCCAGAGGCCGCTTCAGGAAGGCGCGGAACTCTTACTGGGATCAACTCACAAAAGCCTGTTCGGTCCACAGGGAGGAATAATTGTTGGAAAGAAGGAGGTTGAAGCCGAAGTGAAAGGCCGACAGTTCCCTGGTCTGGTAGACAATGCTCACTGGAATCGAATTGCTGCATTGACCTATGCGCTGGACGAGGCGCGTAGAAACGGTGGAAAATATGCGCCACGCGTGATTGAAAATGCCAAGGCCTTGGCGAAGAGTTTGCACGAGAGAGGCGTGCCCGTAAAGTGTGCAGATTACGGGTTCACCGCGTCCCACCAAGTCTACCTGAACATGAAAGACGAGAAAGAAATCGACAGGCTAACCCAGCGGCTGGAGGATGCGAATATCATCGTGGATCGCGGGATACGGATAGGCACCTGCGAAGCCACGAGGCGTGGAATGAAACCCAAGGATATGGATAGGGTAGGGGAACTGATAAGTCAAGTTTACAAGGGCACAGACCCTGCAAGGATTCGGCCGCAAGCCACGAGGCTGAGACGAGGATTCAGTTCAATCCTCTACGCTTAGACGGAAAAAAATCTTGGAAACAGGTTATTATTCGGCCAGCCGTCTCGTCTAGAGTATGTCTCTACCTAAGCAGGGTGACACCGTGAAGGTGACCCTGTTGAATCGTGAGACGATCGAAGGTGTCGTCGAATGGGTTGATGGCAATGGTCTCTGGGTGAAAGGAGCTGAAAGGTCGAGATGGGTCCCTCTGGAAGCCTTTACCGCGCCGCATGAGTCTCATCCGATTGATACCAAGGAAGAGTAGTCCGCAGCCTAGCATCGAGAAGAGGCAGAATCTGAGAGCTGAACCAGAACCTTGACCCTCCCGTTCAGCCTCGCCTGGGCGTTGTTCACCGTCTTCGAGAAAGTCGTGCTGAGACTGCCGTGGCCGCTAAGACGATTTGTGATAATGCAGTTTCCTGATGAATTCGCAGCTCAACAAGTAGTTGTTCGGTCTAGGACTCTTCGATAGAAGACTCGCGTTTCCAGACTAAGATTGCTCCGAAGAATCTGACGCTTGCGCTCTCTGGCTCTGTACCTGGGTCGTTAAATCCAGCACGTTCTTCAGTTCCTTTTTCAAGATAAGCGGATCGTGGTTGAGGTTGAAGTAGTCTGCGAAAGTTATCGTTGTCCGCAGAAGCCTTGAGCGTCCGATCTTATCATAACTGATTAGATCCATCTCCTTCAACTGTTTGACGTGTTGATACGCGAGTTTTCCTCTAACCCGTACGACATGTGACTGAGGAATCGGCTGTCTGAGAGCTATGAACGATAAGGTTCTCAATGGACCTGGCGTCAAGAGAGGTCTGTTTGAGAGCTTCCTCACGTGCTTAGCAAACTCTGGCCTGAGCTGCATCACAAACCTTCCATCTGGTAATTCTAAGACTTGGACCGGGCTGTCCAGTTTGGCATAGCGTTCGGCTATAGCTCGTGCAATGGATCGAATCTTCTCTTCGGACCTTGCACCTATTACTGCTCCGATCGTCTTGAAGTCTAGCGGTCTTCCCGAAACGTAGAGTGCTGCCTCACAGAGCTGTTGTTGAAGCAACAAAGATGATG
>Ga0066669_10000500_pt1 | contig 12718 bp, 10 predicted proteins | sample GraSoiAngelo_118_FD_133940 | JGI IMG/M metagenome (GOLD analysis project Ga0066669, IMG submission 133940) | Grasslands soil microbial communities from the Angelo Coastal Reserve, California, USA - 14_0919_02_20cm | ecosystem: Environmental > Terrestrial > Soil > Grasslands | place: USA...
CCGCTCCGGAACGCCTTGTCGCGCGTTCCTCTGACACGTTTTCTTGCCGTGCTGCTGATCTATCTGGTGGCGCTGACCGGCGGCATCGCCAAGTGGCATACGGTGGTGAATTCCGCGGGCGCGCAGACTCTGCGCCCGACGATCATGAATCTATCCGGGAGATGGCGCGCCAGGCGCTCATAACCTCGGTTACCGTGTACTCTCTGCCTGCGATGGCGAGGAGGCCTTGCGACTCTGCGAAAAAGAAAGTCCCGCACTGGCGATTCTGGACCTCAGCATGCCCAAACTAGGCGGTCCGGCCGTGGCCTCGAGGCTCACGATTTTGTTCCCTGGTCTGTCCATTCTCTTTACCAACGGTTATTCACAGGATTCGGAGAGCGTTTCGCCCGCCACGCCTGGCGCCTGCAAAAACCATCCAGCCGCACGACACTCGGCCGCGTGGTGCGAGAAATTCTTGACCAAGTGAAAAAGCGAAAGGCATCGGGCTGAACCAAGGGCTCAAAACGGCATTGAGTAAACAACGTCCTCATTTGCGATCCCGCGTGAAGCAGAGCAAGGTCGCGCTTTTCCCATCGATCTGTCCCTTTTTTACCGTTGACAGGTGCGTCCCGCGGTGCTAAAAACCGCAGAAAGACAAGCTCTTTGGTGGTGAGTCTCCTTACGAATTGCCGAGCGCAGTGCGCGAGCGAGGCCGCAGTCCTGCCTGGCAGGGCAGGCCTGCTGAGCCGCCGAGGGTCTTGTCATGCAACACCCCACCCACCCCGGGAGGTGAGAACGAACCTGTTTTCACCTCCTTTTTATTTGCCCGGACCTTGACGACGAGTTCTGGTTCCAAAATGGAACTGAGTGGGCTTTCGACGGTTCATGGCATCGCAGCGGCCCACTTCTTGGATTCCTTGCTTCCGTTAACTCCAATATTTTCAATCGGTTCTTGCAGGTAATCCCTTCTGAGCTAAAATGGGCTGAGTAACTTCCATCAAAAATGACCGCCTCGGCGCTTCCACTCCTCTCCCTGGAACACGTGACCGTCCTGCGCGGCACGCGGGAGCAGCGGCCCGCCCTCGACGACGTCACATTGCAAATCGGGGCCGGCGAACACCTTTGTATTCTTGGGCCCAACGGATGCGGCAAGTCCACGCTGATCAAGACCATTACCCGGGAGTGCTATCCACTCGCCCGCGAAGGATCTTCCATCTCTATCCTGGGGCGCGAGAGATGGGATATTTTCGAACTGCGCTCGTTGCTCGGAATTGTATCGCCGGACCTGCTGGCTTCGTGCACCACGGGCGCCACCGGACGGGATGTGGTGCTATCTGGGTTCTTCAGCAGCACATGCATCTTTCCACATCAACAACCCGATCCCGGGCATCTTGCTCGCGCCAACGAAACGCTCTCGCGGCTTGGCATCTCGTATCTGGCCAATCGTCCAGTTGTAGAGATGTCTTCCGGCGAGGCTAAGCGGACGCTGATTGCGCGGGCGCTGGTGCACGAGCCAAGAACTTTGTTATTTGATGAGCCGAGCAACGCACTGGACATCGGCGCGCAGATGCAGCTCCGTGACGCCATGCGGAAGCTGGCGCGATCCGGCGTCAGCATCTTGCTAGTCACGCATCATGTTTCAGAAATCATTCCAGAGATCGAGCGCGTGATCCTCTTGCGCGAAGGGCGCGTTCTCGCGGACGGGCCAAAGTGCTTCGTTCTCACTGAGGAACATCTTTCGAATTTGTTCGGCGTGGCCGTTCGGCTCGGCCAACAAGACGGCTTCTTCCATCTATATTGACGGGTGAACCACCCAAGAGTAAGAAGACCCATGGCAAAGTAAGGGATTGGAAAGACGCTATGAAGATGCAAGCGAAGATCACCAGCAAAGGCCAAATCACAGTGCCTGTCAAAGTGCGGCGTCGTTGGGGGTGCGAGCCGGCGATAAGCTTCTCTTCGGGAAGGACGGCGACAATTTCCGCTTTCGGCCGATGAAAACCAAGAGCCCGTTTGCAAAATATCGCGGCATCGGCATACCAGGATCCAAGTAGGCGGGAGGAAAACGATCATCCGCCAGATTCGCAAAATGCGCGCCAATGACAATTTCGATTGACGCCAACAACTTGGTCGCCTTCGGTAAGGGAAAAGATGCCGTTCCCGTCTAGTTCGCTTGCGCAAGCCCGTACAGAAGCTCGACGAACGAGCGAACGGCGCCGTCCATGCCGTGGACCTTGGGATTTTTCGATTCGATGACGTAGTACTCGTCGGGAGCATGCGCGCCGCTTCCGTGGCCGAGACCAAACGGGCCCGCCGCCAGGTGGAGCGGCTCGCCGGTGAACACGTAGCCGGGCCACGAGCCCGCGCTGCGCGGAAGAATGACCGGATCGATTCCGCCTTTGCGATACACCTCGGTCTCAACGTGGATGAGCGCGGCATCGGCAGCCGTGCTGTTGGGATCGTATCCTCCGGTCATGCGGACTTCGATGTCACCGAAGCCTTTTTTCGCAAGATGAGCTTTGAGCGCGGCGAGCGCTTCGGCCGCCGTCATGTCCGGAACAAGGCGCAGGTCGAGCTTGGCCACGGCTTTTCCGGGAAGAATGGTTTTTCCGCCGGGTCCGGTGTAGCCGCCGACGAGGCCTTCGATGTTCACGGTGGGCCGCGACATCAAGAGTTCCAGGGCCTCGCGCCAGCTTACGTCGTGAACCCAGTGCTCCACGCCAAGAAGTTTTTTTGCTTCCGCCTCGCTCAAGCGGCGCGCCGCTTCCGCGATCATTTTCTTCTCGGCTTCGGAAATCGGGCGGGCCTTATCGGCAAAGCTTTCGATGGCGGGATCGTTGCCGTCGGGCGAGACAAGAGTCGCGAGGGCTTCGACGAGGTGCCACGCGGGACTGTCCAGCCGTGCTTTGTTGCTGGAGTGCACGTCCTTCCGCGGGCCGCGGCCCCAGTGTTCGCCGCTGGAAATCAGTTCGCATTCGATGACGCCCTTTGCGCCCAGCGTCATAGTAACTTCGCCGTCCAGACCTTGCGAGGCACTAGGCATGAAAATTCCAAGGCAGTTCTTCAAGGCCGCCATCGCCTCCGGCCGGCGCACAATTTGCGGAAAGTGCGGTGAACCGATTTCCTCCTCTCCTTCGGCCACGAACACCAAATTTACGGGGAGCTTTTTGCCGGCGCCGTGAATTGCGTGCAGCGCGGCTAGAAACGACGCTTCCGGACCTTTCTGATTTACGGCGCCGCGACCCATGACGACTTTTCCCAGGCCGGGTTTATCAACCAGAGCCGCTTCGAATGGCGGCGAAGACCACTCGGCGGGATCTGCCTGCTTCACGTCGTACATGTAATAAAGGCCGAGGGTTCGCGGAGCGCCGGCATCCAGCGTGGCGAAGATGCCGGGCTGGCCGTCGGTGGGCACTTTCACCGCTTGCTGGAATCCTGCTTCGCGCAGCATGCGCACGGTCAGCTCGCAGCCCTCGTTCATTCCGCGGTTTTCGGCGGCGATGGACGGCTGGCGGATCCAGTCCTGCAGACGCTTCACGGATGCGTCGTGGCGCTTTTCGATTTCGGCGCGAATCGCGTCCATGTCGCCGGGATGAGCGGACGCCCAGCGGGGCATCGCCAGAGCTGCCGCGGCAGCAGCGGCTCCCTGGAGGAAGGCACGGCGGTCTGCTGACGGAAAGTTCTCAGCGGAAGGCGCGTCGTTAGTCGTGGTCGCGCATTTTTCCTCGGCGCGATTCTTTGCCCGCTCGCCCCTGCTGTCCTCGAAGTGAGAGGAATTTGACATCACTGCCTCCTGTTGCGCGTTAAGTGGAATGATTCACTGTGCGGCCATTTCAACGCGGCAGAGTACACCTTTTGGATTTAGTGGGCAATGGCGGAGGCGGCGGGCTGCTGGCGACCATGCGGCTTGCGGTAATGAATTTCGTATCCGTAGCGATTGAGGAAGCGCGCGATGGTGCCGTTGGGTCCCACCGCCCACCCGGTCCAGATGTCCAGGAGAGCTGCGGCATTGAGATTCAGCGAATCCGTGCGCTTCCAGTGAACGCCGAAATCATCGCTAATGTCTTCGCCGGTGGGTCCGACGACCACCCACCGCCCATCATTGATGTGAGCCACAGCAGAGCGGTAGCCACCGGGCTGCTGCGCGGCGAGTTGCCAGGTCTTGCCTTCGTCGAGGGAATACGCAGCAACGCCCGACGTGCGCTTGGGATCCTGATAGTCGCCCCCGACAACAGCGATGGTCTTTTCGTTCGCGCGAACGATGGAAAAGATTCCAGAGGAGGCGTTGCCGTGGGTGATGGGTGTTTCCGCGACGCTCCAGGTGCGCCCCGAGTCAGAGGAGTGAAAGACACGGGCGGCCGGGCCGCCGGTGCCGAAAAAAATGTCGGCGCCGGAGAGCGCTAGGCAAGTATTGCTGGCGGCAAACGCGCCTTCACTGGGCAGCGCCGCGGGCATATTGCTGCTGGAGAGCGGATTCCAGAGCTGGCCGTCCGTTGTGTTCAGTAAGAGGAATTTCCCATCGATGGGATCGCTGAGCGCAAAACAGTGCGTTTCTGAGAGGCAGGCGATGGAGTCGAGAAAGAATTCCTTGCGTTTGTCCGTGTATTGCAAAGTCCAGGTTTCGCCGCCGTCGGCCGTTTTGTAGATGCGCGATTTTTCGCCTTCGCCGCTGGACATGACGTAGGCAGTGGAAGCGTTGAACGCCACGATGCCGCGAAAGTCGAGCGCGTCGCCGCCAGCCACGTGCAGGCGTTTCCACGTCGTACCTTCGTCGATAGATTTCAGAATCGCGCCGTTCGAACCGGACGCCCAAACGACCGGCGCAGGTACGCTTTTTGCGTTCGGCGCATAGGCCAGGCTCACGCCGCGCAAATTCGTATCGAGTCCGTTCGCCTGAACCTTCCACCACTGAACCTCGGCAGGAATAGTGACGAGCATCAAGAGCAAGAGTATGCGCATAGCGCGCATTCTAGCAGGAGGCGGTACTTCCTGAACGAAGTGCGGTCCATTTCCGGAGTTCCCTGTATTTGCTCGGAATAATTTCCAATCCAGGATTGTGCCAACGGCCATAGCTAACTTCTACATGGCGGCGAGTCCTAAACGAAACATTTGTTTCTGGCACTCCGCTGGCTTAGACTTTCGCGGGCTTCTTACCAGGGAGGGAATCATGCAAACCACGAGAAGAACTTTTCTGGGTGCCGTCGGAGCGACCGCCGCGCTGGGAGTTGCCGGCGGCGCAAGAATTCCGGAAGCGCTGGTGGCCGAGCCACGCGTAGCAAATGTTCCCGCCGCATCGGGCGAAAAGGTTTTGTTCTGGGTCGCGGCCTCGACGCCTTGTAACAAGAATCTGAAATTCGATGAAGAACTGTACAAGGATCTGCTCGCCTACTTGAAATCGAGCGGCGCCGACGGCGTAGTCGTCCTCGGAACGACCGGCGAATTCCCCTCCTTCTCGGTGGCCGAACGAAAGAAAGTAGCCGAGACCGCCTTCAAGCACAGAAACGGCTTGAACATTATCGTATCCCCGGGTACCGCGAATTTTCCCGAGACGCTGGAACTCTCTCAACATGCGGAAGCCAATGGTGCGGACGGCCTGCTCGTGGTGCCGCCGTTTTATTACAAGCATCCGCGGCTGGATGGATTGACGAAATATTTTTCGATGCTTTTCGAGCAAGTAAAAATTCCCATCAATCTTTACCACATTCCGTTTGCCACAGGCGTGCCCATCAGTCATGAATTGTTGCAGGCCATGGAGAAATATCCGAACCTTGCGGGGATCAAGGATTCCGCAAGCGATCCCACGGTCTATCAGCAATTCGTCGCGGAGTTCCCGAAGCTGAACATGCGTACCGGCACAACGGAGAATCTGAAGTACGCGCTGGACCACAACATGGGCGCTATCCTCGCCGAAGGCAACAACTTCACGAAACAGATCGCCTCGGTATTCGCCGCGAAGCGCTCCGGCAAGGACCTCAGCGAATCCATCGCCAAGCTGGAAGCCGCGATGAAACTGCTGCGCGAGGGCGGCGTCGATGAATATGGCCCCATGAAGTACGCTCTCAGTTTGCAAATGGGGACGCGGCAGTTTTATCAGCGGCCGCCGAACTCCGACGTGACGGACGAGCAAAAAGCAAAAATCAAGCAGGCGGTGGAACAAATCAAGCAGATGGGATAAGCGGATAACGACAGGCGAGAAACTCAGCGGAGGAGCGAAGATGCGCGAGAGGAAACCAAAGCGCCTAGACGTTTTGTTGTTCTTGTTTCTTGCAGGATTCCTGTGCTGGCCTGTGGTTGCATCCGCTCAGTTTCATCCGAAGGACACGGAGTGGCCGTCCTACGCCGCCGATCTTGCGGGGACTCGATACCGGCCGCTGGACCAGATCAACGCCGCCAACTTCAGCGACTTGGAAATCGCCTGGCGCATCAAGACGGACAACTTCGGTGACCGGCCGGAGTACAAGCTCGAAGGTACGCCGCTCATGGTGAACGGCGTTTTGTACGCGACGGCGGGGTCGCGGCGAGCGGTGATTGCGCTGGATCCGGCCACCGGAGAATTGCTCTGGATCCACGGCGAGCATGAGGGAAAACGCGGCGGCGCCGCTCCTCGCCAGCTTTCCGGCCGCGGGCTGGCTTATTGGTCCGATGGCAAAGAAGAGCGAATCCTGTATGTGACGCCGGGGTTTCGGCTCATTTGCCTGGATGCGAAGACTGGCGTTCGAATTCCTTCTTTTGGAAACACTGGCGAAGTGGATTTGAAACTGAATGACGATCAGGACATTTTCCCGGATTTGATCACCGGCGAAATCGGCATCCAGTCCGCGCCGGTGGTGGCGAAGGACACGGTGATTATCGGCGCGGCTTTCCGCGAAGGGATGACGCCGAAGAGCATGCGCAACAATAAGGGATACGTGCGTGGATTCGACGTTCGAACCGGCAAGCGGCTCTGGATTTTCCATACCATCCCGAAGAAGGGCGAGTTTGGCTACGACACGTGGGAAAAGAGTTCGGCGGAATATACGGGCAACACCGGTGTGTGGACACAAATCACCGTGGACGAACAACTCGGCCTGGTCTATCTGCCGGTGGAATCACCGACCAGCGATTTTTACGGCGGGCACCGGCCGGGCAATAATTTGTTCGGCGAGACGCTGGTTTGTGTGGATTTGAAAACCGGTGAGCGCAAGTGGCACTTTCAATTGGTGCACCACCCTTTGTGGGACATGGATATTTCCTCCGCGCCTATTCTTGCGGACATCACCGTCGACGGAAAACCCGTCAAGGCCGTGGCCCAGCCGTCGAAGCAAGGATTTCTTTACGTCTTCGATCGCGCGACCGGCAAACCTATCTGGCCGATTCCTGAGCGGCCAGTGGAAGTCGGCAACGTGCCGGGCGAGTGGTATTCGCCCACGCAGCCGATTCCGTCGAAACCTGCGGCCTACAGCCGCAATGGCGTTTCCATCGACGACTTGATCGACTTCACGCCTGCACTTCGCGAACAGGCAACAGAGATTGCCTCAAAGTTTCACCTCGGGCCGGTGTACACCCCTCCGACCATGAGCAAACTGGAAGGTCCGCTCGGCACGCTCACGATGGGGACTGCCTCCGGCGGGACGAACTGGCCAGGCGGATCTTACGATCCGGAAACTCACAACGTTTATGTCTACGCTTGCAACTCCTGCATCGAGCCGATCGGACTCGTGCCGGCGCCCAAAGAAGTCTCCGACATCAACTACGTCGCGGGTACCGCCGGAAGAACGGTTGAAATCCTTCATGGTCCAGGTGAAAACGCCGGAGCTGATTCTCCCAAGCCTCCAAGAAGACCTGCTGGCGGCGGCTTTGTGCGCTTGGATGTCGATGGTTTGCCGCTGGTCAAACCTCCGTACGGAACAATAACGGCGATCAATCTCGATAAAGGTGAGTTCGTCTGGCAGATCGCACACGGCGAAACGCCGGATGTCGTTCGCAACTACGAGGCTCTCAAAGGCCTGAACATCGCGCGCACCGGGCAGGAGACGTACAACATCGGCACGCTGGTGACCAAGACGCTGGTCATCGCGGGGGAAGGGCATGTGACGACGACTGCGGATCATCCGCGCGGCGCGATGTTGCGCGCCTACGATAAGGCCACCGGCAAAGAGGTCGGCGCGGTCTACATGCCGGCTCCGCAGACCGGATCGCCGATGACCTACATGGTGAACGGAAAACAGTACATCGTTGTTGCCGTCAGCGGAGGGCCTTACTCGGGCGAGTACATTGCCTACGCGCTGCCATCGACGGGGGAGTGAACGCGCTGCCGCGCGGCCGTTCCATCGGATGGGAAAGCGATGACGACTCGGAGATGAGAAACGCAGCGGCAATAGTTGGTTTACTTGTGATCACTTCGCCGCTTTGCCTGCTTCGAGCGCAAGCACCAGCGGCGGAGTCGCGCTCCGTGTGGGACGGCGTGTACACCGAGGACCAGGCCAAGCGCGGGGAGCCGATTTACCACAAGGAATGCGCGACTTGCCACGGCGACATGCTCACCGGAGGTGAATCCGCGCCCCCGCTGACAGGCGGAGCATTCCTCGCGAATTGGAGCGGCCTCACGATGGGTGACTTGTTCGACAGAATTCGCAAGACCATGCCTCAGAGCGCTCCGGGACGCCTCACCCGGCAACAAGACGCGGACATTCTGGCCTTCATGCTGAGTGTTAACAAGTTTCCGGCCGGAAAAACGGAGCTCTACCGGCAGTTGGAGATGCTCAAAGAAATTCGCTTCGAATCGGCGAAGCCGGCTCCCAAGAAATAGCGAGAATGAAAATTTGGACTCGAACGTATCAACACAAACTCGGTTTTCGAGATTTCACGCACGGAGGATTGCTTTATGAAAAGAATGCTTCCCGTACTCTTAATTGGCGCGGCACTTCTCGGGTACTTGGTCAGCTACGCTTCAAAATCTTCTCCGCAACCCATTCTCAGCGGCCACTTCGACGATCTTTCGATGATCCCCAGCACCAACGCCCAGGACAGCAAAAACGAAGTCATGCCCTTCGGTTTCAATTCTCCCAAAGAACCACCTCTCGCGCCCGATGCTCCGCCCGTCACGTACTGGAACATCGACGACATTCGCAAAGCGCACACCGATATGGCCGAGAGAGCCGCCAAAATGGTCAAAGAAGCCGGCAGCGGAAGTTCCCAGTCGTTTGGCGGCGGGCCGGTGCACGTCCAGACGCGCAACTTCAGCATGTTTATGCTCTACCGCATGTATCGCGACAAGCCCGTCCTCAGCTTGACCAAAGTCGACAGCGTTCTTGATGACGCCGAGCAGCACGCCGGTGCCTACGATTTCTATGTTTTCACCGGTGGTTCGGGCGAAATGATCCTCGGCGGAAAAATTGCCAACCGCCAGAACCTTAAGGATAAGGACGGGATCATCCCAGGGGAATACCGCGGCCAGCCGGTCGTCGGTGGGCAAACCTACAAAGTGAAAGCCGGCGATTGGCTGCTGATTCCGCCTGACACGCCGCACCAGCCCAAGCCGGATCCCGGCGGCTTCAGCTACTTCATCATGAAAATTAACGTTGGCGTTTATCCCTGGAGCCTGATTCGCTAGTCAAGTGCAGCAAACGGAGCACGCGACGAGGGGGAATCAGCGCAGCTCGCTGGACTCGATGCCTTTCTTGCGGGCTTCGTCGAGGAGTGCGTCGATTTTGGACACCAGATCTTTCTTCTTGTCCTGCAAGGCGCGCATTTGGACCTCGATGGGTTCGCGCTCGTAGCTTTTGTTGAGTTTGACGCCGCTCGCGGACGTCGACGGTTCGCCTTCGCTGAAATTCTTCAGATCGAGGAGCTGTCTTTCGATATCGGCGATCTCTCCCTGCAGCTTGTCGAGTTGCTTGCGAACCGATGCGACATATTGTGCGTTTGCGGGCTTGGAGGATGCCGGTTTCGGCTTGTTCTTGAGGTCGCCGACGACGGAGACGGCGCCATTCGCGCCGGAGAGGTTTTCGTTGGTCCAGACTTTTTTTGGTTTCTTGGTCTCGGCAGGCGGTGCAGGGGCACCGCGGTCCTGAGATTGCGCAGCAGGGGAGAAAGCTGCGAAAAGCGTCAAGATCATTGCAAATGAGAGCGAACGGGGCATGCCACCTCCAATCTCTCAAGGTCGAGGACTCTACTGTCTTAAACCCATTCTAGGAGGAAAAGTTTCACCGATCGGTATCGTCTGCGTGCGGCTTGTCCGACTCGGCAAGCCCGAGTTCCTGGTGAATGGCTGCAAGGGCTTCCTTGGGCGGGCCGATGTAGCGATAGTTCGAATAGAAGGTACGCTCGTGGACGGAGAAGCTCAAAAACAATTTGCGGCCGTCGAAATCGTATTGCGAGAAGCTTGCGAGCCACAGCCCAGGTAGAAATTCGTAGCGCTCCTGCATGAAGTGGCTGCCCTTGTAGATCTTTCCCAGAAACAGGCCGACGGAAATGTCTTCGATGACGTTGCCTTCGACGCGAGCAAGTTCGCCGGAGGCTTCGTCGACCCACACAAAGCCACGCACCTTGGGGAAGATGGCGCTGAACCGTGATGTGCGTTTGAAGGCGGGGTTGGGCTCCATTTTGTATTTGGAAAGCATGCGGTCGCCGCGCTGCTCATAGGCGGCAAAAGTGAACAGGAACGCATTGTGCGCAGCGTCGATGAGATCGTTTCGATCTTTCTTTTTCTTTGCATATTTTTCCAAGGCGTCGCGCTGAGATGCGGCGTCGTTGACAAGCAGCGCCAGTGCGCGCGCCAGACTCTCGAGATCGCCGCGATAAGCGGCGGAATCCTTGGGCTTGCCGTCGTCGCCGACGGGAATGCGAAACATGCCCGTTCCTGAAGGAACGACGCGCATGATTTTTATCGCCGGGGGAGCGGGATCGCCGGGATTCTTGCGGGTCTCGACGCGTTCGATGCGCTCGTACAAGTCGAGGGCGGCCTCGCCTTTCTTCTGGTTGGCGATGACGCGGTTGAAGAAATCCGGTCTCGCCAGCCCGATCGCGGGCGTGGAATCCGGCACGACGGATTGCGCGGCGGAGTCAGCAGCGAGAGCCAAACACAGAACCGCGACGAAAATAAAAGCACGTTTAAGCATAAGGCGAAGTGGCGAGAGAGCCACCAATGTCCACTCTGATTTGATTCGCATTCGTACATAATTGTTGTACACCGCCAGAACCCCGGAATGTACTTGTAGATGTGAATCTATAACTAACGGATCGCTCGATCCGCCAGGGTCCTACGGCTTCGCTTTCTCCACCGGCTCTTGGTTTGCTGCTGCGCCGCTTCCGTCCAGGGCGGCACGATCCCCTTCAAGCGCGCGTAGGCGATGGACTGGCCGAGATGCTCACCAAAATGTCCCGTGATGATGATGAAGGAACCGCGCAGGTTGGTTTCGCGATTGAACATTTTTTGAGGCTTGGCGGTATCGGCGTCGTTAAGGGCCACGATGGCATTGCGGAAATGCGCGAAGGAATCCTTCATAGCCTGCAGGACTTTAGATTTGTCACCGGAGAGGAAGCCTGCTGGTGGGGCGGTACCCAGTGCCCCGGCAATGCCATAATTTGCCGCCGTAATGTGGTCCTGAACCAGGATTCGCCAGTCGATCTCGCGATTGTCGAACGGGAGCTTTTGAAACTTCTCCATGCCAAGGGCTCATCTGTTCTAGAATTGTCGCTGGGTGGCGGAGTGAAGAATGACCAGCGACGTTGCGATAAGACGCTATTTGGCGCTCGGGGGTCTTTTTCTCGAACTGGTTGTTTGTCCGACTCTGACGAGCCAGGCGACTAAATCTCCCTCCTCGATTTCCGTCCCGCGCGAAGTCACGTCGTGGTTTAAGAGCGCTGCAATGCCTCTGGACAGCACGAATCCCGAGAGCGGACTGGACGACCTGCGTCAGATGGAGTCAACCATTGGGAATGCCCGCATAGTTGCCATGGGAGAGGCGACGCATGGCACCCGGGAATTCTTCCAACTGAAGCACCGCATGCTGGAGTTTCTCGTCGAGAAAAAAGGCTTCACTGTATTCGGTATTGAGGCGAACTGGCCGGAATCCCTGGCGATCAACGATTATGTGTTGAACGGTACCAGTGATGCGGTGGAGGCGCTCGACGGTTTGTATTTTTGGACCTGGAACACGGGAGAAATGCTGGACATGATCCAATGGATGCGCAAGTACAACCGGGATCCGAAGCACACGAACAAGGTAAAGTTTTTCGGATTCGATATGCAGGTGGCGCACCTGGCAGTAAGGAATGCGGAAAGGTACCTGGAAAAGGTTGACCCCGGAGAAGCCAAACTGGCCTCGACGCTACTTGCTCCTTTGAGTGATGCCAACCGGGAACGCGAATCTGCAAACAAATCGAAGTACTTCTGGCAGAAGACCGCGGGGATGATCGAATCCTTCTTGGGGTCGCTTGAACGCCGGAAGAAAGTGTACGTGGAGGCGTCCTCGCTCGAGGAGTGGACATTGGCTCGACACAATCTGGAGATTGTGCGACAGGCTGTGGAAATGCATTCCGTGGACCGGTCGGGCAATTTTTCGCCTCGCGACCAGTCCATGGCAACGAATGTGGAATGGATTCTTGACCAGGAGGGGCCGGAGTCAAAAATCATGCTATGGGCGCACAACGGACATGTGTCCACGGCGCCGCTCGGTGAGGGGGAGTCCATGGGCATGGTCCTCCGGAAGACTTACGGGGCGAGAATGGTGGTGTGTGGATTTTCTTTTGACCAGGGTTC
>Ga0066669_10000504_pt1 | contig 12708 bp, 8 predicted proteins | sample GraSoiAngelo_118_FD_133940 | JGI IMG/M metagenome (GOLD analysis project Ga0066669, IMG submission 133940) | Grasslands soil microbial communities from the Angelo Coastal Reserve, California, USA - 14_0919_02_20cm | ecosystem: Environmental > Terrestrial > Soil > Grasslands | place: USA...
CCGACCTGCGCCATGGCCTCGACGATCAGCACTCCGGGCATCACGGGGTTGCCCGGAAAGTGGCCCTGGAAGAACTCCTCGTTGAAGCTGACGTTTTTGATCCCGACGACGCGCTTGCCTTCCTCGACTTCCAGGATGCGGTCCACGAGCAGAAAGGGATAGCGGTGCGGGAGGATCTTCAGGATTTCGGTGATTCCGATTTCCACGAGGAGTCTCCTTTCTCGAATCGCGCGAGCCGCCGTTCGAGCTCCTCGACCCGTCGCGCGAGCTCCGGCAGCCGGGCCACGACCGCAGCGCGCCGGAGAAACTCGCGGTGCGGGGCGGCGGGCATCCCGGACACGACCGCGCCCGGGGCGACCGAGCCGGTAACGCCGGCCTGCCCCGTCGCGATCGCGCCCTTCCCGACCGTGACGTGGTCGTTCACGCCGACCTGGCCGGCGAGCGTCACGCGGTCTTCGAGACGCGCCGACCCGGCGATCCCGGCCTGGCCGCAGAGGATCGCGTCCTCCCCCACCACCACGTTGTGGCCCACCTGGACGAGGTTGTCGATCTTCGTCCCGCGTCCGATCCGGGTCTCTCCGAGCGTCGCCCGGTCGATCGCCGAGTTGGCTCCGATCTCGACGTCGTCTCCGATCCGCACGATGCCGACCTGCGGGATCTTGCGGTGCGCCCTTCCGTCCCAGACGTACCCGAAGCCGTCGGACCCGACGACGACACCGGAGTGCAGGATGCACCGCGAGCCGATGACGCAACCTTCTCGAACGACGGCGTTCGGGTGCAGGAGACAGTCGTCTCCAACCTCGGCCGCTTCCCCGACGTAGGCGCCTTCCGCGATCCGGGCCCGTTCGCCGACCCGCGCCCGCGCGCCGACCGTCGCCCCCGCCGCGACCGACGCGCCCCGCCCGATTTTCGCGGTCGGATGGACTCGGGCTCCGCGGGCGATGCCGACGGCCGGTCGGGGAATGGGCCGGGAAAGCTCGAGCCATCGGGCGAGCGCGAGCGGAGGCGAGTCCACAACGACGGCGGGCTTGCCGGCCGCGGCCTCGACGGAAGGGACGAGAAGGGCTCCGGCCGAAGTCGTCCGGGCTCCGCCGGAACGCCGCTCCCCCGCGACCCAGGACAGGTCTTGGGGCCCGGCGTCTTCCAGAGGTCGGACGGCGGAGAGACGCAGGTCCGGATCGCCGACCACGCGTCCTCCGACCGCGGCGGCCAGCTCCTGGAGCGTGAAGCCGGGAAGGCCCGCCGAACGAGGCTTCCGTCGGCGAGACGCCGGACGTCTGCGGGTCGCTCTTCTCGATTTCACGCGGGTCCGGATAGTACTAAAGCAAGGAGCCCCGCGAGGGGCTCCATGCATCTGTGCGGGGTTCGGGTCTAGGAAGGCTTCTTCGGAGGCGCCTTCGTGGGCGCGGGCGCAGCCGCCGCGGGCGGGGCGCTCTTCGCCGCGGAAGCCGGAGGGACCGCGACGGTGGTGTTGAAACGCTTCAGGACGTCGTCCGTGATGTCGGCCGCATCGTCCGCGAAAACGAGCCCGGACTGGAACTTGTTGAAGATCAGCGTGTACCCCCGCTCCTTGCCGAGCTGCGTGATGATGGGGAACACGCGCTGCTCCAGGTTCGCGAGCTCTTTCTTCTGGGCCTGGTCGAGGTCGCGCGTCGCCTTCTCCTGGAAGCTCTTGAAGTCGATCGCCTTCTCCTGGTACTGCTTCTGGAGCTGGTCGCGTTTCTCGTCGGTCAGCGCCGAGCCCTGATCGGCGAGCTTCTGCTCGAGGTCGCGCAGCTCTTTCTGCAGACGGTCGGCCTCGGCCTTCTTGTCGTCGTTGACCCTCTTCACCCGGTTGAAGGCCTCCTTGCCCAGGGAAGAATCCCGCACCAGGCGTTCGACGTCGATCACGGCGACGCGGATCGTCCCGGTCGGTGCGCCACCGGCCGGAGCGGTCTGCGCGCTCACGACCGCGGCGAGCGACGCGGCCAGGAGGGAGAGCACAAGTCGTTTCATTCGAGGACTCCTCTCACGAAAACTGCGAATAGTAGCAAGTTTTCGGGTTGACACAACAGACGCGCGGAAAAGGGCATTCCGGTGTCCCCCGAGTTGAATAAGGATGCGGGTGCAGGTCCGCAGGACCTGTCCCCGCGACATCAGAAGGTCCTGCCGATCGAGAAGTCGAACCCGGAACGCCGCTCCTTCAAACTGTTGATCGGGAATCCAAACTGATCGATCGGTAGCTTGGGATCGAGGTTGAACGAATAGATGAACCGCAGGGGCGCCTGGAAGATGGGCAGAAAGATGCGGAGCTCGGCGCCCACGGCCGTCCGCAGAAGCGAGAAATCGATCGACTGACTCTCGTGGTACACGTTTCCGACGTCGGTGAAGGCGAGCAGCTTCGCCGGCCCGACCGACGCGAACACGTACTCCAGGTTCAGGACGAAGTACTTGTTTCCGCCCAGGATGCGTCCCGCGGCGTCCGTGAAAACCTGGTTGTTCTTCTTGAGCGGAAGGATCGACCCGGTCCGGAATCCCCGCAGGCTCGTCTCGCCGCCCAGCTGGAACCGCTCGAAGATCGGGACGTCCTGCCCGCCGAAAGGGGTCACGTAGCCCGCCTCGAAGTTGGCCCCGAGGTAGGCGTGGCGCGGGAACGCGACCGGAAGGTACCCGGAGCCTCCGACGAGCGGCTTGATGAAGTCCTGGTTCCCTCCGAGCACGCTTCCCGCGAACTGCGCGGTGACGTAGAGCCGGTACCCCCGGTTCGGGTCGAAGGGATCGTTGCGGCTGTCGAACCGGTATCCCGGCGTGAACGAGGACGTCGTGCCGGTCACCTCGGTGAACTTCTCCGGCGGGACCGGCTGACCCGGCGGCACCTGAGCGCCTCGCACCGGGAAGTTCGCCTTCACGTCCTCGTACGCGTACAGAACCGACCAGCTGTCGAAGAGACTGATTCCCTTGCCGTAGAACGTGGTTCCTCCCGCCCGTTTCTCGTCGATGTTCAGGTAGTCGACGTTGCGGCGGAAGAGCGAGACCCCCACGGTCTGGTTCCGGTCCATGAACCATGGAACGGTGTAGGAGAGGTCGTAGTAATTGGAGATCCGGCCGACCTGCGCGGACGCCCCGATGATCTCGCCGCGCCCCAGGAAGTTTCGGGTCTGGAACGAAAACTGCCCGAAGAAGCCGTCGAGCGCGGAATAACCGGCGCCGAACTGGACCTCGTTCTTGCTCGCCTCGGTCCCTTTGATGACCACGTCCACCTTTTTGTCAGCGGGGCGGACCGAGAAATCCGGCTCCTCCGCGATCTTGAAGTAGCCGAGCTGCTGCAGCTTCTGCAGGCTCTTCTTGATCGCCTCCATGTTCATCACTGCGCCCTCGTCCAGGGCGAACTCCCGCCGGATCACCTTGTCGCGGGTCGTGGTGTTTCCCTTGACCTCGAGCCGGCCGAGATAGAACTTGTCCCCCTCGTACAGCTTCACGTTGACGTCGACCTTGTGATCCCCGATCTCCTTGTACTCAGGATCGGCGAACCAGTAGATGTAGCCGCGCGACTTGTACTTTCCCTCGATGCGCTGGAGCCCCTCGACGAGCCGCTCCCGATTCAGAATCGACCCGGGCGGAAGCTCGACGAACTGCTTCAAGAGCACGCCCGACGGGATTACCGTGGGCTCCGGCGGATCGGCGGGCTGCCCCTGCTGGTTCACCCGGGCGACACGGATGGTGCCCGTGTAGAAACGCTCCCCCTCCACGACCGGGATCGTGATGCGAGCCCTTCGCTTGATCTTCTTCGGCTTCGCGTTCGGATTCTTGACGAAGATCTCGATCTTCGGATCCTTGACGACGATGTCCTTGTAGCCTCTCGACTGATAGAGCGCCTTGATGTTCTCGACGTCCTCGTCGTAGTTCGCCTGGTTGTAGCTCGTCTTCTCCGAGAAGAGGCGCCACAACGCGTTCACCTTGGTCTTCTTCATCGCCATCCGCAGGCGCCGGTCGGAAATGACGTTGTTGCCCTCGAAGGTGATCGAGGCGATCTTGACCTTTTCGCCTTCGTCGATGACGAAGACGACCTTCTTGTCCGTCTTGGAGATGTCCTCGATCCGGAAGTCGACGGTCGCGCTCCGGAACCCCTGGGAGGTGTAGTAGTCGGAGATAGCTGACCGGGTTTTGGCGATGTCGCGCAGCGAGAGCGGCGCGCCCTGATGGATCTCGACTTTCTGCTCCCTCAGCTTGTCCTTGATCTGCGACGTCGATAGCTTCTTGTTGCCGGTGAAGTCGATCGAGGAGATCGTCGGCCGCTCTTCGATCGTCACGACCAGAGTCACTCCTGCCGCGTCCCGCTCGGCTTCCACCGAGACGTTCTCCAGCAGCCCCACGTCCCAGAGCGCCTGGAAGTTCGCCCGGATCTTTTCGGCGTCGTACGGATCGCCGGCTTTCACCCCGAGGTAATGGGCAATGGTGTCGGGAGAGACGGTCTGGTATCCGACGACGCGGATGCCGACGATCCGCTCGGACGGCGGGACCGGCGCGGCCTTCGGAGGAATCGGAGCCGGGGTCGGAGCGGCGGGCGCCGGAGCGGAAGGTCCGGGCGCGGGCTTCGGAACGGCTGCCGCCGGCGTCGGCACGACCGTGGCGGGCGCCGGCAGGACGGCGGTCGGGGTCGGACTCGGCGCGGCCGGGGCGGGGGTCGGGGTCGGCGGAGGCGAGACCTCCGCAGGGGTCTGCGCCGACGCGGAGAGGGAGAGGAGAAACGCGAGCGCGCACGCCGGCAACCGCCACGACCGCTCGCGCTTCCCGCCGTTCCCGCTTCGGTGCCGCAAGTGAAAACCTTATTCCTTTCGGGAGGGGGATTATTCCAGCAGATCGGCGGCCCGGGCCGCGAGTGCGGCTCCGTCGTGATTCGCGATCCCGGTGACCGGTTCCCGGCTTCCCTTCCTCAGGACTCCAGGCCGATCGGCTCGGTCTCCCGCGCCACCACGGTCAGGCCATCGGATCCCACACGGATCTCGATCGCCTCGACCCGCTCGTCGCGGCTCTGGATCAGGAGCTCCGAGACCGGGTCTTCCACGTACTTCTGGATGGCGCGGCGCAGCGGGCGGGCGCCCATGTTGGCGTCGTCGCCGCTCTGCGCCAGGAGCCACTCGACGGCAGCATCGTCGACGTCGAGCACGGCGCCTTTCGGCGCGAGCGTGGTGTTGACGTCGTCGATCAGCAGGCGGCAGATCTTCGTGAGCTGCTCGCGCCTGAGGGGATGGAAGACGATCGTCTCGTCGATTCGATTGATGAACTCGGGCGAGAAGTCGCGCTTCAGCTCCTTCAAGACGAGGTCTTCGATCTCCCTCGTCGTCTGGACCTCGCGCGATCCCCCGAAGCCGAGGCGCGTCCGGCTGACGAGGTGCTTGGTGCCGATGTTGGACGTCATGATGATGAGCGTGTTCTTGAAGTCGACCAGGTTTCCGTAGGCGTCGGTCAGAATGCCGTCCTCCAGGATCTGCAGCAGCAGGTTCGCGATGTCGGGATGGGCCTTCTCGATCTCGTCGAAGAGGATCACGCTGTAAGGGTTGCGGCGGATCCGTTCGGTCAGCTGGCCGCCCTCCTCGTGTCCCACGTAGCCGGGGGGCGATCCGATCAGCTTCGAGACCGCGTGCTTCTCCATGTATTCCGACATGTCGAAGCGAACGAGCGATTTCTGGTTCTCGAAGAGGAACTCGGCGAGCCGGCGCGCGACCTCGGTCTTCCCGACGCCGGATGGACCGAGGAAGATGAACGATCCCATCGGCCGGTTCGGATTGTTCACGCCGAGCCGGGAGCGGCGAATGGCCTTCGAGACGCCGATGATGGCGGCCTCCTGCCCGACGATCCGGCGGCGCAGGGCGTCCTCCATGTGGAGGAGCTTCTCGGCCTCTTCCATCTCGAGCGATGCGACCGGGATCCCGGTCCAGGAAGAAATGATCTCCTCGATGTCGCGCCTCGTGACCTCCTGCGTCGCCTCGGTCCGCTCGGCGGTCTGCGCCTTCGTGCGCTCGATCTCCTCCTTCAGCTCGATCTCGCGCTCGCGCAGAAAAACGGCCTTTTCGAAGTCCTTGTCCGAGATCGCCTTCTTCATTTCCTTGACGATCTGCCGGGTCTCGATCTCGAGCTTCCGCAGGTTCTGCGTGTCCGCCACCCGCTTCAACTTCACCTTGGCGCCGGCCTCGTCCAGGATGTCGATCGCCTTGTCCGGGAAGAAGCGGTCGGTGATGTAGCGGTTCGACTGGTAAACGGCGGTCTTGATCGCCTCCTGCGAGTACCGCACCTTGTGGAACTGCTCGTAACGGTCCTTGACGCCTTCCAGGATCTCGAACGTCTCGTGCTCGGACGGCGCGGTGACCTGGATCGCCTGGAACCGGCGCAGGAGGCTCCGGTCCTTCTCGATGTACTTACGGTATTCCTTCAGAGTCGTCGCGCCGATGCAAGAAACCTCGCCGCGCGACAGCGCCGGCTTCAGGATGTTGGCCGCGTCGAGCGACCCTTCCGCGGATCCGGCGCCGATCAGGGAGTGGATCTCGTCGATGAAGATGATGAGATCCGGGTTCTCCCGCAGCTCGCGGATGATCCCTTTCAGACGCTCCTCGAACTGTCCGCGGTACTTCGTCCCGGCGACGATCAGAGAGAGGTCGAGGGCCAGAATCTTCTTCGAAGACAGGAACATCGGGACAGCGCCCTCGACGATGCGGGTCGCGAGCCCTTCGACGATCGCGGTCTTCCCGACGCCCGGCTCTCCCAGGAGGATCGGATTGTTCTTCGTTCGGCGCGAGAGGATCTGGATGATCCGTTCGAGCTCTTTCTCGCGCCCGATCAACGGATCGAACGTGCCCGAGCCGGCGAGCTGCGTCAGGTCGCGGCTGTACTCCGCCAGGAACGGCAGCTCCTTCTTCTGCTTGGAAACCTCGCGCTCTTTGATGAGCGAGATCGTCTCCTCGCGGACGCCGTAGAGGTTGAAGCCGCGCGCCGTGAGCAGGCGACCGGCGACGCAGCCGTCCACGCGGAGGAGTCCGATCAGGAGATGCTCGGTCCCGACGTACGGGTGCATCATCGACTCCGCCTCGTGCGAGGCGTAGGCGAGGATCTTCTTCGATTCCTCGGAGAGCGGCAGCTCCGCCGTCGAGGAGATTCTCTCGACGAAGATGCGGTCGCCTTCGATCTCGCGCCGAACCTCCTCCGGCTTCACGTTGAAGCGGGCGAAGATCTCCTTGATGATGTCTTCCCCTTCGCGGAGGATCCCGAGCAGGAGGTGCTCGGACTCGATGACCTTCGAGCCCAGCTTGGAGGCTTCGTAGCGCGCGAAAAAGAGCGCGCGCCTCGCTTTTTCGTTGTATTTCTCAAACATCCGCGGCACCTGGTGGCGAGAAGGCGCCGCGGCGGGGATCGTGGGAATCCATGATTAGCCCGAGAAACGGGTCGCGGGGAGAATTCCTTCCCGGGACATGTCGAAAATCTTATCACATCGTTTCGCGAGTTCCGGGTTGTGCGTCACGAGAACGGTCGTCATTCCGCGTTCGCGATGGAGCTCGGTCAGGAGGTCGAAGACGCCGCGAGCGGATTCCGAGTCGAGATTTCCGGTCGGCTCGTCGGCGAGAAGGAGACTCGGTCCGCGCGCGAGCGCTCGAGCGATCGCGACGCGTTGCTGCTCGCCTCCAGAGAGCGACCTCGAAAGATGGGATCGACGATCGGCGAGCCCGACGCGATCGAGCAGCTCTCCGGCTCGCCGTCGCGCGTCGCGTGCGGAAACTCCGGCGATCCGATGCGGGAACGCCACGTTCTCCTCGGCCGTGAACTCGGGAAGAAGATGGTGGAACTGGAACACGAAGCCGATCCGTTCGTTACGAAACCGCGCGCGATCCCTGGCGGAGAGGTCGGCCAGCGAAACGCCGAAGATCTCGACGCGCCCCGCATCCGGACGGTCGATTCCGCCGAGAAGGTGCAGGAGCGTGCTCTTGCCGACCCCCGACGGACCGCGCACCCCGGCGAAGACGCTCTCTTCGAGATCGAAATCCAGGTTCTGGAAGACCGTCACGGGAGCCGCCTCGCCCATGTAGGTCTTGGACAGAGACTCCGCCTTGATGGCAAGCATCGCCGTCGTTCACCGGGAGAGTCGGATGGCTTCGCCCGGCGCGAGGCGAGCGGCGGCACGGGCGGGAAGCGCGGCGGCCGCGACCGCGGTCGCCAGCGCGAACGCGGCGACGAACGCCACCTCGCGAGGATGCACCGCGAACGGGACGTGGGTCAGGAGGTAGACGTCCGCCGGCAACGTCACGATCTCGTAGCGGTCGAGGAAGAGCGAGGCCGAGACGCCGACGAGGACTCCGAGGGTCGTGCCGAGGGCTCCGATGACGGCTCCCAGCGTCAAGTAGATGCGCGCGAGTGATCCGGGGGTCGCACCGAGCGATGTGAGGACACCCAGGTCGCGCTTCTTCTCGACAACGGTCAACGCGATGTTCGACACGATGTTCAGGGCCGCGACGACGATCACGAGAGCGACGGTCGCGAAAATCACGCCTTTCTCGAGGCGAAGAGCGAATGAGAGCGGAGCGTTCAGCTCCCGCCAGGTCTGCACGCGATAGCCGGGGCCGAGCAGAATCGAGACGGCGCGCGCGGCGAGCTCGGCGCGAGCCGGGTTCGCGAGGCGCGCTTCGTAGGCGCGCGCCCCGGAAGGGAGACCGGAGAGGAGCCGCGCCGCGTTTTCGGGAACCTCGATGTCCGGCGTCTTTTCGAGCACAGCCGCGTGCCGGATCTCCGCGATCCGGAAAACGACCGTGACCGGCAGAGGACCGAGCGGCGAGAGCCGCGTGCGCGACGAAGTCACCCGCAGCACGTCGCCGGGCGCGGTTCGTGTCCGGGTCGCGACCGCGGAGCTGACCCGCGCCGGCGGAGGGCCGCTGCCCGGCGGGGCGGCGAGCTCTCCGGCCGGACCGTTGCGATATCGGATCGGAAGAGTCGACTCGAGGCCGGACCCCGACGCCCAGCCGCGCCCCTCGATCGCGGGTTCGACGGCCACGGCCCCGTTCAGGGCCGCGAGCGCTTCGCGGACCCGGTCCGGGTCCGCCAGGATCGGACCGCGCGCCGGCGAGACGCGCAGGTGCGGAGAGCGTTCCGCCATCTGCGCGCGGATGCGGTCCTGGAATCCCGAGAGGAGCGAGAGCGAGATGATGAGCGCCGCGACTCCCACCGCGAGGCCGAGCATCGAAATCGTGGAAATGAGCGCGACGTGCGCGCGACGTCGCGAGGCGGCGAGATAGCGGAGCGCGACGAGGGTTTCGAAGCTCATCGCGGACGAAGCTGAGGGAAGAGGATCACGTCGCGAATCGAGTGCCTGTCCGTCAGGAGCATCGTCAACCGGTCGATCCCGATGCCCTCCCCCGCCGTCGGCGGCAGGCCGTACTCGAGCGCCTCGACGTAGTCGGCGTCGTACTCGGCCGCCTCGAGGTTTCCCTGCGCACGGTCTTGCGCCTGCGTCCGGAAGCGCTCCGCCTGGTCCTCCGGGTCGTTTAACTCCGAGAACCCGTTCGCGATCTCCATTCCGGCGACGTAGAGCTCGAAACGGTCCGCGAACTCCGGATCCGAGGCGCTCCGGCGGGACAGCGGCGAGATCTCGGTCGGAAACTCGTAGAGAAACGTGGGCTGAACGAGACCCGCCTCCGCGACGGTCTCGAAGAGCGCCGCGAGGAGCTTCCCCTTCTGCCCGCGAAACCGCTCCGGACGGTCGACGCCGAACCGCACCGCCGCCGCCATCAGTCCGTCGGCCGATGCCATCTCTTCGCGGGTCACCTCTCCGCGGCCGTCGGATCGGGTCGCTTCGGAGACGGCGACGCGCATCGTCCGGCGATGGTATGGCGGCGTCCAGTCGATCGTGCCTTCCTTCCAGGGCGTCTTGAGATTCCCGGCGACCTCGGACACCACCTCGGCCAGCATCTCCTCGGTCAGCCGCATCAGGTCCGCGCCCTCCGCGTACGCCTGGTAGAACTCGAGCATCGTGAACTCGGGATTGTGCTGGGTGGAGATGCCTTCGTTCCGGAAGTTGCGGTTGATCTCGTAGACCTTCTCGATCCCGCCGACCACCAGCCGCTTCAGGTACAGCTCCGGGGCGACTCGCAGATACAGCTCCAGACCGAGAGCGTTGTGGTGGGTCTTGAACGGGCGGGCGAGAGCCCCTCCCGCGATCGAGTGCATCATCGGCGTCTCGACCTCGAGGTAGCCGCGAGCGTCCAAGAAGCGCCGGATCGCGCGGACGATAGCGGCCCGGGTCTCGAACACCGCCCTCGACTCGGGATTGACGGCGAGGTCGAGATATCTCTGCCGGTAGCGGAGCTCCACGTCTTTCAAGCCGTGCCACTTCTCCGGAAGCGGCCGGAGACACTTCGCGAGGAAGGTGAGCGTTCGCGCCTTGACTGAGAGCTCCCCCGTCTTGGTTCGGAAGACTTCTCCTTCGACCCCGACCCAGTCCCCGAGGTCGAGCCGGCGGTAGAGCTCGAAGGCCGGCTCGCCGACCACGTCTCGCCGAACGTAGACCTGGAGCCGGGCGCGGCCGTCGGAAAGGTCCAGGAAGCCGGCCTTCCCCTGGTTGCGCTGCGCGAGAACTCGGCCGGCCGTGGAAATGACGGGCGTGTCTCTCTGGAGGTCTTCGGACGAGCTGCCGCCGTGCTCCGCGACAACCCCGGAAATCGTGGCCGAAAGCGGATACTTGTAGAGATGCGTGTCGCAGCCGCTCTCGACGATCCGGCGGAGGTTTTCGCGCCGGTTTCGGACGAGCTCGTCCTCGGGCGGATGCGTCGGCTCCTCTTGCGCGCCGCTCATGGGCGGGGAGTATAGAGGGAGGCGGCGTCTCGAACGGCCCTTCCTCCGCGGCGCGGGGATGTCAGTTCGTGCGGCGGTCGGTGAGCGGGCGGTCCTGCATCAGCCAGAGATCGGCGACCGCGCGGAGCAGCCGGAAGCGCGTCCGGGTCCAGGCCCGGACGTGTCGGCTCAACCCGGATTCGTGCGCGACCCGGATGATCAGCGAGATCTTGCCGTCGAGGCCGGGGGCTCGCGCGATCGATCCGCGCGCGCGCCGGAGAAGGTTGATCGAGCGCGGGCCGTCGGCGGTCGAACGAAGGAGCTCGTTCTCCTCCTCCGCCTTCACCCGCAGCGCCACGCTTCGCAGGAGAGTCTGGTCCCGGTCGTTCTTCGGCTCTCCTCCGTCCGCCACCATTCGCCGGATCGCCTGGAGCTCCCATGGCTCCAGCCGGAGATGCGCCAGACCGTCGGTCCCGGTCTGCAACGCTCCGCGGCCGTCGGACTCGATCTCGATGATCGCGAGAATTCGTCCGATGGAAGGATTCCAGAAGGCGTCGTCACCGGCCGAATCGGCCTCGTCGAACGGCTCGGACGCTTCGGCGTCGTCCACGGGCGTGTCCAGGACTTTCAGATCGAATTTCTGCAGCACGTCGTCGATCGCGGTCTTGAGCTTCACGACGTCGTGGGCGCGAAGGTTGGAGGCCTGGGCTTCGCGACGAACGTGGTCGCGCGTCTCGCGGAATTTCCGGAGCTCCTCGGGAAGGGCCTCTTCGCCCGCGCCGTGCCGGAGCTTCCGCTCGAGATCCTCGATGCGGGAAGTGGCCTGAGTGAGCACCTTTTCTTCGCCGCGGTAGAGGCGGGAGAATGCCGATCGCGTCGAGAGGTTCGCGCAGGCCGCGGCCATCAGCACTTCGGGGTGAGCGAGCGAAACGCCGACGCCGCGTTTGACCTCCCGGAATTCCTCGATCAGCGCGCCTCTCATCAGTTCCTCGAACGTTCGCGCGCGCGCCAGCTTGCCGGCGACCTCGTTGATCACGTACGCGATCGCCGTCGCCTCCTGGTCGGAGGGGCGCGGCCATACTGTCGTCGACAGGACCGACTCGAAGAGCCTCAGGAGCTCGGCGCGCGGACGCGCCGCCGACGAAGCCGGGTCGCAGCTGCCCGCGGCGGCCACCGTCGCGAGGAAGTTGATCTTGTCGACGACGTCGACGTCCGTGTCCGGCTGCGAGAAGTAGAACCGCAGGAGCTGGAGCGCGGTCTTCTCGTTCTGCGGCCGCACCCGCTCGAAGAAGCGCCGCACGAACGAAGGGGACACGTTGCGATCCAGCGCGCGAAGCTCTTTCGTCAGGAGGTCGAGCCGGCCGCCGAGCTCCCGGAGGTACGGCGCCGCTTCGCGCGAGGACTCCGTGTTCGCGCGTTCTCCGAGACCGCGGATCTCCTCGTAGAGAGCCGGAAAGTCGTGCGTGATCTCGGGCTCTCCCGAGAGGAAAGTTTTGTAGACGCCGCGCAGGAATTGCTGGAACGTCCAGAGCGCCTTGAACCGCTCCGTCGCGCGGATGTAGTCTTCGTGCAGAAGTTGAATTTGCTCGACGATCATTTTGGAAGCCGTGTGTTGTCCATTTTAGCGCCATTTTCGGGTTCCGGCGACCCAATCGCCTTCTTGTCGACCTCTTGCTGAAACTCGGTCGGACTTTGATCGACACGCGGACCCTCGACGAGGGGATCGCCCGTCTCGCGGCGGAGGTCGACCGGGACCAGGCCGGAAGGCCGGCGCTCCTAGTCGGCATCCTCAAAGGCTCCGTCTTCTTTCTCTGCGACCTCGCCAAGCGGTTGAAGACTCCGGTCTCGCTCGACTTTCTGCAGGTTTCCTCCTACGGCTCCGGGACGAAGTCCTCCGGGAACGTCCGTCTCGTGCGCGAC
>Ga0066669_10000505_pt1 | contig 12697 bp, 8 predicted proteins | sample GraSoiAngelo_118_FD_133940 | JGI IMG/M metagenome (GOLD analysis project Ga0066669, IMG submission 133940) | Grasslands soil microbial communities from the Angelo Coastal Reserve, California, USA - 14_0919_02_20cm | ecosystem: Environmental > Terrestrial > Soil > Grasslands | place: USA...
CGTCCGCCATGATCAGGAGCCCCAGCCGGTCGGCCCAATAGAGCTTGCGCGGCGACTCGACTTTCACGTGCTCGCGCAGCCCGGTCAGGCCGATCTGCTTGGCGCGCAGAATTTCGGCGCGCACGAAGGAGTCGCTGGGGAAGGTGTAGAACCCCTCGGGGTGGAACGCCTGGTCGAGCGTGAGCTGCAGGTAGAGCGGCTCGTCGTTCAGGGCCACGTAGCGGTACTCCGTCCCGGGCAGGTCCACGACGGAGATCTTTCGCATTCCGAAGTAGCTCTGCACGCGATCGTCGCCCACGCTGGCGTCGACCTCGTACAGGAACGGGTCCGCGAGCGACCACAGGTGGGCGTTCGGGATCGGAACCTCGAAGGTCACCTGGTCAGCCCCGCGAGGCACGCGTCGGGTCACGCCCGGCAGCGCCGCGTTCTTGAAGCGCAGCGTCAGCGTGAGCTCGCGCGGCGCCCTTTCGAGGAGCCCGGCCGTGACCATGACCCGTTTCCGGTCGATGTCGGGCGAGAAGTGGAGCAGGCGGAGGGGCACCGCGCCGCGGGCCTCCAGGTAGGGCGTTTGCCAGATGCCGCGCGCATTGCCGTACCCCTGTTTGCCTTCGAGCTTGAAGACGCGCGGTGCGTCGTCGACCCGGAGCACGAGCAGCTGTGGCTGCCCAGGCTTCAGCTGCTGCGTGAGCTCGAACTCGAACGGGATGTAGCCGCCGTCGTGGAGCCCGAGCTTCTGGCCGTCGAGCCACGCCGTAGTACGCCAGTCGGCGGCGCCGATCACGAGGAAGACGCGCCGTCCACTCCACGCGGCCGGCACGTCGATCGTCCGGGCGTACCAGCCGATCGGGGCGCTGTCGGGCACGCCCGACAGGGGGCTCCCCCAGGGGAACGGCACGACGATCGGGCGAGCCGTGGGTGGGCCGGTGCGATACCATCGTTGAGACTCGCCCACGTCCTGACCGTCGAACTCGAACTGCCACGGCCCGTTCAGGTTCTGCCACAGCGCCCGCTCGAAGTCGGGCCGGGGATGCTCGGGGAGGGGGATGCTCGGGGGGTCAAGGGGCGAGGACCTTGTCGGTAGAGGAACCAGCGTCGCGACGACAACTACCATCGTCGCCCACGTTGCTCGGTTACGAAATGAAGTCAGCGGCACTGACCCGACGGCACCCGAATGGGCGATCCGGTCGCAGCGGGAGTGCCGAAGTCGGGGGACCCGTCGGGACGCCAGCCGAATTTCTGCATCCGGATGGCGCGATCCCAGCCCGGCAGCGTGTCGACCTTGGAGTGGTACACGATCCAGTCCTCCGTGCCGTCAGGCGAGACCGTGAAGCTGGCGTGCCCCACGCCGTACACGGTCGCCGTGCCCGTAAATACCGGCCCGCTCTTGGTCCAGTTACCCGGATCCATCGGGTCAGCATCCAGGCTCGTGAGCTTGAGTTGCCCCAGGCGGTAGTCCTTGAGCCAGGATTCCCGCGTGGAGTAGATGATGAACACGTCGGCGCCGCGCTCGAGGAATTCCGGTCCCTCGTTCAGGTCCAGCTCCGTGCCCTGCTCCCAGCTCTCGGTGGGGGAGGAGATCCGCACGCGGTCACTACTGATCGTCCAAGGATCGGACATGCGAGCGATGTACAGATGCTGCGGCGTTCGGTCGGTCGTGCTGTTCGTGTCCCAGCCAGACCACACCGCGTACAACTGGCTCCCCAGACGCGTCACCGTGAGATCGATCGCCCAGATGTCGTCCGTGCCCTTCCGGACGTCGTTGCCCGTGTAGAGCATGCCCTTGTCGATGTAGCGTCCCTGGGGATCGTCGCCGGCAGACTGGAGCACGCCGCTCCGCTGGTACAGGAACGGCGGGCCCGACCTTCCGGCGGCGTAATAGATGTACCAGCGACCATCGATGTAGTGGAGCTCGGGCGCCCAGACGTTGCTGCGGTTCCATCCGTTATGCGGCGCCGTCCACACGGGGACGCCGTTCTTGGTCGGCTCGGTCAGCCGGTCGGACCGGTAGACCCAAATTGTGCGGTCCTGCGACTGGACGAAATAGTACGAGCTGTCGCGGCGGACGACCCAGGGATCGGCGCCCGCGGTCACCGGATTGGCGAAGCGACAGTCCTGTGCCGAGGGATCGACGCGCGCCGTGCCGGTCGCGTAGTTGGCGCACGCAGCCAGCAGCGGCAACGCCGCGACCCAGCCGCCGCTGAGCGAAGGTTTCACCATCCCGGGTTTTGCTTGACGTTGGGGTTGAGATCTCTCTCGGTCTGCGGGATCGGCAACAGCTCCGACTTGCCGGCGACGAAGAACTGAAATTCGGGATCTTCCGCCTGAAGCGCCGGCGTGATTCGGGCGTGCCGCTCGAGGTCGGCCCAGCGTTGCCCCTCGAGGCCAAGCTCGAACATGCGCTCGCGCAGGATCCGCTCCCGCAACGAGTCGGCGCTCAGACCGGCCGGCAGGGGCGGGAGCGTGACTCGCGCCCGCACCCGGTCGACTAAGGGGTATGCCTCCGCGGTGCGCCCCAGCTCGTTCAGAGCCTCGGCATCGAGCAGCAGCACGTCGGCGTAGCGGATGACGCGAAAATTGATGGCGGCATCCCAGTCCTGACCAGGGAGGCCGAGGTAGTACTCGCCGTACTTCTTGAAGAACAGCTGGGTAGTATCGGCCGCGTAGCGGACGGCGAACGGCGTGCCGTACACATCCATTCCGCCCGCCTTGTTGTAATAGATGGTCAGGTCGAGGCGGGGGTCCACCCGGCCGCCGACCGTCGTGTCTTTGAGGAACTGCTCGACGTACCAGCGCGTCGGCCGGCCGTCGCAGTAGCTCGGCCCGCACGGTCCCACCATGCGGGAGATGTTGAGTCCGCGTGTTCCGGCGCTCAGGAACGAGCGGTCGCCGAACTGGACCTCGAACAGCGACTCGACGTTGTTCTCGAACCGGTCGGTGAAATTATCCGCGTAGTTCGGCATGAGGTCGTACAGCCCCGAGCCGATCACCTCGGCGAGCGCTGCTTCTGCTTGACTCCACTTGCCCTGCTGCATGTAGGCTTTGCCGAGCAGCGCCGTCGCCGCGCCCCAGGTCGCCCGGCCCAGGTCGTTACCGCTGTAGGACCGCGGCAGCACGGGGCGCGCCTGGGTCAGGTCCTGCTCGATCTGTGCCCACAGCTCCGGCGGCCCGACCGTCGCGGGACGATCCGTGGGCTGGGGCGGCGTCGTGATCAAGGGGACGTTGCCGTACAGAGTCACCAGGTTGAGATACATCAGTGCCCGGATGAACTTCGCTTCCCCGACGATGCGGTCCCGCAGCGTCGCATCCATGGGGATCGCGGGCACGCGGGCGATGACCTGGTTGGCCCGGAAGATGGCCTGGTAATGATGCTGCCAGATCTCCCGGTTCACCTCGAAATCGTAGCTCGTGAACGTGAACTTGGTGAAGTTCGAGAGGTCGGTCCACGGACTGAGAATCATGCCGATGTCCGAGCGCAGGTCGGTGGCGAACACCAGCCACCGCCCGTACGTGCCGTTGTTCTGCAGGGCGTTGTACGCGGCGTTGACGCCGGCGAGGGCGTCCCCCGCAGTCTGCCAGAACGTGCCGGTGCTCGGCCCGTTGGGGTCCTGCAGGTCGAGATTCGTGCAGCCCGCCAACGTCGCCCCGAGGAGCAAGGAGGCGAGAAGTCTGCGGAGTCTCATAGTTGCGCTCCCGTGAGAGTCACAGACGCAGATCGAGTCCAAAGCTGATCGTCCGGGGATTGGGATAGATGAGGCCGTCGTCGATGCCGCGCGCCAGCGGATCGGCAAACCCGAGCGTCTCGGGGTCCCAGTTCGAAAAGCCCGTGAACGTGTAGAGGTTCTGCACGTTGACGTAGATCTTCGGCTCCACGGCGGACACGCCCAGCCACCGCACCACGTCGCTCGGGACGCGATAGCCCAGCGAGATGTTCTGGATCCGCAGGAACGAGCCGCTTTCGATCCACCGATCCGACAGCGGATTGGCGTTCATGGCGCCCTCGGGACCGATGACGGCGCGCGGCGTGGTGGTGCTCGGGTTGGTCGGCGACCACGGCGCGAGCCCTGCACGGAAGTTGGAGATGTCGTCCATGCGGTCGGTCCAGTAGCGCGCCACGTTGAAGATCTTGCCCCCGGCGGAACCGCGCAGGTTGAGCGTGAAGTCGAACCGGTGATAGTGGCCGTCCAGAAAGAGGCCGCCGGTCACGTCGGGAACCGCACTCCCGGCGTCGTAGCGGTCGGCATCGGTGATGCGGCCGTCGCCGTTCAGGTCCACGTAGCGCACATCGCCGGGCTTTGCGTCGGGTTGAGCGCTGGCCTGGACCTCCGCCGCGCTCTGGAAGATGCCGTCCGTCTTGAGCACCCAGAACGTCCCGATCGGTAGGCCGTCGGCTGTACGCGCGACGCCGAACGGCCCGGCGAAGATCGGCTGGCCGCCGTTGCCGAGCGCGACCACCCGGTTCCTGGTGGTCATCAGCGTAAGGCTCGTGTTGAGCTGGAAGTCGCCGCGCTCGAAGCGGTGCGTAGCGGCGAGCTCGAAGCCGGTGTTGCGGATCGTACCCGCGTTCACGACGGGGACGCCCACGACGCCCAGGCTCCAGGGAATCGGCGCTGCGACGAGTAGCCCGCTCGACGTCGACACGTAGTAGTCGGCCGTGACGCTGAGCCGGTCGTTCAAGAGGCCCAGGTCGACGCCGATGTTGGTCTCGCGGTTGCTCTGCCACCGGATGTTCGGATTGGCCAGAGTGATCTGGGTGGCGCCGTTTGCGACCACGTTGGATCCCAACAAGTAGTTGAGTCCCTGCACGATCGGCGCCGAGAACTGGTAGTCGCCGATGTCCTGATTCCCCAGCACGCCGTAGCTCGCCCGCAGCTTGAAGTAGTCCACCCCGCGGCCGAGCAGGGGGATCGACGGGTAGAACCCCTCCTGACTCATGACCCAACCCAGCGACGCCGCTCCGAACGTGCCGGAGCGGTTGCTCGGGCCGAAGCGCGACGAGCCGTCACGGCGGACGCTCCCGGTGAAGAGGTAGCGGTCCCTGTAGGCGTAGTTGGCACGCACCAGGAGCGCGCGCAGCGCGTTCTCGAACCGGGACCCCGCGTTATTCAGGTTGCTGCGCTGGCCCGCGTCGACGACCTGCAGGTCCTGGTCGGTGAAGCCCTCACGGTACGCGACCAACTGGTCCAGGCTCTGCCGCTGCTCCGTGTAGCCGGCGACCGCGTTGAGGCGGTGCGCGCCCGCCCCGTAGCTCTGGTCGAAGGTGAGCAGGTTCTCGAAGAGGAGCGAGGTCTGCTCGTTCTGCGTGCGCGTGAGGCGCGCGGGGAGGAGCGGATCCCGAAAGCGCAGCTGTCCCTGGCGGATGAAGTTCTGCTGAGTGAAGCCTTCCAGATTGACGCCGAGGTTGAAGCGGTAGCGCAGGCTCGACAGCAGTTGCAGCTCGGCGAACGTGGTTCCGATCACCTGATTGGAGCGCACCCAGTTGTCCTGCATCCGCAGCTCGCCTACCGGGTTGGTGCCGAACGTCGGGACGGCATCGCTCCCGAAGGCAAAGCCGCTCGTGGTGGTGCTGTCATACACGGGGATGGCCGGCGGGAATCGGACTACGTCGATGAGCGGAAAGCCGTTCAGGCCCTGCCGCCGCGTGCTCGAGAGCGCCACATTCTCCCCGAGCGTCAGGCGGCCGCGCTGCAGCTGGGAGTTGATGCGAAAGTTGTAGCGGTGGAACCCGGTCTGGATGATGGCGCCGTCTTGCTGGAGGTAGCCGCCCGAGATCAGGTAACTGGCGTTGGCGGTGGCGCCCGACACGGTCAGGCCGTGGTCCTGGATGGCGCCGGTCGTGAATACCGCGTCCTGCCAGTCGGTGCTGATCGGCGGCGGATTCGCGGCGCCCGGGATCACCGCTTGACCCGCGTTCTGGTACGCCTGGCGCGCGACCGCGGCCCACCCCGCCGTGTTCATCATGGGGACGCGCTTGGGGATCGCCTGGAAGCCGTAGGAGGACCGCAGGTCGACGCGCGTGTCGCCGCGCCCGCGGCGCGTGCGGATCACGACGACGCCGTTCGCCGCCTGCGCGCCGTACTGCGCCGCGGCCGAGGCGTCCTTCAACACCTCCATCGATTCGATGTCGTCCGGATCGAGGTTGGGGTTCTCCCCCACGTACATCCCGTCGACGACGTACAGCGGGGTCGTATTGCCGAGGAAGTTCTGACCGCGGATGACGACCTGGGCCGGCCGCCCTGGCTCGCCCGAGGCGGCGATCTGCACGCCGGCCACCCGCCCGCGCAGCGCTTCCTCGAGGGTGGCGACCTGCTGACTGCGGATCTCCTCGCCCGTGACCCCCGCCGTCGCGTCCGACACGTCCCGCCGCTGTTGGGTGGTGTAGCCCAACACCACCTGGGCCGGCAGCGTCAGGGGGGCGGGCTCGAGCGACACATCGATGACCGCGCGCCCCTCGATCGCCACCTCCAAGGTGCGGTACCCGATGGCGCGGAACACCAGCGTGCGAGCCCCCGCCGGCAGACTGAGCCGGTACTCGCCTTTGTCGTCGGTCAGTGTGCCCTGGGTGGTGCCGCCCACCAGGACGCGCGCCGCTGGCACTGGAGATGCGTCGCTGGTGCTGACCACGCGGCCGCGCAGGCTGTCCTGCGCCCGCGCCGCGACGACCCCCGCCGGCAAGAGCGCCAGGCAGAGCGCGCCTGCTCGAGTGATGCGCCGGCAACATCTGAAGGAATGGATTAGATCGAGCTGCCGATCGGGTGGCCTGACGGTCATACGCCCCTCCGATGGTGGCGAATACATGTCGTGCACGGTCGGCAAGTCCTGTGCCGAGCCGTGCCGGAGTGGCGCGCGCGGCCGGGGCGTGTGAACTTTTTCGCGAGGAGCCGACATGCAGCGCGTGCTCGACCCGAGAGTGTCCGGCTGGGCGATGATACTGGCGTGGACTGTGGCTTGTGCGGGGGGAGGGGTGACGCGGGAGCGGTTCGGTACGACTGATTGCGGGGAGGCCGTGAGCGTCTTCACACTCAAGAACGCCCACGGGATGGCGCTCAGGGTCACGGACTACGGCGGCATCATCCTCACCCTCCTGGTCCCGGACAAGAACGGCCGGCTCGACGACGTCGTGCTGGGATACGACTCCCTGACCGGCTACCTGCGGTCGTCCCCCTACTTCGGCGCGCTCATCGGACGGTACAGCAACCGCATCGCCCTCGGCCGCTTCACCCTGGATGGCAAGACGTACACTCTTGCCACGAACAACGGCCCCAATCACCTCCATGGCGGCCTGCGGGGGTTCGACAAGGTCGTCTGGGACGTCGCACCCTTCGAGCACCCGGACTCGGTCGGGCTGGTGCTGCGGTATACCAGCCCGAACGACGAAGAGGGGTACCCGGGCACGCTGCGCACCACGGTGACGTACACCCTGACGAGCGCCAACGAGCTGGTCTTCGATTACTCCGCCACGACGGACCGGGCTACGCCCGTCAACCTCACGTAACACAGCTATTTCAACCTGGCGGGGGACGGCAAGAGTGACATCCTGGGGCACGTCGTCACCTTGAACGCCGCCCGCTTCACGCCGGTCGATTCCACATTGAGCCCGACGGGCGAGCTCAAGAGTGTGGCGGGCACGCCATTCGACTTTCGCAAACCCACGCCCATCGGCGCGCGCATCGACCAAGACGACGTGCAGCTCCGCTACGGGCCCGGGTACGACCACAACTTCGTGCTCAACAAGAGCGGCGACGGGCACGAGCCGACGTTCGCGGCGCGCGTGTACGAGCCGGCGACTGGCCGGGTGATGGAGATCTACACGACGGAGCCGGGGCTGCAGTTCTACTCGGGCAACTTCCTGGACGGCACACTGCACGGGAAGAAGGGGGTCGTCTACCGGCGCCGTTACGGCTTCGCGATGGAGACCCAACATTTTCCCGACTCGCCGAACAAGCCCGGCTTCCCCTCGACGATCCTGCGTCCGGCGGAGCAGTACCGCTCACGCACCATCTACAAGTTTGCCGTCCAGCCCTGAGATCCCTGCACGGTGTTGTAGTGCTCGGCGCGCTCGCCGCGCCGGTCGCAGCGCAGCTCGAGCCCCGCGAGCTGGTCCCGCTCGAGCGCGAGCGTGTCGTCTCCGCCGCACGGCGGTACCTGGGTGAGGCGCCCATGACCATCACCGCCTTCCCCGCGCCGCGCAGTGCGGGCGGGCCGCACGACTTCTACTCGGAAGGCGATTACTGGTGGCCCGATCCGCGGAGCCCCGACAGCCCGTTCGTCCGCCGTGATGGGGAGACGAACCCGAGCAACTTCATCGCCCACCGCGATGCGATGCGCCGCCTGAGTCAGATCGTCCCGGCCCTCGTCGCCGCCTACCAGATCACGGGCGACACCGCCTACGCCCGCCACGCCGTCGCCTATCTCGAAGCGTGGTTCGTGGACGCTCGCAGGCGCATGAATCCGCATCTCCGATACGGGCAGGCGATCAAGGGGCGGGCGACGGGGCGCGGCACCGGCATCATCGACACGATTCACCTGGTCGAGGTCGCGCGGGCCACCTGGGTGCTCGAGCGGATGGGATACCTGAGAGGCGAAACGCTCGCTGGCACAAAGCGCTGGTTCCGTCAATACCTAGAGTGGATTACCACGCACCCCTACGGAACCGACGAGCGCAACAGCGGCAACAACCACGCAGCCGCTTGGGCGCTGCAGGTGGCCGCGTTCGCGCAGCTCGTCGGCGACGAGGCGCGGCTCGACTCCATGCGGCGCTTCTTTCGCGAGACGCTCATTCCCCAACAAATGGCCGCCGACGGCAGCTTCCCGCGCGAGCTGGCGCGCACCAAGCCCTACGGCTACTCGCTGTTCCAGCTCGACGTGATGGGAACGCTCGCGTGGGCCCTGTCGACTGCCGGAGAGGATCTGTGGGCCTTCACCACGCCCGACGGGCGCGGGATGCGCCGCGCGCTCGCGTTCATGTACCCGTTCATCAAGGACAAGCACGCCTGGCCGAAGCCACCGGACGTGATGTATTACGACCAGTGGCCGGTCCGCCATCCGGCTCTCTTGTTCGGCGGCCTCGCCCTGCACGAGCCACGCTACCTGGACCTGTGGAAGACGCTGCCAGCCGATCCGACGGTGGATGAGGTCGTGCGCAATTTTCCGATCCGTCAGCCGCTGTTATGGCTGAGACAAGGAGCCGACCGATGACGACGCGCCGTGAGTTCGTCGCGACTGCCGCCGCTGCCTTCGCCACGCGATACACCCGCTGGCTGCCGCGCGGGGACCATCTCCCACTCGGCTTCTCGACCCTGGGCTGTCCCGCATGGACGTGGCCGCAGATCTTGGATTTCGCCGCCGCGCACGGCTACGTGGCGGTCGAGCTGCGCGGGCTCCAGGCGACGATGGATCTGAGCCAGGCCCCCGAGCTCGCGCCGGGACGCTTAGAAGAAGCGAAGCGACAGCTGGCCGGGCACGGCCTCTCCGTCTCTGACCTCGGCGCCTCGGCCCAGATGCACGAGATGGATCCCACGAAGCACGCCGCGCAGCTCGCCGAGGCGCGCCGCTTCATCGACCTCGCGCAGGCGCTCGGGGCGCCGTACGTGCGCGTGTTCGGCAACAACTACGTGAAGGACGTGCCGCGCGCGGACATGCTGGCGCACATCGCCCGCGGTCTGCGCGAGCTGGGCGACTACGCCCAGCCGAAAGGCGTCACCGTGCTGATCGAATCCCACGGCGACTTTACCGACTCGCCCAGCCTGCTCGAGCTGCTGCGGCAGGCCGACTCGCCGGCCGTGCAGCTCTTGTGGGACGCGCATCACACGTTCGTGTCGGGCAAGGAGCAGCCGGAAGACACCGTGCGGCAGCTGGGGCGCTATATCCGGCACACCCACTTGAAGGACTCGGTGCCAGCGGCGACCACGGGAGGGCGGCGCTACGTGCTGACCGGCACGGGCGAGGTCCCGGTGCGCCGCCAGATCGAGGCCCTCGTGAAAATCGGGTACCGCGGGTTCTACAGCTTCGAGTGGGAGAAACGCTGGCACCCCGATATCGCGGAGCCGGAGGTCGCGATCGCGCAGTTCGCGACTGTGGCGGCCGAGTACCTGCACGGCGCGGGAGTACGCTAGTGTTGCTGCGCCTCGCAGCGCTCGTGCTCCTTTGCCTCGGTGTCGCGCCGTCGGCTCCACGGCTCGCTTCGCGTGTCGCGCCCCCCGCGCCCCCCGCGCCCCCCGCGCCCCTGCGAGTGTACTCGCTGCGCGCGGATGCGCTCGCGCGAGCGAAGCGCCGTCTCGCGAGCGGCGACTCAAGCCTGCGGCCGGCGTACGACCGGCTGGTGCGGGAGGCCGCGGCCGCCCTCGTGGCCGGGCCGTTCTCCGTGATGGACAAGCAGCGCACGCCGCCGAGCGGCGACAAGCACGACTACGTGAGCATGGGCCCGTACTGGTGGCCCGACTCCACCAAGCCGGGCGGCCTGCCGTATGTCCGGCGCGACGGTGAGCGAAACCCCGAGATCCGTCGTGACTACGACGCGTCCCGCTGGGGCGCGCTGAGCAGCGCCGTCGGCACACTGGCGCTCGCCTACTACTTCAGCGACGACGAGAAATACGCCGAGCGCGCCGCGCGCCTCTTGCGGGTGTGGTTCCTCGATCCCGGCACTCGGATGAACCCCAACCTCCGGTACGGACAGCGCATTCCCGGCATCGCCGAAGGCCGCGGCGCGGGGATCATCGAGACTCGCTCGCTCGTGGGTCTGGTGGACGCGATCGGCATGCTCGAGCGCTCCCCCGCCTGGACGGATACGGCCGCCGGGGGGATGCGTTCATGGATGTCCGCCTATCTCCAGTGGCTGCGCACCAGCGAGATCGGAAAGGAGGAGCGGAGCGCGCGGAACAATCATGGCACCTGGTACGACGCGCAGGTCGCGGCGCTGGCGCTCTTCACCGGTGACACGGCGCTCGCGCGCGCCACGCTCGAGGCGAGCAAGACCAAGCGCATCGGCTCGCAGGTCATGCCTGACGGCCGCCAGCCCTTCGAGCTGGTGCGCACGCGCTCGCTCGCGTACAGCGCGATGAATCTCGAAGGACTGTGTCGGCTGGCGGAGCTGGGGCGGCAGGTGGGCGTGGACCTCTGGTCCTACCAGTCACCGGACGGCGGCAGCATCCGCAATGCGCTGGACTACGTCGCGCCCTACGCCGCGGCAGCGACACGGTGGCCCGGGCAGGAAATCACGCCGATCGAGCCGGATTGGGCCGTGCTGTTGCTGGCGCGTGCCCGGCTCACCTACGGGGAGCCACGCTACGGCGTGCTGCTGCGGGAGATCCCGGGAGACGTGGTCCTGTCCCATCGGGCGCGGCTGTTATACCCGGATTCGGATACGACACCCGAGTGATCACTTCGCCGCACGGAGCATCACCCGGTACCCGCCGTGGAGCGCCGTGCCCTGCGTGGTGAGCACGAGCCGCTCGACCGCGTCGCCCCAGACGGAGCGGAGTTGCTGGTCGGACACCCGGATCTCCTCGACAGTGGCGTGCAACTGGCGTGGGTCGAAGATAAGGATATAGAGCCCGCCGAGCCGTACCTCGCCGCGCCGCGAGGTATCCGCGCGCAATGGCGTCATGAGGTTCAGGCGCACCGGCTCCTTCCACTTCGTCAGCTCGTACCGGTCCTCCAACTCCACGGCCGGCGTCCTGCGGTCGAGCGTCACCCCACGTTGCCAGCGCTGCACCGCCGCCTCGGCAGGATAGGCGGAGGCGATGTCGGCCGAGAACGTGACCCGATTTGCGCTCTCCTCGAAGGACACGCCCTTCGCCTGGAATTCCCGTCCCGCCCCCTGCATGACGCCGTTGATGGTCGGCAGGTTATGATAGGCGGATTGCATCGTCCAGATCTCGTAGCGCTGCGAGCTGAAGGTCTTGGCGGAGTAGGTCTCCACGCCGAGGTCGATCAGCACCGGCCTACCATCTCCATACACGATGAAGTTGCCGACGTCGTTGTGGTTATGGCTCTGCGCGTTGTGGCCGCCCCACGCGGAGAGGTAGAGACGCGCGCCTGAGTCGGGAGTGGATCGCGCCGCCATGAGCTGGAGATCCGGCAGCCAGACGGAGCCGAGCAGTGGCTCGGAGGCCCGCGCCGTGGCGATCTCCCGCGCGACGAGCAGCGCCGGCAGGACGCGCCCGGGCGAACCAGAGCCGGGTCGGTACGGCCCGCGGCGCTGCGCGAGCAGCGCTCCGAATCCCTGCATGACCGGGTCGCCGATCCGCTTCCCGTATTGATACACCAGCTCGGCATCGGGCCTGAGTTTCGCCGAGGCGTCGCCCATCGGGACGAAGTACTCGTCCTTGATGTACACCCGGTAGATGTACTGCCCCATGTTTCGCACGAGCGGTGAACGGTAGATGTCGACCGCGCCGTTGGTGGCGCTGCGGAGCAGCTCCAGGTTGTCGAACAGCGACGCCCCCGCCCGTCCCCAGTACCCCGGGCCTTCGTCCGAGGCCCCGTCGTCCGGGTAGACATTGATGAAGTTGTCGAGGCTGCGCATGATCTTGTAGACGGAGGCGGTGCGTCGCCGCGGGTCAGCCTCGAGCAGCAGGACGGCGGTCAGCCAGTTGGAGTTGATCCACGGATTCCAGTTGTTGACGTTCTTGCGTTCCCCGAACCCCATCCACCAGAAGTCGTCGCGTTGCAACGCCGGCGTGAGCACGCGCCGGTCGAC
>Ga0066669_10000508_pt1 | contig 12672 bp, 6 predicted proteins | sample GraSoiAngelo_118_FD_133940 | JGI IMG/M metagenome (GOLD analysis project Ga0066669, IMG submission 133940) | Grasslands soil microbial communities from the Angelo Coastal Reserve, California, USA - 14_0919_02_20cm | ecosystem: Environmental > Terrestrial > Soil > Grasslands | place: USA...
AATCCCGACGATCGTAGGCAGAATAGATTGCTGACAGATCCAGAGCTGTTCAGTTACGTCGGCGATGAACCTCGCCAGGTGCCCTTCGGGAAGCCATTGTTGCAATGAGGGGGGCTAGCAGTCGCGGTTGATCCAACGTGCAGGCTCGGAATTCGAAGTTCATGCAGGGATACTAGCGAAGCCTCTGAGAAAAGGAAATAGTTCATCGCACAAATCCGGGCGCTTCACGGACCTTCCGCGGACGGCCGAAAGTCCCACCAGGGAACCCCTTCCCAGATTTGCAGTCCATAGTAAGGAAGGTTGGCGCCTCAATCACGGCGGCCGGCTGCCGATGCTAGAGCATCATTTACCTGTAGTTTAAATAGAATTGATATTCGCTTGACAAGAGTTTTGCCAGGGTGTTAATTGGCAAATATCGAGACTCCCTAAGTGGTGGTTGTTAATAATGGGGTTAGACAATTCAACCAGGTGTTCAGATCTTGAGTCTGAACGGGTTGTTGTCCCAAGGAGAGTGGACTATGGGTACGGAGAGGGTGTGCTTCCGTTGTTGTTTGACCTTAGTTTTGATCTGCGCGCTGACGCTCATGATGCTACCGGCAGCGTTTGCGCAGGAAACCACGGCCGGCATTCAGGGAACAGTCAAAGACGCTCAAGGCGGGACGGTTCCCGGTGCCACCGTCGAGGTCACCAGCCCGGCGCTCATCGGGAAAAAAGAAGTGAAAACCGATTCCACCGGCGTATATCGGTTCACGAATCTTCCTCCAGGCGAATATACACTAACTATCACCGCCCCTAATTTCCGCACATATAAGCGAACCGGAATCGATCTAAGTGCGGGCCGCCTGCCCACTATTGACGTGCAACTCGAAATCGGTATCACAAGCCAAGTCGTCGAAGTCTCAGCAGCGGCTCCGATCGTAGACGTGACCGAAAGCAAGGCGGCGGTAACGGTTACCCAGGATATTCTGGAGGTTATGCCCAAAGGACGTTCTTTCCAGTCGGTCATCCCCTTCGCTCCCGGGGCGCGCCAAGAGCCTCTCCAGAGCACCGCCCGATCTGTTCTTTCCCAAGGTGGAGCTGGCCGCAGCGGAGGTTTCCAGATTGACGGTGCCAGCGACTCGGAAAACACCTACATGGTGGAGGGGATGGATACTACCGATATCCAGAACGGCGGCGTAGGTGCAAACGTGCCCATGGAATTCATCCAGGAAGTTCAGATCAAATCGAGTGGCTTCGAAGCCGAATACGGTGGCGGCAGCGGCGTCATCAATGTGATTCAGAAGACCGGTTCCAACGCGTGGCATGGTTCGATCATCGCCTATTATCGATCGGATGGTCTCAACGCCAACGACCAGTGCCTCTGGTTTACCCTGTGCGGTCTGCGGACCAACCCGAGGATCGGGACGAGCTCTTCGCGGCGGGTCGACTCGCCTCTGGACCAGGACAACACGAAGAAGGACCACTACCGCGCGATCGATCCCGGTTTTGAGATCGGCGGTCCAATTTTCAAGGATAAGCTATGGCTGTTCACCAGCTATATTCCCAGCTTCACGCGCCTGACCCGTACAGTGCATTTCACGGGTAGTGATGCCAACGGCACGCCGTTTGGGACGCGCTCCTTTCCCGAGTCGCAGGACGTGCACAATGCGCTGACCCGGTTGGATTGGTCAGCCACCAGCAAGATACGCCTCCATGCCGCATGGCAATATGGGTACACACGCATCACCGGCACCAACCTGCCCGATCCGGATCCCATCAACCCTGCACAGGTGAACGGCACGGCAGGGAACACTCCGGGTCAATACAATGCAGACCGCGGCAGTGTAAACCCGAACTCGGTGTACAGCTTCGGCGGAGACATAAACGTCACTTCGAAGCTAGTCGTGACCGCACGCTTCGGTTATTGGTACACCGACCTCCAAGACCGCGGGGTCACCACAGGCACCCCCAGATTTTTGTGGGATTCTGCTTCAACCACTTCTGCTTCGCTGCCGCCGGGTGTTCCCGCGCAGTTCCAACAAAACACCGGTTTCCAGAACGTCCCAGCGAACACCATCCGCAATTTCGACATCAACACGCGCAAAGGGTTTAACGCCGACGCGTCTTACTTCTTTAAGGGATGGGGCACCCACAATATCAAGGGGGGCTACGGGTTTAACCGCCTGGCGAATAATGTCAACACGGGCTTTGCGGGGTCCTTTGTTCGCTTGGAGTGGGGTCAGTCTTACGGCCCCTTGGATCCCAACGCTTGCGATGTTACAGGCAAACCGGCGTGTTCAGGCACTTATGGCCACTTCCTGGTTCGCGACGGCGTGGACACCATTGGTACAGTCAGTAGCCTGAACCATACCGTCTTCATTCAGGACGCATGGACCGTAGGTCGTGGCTTGACGCTGAACGTGGGCGTGCGCTTTGACAAAGAACACATTCCGGCTTTCGTTCCGAACGCTCCTGTAGTGAACTTCAGCTTTGCGGACAAGGTGGCTCCTCGCCTCGGTTTTGCTTGGGATGTGCTGCGCAACGGCAAGATGAAATTGTTTGCCAGCTATGGCAAGTTCTTCGACATCATGAAGTACTCGCTGCCGCAGGGTTCCTTCGGTGGCCAGTACTGGCATGACTGCGCCTACCAACTGAACGACCCGGATATTCGCAACATTCAGCCTGTGAGCTCCGCTCCAGGCGTGCATTTCTGCCCGCAGTCGGGGCCAGCGGCAGGCTCGTTTTCGACCAACACCTTCATCGAAAACGTCAACTATCGGTCCGTCATTCTGTTCCCCACCGACCCGGGTGTGGATCCCAACCTGAAACCGTTACAGCAGCACGAAATGACGGTGGGCGCAGAATACGCGCTCAAAAGGAGCACAGGTGTGGAAATTCGCTACACGCGGAAGCGTCTCGATTATGCTATCGAAGACGTAGGCGTGGCGGTTCCCGGCAACGAGTTGTACTACATCGGCAACCCTGGTTACGGCATCGTTAGCAACCTGCTGCAACGTACGACTTACGACTCCAGCGGTCTGCCCATCGTGCCGGCGACGGCGTACCCAGCGCAGTGCCCAGATTGCCCCCTTAGTCCAAAAGCCGTCCGGAACTACGACGGTCTGGAGGCTCGCGTTATCCAGCGGGCCTCTACTAAGTGGTTCGGTATGGCGTCTTACACCTACAGCCGGCTTTGGGGTAACTACGGCGGCTTAACCAGCACGGAAATCTCGGATGGCAACGGTGGCCGTCACGGACCGAACAACAGCCGCTACTTCGACCTGCCAAATATGGCTTGGGATGCGCATGGCCATCCGGCGATGGGCTACCTTCCCACGGACCGGCCGCATACGCTCAAGCTGGTGGGCTCTTACACACTGAAGTGGCTGAACCAAGAGACCACCCTTGGGATCTTCCAATCGGTGTTCTCCGGCACTCCGCTTACCACGTGCTGGCCGTCGGCCAGCTCGACGTCGTCGTGTGAGTATGTTGAGGGTCACGGTGGTTGGGTGAACCTGTCGCAGGATCCGGCTGCGAGCATAAGCGCCGCGGCGGCGGGCTCCAACCCCATCAAACTGGTCAGCATAGAACATGGGAAGCGCACAGAAATGTACAGCCAGACCGACTTCAGCATCCATCACCAGTTCCACGTCAACAAGGCCAATGAAGCCATGACACTGGGATTTGAAGTCAATGTTTATAACCTCCTCAACCAGCATGCTGTAACCGCGCTGAAGGACACGCCATTCGCCGGCTCGCAAATCAGCACTCCGCGCGTCGGTGGCGGGAACACGGGTTCGACCGATTGGCATGCCCTAACCGACAAGGGTTGGGACTACATTGCGACGGCGAATCTGATTCCGCCGGCGTGCGCGAACCCACCGGTCCCACCGCCTACCGCGGGCCAATGCTCTTCGGGTGGCGCAGGGTACAAGGCGCTGAGCTCGATTTATGGACAGCCGGCGCTGTGGCAGGGCGGTCGCACTCTGCGTCTTGCGGTCAAGTTCACCTTCTAGCTGCGGGAACTTGATTTTGGGGGCCGGGCAACCGGCGCCTTTTTCTCGTTTGGGTTCGTATATTTTACAATGAGTGGATCCCGAGCACCTCGCGGAGTTGTCGTCGATTTGTCCCAAGCGCGCGGGGCACATGTCATATCTAATTGGCCGCGACGTCGACCCTTGGTGGATAACGTCGCTCTCTGCCGGCTATAATCAATGCTCACAGACATACTGCCTCAGTTTCGCGTACAAGGAGGCCGCATGCTGCTCCGCACCACATCGCTTGTAATGTTCATCGTGACCGCCACCCCAGTTCTGGGACAGCTCAGGCTGCAGGTCACTCCCTGCAAAGTCCGAATCGTGGTGGTTGACCGGACCACTAACCGCGGGATCCAGGACGTCACCGTGGAATTGATGGACGCGGTGGGGTCCTCCTCCGCGCAGAGCGAGAGGAATACCGATAGCGCCGGGCAGGCCGAATTTCAGAGTTGGACGGGCACTCATCGAGTCCGGATTTATGGCCCCCAGGTCCACGAGTACAACGGCGACTTTGATATCTCGCAAAGCGAATCATTTCATCTTGAACGGATCTACGTCGTTGAAAAAGAAGAGAACGCAACCACCAGCCTTGCTTCCCCGATCACCGTGCCTGCCGTGCGCCTGAAGATTCCTGACAACGCGCGCAAAGAGTTCGAAAAAGGCAGCAAGGCCATGGAAGAGCAAAGATGGGGCGAGAGCCGGAAGCATTTCCAGGCTGCCGTGGACCTGTACCCCGAGTACGACCTCGCCTATAACGGCTTGGGGGTCGCTTGCTCGCAGTTGAACGACACACCGGCCGCACGTCAAGCTTTCCTGAAAGCCACGGAGCTGAACGACAAGTTCGCAGGAGCGCAGCGCAACCTGGCACGCATTCTGTTGTCGGAGCACAACTATCAAGAAGTCGCAGCACTTCTGAACCGCTCTTTGAATGTCGAGCCGGTGAATGCCTGGGCGCTGACGAACGCCGCCCATGCAGAACTGCGGCTCCACAGGTTTAAGGAAGCCGCCGAACATGCGCAGCGGGTGCATGGTTTGCCGCACGACGGCTTGGCAAATGCGCACGTCATCGCCGGTTATGCGCTGGAGGCCTTGGGGCAGCCGCAGGAAGCGGCAGAGCAGTGGAGGCTCTACCTGAAAGAAGATCCCAAGGGCCCAAATGCCAAGCGCGCGCAGGAGGCGGTGGCACGACTGACCAAGGCACCGCTATCCTGATCGATGCTATTACAATGCGCAGTGCGCGCCGTTGCCAGCTCTCTCTTAAGCCAAAAGACTGCATGCGCGTGGTCCCGAGAAAGGAGGTACGCGGCGATGACGAGGCGTTTGCGCGCCGATTTGTCGCTGGCTTCTGCTCGCTTCTTTGGGGCGCGACGTTTGTGGTGGTCAAGAACGCGTTGGACCACGTCCGTGTTTATTTTTCTAGCCGTGCGCTTCAGTTCGAACGGCGGCCCGAAAAACGGCGGGGAGCCGCGGGAGAGGATTTCACTTGAGAATTGCATCCGCGCCTACACCTCAGGATCCGCTTACGCGCAGTTCGAGGAAGGCAAGAAAGGAGAACTGAAGCAGGGCGAATACGCCGACTTGTCGTCGTTTCGAATGATCTCACCAAAGTCCCCCCCGCCCAGTTCACCAAAACGCGCGTCCTCCGCACCGTCGTCGGCGGCCGCACGGTGTACGCGGCTCCTTGATTCGGAGAGGCAGAAGCTCTGTTCATTTCCTAGAGCTCCATCCGCCCATCTTCGTGCTGGCTCATAGAAGATATTCCTTCCACTCAGCGGCGTGCAGCGAGTCCCTGGTGAATTTGCGCCAGCTCGGGCAAATCCCTATCCGCTTTGCCCCATAGCTTTTCAGCAGCTGTAAGCGCCTGCCTCGCTTCGGCTGAACGGCCATCGTGCTCTGCGGCGAGGCCGTAGGCAAAGTGCCCTCCCGCGTAATTCGGGTTGTGCAGAATCATCTGCTGGGCCATGAAGCCGGCTAATTCCCAGTCGCCGGCGTTGCGGGCGCTCTGCGCCATTGATTCGAGCTCAAATAAAGCAGCCATCCACGCATCAGGGCCGGGCATTGCCAGCACGGATTTAGCCACATTCATGGCGAGTGGTTCACCCTCGGTTGTGTTCTTCTCGTGCAGCAAAATGTCCGTTCGCAGCGTCGTCGGATAGGGAAGTGCCGCGACCGCTCTTGCCGGAAGCCGTTCGGTTTCTCTCTCCGCAAGCGTTAGCTCATCCTTGGCCTCCGCAACCGAACCTGCTCCGAGCAGCGCCTGGCCCGCCAGCGTGTGCCCCGCAAGGCGCGCCAGCGGCCACTCACTCTGGGTAAGTTCGCGCGCGGCGACCAGCGCCTCCTGATATCGTTGCCGGCTGAGCAGAAACTCCGGCCAGCACTTGCGGTTGTACTCGAGAAAATCCGTGTAAGCAGGCGAAGAAAATGCTTCGTGAAAGAGAGTTTCGGCGGACTTCATTTGCCCCAACGACTGGTAACTCATCGCCAGCAAAGTAAGGTTGTGGGCGTGGTGCCAGTCATAACGCGCCGGAATCTTCTCCGATCGATAGTAATTTTCTTCTAGTTCTTTCGTTTTTAGAAACTCGGCGATCGCTTCCTCAGTCCGCCCCGTTCTCACCAGCGCGTGCCCGTGCATATGATGCGCATGCGGAATCGCGGGAGCCATGCGCGCATACAGGGCGCTCTCTTCAAGAGCGTCTTTCGATCGCCCCATGTTTTCGTACGCGTGCGCGCAGTAGTGATGGGCCGCAAGATTGCTCGGCGCCAGCGCCAGCGCCGTTCTGTAAAACGCTAGCGCGTCCGGGCCGCCAGCTTGCCCATGGCTAAAAGGATTGCCTTCATCCGACAATCCGCGCTGGATCCACAGCCAGGGATCGTTTGCGTTGGCTTTCAGCGCTTCGTTGATCGCCTTGCGGTAGGCCGTATAGCCATCGGGATTGGTGCCCTCGGCGAACTGGAGCTCTCCTTCGCGGATGGAAAGCCATGTCCGCTCCCGTTCGCTCATTCCTTTTTCCAGCGATTTGGCGTGCTCCAACGTAGCGCGCGCCGTGGCAACGTCCTGAAGACCAATGAACGCATCGGTCAGGCCGAGATACGCCATGGCCAGATTGGGGTCCAGGCGCAATGCTTGATGGAACGAACGCGCAGCTTCAATCCACACGTAGGAATGCATGTAGGCAAGCCCCTGATCGTAGAAGGATTGCGCCTCAGGCGAACGCGTGGACACTTTTTCGTGGAGTTCACCAATCCCTGTGCGCAACGTTACAGGGCGCTGCAGAATTTCCAGCGGAACCGGACGGCCGTTGGAATGTCCTTCATGGGGCGATTGCTGCGCTTGCGATGCCGCGCCTGCAAACAGGCCGAACACGATGAGTGTAGTTATTCCGCAGGCATCTTGTTTCACCCTTTCACCTCATTGCGCGGTGATGCGCGCGGTAAGCATTTAAACTTCTGAAATCTCGACAGAACGGACATAGTATCCGGAATCCAGCCGCCTGGTTCGAACCGCTGGATCTTTCACCGTGAGCCGGACTGAATATGTCCCAGGTTCCTTGGGCGACCACGCATGCGTCCATAGTGTCCAGGGATCGTTCTTCGTTTGCACAAAATTGTCCACGAGCACGTAATCCTCTTCCGGATTGAACCGGATCAACAGCGCCTTGACCGGGGTATTTCCGCCCCACGCGATTCCCACAACGCGATGCTTGATTTTTTCCTCGACCAGCCATTTCTCAATTCGAATCGGCATCGCTGCCTGATCGATCGTTGCCGGCTGGAAATCGCGCGCCGCTGCAGGCACACCCTTCTGATGGGTTCTTGCCGCGTACTCCTGCATCTGTGATGTGGCTTCCGCGGTATCGTCCATGAATGAAATCGCAGTCACCCATTTGACGCACGCGCACCCATACCAGCCCGGTACCATCAGGCGAACCGGCGCGCCGTGATCGCCCGTCAGCGGGTTGCCGTTTATTTCCGTTGCCAGGAAAGCCCCTGCTGCCTTGAGGTCTCCGATGGAGAAGACCCAGTTCGCTCCCGGAACGGAGGTCATTGATTTTGTTGCGTACTGATCGAATCCCGTCACCAGGACGCGCGACGCCTGGGACCTCGCGCTGCTGTTCTCCAGAATATCAGTGAGCGGTACGCCGCCCCAACTTGCCACGCTGATCATCCCAAAGTTCGTCAGCGGCACGTTGCCCGCGCATTCCATCAAATGCAAGCCCATCGGCTTCGCCGCGCTCCGCAACTCTTCGATCGTGCGGCTCCGCGCTTTTTCTACCAGTCCATCGACGCGTACTCGCCACAATTTCACGTCCGGCAGCAACCTGGAAGCACGTGTGCGAATGTAAAATTTTTCAGTCGGGGTGACGGGCTCTTGTAGCGAGAGCTTCGACAAGTCCGTGTACAACCTGCCGTCAAGTTCGGTCCCCTGCGCCGCGTCCATCTCCAACGGCCGCAGGTGTAGAAAATCCACAGTGCCTAGTTGCTTGCCGCCCGAAAAGGGATCGTCAGGTCGAGTTTGCAAACGGGGCAGCCTGAGTATCGGCCATGCGGCCTCTTCGAATCCAACCAGCATCGCGCCGCCGCACATCATCGCCTGCTTCGCAAAATCCCTGCGCGTCAGCATCGTTCCCATCCCTAAATCAACTCATTTCGGAGCAACTTCCCCCGCCAGCGCCGGAATGCTGCGCCATGGCAGAAAAATGCATCTTACCTCACCAAATGTATTTGCCCTCATTCACGCGTCGTCACAAGAACCAACGCGAATCACAAACATTGGCCGGTGATCAAAAGCGACTCGGTCCGTTACGTTCAAGAGGAATAATCGAATCCTCCTTATCTAAAGTTTATCTCAGTCCCGCCTAACTTTATTCTTGACAAGACCTTTCAGCGGATATTCAATACGCGCAAATGGGAGGCTTCGCCTGTGATCCCCGGCGCGGCCATGGTGACGAAATCCTGTTTCGTCGAGAGAGACGATGCCCTGTGGTTGGTTGGAAAATCCTAAAGCAGCTTCATAAATTCAGGGGGTGTAGTGTGCGCAAGCGAATTTTTGCTGTTTTGTTTGCAGCCTTTTTAATTCTTGCGGCGAGCGGAGTTGCCTGGTCTCAGACCGTGCAAGGGGTCATCACCGGCACGATTACGGATCCCACCGGCGCGGTAGTACCGGGCGCCACGGTGACCATCACAAACGTCGGCACCAACGCCTCTCAGACGGCCACCACGGGGTCGGACGGTTCTTACCGCTTTGGTCTCGTCCCTCCAGGGGCGTATACCGTTGAAGTGAAGGCAGCAAACTTTGCAGTGGTTAGAGCCTCGGGAATCGTCGTCGAGGCCAGCCAGACCGTTCCATTCAGCGTCAAGCTGGAATTGGCCAAGGCCTCCCAAGTCATTGAAGTGACTTCTCAGGCCCCACTCGTTCAGACGGCCACTTCGGACCTCTCGACACAAATTGACCGCACAACTATCGAGAATGCGCCGTTGGCGGACCGCGATGTTTTCTCGACACTCCCATTTCTCGCACCGCAGGTGTCCCCCGGCCTAAACATGAACCCCACTTCCGGGGGAGCGAGAGAGTCCGGCACAGCGTACTTGCTCAACGGTGGTGACGATAATGACAACTTTAGTGAAGGGGCCATCAACATCCATCCGCCCTTGGAGTCCGTGCAAGACTTTTCCATCAAAACCAATAGCATGACCGCCGAGTACGGGCGCGGAGTTGGCGCGGTAGTTAGCGCAAATCAGGTCTCTGGTACGAACAAGCTTCATGGCACAGTCTACGAGTTCAACCGCAATCGCTCTCTGAATGCTGCAGATTTCTCCTCCAACGCGGCTGGAAATCCCAAACCGAAATACATTCGCAATCAGTTTGGCGGTATCGTCTCCGGCCCAATTCGCAAGGACAAGACTTTTTTCTCCTTTGCGTTCGACCGGATCAAACTGCTCTCCGGGGCATCTCTAGCCGCATCTACTTCTCCAAATTGGTACGTCCCTACGACAGCTGCGCTTAATACTTTGACAGCCACTGCGGGGCCGATTGCCAAACAAGTCCTCGCAGCGTTCCCTCCCCTCACGTCTGATAAGGCGTGTCCCAATAATCCAATGACTACGGGCGCCGGCTTGCAGGTGGGATGCATCTCGTTCTTTAATCCGCAAACGGATACGCAAAACATCTATTATGGCCGCGTGGATCACAACTTCAGTTCGTCGGATCGCCTCAGCATTGCCGCAAACATCTTTCGAGAAGCTTTCGTGGACAAGTATGGCGGTGGCGGCCTGACCTCGTCTGGGCCAATCAATGGGACCACTAACAATCATTTTCACAATCTGACGCTCGACGAAACTCATGTTTTCAACCCCAGTCTGGTGAACGAAGTATCAGTCGCCCACAACCGTCACTACAACACATTCATCGAGGGGAACGGAACAGACTCGGTTCCACATATCATTATCGACAATAAGTTAGAAAACAGCCTTGGTTATTCTTTTGGTCCTTTCGAAGGCGGCTTGGTTCAGGGGTTCGTTCAAGACCGCTGGGGGGTCACCGATGGCCTGACAAAGACTGTGGGGCGCCACTCTCTCAAGTTCGGCGGTGGGAACCAATACGGCATCCTTTACCGTAACTGGGATCTGGGCGGGCCAGGCTACTATGAGTTTAGAGAACTGAACGGTACTTTCACTCCGGCATCGGATGGAGTGCTACAAGCGGATGGCACGATTGCCGGCATCGGTCCCGGCCAGAAACCGCATACCAATTTCGCAAATGATTATCCCTACTATCAGGAGACTTCGATTAATCCGGCAACGGGTGCCAAAGCGGATGCCTACCGCCACTACACTTACCACGACTACTATGCGTTTTTGCAAGACGACTGGAAGCTCAGCCCGCGGATCACTCTCAACCTCGGAGTTCGCTGGGACCGTTATGGTGCCCCGGCGGAAGATCACGGGATCATGGCTCAATTCACGAATTTCGGCACTTGTAGCCTCTCTGACCGCACTTGCCTTCACAATCTGAGGGTGGGTCCAGTTGCCCGGATGTGGAAGACGCGAAATCACGATTTTGCGCCCCGCATCGGCTTCGCGTGGGATGTGATGGGCAACGGGAAGATGGCGGTCCGCGGCGGCTACGGGATCTACTATGACCGCATCTTCGACAACATCTGGTCCAACGGCGCTTGGAACCCGCCGTTCTACGCCCTCATCGACTTCGATGCTTCGAGCAGTGATGCCATCAATTATTCCAACCCGGATTCCATCGGCACGGCCTACAACCCGAATGGTCCTAACGGTCCCATCCCGTACCCAGGGAAGCGCGTTTCCGTGCGCACCATGGATACGAACATGCACGACTCCTCAGGCCAGAACTATTTCCTGGGTGTGGAACGCCAGGTTCTCGGCGGTCTCTTGCTACGGGCGGATTACCAGGGATCAATGGGCCGCCACTTGCCCATGCTGGAGAACTACAACCGCACGGATGGGCAGGCTTACAACGCCTCGTTTTCGAACATCCGACCCAACAGCCTGTACACGGGATTTAACTACCGCTCGAACAGCGTCAGCTCAAACTACAATGCGCTAGTGTTGGAGGCACAGAAGAGGATGGGCCGCGGCTTGCAGTTCCAGACCGGTTACACGTACGCGAAGCTGCTGGATGTTAACTCGGAATTGTTTGCCGGCTGCTCAACCATTGGCAGCTTTACCGCGCCATATTACTACATCTCAAATACGCTTCCCAAACTTTCTTATGGCAAAGCTGCCTTTGACCACAAACACGCTTACAAATTCAATGTAATCTATGAGGTGCCCTTCCTGAAGCAAGAGAAGGGGATCGTAGGTCATGCGCTCGGCGGCTGGACTATTTCGAGCTTCTTCCAGTTGTACTCCGGCCACCCCGTTGATGTTTATCTTGGCGGCAACGGGAGGTTTCAAGCTCAAACATGTAACAATCCGCCGTCTTGTACGTCTCTTACCTTTTACAACGATCAAAACGGCATTCCGTTTAATATCGCCGGAGATTACAACCTGGACAACGTTCTTAATGACCACCCAAATTTTCTCGGTTCGAACCTGAACGCAGTTTACAGTGGAAAAAGCCCGGCGGACGGGATCTTCAAGGACAACAATCCGATCGGTTGTGGCTTCCCAGGAGCAACCAGTCAAGGCGTTCCTCAGGCTGCTATCGACTACTGCAACGCGCAACTCGGCATCGGCACAGCCAACTCGCTGTTCGGGAATCCGGCGTATCCATCCGGTAGTACGCCCTACCTACGGTTTGGCACCCTCGGCCGAAATGTTTTTCATGGACCGAAATTCGTGCAAATGGACATGGCTCTGGGCAAGTCCTTTAAGCTCACGGAATCGATGAAACTCGACTTGAGGGTTTCAGCCCAGAACCTGCTCAACCACCCCAGCTTCGACTGTGTTGATGGCAATCTGGATAGTGGAACATTTGGGGCAGCGCAGTGTTTGGCGCAGAACCCCTCGGGAACTACACTCGGGGCCCCGACGTCGCGAATTATGTCGTTGGGATTGCGGCTCGCGTTCTAAACTTACTTCCGCAGTTCGCAAGGACTGCGCTGTAGCAGATTTGGTTGTCAACCGCGGGGAGAGTCCATTGTGCTTTCCCCGCTTACTTTCTTGTTCCCCCCGCTTTTTTCTG
>Ga0066669_10000515_pt1 | contig 12598 bp, 10 predicted proteins | sample GraSoiAngelo_118_FD_133940 | JGI IMG/M metagenome (GOLD analysis project Ga0066669, IMG submission 133940) | Grasslands soil microbial communities from the Angelo Coastal Reserve, California, USA - 14_0919_02_20cm | ecosystem: Environmental > Terrestrial > Soil > Grasslands | place: USA...
ATGGAGCGGTGTCCGGGTCATGGCACGCATGGCTCCGCGGCCTTCGTCAAGCGGTCGGGCACCGCGGGAGTATAGCAGCGGGGCCCCTCAGCTCCGGCTTCAGCGGCGGCGGCACATGGTGGTCAGCCAGGCGGCTCTGCGGCCACCCGTCCCTACGCCGAGCCCCCTGCGAGGCGACGCCGCATCACCGGCTGGAAGCGCAGCCAAATCTGATTCAGCAGGACCGGCGCACCCACCGCCACGGACAGCCACAGGGGGGCGGTCAACCGATCGAGCGGTGACCGGACGGGATGGTAGGCGACCAAGGCGACCGATCCCGCTGCGTTCGCGAGCCACGGCCAGACCCAGGCGCTCCCGGCCAGCACCAGTCCGCCAAGGCCAGCGCCGACGGTGAGGAGGATGTGCGGCACGCCGGATAGTTCGTGGATGTGCGCTCGCACGAATCGCAATGTATACAGGGCCAGGTCGCGAACCGGGTTTCGGTGGTCGGGCCTGCGGAAATGGTTCGTGATGAAGTCCTGCGCCTGATCGACGGCTGATGGAAGGCCGAGCACGGCGTTGAGACCCAGGACGAGGCCAGCCAGGCCGCTCGACGCGGCCGCGATCGTCGCGGCGCGCCTCCACCAGGAGCGTCGCGTGACGGCGGCCAGCACTGCGATGGCCACGAACTCGAGGACCGTGACATCGAAGTTGCCGATCTTGGTAGCTCCGAGCACGGCCAGTGCGACAAGAGCGACCACGGCCGTCGAGCGCCCACCGTTCAACAAGTAGCGACCGGCGGCTGTCAGGGCGATCGCGAGTGCGGCCAGCATGGGCGCCTCGGCCAGTGTCCAGTACAGGTAGCGCCCGCCCGGCATCACCACGAGAAAGAGCGCCGCGAGGAACCCGAGGAAGCTCGAACCGGTCCCCATCCGGACCGCGAACGCAATCGCCAGCGCAGCGACGACCGCCGACAGCCATGCGGTCACAATCAGAGCGTTGACCCCCACGAACGGCACGCCGGCCGCCGAGACGAGCGGGTAGAAGATCCTCTGCCAGAACGTGCCCTGGTAGCGCGGATCGGTCGAGATGAACAGCGGTTCCGGCGCATACGTCCCGACTGCGTGGGGATGCAGCATCTGGAACGTGAACTGCGCGGCCTCGGCGTCGGCCACTGGCTGGGGCGTTCCCGCGATGGTCAGTGCCTCGCGGGCGTAATAGAAGACGTCAACCGTCGCGTGGCGCTCTTCGACGTTCCAGCGAATGGCCCCGACAAGGAGCGTTACGAGGGCGACGGCACCCGCGAGCGCGAGCCGCCCTCGCAGAGCATGCCGGACCGGTGCGCGGGCGGCGGTTACGCCTTCAGCTGACGGCACGCCCGCGCGACCGGCGAAGCCGGCAGCTCGTCAGACGGGCTCTTTTGCGAGGTGGCGCTGCATCGCGGCCTTGCGCGAGAGATTGATCCGGCCCTGGCGGTCGATCTCGGTGACGACCCCCACCACCTCGTCGCCGACCGAAACCACATCCTCAACGGACGGCACGTGGTAGTCGGCCAGCTCGCCGATCCGTACGAGGCCTTCCTTGCCGGGCAGGATCTCGACGAAAGCGCCGAAGCCCATGATCCGGGTGACCTTGCCGAGGTAAAGGGCGCCGATCTCGACGTCCCGCGTCAGGCTCTCGATCCACTGGATCGCCTTGCGCGAGTTCTCGCCGGACACGGCCGCGATCTCGACCGAGCCGTCGTCCTCGACATTGATCTGCGTGCCGGTCTCCTCCTGGATCTTGCGGATCATCGAGCCACCCTTGCCAATGATCTCGCGGATCTTGTCGGGATTAATCTTGATCGTGATGATGCGCGGCGCGAATTCGCTCATCTCGGTCCGGGCCGTCGGGAGCACCTCGACCATCTTGTCGAGGATGAGCATCCGGGCCGCGTTGGCCTTGGCCAGTCCCTCGCGAATGATCGCCTCGTTGATGCCCCGGACCTTGATGTCCATCTGGAGCGCGGTGATGCCTTCGCGGGTGCCGGTGACCTTGAAGTCCATGTCGCCGAAGGCATCCTCCTTGCCGAGGATGTCTGTCAGGACCGCGAACTTGCCGGCTTCACCTGTGACCAGGCCCATTGCCGCGCCGGCCACCGGCGCCTTGATGGGCACGCCCGCATCCATGAGCGCCAGCGTGGAGCCGCACGTCGAAGCCATCGACGTCGAGCCGTTGGAAGTCACGCACTCGGAGACAACCCGGATGACATAGGGGAACTCATCGGCGGACGGCAGGACGGGCAGGAGCGCGCGCTCGGCCAGGTTGCCGTGCCCGATCTCGCGCCGGCCCGGCCCGCGCATCGGCTTGTTCTCGCCGGTCGAATAAGGGGGCATGTTGTAGTGGTGGAGGTAGCGCTTCTCGGTCTCGGCGCTGATCGTGTCGATGCGCTGAACGTCCGAGGACGGGCCGAGCGTCGCGATGGACAGCGCCTGGGTCTGACCGCGGGTGAACAGCCCCGAGCCGTGCGCACGCGGCAGCAGCCCGACTTCGACCGAAATCGGCCGGATGTCGTCGAGCCCGCGGCCGTCCATCCGAATACCTTCGTTGAGCACCAGCTCGCGAACGGTCTTCTTGTGGACGAGACCAAACAGGCTCTTGCTGACACGCGCCTGCCGCCGGGCCGCCTCGAGCAGGCCCGTCGGGTCGGCCTCCGGATCGCGGTTGGCGCGGATTGCGATTCCGATGGCGTCGTGGAGGTTGTCCAGGCGGTTGGGCAGGTCCGCCGCGAACTGGAGGACCAGCTGCGCGGTCGCCTCGGCGTGCGGCTCCGCTCGATGGCTGCCGTCGTGCTCGACTCCGAAGAAGCGGGCGAGGTCGGTCAGCTTGTAGGACTCGGGTGAGCCCGGGAAGCCTTCACGAGCGATGACCAGCGTGTCGAAGTAGGTTCCCGGCTCGAACCGGAAGCCGTCGCCATGCGCTTCCTGAAGGAAGCCGAGGTCGAAGCCGACGTTGTGGCCGACGATGGGCGCTTTGCCCACGAATTCCAGGAGGCTCCGCACGGCCTCCTGAGGCGTCGGCTTGCCGCTGACGTCGTCGTCCGTCAGGCCGTGCATCTGGACGCCGGGGATCGTCCGTCCCGGATCGACCAGCGTCGACCAGCGGTCGGTGATCTCACCGCGCGACACCCGCGCGGCACCGATCTCGATCAGGTCCGCGAGCCTCGGGTCGGTCCCGGTCGTCTCGACGTCCACGACGACGAAGTCGCCGCCCGCCTTCACGCGGTTGACAAAGTCGAGAACGGACTCCGTGCCCGGCTCGAGGAGGGGCAGCTTCTTCGCCTTGCCGACCGTCCGCGCCAGCTCCTCCTGGATGTCGATGAGCGGCTGCAGCGAGCGGTGGCCGAACAGGATCGCGTCGGCCATGACGTCCTCGCCCAGCAGCTTCGCGCCGGCCTCGACCATCATGATCGCGTCTCGTGTCCCGGCGACGATGAGGTCGAGCTCCGAGTCGGCCAGCTGGCTGACGGTCGGGTTCACGACGAACTCGCCGTCGATCCGCCCGACGCGCACGGCGCCGATCGGGCCCTGGAACGGGATGTCGCTGATCGAGAGCGCGGCCGACGCTGCCACGGTCCCGAGCACGTCCGGATCGTTCTCCTGGTCGGTGGACAGGACGGTGATCACGACCTGGACGTCGTCCTTGTAGCCCTCGGGGAACAGGGGGCGGATCGGCCGGTCGGTCAGGCGGTCCGCGAGAATGGCCGCCTCGGACGGGCGGGACTCGCGCTTGATGAAACCGCCGGGGATCTTGCCCGCGGCGTACATGCGCTCTTCGAAGTCGACCGTGAGCGGGAAGAAGTCGAGGCCCGGACGCGGATCCGAGCGATTGGCCGTGCCGAGCACGACCGTGTCACCCAACCGGACGGTGACTGCGCCCCCCGCGAGACGCGCGAGCTTGCCGGTCTCGATGGTCAGCGTGCGGCCACCGAGCATAGTCTCCAAAAGCTGAGACACGAAGTTGATCCTCTCTTTCCAAGGAGGAACGACCTCGTCGGCGTGTGCCGGCCGTATTGGCTTCAGACGCGAGAGGACCCAGAAATGACCTGGGGTCCGGGGCGGCGGTCGCCTAGCGGCGGAGTCCGAGCCGTCCGATGACGACTCGATAGCGCGCGTTGTCCTTCCCGATCAGGTATGCAAGAAGGCGTCGGCGCTGGCCCACGAGCTTGAGGAGGCCGCGGCGGGAGTGGTTGTCCTTGGGAAAGCTCTTGAGATGATCCGTCAGTCCCTTGATTCGCTCGGTCAGGAGCGCGATCTGGACTTCGGGCGATCCCGTGTCACCCTCTCGGGTGGCGAACTCTGACACCAACTGGAGCTTCTGTTCCCGCGCGAGCGGCACTCGTTCCTCCGAACTGGAACTTTCTTTTCCTAACAACCTGTTTGTAACGCGCCGGAGGATATCAGGCTTCCCCGAACCGGGGCAAACGCGGTCGCGGGTGTTGCGTCCACGCAACGCGCAAGGCCGAGCGCCTCGATCCATCCTTCCGAAGCGGCTTCAGCGGGCACGTCGAGGGCGTTCCGGCCGGCGAAGCCGATACACCACCGTTGCAATGCCGCCGGCTCCGCGCCGAGCGCGGTCGTAATCCCGGCGCCCTGACACTGCTCGCCGGCGCCGATGTTGCGCCATGCACGAGGGAATGAGTTATGACCGTGTCTGAGCGTGAAACGTACGTCGAACACCGTCCGAGCGGCGGGGAGGTCGCACGCCGGACGCTGGCACTTCTGTTCGGGATCGTGCAGGCGGTGATCCTCCTGCGGATCCTGTTCCTCCTGCTCGACGCGCGCGAGGCCAACGCCCTCGTGTCGGGCATCCTCACCTTCAGCCAGCTCTTCGTGGCGCCGTTCGAGGGCATCCTGCGAACGAACGCGCTGAGCGCCGGCGGGTCCGTGCTGGACATCGCCGCGATCGTCGCGTTCATCGGCTGGACACTACTCGAGATGCTCGCCTTCGCGGCGGTCAACATCTTCCGCAGGGAACCCGCCTAGCCACACCTGCATTCTCACGGCACAAGGTCGGAGCGTCGCCAGGCGCTCCGGCCTTTTCGTTGTGTGGAGCGCGATGGGACGCAGCTAGTCAGTCCGACTTGAATTCGACCCGCACGCGGCCGTCCGCCTCGGGGTCGATCTCCACGACGCCGCTCGAGATTCGAGCTGCCCCGCGGACCGATCCGGAAGCCCCCCTGGCGGGGAACGGCGCGATGTCGACCGGGTAATTGCCGTCGGGAGGCAGCGCGACCGGCAGGCTGAACTTGACCCGTGCGGCCCCTCTCCGCTCCGCGGTGTCTCCGACGATGGCATACGGGCGTCCGAGGAGATGCGCTGCCGCTTCGAGGTCGCCGTCGGCAACCGCGGACCGGACGGCCGATGAGCTCACAGGCGCGCCCTCGAGCGTGAACGAAGGGACGACGACGACCTCGAAGCCGTCGCGGGCGCCGAGCTCCGACAGGGCATCCGGTGTGCCGCGCCGCTCGTGGCCGAACGCGGCCTCGGGGGTCATGAGCAGGCCCGCCAGCGGCGTCCGTTCCGTGATCATTCGGATGAAGCCGTCGTAGGGCGTCATTCGAAGGGCCTGGTCAAAATGCTCGATGACGGTGACAGCGACGCCGGCTGCCGACAGCCGCATCAGCCGCTCGTCCGGATCGCAGATGAGCGGCGGCGCTTCGCCGACCAGGACCTCATCGGGGTGGGCGTCGAACGTGATCACTGTCGGCCGCGCCGCTCGTCGGCCCGCATGCCGCCGCAGCTGGCCGAGCAGGTACGAGTGCCCCCGATGGATGCCGTCGAACACGCCAACGACGACGAACAGCCGACCGGCATCGCCGGCCAGCCGGCGCAGGCCGAGGACGACCTGCATGGGCCCGACCGTCCGATCCGCGGTCGCGATCGCCGCAGGTTCCGGGGCTTCCAGGGCTTGGGCGTCCTCAGGCATCGTCGGACGAGGCCGGATCAGGATCGATGTCCGGCCCCGGGTCGCGATCCGCGAGGACGGCCGCTTCGACCTCGTCCTGGCGGGAAGGACGGGCGCGATCTGCGCCGATCAGCACCTTCTCCGGAACTACGCGGCCGTCCCGGACGGCGCCAATGCCCACCAGGCGACCTCTCGCGTCAAAGAGACGTAGCGGCAATCCAGACTCCCGGGCCTCCCTGGACAGGCCCGTCGAGCGGATGAACTGCCCGCGCGCCACGGCCGACGTCTCGCCCTCGTTGAGCTGAACGGCCGGAAGTCGTTCCAGCCCGGCGTCGGGCGGCAGCAGCAGGGCGGCCAGCGCGTCGGGCCCGGCCTCGGCCGCTCGTCGAACCTCCTCGACCTGGTGCGCCGTCGCCAGCTCGAACGGACCACTTGCCGTGCGAATCAGCGCTCCGAGGTACGCCTCAGAACCCGCCGCCCGGCCGAGATCGCGAGCAAGGGCCCGAATATAGGTCCCCGCCGAGCACTCGACGTCGAGGATCGCGACGGGCCGCGCGGGATCCAGGTCGTCCCACGACACGAGGTCCAGGCGGGTGATCGTGACCGATCGAGGCTGCAGGTCCGGCCGCTGCCCGGCGCGCGCCATCGCGTACGCCCGGCGCCCCGCCACCTTGATCGCGGAGTAGGACGGGGGCTGCTGCTCGATCGACCCCCGGAAGCGTGCCAGTGCGCGATCGACCTCGGCACGGACTGGGGCGGATGCGGCGGGGGTCAGCTCGCCTTCGAGGTCATCGGTCGTCGACGATGCGCCGAAACAGACCGTTGCCCGATAGGCCTTGCCGTCGCCGAGGTGGTATTCGAGCATCCGCGTCGCAGACCCGAGGAACAATGGCAGCACGCCTGTCGCGAAGGGGTCCAGCGTCCCGCCGTGGCCGACGCGACGGGTCCCGGTGAGCCGCCGCACGAGGGCGACCATGTCGTGCGAGGTCGGCCCGGCCGGTTTTTCGAGGACGAGAACTCCATCCATCGCCGTCGTACCCGGCCGTCAGCGACGGACCTGTGCGGCGACCCGACGCGCCTCTCGTAACACCGCCTCGCGCGCCTGGGCGACCGGGAGGTCAAGGGTCGCACCCGCGGCACGGGCGTGGCCGCCGCCGCCGAACTGGCCGGTCAGCATCGCCGCGTCGACGCCCTCGGGCCGCGTCCTGACCGACAGTCGCGTCTGGCCGTCCGCCTCCTTGAAGAGGATCGCGACCTCGGCGTTCTCGGCCTGTGCGAGCAGGTCGATGATCCCCTCCGAGTACGAAGGTTCGGCGCCCGTCGCGACAAGGTCCGCCTCCAGGAGCGTCGACCACGCGACGCGACCGTCATCCACGGACTCGAGGCGCTCGAGCACACGGCCGAACAGGCGGAGCTGTGCCTCGGGCTTCGAGCGGTAAAGCCGACGCGAAATGTCCGACAGCGGCGCTCCGGCCTCGACCAGAGCGCTTGCAACCGACAACGTCCGCGGAGTTGTGTTGGGATGGGCGAAGGTTGCGGTGTCCATCACGATCCCGGCCATCAGGACGGTCGCAAGTGCGCCGTCGCCGGCAGTCAGCGGGACGCCGAGACGAACCGCGAGCAGCGCGACCATCTCGCAGGTTGCCGCTGCGGCCGAGTCGATCCAGTCGGCCGGGCCTGCCGACTGGCTGCTCACGTGATGGTCGATCATGACGCGGGGCAGGCGCTCCAGGAGCGCCGCATGGCGTTCGCGGACGGAGCCCATGCGGTCGGGCGTCCCGAAGTCGCTGGCGACCAGGAGGTCGTATCCGGCATCCGGATCCGGGTCGCTTCGAAACTCGTCGATACCGGGCAGGAAGTCGTACAACCGCGGGACGGGGTCCGAGGAGACGAGGGTCACGCTGCCGCCGAAGGCGCCGACGAGGCGCTGGACGCCGAGCGACGCGCCGAGGGTGTCGGCATCGGGGTTTTCGTGGGTGAGCGCGAGCACGCACCGTGCCCGGGAGAGCCGCTCGACGACGGCGTCCGGAACTGCGCGGGCCGCCGCCTCGAGGGCCTCGCTCATCGGCTGGCTCGCGGGCTCTTCGACTCGGTACCTCGCGCGTTTCGTGATCGTCCCGTGGGCAGCGACGTTGTCGGCTCCGGTTCAGCGAAGACGTCGCCAGGGTTCGGTAATCGGGCGACTGGCGTCGGCAGCGACTCGCCGTCGGACGGCTCCTCGGGCGTGACACCGGACTCGAGCTCCGAAAGGAGATGGAGCACCCGGGTCCCCCGCTCGGCCGAGTCGTCAACGCGGACGTGGAGCTCTGGAATGCGTTTGATCCGGAGCCGCGTGCCCAGCTCGCGACGCACGAACAGCATCGCGCGCTCCAGGGCGTGGATCGTGGCTTCGCGGTCGGCTTTCTGGCCGATGACGCTGACCCACACGCGGGCGTGGCGCAGGTCGGGCGAGGTCTCGACGTCTGTGACGGTGGCAAATCCGATCCGCGGATCAGCCACGTCGCGCGCCAGGATCTGCCCGATCTCCTGCCGCAGGAGCTCATCGACCCTGTCAGTTCGTTGGGTCATGGCAAATGGCACCGCCACCGGGGCGGTCCTGAGCGGCTGTTATCCAGTGGCGGCACGCGAGATGGTCTGCGTGGTGAAGCACTCAATCACGTCGCCCTCGGCGAGGTCATTGAAGTTCGCCAGGCCGATGCCGCACTCGAGGTTCGCGGCGACCTCCCGGACGTCATCCCGGAAGCGACGCAACGACTCGATCCGGTCGGTTGCGATGACCTTGCCGCCACGCCAGACCCGTGCGCCGCCGCGAATGATGTGCCCCTCGGTGACGTAGCAGCCGGCGATCACCGTGTTCTTGCCAACCCGGAAGACCTGCCGGACTTCCGCACGTCCCTCGACAGCCTCCACGACCTCCGGCTCGAGAAGCCCCTTGAGGGCTGCGTCGATGTCGTCCGTCAGCTTGTAGATGATGTCGTACAGCCGGACGTCGACCCCCTCCGACTCGGCGGTTCGTCGCGCCGTGTCGACCAGTTTCGTGTTGAAGCCGACGACGATGGCGTCCGACGCCGCGGCCAGCAGGATGTCGTTGTCGGTGATGTCGCCGGCGCCCTCGTGGATCACGTTGATCCGAACCTCGTCCGTCGAAAGGGCATCGAGCGCGTGCGTGATCGCGCCGAGCGAACCGGATACGTCCGCCTTGAGGATGATCCGCAGCTCCTTGGTCTGGCCGGCCTGGATCTGGCGATACAGGTCCTCGAGCGTGGCGCGCCCACCCGCCTCGCCGGCACGAGCCGACTCGGCGGCCTTGCGCTGCTCGACCATCGCCCGGGCTTCCTTCTCCCCGGTCACGACGCGCAGGATGTCGCCCGCCTCCGGCACGTCGGCGAGCCCGAGGACGACGGCAGCGGTCGACGGACCTGCTTTCGTGACGCGCTTGCCCTTGTCGTTCTCGAGGGCCCGAACGCGGCCGAACGTCGAGCCGACGACGATGATGTCGCCCACTCGCAGCGTGCCCGTCTGAACCAGCGCGGTTGCCACCGGGCCGCGGCCCTTGTCGAGCTGGGCTTCGACGATCGTCCCGACCGCCGAGCGCTTGGGATTCGCCTTGAGCTCCTGGAGGTCGGCAACGAGCAAGGTCACCTCGAGCAGGTCGTCGAGGCCGGTGCGCGTTCTCGCGCTGACCGGTACCAGCGGAACGTCGCCGCCGTATTCCTCGATGACGACGCCGGCCTCCGCAAGCTCGTTCTTGACGCGGTCGACGTTCGCGTCCGGCTTGTCGATCTTGTTCAGCGCGATGACGATCGGCACCTTGGCCGCACGCGCATGGTCGATCGCCTCGAGCGTCTGGGGCATCACGCCGTCATCGGCAGCGACCACGACGACCGCGATATCGGTCACCTTCGCGCCGCGCGCGCGCATCGCCGTGAAGGCTTCGTGGCCGGGCGTGTCGAGGAACACGACGCGTCGGTCGTCCTTGATGACCTCGCTGGCACCGATGTGCTGGGTGATTCCGCCGCGCTCCCCGGCCGCGACGTCCGTGGTCCGGATCGCGTCGAGCAGGCTCGTCTTGCCGTGGTCGACGTGGCCCATCACCGTCACGATCGGTGCGCGCGGCTGCAGGTCCTCGGCCTTGTCTTCCTCGAAGAGGACCTCCTTGACCGCTTGCGAGACGGGCGCCTCGACTTCCCCGTTGCCGGATGCTGTGCCTGCCGCGACGGTTGGCTCCGCGACCTCATAGCCAAGCTCGCTCGCGACCAGCGACGCCGTGTCGCGATCGATCAGCTGGTTGATGGTCGCAAAAATGCCACTCTTGATGAGCTCGCGAATCACGTCCGCCGGGTTGACGTCCAGCAGGGCCGCAAGCTCCTTGACGGTGATCGTCGCCGGGAGCTCGATCGCTCCTCGCTCGCGCGGGTCAGCGACCTGGACCGCCGTCGTGGCGACCGCGGTTTCTCGACGTTGTGGCTTGCGCGGACCCCTCCGGCCGCGCGTTCCGCTTCTACTCCTGGCCAATCGGCTCTCCTCCGGTCATCTCAGCAATGGTCGTATGTGTCGTTTGGGGTGGCGCCGATGTTCGGGCTGCCGCCGGGGCAAGCCCGGTCATTCCCGACCGCAGGCGGTCGGCCAGCTCCTCCGGCAGCGGCGTCTCCAGCGCTCGTTGAATCGTGCCCTTCTCGAGCGCGCGCGTCCAGCAGCTGCCGTCGGCGCACAGATAGGCGCCTCGCCCGGCAACCCGACCGGTTGGATCGATGACGACGCGCCGGTCGGGCGTCCGAACGATTCGTACGAGTTCACGCTTGTCACGTGCCGTTCGGCACGCCACGCAGGAGCGGACCGGATGCTTGCGAGGCGGACCGCCTCGAGCGCCGCCTAAGACGATACCTCCTTGGCGGCCCTCGCTCGGCGGGCCTTCGGCGCAGCCGCGACAGGCTCGGGCTCCGCTCCGGAACCATCTTCTGCCTCAGCGGCCGGTTCGGCCGTCATCGGCACGCTGCCGTTGGCATCGGCTGCCTTCCGCCGAGTCGCCCTGGGCTTCGTCTTTGCGGTTTCGCCCTCGGCTTTGGCCTTGGGCTTGGCCGCCGGTGTCGGCTCGTCGGCTTTCGATTCGGTGTCGGCCTTCGATTCGGTGTCGGCCTTCGGCTCCCGCTTGCTCTTCGCCGTCGTCTTCCGGGCTGGGCGAGGCGCCGCTTCGGTCGCGACGGCCTTCGCGTCTGCTGCTGGTTCTGCGGCTTCGGACGCGGTCGGCTCCTCCTGGGCTTCGGCCGCAGCCGCCGCGCGAGCCGCCTCGGCCACAGAAACGTCGCTCCGGATGTCGATTCGCCAGCCCGTCAGCTTGGCCGCAAGACGCGCATTCTGGCCCTCACGCCCGATCGCCAGCGAGAGCATTCGCTCGGGGACGGTGACGCTCGCGATGCGGTGCTCCTCGTCGATGTCGACGCCGAGCACCTGCGCAGGTGACAGCGCGTTGGCCACGAACACCGCGGGATCCTCGTTCCACGGAATGACGTCGACCTTCTCCCCGCCCAGCTCGGCCACCACGGCCTGGACGCGTGCCCCTCGCTGGCCGACCGTCGCACCCACCGGGTCGAGACCTTCCTGCCGGGACGCCACGGCGACCTTCGAACGGCTCCCGGCCTCACGGGCGATCGCCTTGATCTCGACCGATCCCGCGTGGATCTCCGGCACCTCGAGCTCGAACAGCCTGCGCAGAAAGCCCTTGTGCGTCCGGCTGACGTAGATCTGCGGCCCGCGCGTGGTGCGTCGTACCTCGAGCACGTACGCCTTGACGTTCTGGCCGATGCGGTAGTGCTCGACAGTGGACTGCTCGGTCGTCGCAAGGATCGCCTCAACGCCCTTGCCGACGTCGAGGATGATCGCCCTCGGCTCGACGCGATTGACAGTCCCGGTGATCATCTCGCCTTCGCGGCTGGCGAACTGGTCGAAGACGACGTCTCGCTCCGCTTCACGAAGCCGCTGCAGGACAACCTGCTTTGCGGTCTGCGCGTGGATCCGCCCGAAAGCCTCTGGGTCCAGCTCCTCGGTTTCGATGAGGTCGCCAATCCCCGCATCCGGCTTGAAGCGGCGGGCCTCGTCGACCGTGAACTCGGTGAGTGGATCCTCGACCTCGCCGACAACCTGGCGGGCGCGAAATACCCGCTGGCGGCCGGTCTCGGCGTCAATTCGGACGTGGATGTCTTCGCCGCCTGAGACGCGACGGTACGCCGCCTGGATGGCCTCCTCGACCGTCCTCACGAGCTGTTCCCGGGGGACCTGCTTTTCGGCGTTGAGCTGCAGGAGGGCGCCGACGAAATCTCGACTCACGCTGACCTCCTTCAATCACGCCAGGATCCGGGCCGCCCAAAAAGAAACGTGGGGGTCACCCACGTTGGAGGCGGCCACTTCGGTTCAGACGAGTATACACCGGCCCCTCCAGAAGGCCACCTTCACGCCCGGTTCCCGCCACGTTCAATCCACGTTCGAGGACCCAGCCGTAACGCTCCGGTCGTGGCGATCCGGGCCCTTGCCGCAGGTGGCGCTGCCGACAACATCAAATGCGGCGTTAGGTCGCTATGAAGGCTCCAACAGCATGCCCAATAGGCCAAACAGCGATCCCCGACGAACTCGAAGGTTCGTAATCGCTCCGTCGGACAAGGGTTGGCCTGCCGGTCAG
>Ga0066669_10000517_pt1 | contig 12587 bp, 9 predicted proteins | sample GraSoiAngelo_118_FD_133940 | JGI IMG/M metagenome (GOLD analysis project Ga0066669, IMG submission 133940) | Grasslands soil microbial communities from the Angelo Coastal Reserve, California, USA - 14_0919_02_20cm | ecosystem: Environmental > Terrestrial > Soil > Grasslands | place: USA...
CGAATCCGGATCGTCTTCAAAAACCACGCTTCTCGAGGAAGGGCTGCGCGGCGGGAGAAACGTAAAGGGACCTTCATCCCTCCGCACCCAGACGCCCCAGATACGCGCCGCTTTCTGTTGCACCAGCGCGGGCGGGGCAGATCCCGCTATCACAAGGGACGAAGTATTGGGCGAGACGTACCGCCGGTAAAAATAGCGCACATCTCCCACAGAAATATTTTGGAGGGAAAGTTTTGATCCCTGCAGCGGGCGGCCGTAACTCGTCCCGCGAAACAGCGCCGCTTCGAAACGGTTGCGCGCCAGCTGGCGAGAGTCCTGGGGCCGGTCGAGCGTCTGGAGAATTTCTTCCTTTACCTTCGAGCAATCCGCCTCATCGAATACCGCCTCACCAACAATCTGGTATAGAAGCAGCAACGAGCGTTCGAACCGCGAACTTTGGCCTCTAAGAATGAACCGGATGCCATCCCAGTCGCAGCGCACTTCAATCGTCGCGCCCAGAGAACTTAACTCGTCCTGGATAGCTTTAGAGGTCCTGTCCTGGGTCGCTTTCAAAAACATCCGCGCAACGAGATGGGCGAGGCCGCCTTTGTCGGCCGGGTCAAAGACGGAGCCATAACGCAACACCAGGCCGATCGTCATGCTCTCGCCAAGATGAGGGGCAGAGGCTACGACGATCTGCAAGTCGTTGAGCAGGCGCCGGAACGAAAGCTCCGGATAGACAAGAGGACTCTGTTCCGAGGCAGCGGGCGCCTGCGCGTGAGTCAGACAGGACGCAACTGCCGGGCAGGTGATAAGCAAGATAGCGAAGATACCGATCGCACGAGCGGCCATGCCTCATCCGTTCGAAAGCCCCGGAAGGCTATCATACAGGGTATGAAAACTCAACCGACCCCGACTCGACGACCTCAGCGAACTGAAAAAACTGGCCACGAATTCCACGAATTCCACGAAGTCTTCCACCCTCAGCTGGGCTGTTTCGTGGAATTCGTGGAATTCGTGGCCAGTTTTTAAAAGAGTATTTTCCTCCTCCAGGGCTCTGGATAGACGATAGGATCCTGTCGTATCCTGTAGGTGTACTGATCGCCGGGAACTTTGAGGATGTATTGAGGGTCATAGAAGCCGTAGGCGGTGACCTCCAGAAAGAAATTTGAGCATGCTGGAACTGAGCATTCCTGAGGGCAAAAGCCCCCGACTCAAGATAATGGCCTATACCTGCGCCATCTTCGTTGTCGCGGCCGGGGTGGTGGTTCTGTATGCTCGCTTCCAGGCAGGCCCTCAACCCTCGGGATCCGTGACAGGCCCGGTGCCGGGGATCGTCCGTCCCGGCGAGCCTGATTTCGAATACTACAAGAAATACATCCGTATTGCCGACGTCAAGGCGTCTCTGGGAACCAACTTCGCGAAGAGCCGGATAGCCATTGTCTCGGGGTTCATCACGAACGAAGGGGATCGGAAGCTTGAAGCCCTGGAATTGCGCATAGCGCTCTACGATGTGTACAACAAGCTCTCCAAGGAACGGATCAGCACGCCCCTGCGCCCAGACGCCGGGCTAAAACGTCCCTTGCAGCCCCTGGAGAGGCGCGACTTCACCGTCTGGATCGAAAACATCGAGCAGCTTTGGAACCCGAGGCGGCTGGAAATCGAAATCAGCGGTCTCAAATACCAATAATCGTTTGAAATACGGGGACAGTCACCTTTTTTCGCCGGCGAGGATTTCTCCCAACGGACGCTCCAGAGCGAAAAAAGGTGACTGTCCCCGTATTTCTTCGTGTCTTCGCGGTGCGTTCCTAGCTTTCCCTCTTGCCCTGTTCCTCCGGGTGCGGAAGGCAAAAGCTGAGCTCGGATGAACTGGAACGTAACCAGCTGTTTGCCGAAATCCTCAAACGCGAAGACCGGCGGACCTTGGGAGAAGACGATTTCTTTCCCCGCAACCTGCATTTCTCGACACATCCGGAGGTTCGCCAATGGTGTGCCGTCGCTCTTGGCCGGATAGGAAACCGGCGCGCTCTTCCCTGGCTCTACAACGCGCTTCATTCGTCCTATGCAAGCGTGCGGGCTGCCGCGGCATTTGCCGTCGGAGAGATTGAAGATCGCGAAACTCTGAAAGAGGAGTTCCTCCGGGTGGATCCCCGCGCCGCCTCGGAACTCGTTGCAGCTCTGGACGACCCTTCGATCCAGGTACGCATGCGCGCTGTGGAAGCGCTTGGTAAGGCGGGATCGCCTTCGGATTCGGTTGAGATCATCCGGCGGCTTCATGCCCTTCCTTACGAAGGATCTCCCGTGGAGCAAACCTACCTCAGACTCGCCATAACGGCCTTGACGCGTTTGAGGGACCCGTCGGCTGTTCCTGCTTTAGAGAAGCTTGCGGAGTCGCCGGACCCCGAAATCCAGTGGCGCTGCGCCAACGGTCTCTATGGTCTCCGCGCGCGGAAGGCCCGGTCCACCTTCTTGAGACTCCTCCGGAGTTACAACCCTGATGTTCGCGCCCATGCCGCGCGCGGCGCCGGCATCTGCGAGGCTCCGGACCTGGCTGACGCGCTCATTCCGCTGATCTCGCTGCACGATCCTGACTCCGGAAAGCCAAACTCGCTGGGGGTGCGCGCCAGCGCGGTCGAAGCACTCGGGAACCTCCGGAACCCGGGGGCAATCCCGGCAATCCGGAAGGCCCTGCAGGAAGCTCCCATCGTTCGTGCCAACCCGGAGCAGGTCAATTTTGCCGTGCAGGCCGCCGCCGCTCTCGGAAACATTGGCGCGCCGGAAGGGAAGGATGCGCTGGTCCCGCTCACCAGGATTCAGGGGCCGGTTGCCGTGAGCGCGGTCATCGCCCTGGCAAAGTTGTCGAGAGGAAACGCGACGTTTTTTGATCTGGTTCGGCTGGAAGACTTCACGACCGAAGCCGCGCGTCGTGCGGCGGCTCAAGCCCTGGGCGAAGTTGGCGGCCCGGAGGCGGTTCGCCGTCTGAAACTGATGTTGATTCAGGCAGCCAGCGAGCGCGCAACGGCGGCGGAGATCCGTGCCGTCCCGGCCGCGGTCGAAGCTCTGGCCCGGATCGGAGTCGAAGATTTGCAGACAATAGTCGAACCCTATCTTGCGTCGCATGACGGCGTCATCCTGCGAGCAGCCATCAAGGCCTACAAGCCGCCACCGCGAAGAAAAGCGCCGTGGAAACCGCTGGTCGAAGCTTATCAAAGGATGGCCCCCGGCTGGGACCTGGAGGCGAAGGTGAGTGCGCTGAGCGCCCTGCAACCCTGGCTTTCCGAACAGGACGTGCAGGCGGTTCTGCGCTCGGCGCTCGGCGACCGGCAGCGCAATGCTCGCGTCGCTGCTTTAAGTCTGCTGCGCAAGGCCGGAGCGACCGATGTGCCGGACGATCCCGGCCCCTCCGAAAGCGCTACGACCGATATAACCTACAGCATTCTCGCCGTCTCACGGCAGAATCGTACCGTCGCGACTCTCGAGACGGAGCGAGGGAACATAGAGATCGAGCTCTATCGCGAGGACGCTCCACTCACGACAGCGAACTTCATCTCCCTTGCCCGCGGCGATTTCTTCAACGGCCTGAGCTTCATGCGCGTCGTGCCCTACTACGTGATCCAGGGCGGGGATCCGCGCAACGACATGGAAGGAGGTCCCGGTTACACGATCCGGTGCGAGATAAACATGCGCGCTTACGAAAAGGGGAGCGTCGGGATGGCGCTCTCCGGGAAGGACACCGGAGGGAGCCAGTTTTTCATTACTCTTTCGGCACAACCCCGTCTGGATGGCGGGTTCACCTGTTTTGGCAGGGTGATCAGCGGGATGCAGGCGGCCCAAAGCATGACTGCCGGGGACAAGATCCTCAAGGTCCGGATTGAGGAAGACCACACCCTTTTCGACTACCGCCGTTATTAAGCAGCGGGCAATAGGCAGTTTCTGCCTTCTGCCGACTGCCTTCTGCCTACTGCTTTTCAGTGGACTTTCTGCACTTTGTTGCGCATGTAGTCCATCAAGATGTATTGGCCGAGCGAGCGCGGCGTCGTGAAGTAAGCCTTTCCCCGGCATATCTCCGTGACTTTTCGCACGAACGCGACCAGATCGTAATCCCTGGCCAGCATGAAGGTGTTGATGAGGATGTTGGAGCGCCGGCACTGGCTTACCTCTTTGAAGGTGAGCCCAACCACGTAGGGATCCAGACCGAAAGCATTGCGGTAGATCGATCCATCTGGCTCGGTAACCGCGGAAGGCTTGCCGTCGGTGATCATGATGATCTGGCGCATATCCTTGTTTTCTCGTGCCAGGATACGCTGAGCGAGGCGGAGACCTTCGCGCGTGTTTGTATAGAAAGGTCCCACCTGCACGCGCGCCAGCCGGCTCAGCGGGATTTCCTCCGCGGAATCATGAAACAGCACGACATGCAGCGTGTCTCCGGGATATTGGGTGCGGATCAAGTGCGCGAGAGCGAGCGCGACTTTCTTGGCCGGGGTGAAGCGATCTTCGCCGTAAAGGATCATGCTGTGACTGCAGTCCAGCATCAGGACGGTCGCGCAGGAGGACTGGTACTCGCACTGGTGGATCTCGAGATCCGCATACTCCAGGTCGATGGGGACCTTCAGTCCTTCGCGGCGTATCGCATTCAGTATGGTGCCGCTCACATTCAGGTTCAACGTATCGCCAAATTCGTAGCGCTTGGAGGCGCCGCTTGCCTCCACGCCGGTTGCCATGTCCCTGGTGTCGTGCCGGCCGAAGCTCGACTTACCCAAAGAGCCGAGCAGGTTCTTAAGGGTCTTGTACCCCAGAAAATCGAGGGCCTTGTCGGTAAGCTCGAAACGCACCTGGGATTGCGAAAGACCCCGTCCTCCCTTGCCTGTGACGGGTTTCTTACTCTTCTGAATCCTGATGTAACCTTCCCGAGCCAGGCGATCGATCAGATACTGGACGAGACGCGAGATTTCAGAATTCTCGAACTCCTCTCTGTCCTCCATCCGCTCGAGTTGATCCAGCATCTCGTCCGAAAGCGTGCCGCTGCGCAGGAGCGCGTTCAGGATGGCGTCGTGCAAGGCTTGTAAGTCCCGGTCCGAATTCCGGAAATCGTCGAAGTAGGGGTTGTTGAAACCCGACTGGAGGAGGAAATCAGAAAGCTTGTTGAGCAACTCCTCGATGCTCAGCGAGTCCCAATCCTCTCCCGTATGCCTGGAATACTTGATCGACTTCATGATTCAGTGGCCGGTGGCCAGCGAACCACTGACCACTGGCCACTGACCACCGCCTTCAGTTCCACTTCTTTCGATTCTCGCCCTGGTTTTCGAAGTAGGCCTCGCGCTGTTTCTTTTCCAAAGCCGCAAACACGCGTTCCTCGTCGCGGCTGATCTTCTTCTGAGCATAAAGACCCTCCAGCACGAACTCCGCGGCTGCGACACGCTGGTCGGCGGAATGTTTTCCGGATCCCAGAAGCCTGTCAGCCTTCTCGAGCAATCCCTGGATCGCCCGGAACTGTGAGAGGCATTCTTCCGTGGAGGCGTCCGCAGGCACGCGCAGGCTCCCTCCCAGTTCGAACCAGTCCACGATCCGGACAAAGTCTTCACCCTCGCTGTATTTCTGGAACACTTCGCCTACTGCGGCGCGAATCAAGTCACGCGCCACGTTTTCGGCGCCCCGGAGCTCCCCCTCGTATTCCAGCTCAAATTTTCCCGTCAGGGAGGGCATGGCCGCGTACACGTCGCCCACCCTGGGAACCACGACCTTTTCTTTATGAAACAAGGCGCGCCGCTCGGCGTTCGAAAGTGTGTTTTCCATGCAGGTGATCGGCAAACGCTGGCTCACGCCGCTGCGCTTGTCCACCCGCGGATCCTTCCGAGCCGCGAAGGCCACCGCCTCGACGATCTCCGCCACGAATGGAGGGCTGACAGACGGAATCTCTCCGTTGCGATTTAGCCACGCCTCCTGCCGGGTGATGGCCATTCCGTCTCCCGGCGTACATGGCTAATGTTGCCGGATCGCGCAGCCGATCCGGTCTCTGAGTGGCGTGATGATCTTCCCGCGCGCCGTATAGTCTTCCGGATTCGCGGAAAACACCATCACTACGTCCAACGGGAGACGTATAGGGTATCCCTTGATCTGAACGTCCCCCTCCTGCAGGATATTGAACAGACCGACCTGGATCTTGCCAGCCAGATCGGGGAGCTCATTGACGGCGAAGATCCCTCTGTTGGCGCGAGGCAGCAGGCCGTAATGGATCGTGAGCTCGTCCGAAAGATCCAGTCCTGCTTTGGCTGCCCGGATCGGATCTACGTCACCGATCATGTCGGCGATTGTGACATCGGGAGTTGCCAGCTTTTCAACATAGCGCTCTTCCCGGTGGCGAAAACCAATAGGCAGGTTGTCCCCCATCTCTTCAAGGCGCCGGCAACAGGCTCTGCAGATCGGGGAATAGGGTGAGTCATGAATTTCGCACCCTGCCACGCACGGGAACCACTCATCCAGAAAGTGAACAAAGGAGCGCAGAATCCGGCTCTTCGCCTGGCCTCGCAAGCCAAGCAGGATCATGTTATGTTTGCTCAAAATCGCGTTGATGATTTGGGGGACCACGGTTTCGTCGTAACCCACGATGCCCGGAAAGAGGGTCTCTCCCTTGCGAAGCTTTTCGAGCAGGTTCACCCGCATTTCGTCTTTAACAGTACGCCCTCCGGAGTGCAGCGCATGATAGGGACTGTTGCGGAGCTCTCCAAACGTCCTGGGGAACTTCTGATTCATACCCCTAACACTAGCCGAAACAGCGAAGCGAGTCAAACGCTCAAACCTTCCAAGCGTGACCGTGAAACCACCGATGAACACCGATAAACACGGCGCAGCCCAGTCGCAACCAAGAAATCTCACCACGAAGACGCGGAGAAATCCTGTGCGATTCTTCGCGTCTTCGTGTCTTCGTGGTGAACAGGATACCTGGTGGACGAAGAGAATGAATTCGTTTTAAATGAGGCGGCTTTTCGAATAAAATCGGCACTCAGGGATACATTCAAACACCCTTCAAGGTTGCCATCATGTCCGTGGGTGTGATCTATTTTCTGACTTTTGTGACCGGCTTGGGGTACACCATGCTTGTCGGCCTGGCGGGCCACTTCTTCGGCGATCACGGAGTTGACGTGCACATGGAGGCAGGCATGGATCTTCCCATCAGCCCCTTGAGCCCAACAGTCATCGCCACGTTTCTCACGGGCTTCGGTGGAGGCGGGTTGCTTGCAAATTCCTACTTTCAGCTTTCTTTGGGAAAGGGCGTACTGGCGGCGCTGCTGACTGGAATCCTGCTCAGCGGGGGCACGTTTGGCATGCTGACGCTCCTGTTCCGAGGCACCCAGGCGGGGAGCGAGTTCTCGTTCCAGGACATGGTGGGAAAGGTAGTGCAGGTGGTCACACCAATTCCGGAGAACGGGACCGGAGAGATCGCCTTGATAGCAAAGGGCGCGAGAATCAACTCCCCCGCCCGCGCGGTCGATGGCAGCGCCATACCGCGCAATGCGGCCGTCGAGATCGTGGAGGTAGTCGGAACTGTCTTTTACGTCAGGAATGTCCATTAAGGGCCCGTCCAAACCTCTGGACCGTATTTTCATGCGCTTGGGTGCGGCGCGCATGTAAGACTGCCGTCAGGCTCGGAGTCCAGGCTTTAGCCTGCTCGGACGCCGTGCAGACTGAAGGCTGAACTCCAAATCTTGAGAGTTCTCAGTTGCAACGCGTAAGAATCTAAGGCGGAGTCGACATGTTTGGCGAATTGAATGTGGCGTTTGTCTTCGTGGGCCTGGCAATGGCATTCATCCTGGCAATCTATGCCGTAGCCCGGCGCTACAAGAAAGTGGGTCCCAACCAGGTAATGGTCATTTCCGGCCGGAAGTACAAGATAAAGACACCTGACGGCCGTGTTGAAGAAGTAGGATTCCGGATCCGGCGCGGCGGCGGCGCCTTCATTGTCCCGCTGCTGGAAAAAGTCGATCTGCTCAGCCTCGAGATTATGACGCTCGACGTCACGACTCCCGAGGTTTACACCAAGCCCGGCGTCCCGATTATCGTCGATGCCATCGCTCAGGTGAAGGTTGGAGGTGACGAGCAGTCGATCCGAACGGCCTCGGAGCAGTTTCTCGGAAAGAGCTCCGAACTGATCAAAGAAATCGCCCTCCAGACCGTCGAGGGCCACCTTCGGGCGATCATCGGTACCATGACGACCGAAGACATTTACAAGAACCGCGACCAGTTCGCTTCCTCGGTCCAGGAGGTGGCCGTTTCCGACCTCGCCAACATGGGGTTGAAAATAGTCTCGTTCACCTTGAAGGACATCCGTGACAGTCACGGGTACCTGGACGCCCTGGGCAAGCCTCGGACCGCCGAGGTGAAGCGCGACGCTATCATCGCTCAGGCGGAGGCGGATCGTGATGCTGCGATCAAGTCGGCACAGGCGCGACAGGCGGGGGAGATAGCCAAGTTCCAGGCAGAAACGCAAATTGCGGAAGCGCAGAAGAACTTCCTGCTGCAGAAAGCGGTTTTCGACGCAAAGACGAACGAAGCCAAGGCCCAGGCGGACCTTGCGTACGACCTTCAGCGCTTCAAGACCAACCAGGCTCTGAAGAAAGAAGAGGTTCAGGTCTCAGTCGTGGAGAAGGAACAGCAGATTACCGTGCAAGAGAGAGAGATTCTCCGGCGCGAGAAGGAACTGGAAGCGACGGTCAAACGGCAGGCGGATGCCGAGCGCTACAAAGTCGAAACCGAAGCGGCCGCCACGCGGTTCAAATACGAAGCCGAGGCCCGCGGTCAGGCAGAGGCTCAGAAAGCGAAGGGTCTGGCGCAGGCGGAGGTAGTCAAGGCTACCGGTACCGCGGAGGCAGACGTAATTGCCCTCAAGGGCCGTGCCGAAGCCGATGCCATGGCCAAGAAGGCCGCGTCCTGGAAAGAATACAATGAGGCGGCCGTGATCCAGCTTGTGCTGCAGGCGTTGCCGGAGATCGCAAGGGCGGTTGCCGAGCCTCTCTCCAAGACCGACTCGATTACCATCGTCAACACGGGGGGCGACAGCGCCGGGGCGAGCAAGCTGACGCAGGATGTTTCGGTCATCATGGCTCAATTACCTCCGATTATTCAGAACCTCGGAGGGATAGACCTGAAAAAACTTGTGGAACTGGTTCCCACCCTCAAGGCCGGCAAGCCGAAAAAGATTGACGAATGACAAGTGACGAATGACGAGTGAAGAATCTTAAGGTAGTTCAATCGTCAATCGTCAATCGTCATTCGTCATTCGTCACTCGTCAATCCCATGAGCGATCGACGTCAGGCGCGTGTCGCCCTTGCCATTCTGACCGGCATTAATTTCTTGAACTACATCGACCGGTATGTCCCGGCCGCAGTGTTCGAACCGATAAAACGGGAGCTGCACTTCAGCGACGCGCAGCTGGGCTGGACAATCTCGGCATTCATGGTCTCCTATTCGATCACATCGCCATTGTTCGGCAGGTTCGGCGACCTGTTCATCCGGAAACACGGGATTGCGGCCGGCGTGGCGCTCTGGAGCCTGGCAACCGCAGGAGCGGGGCTGGCCCGGAGTTTCTGGCAGATGTTCATTCCACGCTCTCTGGTGGGGGTGGGCGAAGCGGCCTATGCTACCATGGCCCCGGGGATCATCGCTGACTTCTATGAAGAGCAACGGCGAGGCCGGGCCCTCGCCGTGTTTTACGCCGCGATCCCGGCCGGCAGCGCGCTCGGGTTTGTCCTGGGAGGCCGTCTCTCCGAACTGTACGGTTGGAGAGCCGCTTTCTTTGCGGTCGGGCTTCCCGGGCTCCTGTTGGCCGCCCTCGTGTTGATCATTCAGGAACCACGCCGGGGGGCTGCAGACACAGACCCGATATTTCCCTCTGGAGCGGTCCTCACACTGAGAGAAACGTATCGGATGCTGTGGAAAAACAGGGTCTATGGAGTAGTGACGGTGGGCTTCATCGCATACACCTTCGCCTTGGGAGGTCTGGTGGGTTGGATCCCCGCCTTTCTGGAACGGTACAACGGCATGACGACGCCCAGGGCCAACGAAGTCTTCGGTGCCATTACCGTCGTTTCAGGATTCTTGGGCACGTTCGCCGGAGGATTTCTAGGGGACTATCTGCTCCGGTACACCAGGCACTCGTATCTTTGGATTTCCGGCCTGTGCATGTTCGCGGGAGCTCCGATAACAGTGCTCGCGCTCAGCTCCCGCGACCCGGCAATTTTTCTGCCCGCCATTTTCACGGCGGAGTTCTTCCTGTTCCTGAACACCGGCCCCTTGAATGCCGTTCTCTTGGGATGCGTCCCTGCCAATATTCGTGCCACGGCCATGGCCGTCAATATATTCTTCATCCACGCTCTCGGGGATTCTATTTCTCCTCCGATCATCGGGATCTTGTCGGACCGGTTCGGCCTCTACCGCGCCACTTTGATCACACCGGCGATGATGCTTGTCAGCGGCGCAGTCCTCGCGTATGCCATCCGCGTGGAGAAATCCGTGGAGTCCCGGTAAGGCACGCCGCGGCGAAACGAAAGTTGGTAACCTTGGGCTACTCCTGGAGGCGGGAATGCGGTAGGTCGTTGGGAGCATAGTAACCGGGCCGGGCGGAGACCACCACTCCGGATTGAGCCACGCGGGCCTGGATACGGCGATAGCTGCCGTCCTTTATCTTGTTCGAGGAAACGTACCCGAGAGTGTACTGGCTTCTCAGTTCCTCATCCACTTCGGCATAGATGTTGTCCAGTTGCCCGAAATTGTTGGGATAGAGGACACGTCCCCCGGTTTCATAGGCGATTTTTCGCAGAGCGGCATCCGCCTCGGCGAAAACCTCGTGCGGGATACCCTCGTAGATTCGCTGCTGCGCCATATTGAACAGGATCGACTGACGCACCGACTCGGTTTTGCTCACGACATAAATCATCGCCTCGGAGCGAACGGCAGCGTCCAGCATTCCCGAGTATCCGACGGAGCTGTCGTTGTCCAGTCCGTCACTCATGATGATCATGGCCTTCTTCTCTTGCACACCCTTGAAGACTTCCGTACAGACGAGCCAGATGGCATCCCAGAGGGCGGTGTTCCCTTTGCAATAGACCGACGACAGGACCGCATCGACACGGCTGGAGCTGTTTCCCCAATCCATCTTGAGCCGGGCCTGCTCGTCAAAAGTGACCAGGGCGAACTTGTCTTCGGGTTTCAGATGCTCGATGAATTTCTTTGTCGAGTATTTGATAGAACCCCACTCGTAACGCACGCTCCCGCTCGTATCCAGGGCGATCGCGATACGCGCCGGGACCCCCTCCTGGGCGAAGTAAAGAATCTCCTGCGGCTCCCCGTCTTCCAGGATTTGGAACGAGCTCTGCGGCAGCCCTTTCACAAACCCGCCGGCCGGCTTGCGCACGGTAACGGGCACGGTGACCAGATTCACTTCCACACCGATTTTGAACGGCTCCTGCCCTTTCTTCTCTTCCTGCTTCTGTTCCTGGGGCTGCGCCTTTTCCTGTGATATCGATAAGGGGCTCCAGCCGCCCGCCCCCAGGCACAAAAGAAGAGCCAGTGATCCTTCGGTTACACGCCGCCTGAACGGGCCCAGTTTCCATCTGTCATTTGTCATCGGTCATTCCGTAATTGATCGTTCTGCATCTGTTTTTGCGTGTTCCTCTCGGCGCTTCGTAATGCCTCAGAAGACGTGAAAAAATCAATCCGCCTGTAGGGGGCGATCCTGTGTGGTCGCCCGCCCAGCCAATAATAGCGGGCACTCGCGGGCGGCCACGCAGGGCCGCCCCTAAGAACGGCGCAGCCTGAAGACCGAACTCCAAACTTGGCGAGCGCGTTAAATAAGGACACTCTTGGGTCTCCATACGCTCAGCGGGCGGCAAGCGCCGCCGGCAGTTTTTCGAAAATCCCGCCAAAGCCGCCGTTAGACAAGATGACGATCCAATCACCGGCGCGGGCTTCCTCGCAAACTTTCTGGATTATACCTTCCACATTATCGAGATTCCAGGCCGCCCGGCCGGTCTGTCTCAAATCGGTGATCAACTGCGCGAGATCCAGACGCTCTCCGTCCGGGACCTTCTCGGGCCGGAACAGCGCGGGGACGGCAACACAGTCTGCCAGGCTCAAAGCCTGGGCGATCTCCTTCTGAAAGAAGTTCCGGCGGCTGGTAGCGGAACGTGGTTCATAGATCGCCCACAACCGCTTGGGGTGGAAAGCGTCGCGCAATGCCTGAAGCGTCTCACGCACGGCGGTGGGGTGGTGGGCGAAATCCTCGTAGATCCGGATTCCGTCAACCTCGGCGAGCAGTTGAAGCCGGCGGCGCACGCCAAGAAAGGCTTCCAGGCCGTCCCGGATGTCGTCTTCGGGAACACCGAGGCGATGCAGGACGGCCGTCGCCGCCAGAGCATTGCGAACGTTATAAACTCCGACCAGATCGAGACGCAATCTTCGGAAAAGTTTCTTCCGGTAGAGAACGTCGAAAGAGAGCTTGCCCCCTTCCATGGCAGTTTCGCGCGTTCCCCAATCGTTCTCAGGGCTGAGTCCAAAGGTCTCGCTGAGGCAATACGTTTTGCGGCAGACCTCGAGTGCCACAGGGCTGTCGGCG
>Ga0066669_10000521_pt1 | contig 12558 bp, 9 predicted proteins | sample GraSoiAngelo_118_FD_133940 | JGI IMG/M metagenome (GOLD analysis project Ga0066669, IMG submission 133940) | Grasslands soil microbial communities from the Angelo Coastal Reserve, California, USA - 14_0919_02_20cm | ecosystem: Environmental > Terrestrial > Soil > Grasslands | place: USA...
GCCACTTACAGTCCCGCCGCAGACTCGATCCATGCCGGCAGCAGCGGCGCCGATACGGTGATGGTGACCAGGCGCTCGACGATGACGACCGTCGACTGCACGCCACCGACGGTCCCGGCAGGTGTCTCGACGACCTGCACCGCGACCGTAACAGATAACGACACGGGCACTCCGATCACCCCCAGCGGCACGGTCACCTTCACGAGCAGCGGCAGCGGCACCTTCAGTCCGGCGGCGAGCTGCACGCTGACCGGGGCGGGGGCGACGGCCACTTGTTCCGTGACATACACGCCCGCCCCCGTCGGCGGTAACGCGACGCAGACCATCACCGCAACGTACGGAGGAGACCAGACGCACCTGGGCAGCAGTGGCGCGACGAACATCGTCGTCCTTGCCCTGCCCGGCAAGGTGACCGGCGGCGGTCAGGTCGATTTGGATGGGGGAGGCAGGGCGAGCTTTGGCTTCGTGGTGCAGCGACAGACGATCGGGGGCCTCGCGACAGGCGAGCTCGAATACCACAATCATGCCAATCGCGTGAACGTCCACAGCCTCGGCATGCTCACGCTCCTGATCGTCGACAACACGGCGACGTTCACGGGGAGCTGCCGCGTGAACAACACGACGCCTTGCACGTTCACCGTGACGGTACAGGACAACGGCGAGCCGGGGAGCCGAGGCCCCAACAAGGACAAGTTCTCCATCACGGTTTTCGCGACTCCGGCTGAGATGGTGACCCTCAGGGACCTTCGCGCCGGGAACATCAAGATTCACAATTCTGAATTCGACAGCGACTCGCTTGTCGTTGCTGCCGCCGAAGGGGTCTTCCCAAGCGGCGCCTCGCTCAACGGAGTCCGTCTCGATGGCCTGCAAGTCGGAAAGGGAATCATCACCTCAGCGGACCGGTCGGCAAGAGGAGACTTCCAGACGGTCCTGCTGGGCACCTCGATCCTTGGCCAGCCGCAGAAAATCAGCGTCGAAGGCCCCGCCAGCAGCGGCTCCAGGAACGCCGATGGCAGCGTGAACTTCGCCGGCCTCAGCAGCGTCGACATGGGCGATGGCACCGCTCCCCTCACCGGGGTCCCCTTCAGTGTCACGGCCACGACGCAGGGACTCACCCTGACTCTCGGCCTGACAGTGTTGCCGACGGCCACGCTCACCGCGGGGCACATTACGATCAAGTAGTGCTGGCGTCGCCCGGCCTCTTGCAAGCGGACGGTTCTGTTTTTCCGTGAGTTCGCCCCTACCTGTCGAAGACGTTCACGACCGGGGGCCACGGCAAGGGCGATCCAGGAGCTCGCGGACCACGTCAGCGTGAGCACGACGCAGCGGTACATCCATCTGTCCCCGCGTCCCTGAACGAGGCCACCCAGCTGCTCGAGGCTGTCCCTGCGGTGGTTCGCGGAGAGCAGCGACCCGGCCGCGACCTTCGATCTCGCAAACAATATCCGGCTCGGGCGGTGACCGGCTTTCTACCGTGCCGGGCACGATAGGGAGCCCGGCGACGGAAGCAAATTCCATGAATGCCTCGCGCTCGGCAGCAGCTTTCGCCGCATCGTTGCTCATGCTCGGCAAGAGTACCACTCATGACTTTCTGCACGGTCAACAACATCCGACCGCTATGGGCATGTTGACGAAGTCGCGGCGCTGGTTGCGTTCGTTGCCGGTCCAGAGGCGTCGTACATCACCGGCGCGAACTTGACCGTCGACGGCGGCACCAACGCTTGAGTCATCGTCCACGGGAAGGGGGCGAGAGAAGAGGCGAACGAGATATTCTTCGAGTTTCCGCTCCTGGAGCCTCGGGTTTCAGATAAACGACTAGGCAACAAACACAAATCCCTAATCCAACCAGAGGATATTTCAGCGCTACGACCGCGGCGACTCCGAAAAGGCACAGGGTCGCCATCGATCGGACGCGCATGATCGTGCGCACCTTCGTCGGTACGTCAGCGACAGGACTGCAGTCGATAAGCTCCCGGATCAGAAGTATGTAGGTCGCGTTCACCAGGAAGAAGACCGCCGCATAGAAGGAAACCGGCTGGGGCGCCAATTCGCTCACGGCCATCCACGCGGTGGAGAGCGGAAGCAGCGACACGGAAAACAGATGCGCGAAATTGAACCACATCAGGCGCGGCGTCGTCTTTGTCGCGTAGAGAATGAGATGATGGTGATTAGCCCAGACAATTGCGATGAAGAGGTAGCTGACTGCGTAGCTCAGCCATGTAGGCCAGCGCAGCAGGAGCGCCTTGAAGGCGGGTAGCTCTGGCGGGCGCAGATCCAAGACCAAGACGGTGATCAGGACGGCAAAGACCCCGTCTGAGAACGCGCTCAACCGCTCCGGGGTCGCTGCGCGAAGCATGGCCGTCTCCTTTACTGCGCGCTACCGCCGATTCGGCAGCCGCGGCGTCACGGATCGGATTTGGGCTGCCGTCTAGACAAATGCTCTGCCCATCCTCTCCAACTCTCGGACAACTGCGGAATCGCAAGCAGCCGCGGCACCTCATCACGATCGCGCGTATAGATACGAAAGACATCTCGGATGGTGAGGTCGTGATCAGGCTTCGCCATGACTCGGATCTCGTCTCCGGCGCCCACATCGCCCTCGACGACGATTCTGAGATAGGTACCGGGTCGCAACGCCTTGCTGAAGCGGCGTGGAAACGTTTCGTCGTTCATCCGGACTCCGAGCCGCCAACAAGGGATTCGCGGCTCGGAAACCTCGAAAACCGCGCTCCCGATCTGCCAACGCTCGCCGACGAGCGCGTCGTTGAGCTCCATCCCTTCCGTGGTCAGGTTCTCTCCGAACTCGCCGTAAGATAGCGGGCGGCCGATCTCCCCTTCCCACCAGCGTTGGTCCTCCACCGAATACGCATAGACGGCCTTGTCGAAGCCGCCGTGTGCCTCGAGGTCCGCTTGGCGATCGCCCGCGAGATTGACGCCCCGAGCCGCGACCCGTCCGCTCACCGGTGACTTCCAGATCGCGCTCTGGGCGGGCCGGCCGTGGTAATCGAACTTGCGCACGCCACCGACGTTGACCGAGAGGACCTTTGCGGTTTCAGGTGCCATTGGTTCAGATCCTCCGACAAGCGGTGGAGGGCGTGCGCGTGAATCCGCGCTCTTGAATCCAAGTATTGCCGTCTGGGTCGGCGAAGTCGATACAGCTGGCGTAATTTCGCCGCTCGCGCTCGACTCCTGGCGAGTAGTCCCCTTGCCAGTCGTCGGTGGACGTCTTGTGCCGAATGGGGCTGACTGCCAGCCCACGGTCGGTCAGTTCGCGGTGGGCGGCCTCGATGTCGGTCACGACGAGATAGGTGGTGCGAGCCGATCCTGGTGTCACGTCAATGAGGCCGACGCCGAACTGCACCGAACAGGATGACCCTGGTGGGGTGAGCTGGACAACGCGGAATTGCCCTGTTGGGTCGGTAGTCGACATCCAGGATGAAGCCTGCCCGTTCCGCGTAGAACCGCACTGCGAGGTCGACGTCGCTCACGGGCAGAGTGATGACTTCGATGTGGTAGTCCGGTGCGGGCGGGGCGCGACGACGAAGGCGATCCAGGAGCTCGCCGGCCACGCGAGCCTGACCACTACGCAGCGTTACATGCACCTGAGCCCAGCGGCCAAGGAGAGCGAGATCCGGTTGCTCGAGTTCGGCGTCCGGGAGAAATAGGGGAGAGCGGCACTGCGTCAGAACAAAACGGGAGGTAGATCAGCAGCGTAGTGGCGGTAGCGCATGGGAATCGAACCCGAAACTGCTGAACATGCGTAACCAGGCGACGACGCACGCCAATTCGTCGTTTCGCCCCTCGGATCGGTAGGTTGAGTCCACGCTCGACTTCCTCACTTATCCTCGCGAGTACGCGCAAATGCGCCCCAGTTTTGGAGACAGTTTGGAGACGGTAAGTCGGGGCCGTTCGCGGGCAATGAGGAGGTCGGTGCATTGCGCTGGCTCGAGGCGCGTGGCGGATTGTTTCGCGGATCATGCGCCTGCAATCGCCATATCCGTGCAGCCCATCGCCGCGCGTTGGAGGCGCCCGCCGGCAGTGGAACCTGCGGCCCGCGGCTTCGAAGGCCGGACGAGCCGGTTCCAGCGAGTAGCAGCGCTTCGCAACCTCTCGCAACTACTCGGGATGAGGCGGGCGCGGATTCCAGGGATTCGCAGGTTTTCGCACCGTTCACCGAGGATTCTGCGGACAGGTTGCGGACGCTGCTGACGGTCAACGAGGTCGCTGTATACCTCCACGTATGCACCAAGGCGGTGTACAGGCTCTGCGCGCTCGGTGAATTGCGACACATCCGCGCGCTCAACGCCATCAGGATCGCTCCATCGGACGTCGATGCACTCGTATTCGCCCACCGGATTTGACCCGGAGCCCATTCAACTGACGGGCCGGCTCAGGGTTGAGACCCGTTTGGTGCGCCAGTGGAGCGCAGTGGTCCGCGCCGTTCTCGATATTGACGAGAAACTCGTCCCGTCCGCCCGGGCAGACCGTCCCGGATGGCCCCGAACTCCTCGTCGCCGCCCTGCGCGAACACCTGGAATCCGACCGAGATCGATTCGGACCACTTCGAGCGGTCTGGCATCCGATTCTCCTCGCGGCGGTGGAGCAGCCGAGCCGCATGCTATTCGTTTCACTTGATGCACGCGACGCATCGCCGGACCGCGCGCGGCTGCGAGGACGCGCTACACCTACGGCGCGGCCCCGGGCAGCATCGGGACAAGCGGCGCCGCGCGCGGGCCGGTCCTGACGCCGAGGCACAGAAGCGAGGTGAGCACTCCCCCGGCGACGAGGATCGCCGCGATGCTCCTGAAGCGCGATCTCGCCCGACGGATCGGCGCGGCCGAGCAGAGCGATGACGAGCCCGACCCCGATCACCGAGCCGAGCTGGCGCACGGCTTGGTTGATGGCGCTGCCGAGGGCGAGCCGTCCCGGCGGGAGGCCGTGGACGGCCGCGCCGCTCAACGAGGGCAGGACGAGACCGACCCCCGTTCCGGTCACCAGCGCCCTCGGGAGCCAGGTGCGGAGGAAGTCGGGTGGCGACTCGATGGCCGAGTACAGGAGCGCTCCCCCCAGGGCGAAGACGAGGCCGCCCGAGACGAGCACCGCCCGATGTCCGCGGAGGTCGGCGATGCGGCCGGCGACGATGGCGACAGGGATCACGACCAGCGGTCCTGGCGTGATCGCGAGGCCCGCCTGGAAGAGCGTGTATGCCCACCTTTGCGTAAGGAAGAAGACGAAGTTGAAGAACATGGCGGTGAACGCGATGGCAAATGCGAACGTCGCCATGTTCGCGAGGCGGTACGTGGGATTCGAAAACAGGCTCAGATCCACGGCGGGCGACGCTGCTGTCCGGGACCGAAGGACGAAACACACAAACAGCAAAGCTCCTCCAGCCAAGCTGGCGAGGGTGCGCGGACCGGAGAGCCCCCAGCCCGCTCCCTCGACGATGGCGAGCGCGAACAGCGCCACGCTGGCGATGAGCAGGACGATGCCGAGCGCATCGGGCAGCTCGCGCGCCGCTTCGTCGCGCGACTCGAGGAGCAGGCTCTTGCCGCGGACCACCGCGGCGATGCCGACCGGGACGTTGATGTAGAAGACCCACCGCCAGCCCCAGGACTGGATGATGAGCGACCCCAGCGAGGGTCCGATCGCGGCGGCCAGCGCGCCCACCGCGCCCCAGAGGGCGACTGCGCTTGCACGGCGCGCGACCACGAAGGCATGCAGCACGACCGCGAGCGAAGAAGGAAGCAGGAGCGCGGCGCCGACGGCCTGCAGCGCGCGCGCCGCGATCAGCGCCCCAGCCGACGGTGCGAGGCCGCAGAGCGCGGAGGCGGCGCTGAAGAGCGCGAGGCCGAGAAGGAAGGTCCGCTTGCGCCCGACGCGATCGGCGATGCGTCCCGACGGCACCAGCAGGGCGCCGAACACGATCGTGTACGCGTTGAGGACCCAGGAGAGCTGGGCCGCGGAAACCCGCGCGAACGTCGCGCGGATCGCAGGGAAGGCGACGAAGAGAACCGTGCCGTCGAGGGAGACGACGAACACCGCCACGCTGGTGAGGGCGAGCGTCCGCCAGGCTGAAGAAGAAGGCGTCATCGTGGTTCCTCGCGTCGGGGCCGGGCAACGCGAGCGCATCTCAGGCCACCTGCGCTAGAGGCACGGGCCGCGCCGGTCCCGTGCCGGGCCAGCGGACGATGCGCAGGTCGAGGACGAAGATCGCGTACAGGACCGGAACGAGCACCAGCGTGATGACCGTGGCGAAGGCGAGCCCTCCGATCTGCGCGAAGCAGAGCGGTTCCCACAGCGCTCCGCCATGGATCGCGAGCGGCAACAGGCCGAAGATGGTCGCCCCCACCGTGATCAGCACCGGCCGCATCCGGACCAGGCCCGCGTCGACCAGCGCCTCCCGCAGCGGCTCGCCGCGCTCCTGCATCTCCTCGATCAGATCGAAGAGCACGATGACGTGGCTCACGATCACGCCGATGAGGCTGATGATCCCGAGCACCGCGGTGAAGCCGAAGGGAGCGCGGGCGATCACCAGCGCGAGAATGGAGCCCACGCCGCCGAATGGAATGGCGGCGAGCACGATGAGCGGCTTCACCGCGCTGCGGAACTGAATCACGAGCGAGAGCAGGATGGCGAGCACGGACAGCAAGGCCACCACTCCGCTCTCGCGGAAGACGAGCATCTGCTGCTCCTGCGCTCCGCCGATCTCCAGGAAGTATCCGGGAGGCAGGCTGCGCTCGAGGGCGTCGAGCCTCGCGCGGGCGAGCTTCATCACCTCGGACGGCAGCCGCCCGGGCACGGGCGAACCAGACACCACCACCGTGCGAACTTGATTTCGGCGCATGATCTTCTCCGGAGCGAAGCCGAGGCGCAGGGTCGCGACCTGGAGCAGAGGCACCTTCGTCGCCGGGCGGGAGCCGAGGACGTAGAGGTTGTTCAAGCTCGCGAGCGTGCCGCGCTCCCCTTCGCGCAACCGCGCCAGGATGGGGATCTGCTTGTCGCCGTCGCGCAAACGGCCGAGCCCGATGCCGGTCAGCGCATTGGTGGAAGCGGCAACTTCCCGGTTCGATACTCCGGCGAGGCGCGCGCGGTCCGGTTCGACCTGCAAGGCGATCCGGGGCGTCTCGCCGCCCCAGTCGTCGCGGACTCGGTCGGCGATGGCGATGTCGCGGAAGATGGCCTGCGCTCGACGAGAGAGATCCCGGAGCGTCTGGATGTCGTCGCCGGAGATGCGTACCTCGAGCGGGTTGTTGACCGGCTTTCCGGTCTCCAGCTGGCGAACGTCGATCAGCGCGCCCGGCACCTGCGCCGAGAGCGCGCGCTGGAGCGGAGCGACGAGGTCGGTGGTGTCGTGATCGTCCGTCACCTCGACGACGAGCTGCGCGTAGTTGACCTGGTCCTGCTGCGGAGAGAGCGAGAACCAGAATCGGGGCGCGCCGCCGCCGATGAAGGTGGTCACCGAGCGGAGCACCTCGCGATGCGTCTTCTTTCCGTGCTCCGCGGCCACCTCGCGCACGATACGGTCGGCGATGCGCGCGGCCTCGTCGGTCGCTTCCAGCGTGGCGTTCTCGGGCAGCCAGATGTCGACGTAGGAGAGATAGGAGAGGTCGGTGGGGAAGAACGCCGTCTTCAGGCGCGGACCGAGCGAGATGCCGGCGGCGAGCACGCCGGCCGCGGCCAGGAGCACGAGGTAACGGTGGTCGATCGCCCAGCGCACGCCGCGCGCGTAGAGGCCGGCGACGCCGCGCTCGCGCCGCTCGGCCCACGGCAACGGCGGCCGGTCGTGGCCGCGGAGCAGCGCGTGACCGAGGAGCGGCACGAAGGTCATCGAGACGATGCGCGAGGCGATGAGCGCGCAAGTGATCACCACCGGAAGGCTGAAGATGAAACGGCCGACATCGCCGCTCATGATCAGGAAGGGCAGGTAGGCGACGATGTTCGTGACGGTGGCGAAGAAGATGGCGCGCGCCAGCCTGGTGGGCCCGAGCCATGCGGCGAGGCGTCCGGGCTTGCCCGCATCCAGCTCCCGTTTGATGGCATCGCCTGCCACCACGGGGTCGTCGACCAGGAGCCCGAGCGAGATGATCAGCGCCGCGATCGACATCTGCTGGATGTCGATGCCGAGCAGGTACATGAACGCGTAGCAGAGCGCGAGCGTGAGCGGGATGGAGAGCGCGAGCAGGAGCGCCGAGCGCCACTCCCAGAACCCGATCAGGCCGATGAGTACGATGATCGCGATCGCCTCGTAGAAGCTGACGAGGAACAGGTCGACCTTCTCCTTGACCTGGCGCGGCTGATCGGAGGTGCGGGCCAGGATCAGGTCTTCCGGAAGCGTGGCCCGGACGCTGGCGAGCTTCGCGTCGACGTCGGCGCTGAAGTCGGCGATCTGGCGGCCGGCCTGCATCTGCACCGCCACGGTGATCGCGCGGGTGCGCTGCCAGGTCCCGGCCGCGTCGCGCCAGGTATGGAAGTTGAGGTAGCGCGGTGGGTCTTCGTAACCGCGGCTCACGTCGGCGAGGTCGCGCAGGTAATAGGGCGCGCCGCTCCGCGATGTAGACACCAGCAGATCGGAGATCTCCTTTTCGCTCTTCAATTCGCCGCTGACGTCGATGATCACCCCTCGTCCCTGCGCGCGGGCCACGCCGCCGGGGGCCTGTACGTTCTGGGCGAAGATCGCCTGCTGCAGCATCTGTTGCGTCACGCCGGTGGAGGCGAATCGCTCCTGCGAGTAGTCGAGGTAGATGCGCTCGTCGAGCACGCCCGAGCGCGTCACCCTGGCGACTTCCGGCGAGACCTGGATGCGTTTGGCGATCTGATCGGAGAAGTCGTCGAGCTGTCGCAAGCTGTATCTCGAGCCGGCGACCCGCTGCAGCTCTTCGCTCGCCTGCTCCGGCTGCTCGAGGATCGCGGGCTCCCAAAGGTCGGGGTGCAGCCAGCCGCCGTGCAGCCGCTCGCTCTCGAAGCGATGCACCACGGCGAGCCAGCCCTCGCGGTCGAGATCGCTGAGCGCGTCGAAGGCCACGAACCCGTTGCCGCGCACGGGGCGGATGTCCTCGGCTCCTTCGGCGCGCGCAAACCCGGCGAGCTGGTCGACGATGCGCGCGATGGGCAAAGGGTTCAGCGCGCCCGGGAAATTGAAGACCACGGTGCGGCGGGCTCCCGCGCGTGCGGCGGATCGCGCCGCGCGGACTGAGACCTCGATCGCCTGGGCGCGAATGGCGATCTCGGAACCGGAAATTCTCGGGCTCGCCACCGTCAGCATCAGCGCCGCGGTGTCGCCAAAGTCCTTTTTGAAATCGATCGGCTGGGCGCCTTCCGGCAGGTCGCGGATGTTCTTGATCCGCGAATCGATGTCGTCGAGGGCACGCCCGAGGTTCTTGGCGTCCGCCCGGACCGTGACCTGCACTACGGAGACGCCATTGCGCGAGGTGGACTCGATCTTCTCCACTTCGCTGGTGGAGGCGATCTTCTCCTCGATCTTGCGGGTGACGAGCTGCTCGACCTTCTCGGCCGGCGCGCCCGGCCAGGGCGTGATGGCGACCGCGACCCGCACCGGGATCAACGGGTCCTTGCGCTTGGGCATCTGCAGGTAGCCGAACGTGCCCGCGACCAGCGTCGCCACAAGCAGCACCCACGCCACCTGGCGGTTCTCGGTGAAGTAGCGCGCGGTGTTGTGCGATTTGCCGATCAGCTCTTCGTCGGTCTTGTGCGCCATGGCGGGCCTCGAGGAGCTACGGAACGAGCTGGACTGTCTGGCCGTCGTTCAGCAGCGTCGCGCCCTGCACCACGAGACGCTCGCCGGGGAGCAGGCCGCTCTCGATCGCCACCTCGTTCCCGATCAGCTGGCCCCCGATCACCCGCCGCTGGCGCGCGATCGGGACGCCGCGCTCCTCCTCGACCACGAAGGCCAGGAGCGCCTGCGCCTCGCGCTCGCGTTGCGGCGCGGCGACCAGCGAGCTGAGCGGCGCGGTGATCACGGCCGCGCTCGAGGTCGCCGCCTCCTGCAGCGCCACCGAGACGACCATGCCGAGGAGCAGCGAGGCGCTCGGCGAAACCACGGCCGCCTCGACGTCGAAGGTGCGTGCGTCTGCGCTCGACTGAGGATGGAGCTTGCTGATCGCCGCCGGGATGTTCGCTCCGAGCGCATCCGCGGTGACCGCGACGGGGGAGCCGATCCGCAAATGGGACGCCACTTCGTCGGGCACCGCGAAGCGCACCTTGATCCTGCTGACGTCCGCGAGCCGGAACGCGAGGGTGCCCGGCGAGACCAGGTTGCCGATCTCGATCGAGCGCGCGAGGACGAGCGCGTCCACCGGCGCCCGGAGCGAGGCGTCGCCGAGCGCGATCCGGGCGCTCGCGAGGCGGGCTTCCGCAGTGTCTACGGCAGCGCTCGCGCCGTCGGTCCGCGCCTTGGCCGCGTCGTAATCAGCTTGCGGGATGACCTTGGAGGCGAGCAGGTTGCTCGCCCGATCGTAGTCGAGCCGGGCCTTCACGGCGGCCGCGCGAGCCGCCTCGATGGCTCCGCGCGCTTCCGCGGCGGACTGGCGATAGTCCTCCTGCCGGACGCTCGCCAGCACCGTCCCGCGCTGGACCCGATCGCCCGCTTGCACGAACCGGGTCCGGCCCTGGCTGTCGCGGACGGTGAGAAGGGAGGTGGCGTAGCCGCCGACCTTGAACGAGAGCTCGATCTCCGCCTCCGGAGCAACGGTGCCGCTGAAGCGGAGCTCCTGGTGCGCCTGCGGGGATGCCCGGACGGTTCTCGTGCGCACCGGGACCGGAGGTCGTACATAGGCGTCCGCCTTGTTGCAAGCAAGCGCGCCCAGAGCGGCGGCAGCGAACAGTGGCACGTAGCTGCGGCGTTCGTGCTTCGGGGTGGAGCTCGATTGCGCCGCGTTCCATTGTGTCCTGGTAGTCATCTGCGACCTCTTCGAGCACCCGGCTCGATGGATAGATGCGGCTACACCTATTGCGATGCGCCGAGGCTGTCGGGAACTTCTTACGCGGCTGGCCGGGTCCTTATTACGTTCGAACGACCGCGAGCAGACGCGCAAGTCGATGGTGAAGATCGCGCGCTTGCCTCACGCCGACCAGGTCCCGGACGCGCTTCTGGCTCTTCTCCCAGAGCGGGAATGCCTTCTCGATGGCTCGCTGACCGGGCTTTGTGAGCAGCACGATCCGGGCGCGCGCGTCGGCCGGATCCCGGGCGACCCGGAGGAGGCCGGCCTTCTCCAGGGGCAGCAGGTTCCGCGTGAGCGTGGTCCGATCCATCCCCAGGACTTGCGCAATCTTGCCCATGCCGGCACCGGCCTCGCCGAATCGGGCGACGGCGACGAGCGCGGTCAGCTGCGAGATCTGCAGGCCGGCGCGGCGCAGGTTCTCGTCATAGATCCTGGACAAGGTGCGGGACGTCTGCCGCACACGCATGCAGGTGCACTCGTCCGCGATTTTCCGGGCGGCATCCTGGAAATTGGTTTTCACGCTGGTGTTTGCATCTACACGGAGCTGCCGCGCCGTGCAAGGCAAGATCGAAAACGGCGGAGCAAAGTGTACATACACGTGAGCCTGCGCCCCCGGGAGCCTGCGGCTCAGCGGCCGGGGTCACCGCGACGTGCGGGTCGCCGGCGAGGACGACGCCTGGCGAGCGCGCGGATCCAGAACCTGCTCGTCTCGCGCAGGACGGCCTCGCTCAGTTCCTCGTCGTCGACTGCGCGCGAGATGGCGAGCGCCCCGACCATGGCGGAGAGCAACGCGAGCCGCGCCGACGCATCGGCGCTGCGGACGACTTCTCCGATGCGAGCGAGCGCCCCGCGAACGCCGTCGGTGTACGTGCGTCTGACGCCGGCCGGCTGGCGCGGCATGTCGGAAGCGAGCGCGGGGAGCGGACATCCGGCCGACGGCGCGTCGCGGTGGGCCTTGCTCAGGTAGCGACGCAAGATCGCCCCGGGCGAACTGCCCGGCTGCCGCGCGAGCCCGGATTGCGCGAATGCCTCGGCGCAGGCTTCCTTCGCCAGCGCCTCCTTGCTTTCGAAATGGCGGTAGAAGCCGCCGGCGGTCAACCCCACCTGCGCCATCACGTCGGCGACGCTGACCGCCTCGATCCCGCGCTGCCGGAAGAGCCGCGAGGCTGCCGCGACGGCAGTCCGGCGGGTACGGGCAGCCTCTTCACGCGACCTTCGCACCGCGTTCTCCCGCGGGGGGCTTCTGCCTGCGCCCTCCGCCCGTCGGCGGCAACGCCGGCGCGTCCGTGGAATCGAGCCCGAACTGCTTGCGGAAAACGCCGTCGAAAACCGCCGCGGGCAGATACCTTCGCAGTCCGGCGACCAGGCCCGAGCGCTTGCCCACCGGATATCGCAGGCGGGGCTTCCCGGCCGTTGCTGCCTCGACGACCGCCTCCGCCACCACCTGCGGATCCTCGGCGCCTTCGGTGTTCCTGCGGAAGTTCTCTCGGGAGTGGTCCCGGGCTTGCTGGTAGTCGCCGACAAGGTGGGCAGCAAGAGTCCCGTTGCTGTCGAAGTTGGTGCGCATGAACCCGGGCTCGACGAGCGCCGCGCGGATTCC
>Ga0066669_10000525_pt1 | contig 12539 bp, 11 predicted proteins | sample GraSoiAngelo_118_FD_133940 | JGI IMG/M metagenome (GOLD analysis project Ga0066669, IMG submission 133940) | Grasslands soil microbial communities from the Angelo Coastal Reserve, California, USA - 14_0919_02_20cm | ecosystem: Environmental > Terrestrial > Soil > Grasslands | place: USA...
AAGCGTTCTGCGATGCGGTGTCTCAGGGTGAAGCCGACAAAGTCAGGCGGCTCCTCGGATTGCCGCATGTCAGCGAACATGTCAACGCGCCGCTGTTCGCGTTCGGCCAGCGCGCCGCCCACATTGCCGCGAAGAGCGCGCCGATGCTCGAGGCGCTGATCGCCGCCGGTGCGGATCTCAGCCTCAGGAGCGAATGGGAGAACGGACCGTACACCGTCCTCGACAACGCCACCGAAGAGACGGCGCGGTTTCTCCTCGCGCGCGGGGTGAAGCTGACGCCGAACGTGGCGGCACGACTCGGCTGGATCGATGAGCTCAGAGAATTGGTGGCCGCCGATTCCGCGCTCGTGCACGCGCGCGGAGGCGACGGGCAGCAGCCGCTCCACGAGGCGGCGACGGTGGCCATCGCCGACTTCCTGCTGGATCACGGCGCCAACGTGAATACATGCTGCATCGACCACAAGTCCACGCCCGCGCAGTACGCGCTCGCGGAACGCCCCGAGGTGTGTCGTCGGTTGCTCGATCGCGGCGCCAGCGCCGACATCTTCATGCCGGCTCGCCTTGGCGACGTGGCCCTGGCGACGCGCGTGCTGGACGCCGACCCGCAAGCGATCGCCGCCCGCATCAACGAGCCCGGCTACGCGCCCGTCCCGCCGTTCCATATCTACTGCTGGACGCTCGGCTTCGGCCGGTCGCCGCACGACGTGGCGCTGAAGTTCGGACATCGCGACGTCTACGATCTGCTGGCGAGCCGCAGCCCGGCGCACGTGCGGTTCATCAATACGGTGCTCGCCGGGGACGAAGCAGCCGCGCGGGCGTTCATCGATCGGGATCCGTCCGTGCTGACCTCACTTACGCGCGCGGATCACTCACGTCTGGCACACGCCATCTTCGACGGCCGGCGCGAGGCCGCCGATCTCATGCTCCGTCTCGGCTTCGACGAGACCGCCGGTGCCGTCGATGGGGGCACGGCGCTTCACGCCGCGAGCTGGATGGGAGATGTCGAACTGGTCGAAGCGATCCTGCAGCGCGGGCGTGTGCCGGTCGAAACCCGGGATCCCGTTCACCTCAGCACGCCGCTCGGCTGGGCGGCATTTGGATCGGTCCACCGCAGGGCGCCCGGAGGCGACTATTCTGCAGTCGTCGATCGACTCGTTGCAGCCGGAGCAGACATCAACGCACCAGGAAACGGTGAGCCCATGTCGCTCATCGCCATGGCCGAGGGGAATCCCGAGGTGCAGGCGACGCTGCGGAAGCACGGAGCGAGGGAATGACTCGATCCTGTGAACTCGTTTCTGCGTCTGTCGCCGTTGATGGAGCGCATTGCTGAACTGGCGGCCGAGCTCGCAGAACTCCCGAGTGGCACTGGTGTTGAACGCTCAGTTGGTGAAGACGCTCCGCGTCGCGGCGCTCAGCCATCGAGCGCGTGGCCATTGCGAGTCATCGGCCGATCGAGCCCATGAAACGGCTGAGGCCGGACGGCAGCTTCGGTGCGTATCCATCAAGTGGAGAGGACATATGGTGAAAAGAGTTCTCCTGTGTTGCGGCGTCCTGCTTGTCGCAGCAAGCGCCTCTGCTGCACTCTCGAAAGACGAAGTGAAACGGCTGAACGACGCCAGCGCCATCCTGACGGAGCTGCGCACGGCGTCGGACAAAGGCATTCCCGAGGAACTGTGGTCGCGCGCCGAATGCGTCATCGTGATTCCGTCGATGAAAAAAGCCGCCTTCGTGGTTGGCGGCGAGTACGGATCCGGCGTGATGAGCTGCCACAACGCGAATGCCTGGACCGCGCCGGTATTCATGCAGCTCGCGAAGGGCAGCTGGGGCCTTCAGATCGGTGCCGAGAAGGTCGACCTCGTGCTGCTGGTGATGAACCGGCGCGGGGTGGACAAGCTGCTCGATGACAAGGTGTCGCTGGGGGCCGACGCCTCTGTCGCCGCCGGTCCCGTCGGGCGAACCGCGAATGCCGGCACGGACGCAAAGCTGAATGCCGAAATGCTGGCGTACTCGCGATCTCAGGGCGCGTTTGCAGGCATCGATCTCTCTGGCGGCGTGCTGCGTCCCGATAAGGAAGCGGACGCGCGCGCGTACGGCGGCGAAGTCACGGCACGCCAGGTGGTCGAAGGAAAGGCGCGCGTGACGCCGCCCCCGGCGGCGCGATCATTCCTGGATTCGTTGAGCCGTGACGTTCGCGCGACGACGGGCCGCAAGTAGCGTTGCTAGGAAAAGAGGACGGCCGCGCGCGGCCGTCCTCATCAGACGGAACGGCCGCAGGTCACACGGCCGTCCAATATTCCCCCAAGCAACATCGAGGCGATGACGACCACGCGGGTGACTTCTCCGGACGGTGCGATGGCCCTGAACGCCCGGAAGAGCACCAGGTCGTACGCGATCTTCAGCGTGCCGGCGATGAAGAACGGGACGCCGATCAATGATGGCCGGGCCAGCAACAGTCCAGCGAACATGGGGCTCAGCGCAGCGCCGGTCGTGCGCGCCACACCTGTGATGCCCGACGCCGCCGAGCGTTCGTGCGGATCGACGACCGCCATGACGTACGACTGCCGCGTCGGCACGTCCATCTGACTGATGCTGAAGCGGAGGAGCAGCATGAGCGCGGCCAGCGGCAGCGTCGGCATGAGCGGAATCAGGATCAACAGCACGTTCGAGGGCAGATGGGTGACGACCATCGTGTTGACCAGACCGATCCGGTTGGCGAGTCGGGAGGCGAGGAGCGCCGAAATTCCGGCCAGCGTATTTGCCGCAAAGAACAGGATCCCGAGCGTCTGCGGATCGACGCCGAAGCGGAGATAGAACCAGTAGGCGGCGAAGCTCTGGACCACGAAGCCGCCGCCGAACGAATCGAGCGCGAACAGCGCCGACAGCCTCAAGACGACGCCACGGGATCGGCCGATGCCAAAGAGAGTCGTCGCCGCCACCTGCACCTCGGACCGGACCGACACCCGGCGAAAGAGCAGCGCGAGCAGGATGCCGGCACAAGCGTAGGCGATCACGACGACGCGATAGCTGTCAGTCGGCGCCCATGAGGTCTGGAGCGTGTGGGTCAGCGTACCCGCGGCGAGCGCGCCAAGCGCCGTGGCGAGCGAGCCGGCCAGGGTGTACCACGCGAACACTTCGGTTCTCGCGCGCGCGGCAACGACCTGCGCCAGCGCCGCCTGCTCGATCGGCAGAAACGGACCGACCTCCTGACCGCTCGGACTGATGACGCCGAGGGTTCCCGCGATCACGAGCAGCCAGAGCCGCGCGGTGAAGGCAAACACGAGGCCGGCGGCCGTCATCAGCGCGGCGCCGGCGATCAACATCCGGCGCCGCCCGATCCGGTCCGCCTGCGTGGTGAGATACAGGGAAATGAGTGTGTCTCCGAGCAGCGTTGTCGTGAGGAGCAGACCGACATCCGATTCCGTCAGCCCGAGGCCGGTAAGATAGAGGACCAGCACGACCGAGATCCCGCCGTACGCAAACAGCCGGATCGATCGCGTGGCGAAGAGGAGCCATCCATCGGAGCCCAGGTCAGCAAGCGCCGCCGGCATCGATTGATTGTGCGTCAGCCGCGGCGCGTCCGGCCAACCTGACCGAAAGATCAGGTCGAGGCGGGCGCTTTCAGGCAGAACGTCACAGCTGGTGAAGGGGGGAGCAGGTGCGGATTGGCATCCTCGGATCGGGTTTGATGGGCGGCAAGCTGGGAACGCTCTTCGCGCGCGCCGGACACGAGGTCGTGTTCAGCTACGCCCGCAGCGAGCGGAAGCTGCAGCGGCTCGCGCGCGAGGCGCGGGGAAGCGCGCGCGCCGGAACACCCGCTGAAGCTGTGCGGCATGCCGACGCGGTGCTGCTGGCCGTGCACTGGTCGCGCGTCGACGACGTGCTGAAGCAGGCCGGCGGGATGGCGGGAACGGTCGTCGTCAGCTGCTCGCTGCCGATGAATGCGGACGATACGAGACTGGTCGTCGCCCACAAGTTGTCGGGTTCCGAGGCGCTCGCCAGGAAGGCGCGCAAGGCCAGCATCGTTTCCGCGTTCAGCACGGTGCCGAGCGAGGCGCTCTTCAGCGTGTTCGCGGCCAGGCGCAAGGCGCGCCGGCCGGCGCTGGTGTACTGCGGCAACGGAACGGCCGCAAAAAAGGTCGCGGCGTCACTGATCCGCGACGTGGGCTTCGATCCGGTGGACGCGGGACCGCTGCGAATCGCACGGTACATCGAGCCGTTCTCGCTGCTGGCCGCTCAACTCGCGTACGAGGGCGATGGAGGCCCGGCCATGGCCTACCGGTTCGAGCGGTTCAGAGCAAGGAAGAGCGCTTGAGCGCCTGACACAAAAGTCAGGGACCGGCGCCGGCGCCCGCCGGTAACATTCGCGGTAGTGCGAATTCTCGTCGTTGAAGATGAGCGCAAGCTGGCGCAGGTGCTCTCCTCGGCACTGGAAGCAGAGCACTACGAAGTGACGGTCGCCGCCAGCGGAGAAGACGGATTCTTTCGCGCGAACGCGGAAGCCTTCGATGTCGTGGTGCTCGACCTGATGCTGCCGGGACGGAGCGGGCTCGAAGTGCTGCAGACGCTCCGCCAGCGCCGTATCGAGACGCCCGTTCTCATCCTCACCGCCCGCGACAGCATCGACGACCGCGTCCGCGGCCTGGACCTGGGAGCCGACGACTATCTGGTGAAGCCGTTCGCGATCGCCGAGCTGCTCGCCCGGATCCGCGCGCTCCTCCGCCGCGGCCGGCCGTCGGAAGTGCTGCGATTGAAGGCTGCCGATCTGGAGCTCGACCTCGTCGCGCGGCGCGTGATCCGCGGCGACCGGCTGCTGGAGCTGACCGGCAGGGAGTTCGATCTGCTCGAGTATCTGCTGCGCCACCAGGGCCATCTGGTCTCGAGAGAAATGCTCGCCCGTGACGTGTGGAAGGAACCCCGCCGGGCGACACCGATCGACAACGTCATCGACGTGCAGATGACGCGGCTGCGCCGGAAGGTCGACGCCGACGGGACCGCGCGGCTGATTCATACGGTCCGTGGCGTCGGGTTCGTCTTGCAGGAAGGCGAGCCGTGAGCGGGTGGCCGGGCGCATCGATCCGTGTTCGGCTGACCGCGTGGTACACCGCGGTGTTCGCGCTGATGCTGATCGTGTATGCCGCCGCCACGTTCCTCGCGGTGCGCCACGAATTCCGCGAGCAGCTCGAGGATCAGCGGCCGGACGCGCCCGAGGCCGGCGCCGAAGAGCGGGTCGAGCAGCAGCTGCGGGAAATTGCCGTCGTGCTGGTCCTCGGCGTGCCGCTCATCGTCCTGCTGGCCGGTGCAGGCGGGTACGTGCTGGCGCGTCGGGCGTTGGCGCCGATCAATCAGCTGGGCATCGAGGCGCGGCGGATCACCGCGGACCGCCTGCACCAGCGTCTCGCGGCCGCAAACGCGAAGGACGAGATCGGCCGGCTCACCGCCGTCATCAACGACACGCTGGCGCGCCTCGAAGCGTCGTTCGACCAGCTCCGGCGATTTACCGCCGATGCGTCACACGAGCTGAGGACGCCCTTGTCGGTGATTCGCGGTATCGGCGAGATGACCCTGCGCGACACCCGGACGCCGGCGGAATACAAAGACGCCATGGGCAGCATGCTCGAGGAAGTCGATCGCCTCACCCGGCTGGTTGACACGCTGCTGCAGCTGTCGCGCGGAGAGGCCGGGACCGTGCCGCTGTCGCGCGAAGCCGTCGATCTTGGACAGCTGACCCGAGATGTGGTGGCCTCGCTCGGCATTCTTGCCGAGGAACGCCAGCAGCGGCTCACGATCGATGCCGGCGACCGGCTGTGCGTGTCGGCCGACCGGCTGGTGCTGCGGGACGCGATCGCCAATGTCGTCGACAACGCGATCAAATACAGCCCGACCGGTTCGACGATCGCGGTGCGTGTCGATCGGAACGGCGATCGGGCCACGGTGTCGGTGACCGACGAAGGCCCCGGCATTCCTCCCGAGCACCGCGAGCGGATCTTCGACCGTTTCTACCGCATCGACGAAGGGCGGTCGCGCGAATTGGGCGGCACCGGTCTGGGGCTCGCCATCGCGCGGTGGGCGGTCGAATCAAATGGGGGCCGGATTTCCGTCGATGGCACTACCGGCCGCGGCTCGGTGTTCCGGGTGGTCCTGCCGCTCGCGCGGTCCGGCACATGAAACTGCAGGTGGAGCGGCGAGATCAGTCCGACACCGGTTTCGTCGGGTCGACCCAGAGCCAGCAGAGCGCGCCCAGCAGGAACAGCACGCCGGTCACGTAGAGCAGCGCGCTCCATTGTGAGAACAGCTGCACTACCTGGGCGACGAGGATTGGACTGAGGATCGATCCGACCTGACCGGACGTATTCGTCGCCGCGCTCACCGCCCCCGACCGTCGTCTGCCGATGTCGACGCACGAGCCCCACGCCGCGCCGAGCAGAAAATTCGACGATCCGCCGCCGAGGGCGATGAGCAGAGCCGCGGCCACCGGTGATGCGACAAACGCCCCCGCGATCGTGAACACGCCGGCCGCGGCCAGCGCCCCGCCGCCGATGCTGGTGCGTCCGAGCCGGAGGCCGAAGCGGCGGACCGCGCGATCGGTGGCCACGCCGCCGAGCAGGTCGGCCGCGGAACTGAGGATCAATGGCAGCCCGGCGAGAATGCCGGCGGTCATCCCGGTGAGCCCGCGCGTGGCGAGATACGTCGGCAGCCAGGTGACATAAAAGGCGCCGCCGAATGCCTGCGTGAAGTACATCAGGCAGAGACAGACGACGGTGCGGTTCCACAGCAGGCGCTTCCACTCGGTGGCATCCAGCGCGAAGCCGGTGTTGGCGCCAAGCCCGCTCTCGATCAGCTCACGTTCGGACGTACCCACGCCCGGATGCTCCGCCGGCGCATCGCGAAACCATCGATACCACGCCGCCGCCCAGACGAACCCCAGCGATCCGAACATCATGAACAATGAACGCCAGCTGAAGAACGCAAGCAGCGCGGTCACCAGCAGGGGCGTCAGGCCGCCGGCGAGGTGCATGCTCATGAAGAAGATGCCCTGCGCCGTGCCGCGCTCCTGCCGCGGGAACCATCGGGAAAAGGTCCGCGCGGCATTCGGCAGCGCGCCCGCCTCGCCGGCGCCGAACAGGAACCGGATGACCACCAGTGACGAATAGCTGAAGGCTGCGCCGGTGAGCACGGTAAATGTCGACCACCAGCAGACGATGCGCGTCAGCACCCGGCGCGTGCCGACGCGATCGCCCCACCAGCCGGTCGGGATCTCGAACAGCGCGTAGGCGAAATAAAACGCGCTGAAGACATAGCCCATCTGCGTTGCGCTGAGGTTGAGATCGCGCGCGACGTCCGGCCTGGTGACCGAAATGGTGACGCGATCGAGATACGTAATCGCGCCGAGCACCATCGTCATCGCCAGCACCCGGTGGCGGACGCGGGTGAGGCCGGGCGCATTCGACGGCGACCGAGAAGCGATCAGAGGCTCCATGTCAGGACCGGACTCGAAGAATAGGAACCTGGTCGACACACTGTCAATGCTAAATTCCCGCCGCATGGCGAAGAAGACGGTGCTCGTCACCCAACTTGAGTACCACAAGGCGGAATCCTCGTTCGTCTCGACACCCGGGCTCGACTGCCGCCCGGCGCCTGAAGGCGAAGCCGATCTCGCGGCAGCGGTGCGCGAGGCGCGCGCCTTGTACGTGGTCGTCGGGCCGCGTGTCTATTCCGGACCGTTGTACGAGTCGCTGCCGGCGGGCGGCGTGATTGCGCGATTCGGCGTCGGCCATGACGGCATCGACAAGGGCAAAGCCACTGCGGCCGGTCTGCTCTGCACCAACACGCCCGGCGTCCTCAATCAATCAGTCGCCGAACATACGATGCTGCTCGTGAGCGCTGCGGCGCGGCAGCTGCCTGGAATCGCGACCAGCATGGCACGACGGTCCTGGGACGCGGTGATGGGAGAGGAGCTGCAGGGCAAGACGCTCGTCATCGTCGGCTGCGGCGGCATCGGCCGCTCGCTCGCGCGCATTGCCGCTCTTGGCTACGGCATGCGCGTGGTCGGCTGTTCGCGGCCTGGCGCTCCGCCGGCCGTTGCTGTGGAACACTTCGACGAGGTGACGGATGATTTCACGACGGCCGTGCCCGACGCCGATTTCGTCAGCCTGCACATGTCGGCCAGCCGCGAGAACCTTCACTGGCTCAATCGTGAGCGTCTCGCCAGCCTTGGCGAGCGGTGCTGGCTGATCAACACCGCGCGCGGATGGATGGTCGACGAAGCGGCGCTGTTCGATGCGCTGGCCGGAGGCGGTCTGGCCGGCGCCGCGCTCGACGTCTTCGAGCACGAGCCGTACACACCGGTCGAGGGAGGCGGTGATCTTCGCACGCTGGCGAACGTCATTCTGACGCCGCACGTCGGCAGCAATACCCGCAGCGCCAACCGGCGGATGGCGGAGCGGGCGCTTCAAAACATCGCGCTCGCAGAACGCCGTGCGTTCGCCGAAATGGATCTGGTCAATCCGGAAGTGCTGGGTGGTTAACTGTTAGGATTGGGCAGGTGGGGCGGGCAGGGCAGGTAGGGCAGGTAGGGCAGGTGGGGCGGGCAGGGCACGTAGGGCAGGCGGTTGCCGCGCTTCTTGCCGCTACGATTGTCGCCGCGGCCGCGCGAACTGGCGCGGCGCCGCCTGCGGTTCAGATTGCCTCGCTTGTCCGCGCGGATCGGCCGGCGCCGCGTACCGACGCGAACTCGATGCTGGCGCACCGGCAGCTTCTCGAGAAGGCGCGCCGCGGCGGCATCGACGTCTATTTTCTCGGCGACTCGATTGTCCGGCGCTGGGGCGCGACCGATTATCCCGAACTGCTCGAGAACTGGAAGGCGAACTTCTTCGGCTGGAATGTCGCCAACTTCGGATGGGGCGCCGATCGAATCGAGAACATTCTCTGGCGGATCGAGCACGGCGAGCTCGACGGCGTCAATCCCAAAGTCATTGTCCTGCTTGCCGGCACGAACAATGTCGGATCGGAGCCGCGCGACGAGGCCGACATTCAGAACATCACGCGCGGTCTGGACGCGCTCGTCCGCACCTGCCGCCGGAAGGCGCCGTCGGCCACCATGATCGTGACGGCGATCTTCCCACGAAACGACAACATCGCCGTCATGCCGGCGATCCGCCGAATCAACGAGCACATTGCGCGGATGGCGGACGGGAAGACGGTGCGCGTCCTGAACGTGAACGACAAGCTGGCCGATACGGAGGGAGAGTTGGTCGAGGGGATGATGTCGCCGCGCGACAAGCTCCATCCGACGCTGCAGGGCTATCAGGTGTGGGCCGATGCGTTGAAGCCGATCCTGACCGTCCTGCTCGGGCCTCTGGCGTCGACCGATCATGCGCCTCTCCCGACGGGCGATCCAGGCGCGCGCAGGCGGTGAGCTCGACGCGCTTCACCAGCTCAGAGACAAATGGATTGCCAGCACTTCAGCATCTGCGGCGGCTGTTCGCTGCCGCGCATGCCCTACGAACAGCAGCTGGCGTTGAAGCGTAAACGCCTTGGCGAGCTGCTCGGCATCGACGTTCCACCGCTCATCCCGTCACCGGCGATTTCGGCGTTCCGGCAGAAGGTCGCGTTCGCGTTCGGCTCCGACCCTCGCGGTGAGGGACTCGTCATGGGTCATTACGCGCGCGGCTCGAATCGGATCGTTCCGGTCCGGGAATGCCCGGTCCACAGCATTCGCGCGAACCGGATCGCCTTCGCGCTTCGCGATCACCTGTCGCAGGCGGGCATCGGCGCCGCCGACGCCGGCGGCATTTTGCGCCACGTGATCGTTCGCGCGTCGGCCGACGATCGTGAGGCGATCGCCATGCTCGTCGTCGCGCACAACGACAGGGCGCTCCGCGCGCCGATCCGCCGTTTCCTGGCGTCGGACGATCGGCCCGACGGCTTCTTTCTGAACATCAAGGCGAGCGCCGGGCCGGCCATGGTTGGCCGCGAGACGATCAGAATCGACGGCCGCGCGTATCTGCGCGAACGAGAGGCGGTCGCCGGCAGCGGCAGGCGCTCGGTCGACTTCCTGGTTTCGCCCGCCACGTTTTTTCAGACCAACGTCGGCGCGGGGCGCGAGCTCGTCCGACTGGTCAAAGACGGAATCGGCCATGCTGCACGCGTCCTCGACCTGTACGCCGGCAGCGGCCTGTTCGCGCTGCCGATTGCGGTTGGCGGTGCGACGGTCACGGCGGTCGAAGAGAACCGCCAGGCGGTTGACGATCTGAAGGCGAACATCAGGGTGAATCGCATTGCCGATGCGCGGCTGCGGCCCATCTGCGCGCGCGTCGAGGATGCGCTGGCACGGCTCGCGAGGGATCGATGGGACGGGGTGGTCCTCGACCCGCCGCGATCCGGCTGCACGCCCGCCGTGCTGGACGGCGTGTTCAGCCGGATGAGGCCCGAACGGGCGGTTTACGTGTCGTGCAACCCCGACGCTCTTGCGACTGATATTCGGACCATTACCGCCAGTGGCTACGGCATCGCGTCGGTTCAGCCGATCGACATGTTCCCGCATACAGAACATATCGAGACGGTCATGGTCTTTTCGCGCAGCCGTTTGTCGCTGACCCGATAGCGGCCCCACACCTTCTTCTCGATTGGACAATCTCCGGCCATTTCGGTAGGTTGGCGACTCGGATATGTCGTCACAACCTCCGCGAGCGTCGACCGCGCCGGGTCGTGAACGGTTCGCGATTCCGGTCAGCACGCTCGCGAGCGGCGCGAACCTTTCGATTCCGGTCCTCGCGATTAACGGCGCCACTCCAGGCCCGCGCGTGGGGATCTCAGCGATGATCCACGGGGACGAGATCGAGGGACTGCTGATAGTCCGCGAGCTATGGCGCACGATCGATCCGGCCGTCCTCTCCGGATCGCTGTGGCTGATGCCGGTCGCGAACCCTCTGGCCATGGAAGCGGTATCGCGCAACACGCCCATCGACATGCTCGATATGAACCGCCAGTTTCCGGGCGCAGCCGACGGCTGGCTGAGCGAGCAGCAGGCGCACGCGATGACAACCGGCTTCATCGATCAGGTTGACCGCCTGATCGACATCCATGCCGGCGGAACGTTCCCGTGGGTCGACTATTGTTACGTTCTCAATGACGAGGCGCTGTCGCGCGCATTTCTCTCGGCGCTCCTCTACAAGCCGGCGACGATGTACCCGGGGACGACAGCCGCTGCTGCGCTCGCACGCAACATCCCGATCACCGTCGTCGAGATCGGCGGCGGCTACCAGCATCAGGACGAGCACATCCGCAACGGCGTGCGCGGCGTGATGAACATGCTGCGACACGCCGGCGCGCTGGCGGGAGAGATTGGCCAGCGCCGCCGCCAGCTGCTGCTGCATGAAATCAAGGTCATGCGACCGCGCCACGGCGGACTCTGCGTTCCACGAGGGCCGCTGCCGCCGGCCACCTGGCTCGACGCCGGTCAGCCGCTGGCAGACATCGTCTCGCCTTTCACGTTCGAGACGCTGGAGACGATGACGGCGCCATTCGAGCGCAACGTGGTCGTGTTGTCGCGCAACTACATGACGCGGATCAACCCTGGCGACTACGCGTTCATGATGGGCAACGGCGCGACGGCGACCTGGTACGAGTGAGAGTTGCCCGCACTCGCTCCCCGGCGTCAGACTCGGGTCCTGTCGTGAAGTTCAGGCAGTTCTTCGCGTCGCCTGCATCGCTCGCGCTGCTTTCGTTCGTGGCCGGCGAACGGTCCGCCGCCGCGCAGGATGTCTTCCCATCGCGCGAGGTTCGGATCGAAATCGCGATCGGCGCCGACCAGTCGGCATCAGTCCGCGAGCAGTACGCGCTCACTCGTCCGCTGCAGGCCATCGACAGCGGCAGCCACTCGGGCAGCCCAGCTGACGCGACTACGTTCGAGTTCCTCTCGCTGCCTTGCTCGATTGTCGGGCCGGTCACCGCGTCAATCAACGGCCGTACGACCACGGTGCGCGCCGACGCACAGACGCGCGCGCCGTGGGTCTCGCTGACCGTACCGCCGGCGTTCACGGCCGTGGACACGGGAGTCTGGCGTCTGCAGTACGACGTCCGGTTCGCGGGTGCGACTCCTGCAGTGCCAATCGCCATGCCTTCGGCGACGCTCGCCCGCGCAGAAGCGTCGCGCGGAGCCGACGTGGCGATCGACGTCACGTTTCCCGATCAACGGCCGGCGGCGCGGATTCTCATCCCGCAGCTGCATCGGACCGGCGCGGCGAATCGATGGACCGGTCGATTTCTCGCCATCCCGTCGAGCGTGCGCGCGGAATGGCCGGAGAACGGCGCCGCGGCCTGTGACGCCGCGATCGCGGGATCGGCGGGCGGCCTTCTTTGGCGCTTCGCCATCTTCGCCGGCACGATGGTGACCTGGGTCCCGCTGTATCTCTGGTGGTTTGGCAGAAAACGATGGCCGGACGCCAGTTGACGGTCTTCTGGCTCGCGGTTGCCGCTTACCTCGCCATGGTAGTCGGCATCGGACTGTGGAGCTACCGGCGGACGCGTGGCGAAGAAGG
>Ga0066669_10000533_pt1 | contig 12484 bp, 5 predicted proteins | sample GraSoiAngelo_118_FD_133940 | JGI IMG/M metagenome (GOLD analysis project Ga0066669, IMG submission 133940) | Grasslands soil microbial communities from the Angelo Coastal Reserve, California, USA - 14_0919_02_20cm | ecosystem: Environmental > Terrestrial > Soil > Grasslands | place: USA...
CGGCGAACGCGACGAAGCGCGCAAGACGTTCGAGTACCTGCTGGAATGCCGCAACCGCCACGGACTACTGGCCGAGCATATCGATCCGAACACACACGAGCAGTGGGGGAACTTCGTGCAGACCTACAGCATGGTTGGCCTGATACTATCGGCGATCAGGTTGTCGCAGAGGTGGGACCAGGCGTTTTAGGTGCGGCCTAGTTCTTGCAAATCATCGCCTGTGTCGGCATTGCACAGAGCGCGAGCGCGACGCCGTTGGTCCACCCAAATCCATCCTGCGTCGGGTACTCGCCGCCACCCGCTCTGCGGTTCGTATTCACGACGTCGTACTTTTCCATCATCCGTCCCGTCGCGCGGTAGGTGCGACCGATGAGCGCGAGCCAGCGGCTGCCCGCCTGATCAGCCAGGTCGGCGCGGCCGTAGTGACGCACCCCCTCGATCGTCAGCCACTCGAGCGGTGGCCAACCGTTGGGCGCATCCCACTGCTGCCCCGACGCGAAGCCGGTCGTGACAAAGCCGCCGGGTTTCAGGAAATCGCGCTCCAATCGTGCCGCCACGCGCTTTCCCTGATCGTCGGTCGCGATGCCGAAGTAAAGCGGCGCCGCGGCGGCGAGCGAGGGCCGATCGGTGACGAGCTGGCCGCTGTGCCAGCGCCGGTCAAAAAAGAACCCCTGCACTGAGTCGTACATGGCGAGGATCGCCAGCCGCCGCGCATCGGCGTGCTGCGCGAACCGCCGCGCCACCGCATCGTCCGCTCCGCCGTCCCCCCCCCGGCGGTGGCGGAACGCCGCCAACGCCGCGATGGTCCGCTCGGCATTGTAAAGGAGAGCGTTGAGATCGACCGGGATCAGGTCGATCGTCTCGAGCGTGCGCAGATCTTTAGGATCACGCATCCAGCGGCTCGAAAAGTCCCAGCCCCTCTCGGCCGTCGCCCGCGCGTTGCGATAAAAGCCCGCGCGAGAGCGTTCCGGCAGGGTCTGGCCGATCTCGACGTCGGGCCGGTACGACTCCGGCCTCGGCTCCGCCGAGTCGTCCCAGTAGCGGTTCATCACGACGCCGTCTGGCAAACGCACGACGCGCCGGTACGCGTGCCCCTTCGCCAAAGTGTCCGCGCCGTCCATCCAGAACGCGTATTCCTGCTCGAGCGCGTCGAGGTACACCAGCGCCTGTGCAGTGTCCGTCGCACGCGCGTACAGCCCCACCATCGCCGCGAAGTACGGTGGCTGGCTGCGCGTCAGGTAATACGTGCGATTGCCGTTGGGAATGTGCCCGAGCGTCCTGATCAGATGCGCGAAGTTGTCCAGCATGTTCTTGACGAGATCGGTGCGTCCACTCTGCACCAGGCCGAGCATCGTGAAGTAGGAGTCCCAGTAGTAAACCTCGCGAAAACGCCCGCCGGGTACGACATAGGGACTCGGGAGAGGGATAAGGGATGAGCGGACTCCAGCGCTGTCGGCGGATCGCGTCAACACCTGCCACAGCGCATTGACGTGCTGCACCATGCTCTGCGAGGCAACGGTGTGATAGCCGTCGCCCGCGGGCTGCGGCAACACGAAGTTCTGCTCCACGAACGCGCGCAGCACGAATCCGTTCGTGCGCCGCGCCGAGTCGTAGCGTACTTCGATCACGGCAGGGGCGGATCGTGGGCGCGCGTCGACGAATTCTTTGGAATCCGGGAAAATCCCAGCGAGCTGAACGTCGGCGAATAGCGAACCGATATCGTGCGCGGGATCGTAACTGTCGGACGGTCTGACGGTCTGACGGTCTGACGGCCGGCACGCGAGCGTGAGGAGCAGCGCCACGCACGACGCACCACGCACCACGCACGGCCTTTTCATGCAAACACGATCCAGAGGATCCCGAGCAGCGCCGCGAGCAGCACCGAGAGCCCGACCTCGAACTTCCGCTCGCCTTTGGACTCGGCGTCTGTCACCGCGACGGCTTGCTTGCGGTAGGTGAGGCCCTCGGTCTTCTCGGCCGGGGGCGGCGGCGTGGCCATGCTCACGATGAACAGCACGAACGTGCAGATGACGAACAGCAGCACCGCGTAGTGCAGGAAGTTGATTGTGGCGATCCAATGCCACAGCGTGCCGGGAGTGAGACCGCCGCCCGACGCCTTGTTCGTGAGCTCGAGAATGAGGCGCAACAGACCGAGTACGAGTCCGGTGATCAGCGATGCAATCGCGCCGGAACCGTTCAGCCGGCGGTAAAACAGGCCAAGCAGGAAGCAGGCCGCGATCGGCGGTGCGATGTAGGCCTGGACACTCTGCAGATAGATGTAGATCTGGGATGAGATGTACTTCATAAACGGGATCCACACCAAGCCCAGCCCCACCATGACGCCGGCGGAAATGCGGCCCACTTTCACGAGCTGCGCCTCTGTCGCAGCCGGACGCATTTTCTTATAGACATCCCATGTCAACAGGGTGGAGCATGCGTTGAAGGCGGAGGCCAGGGAGCTCATCAGCGCCGCGAGCATTCCGGCGAGCACCAGGCCCTTGATCCCGTCCGGGAGCAGCCGCGTGACCAGCGTGGGATACGCGGAGTCCGCGTTGCTGCGCAGTTCGGGGAACAGCGCCAGGGCCACGATGCCGGGCAACACGAAAATGAAGACGGGAAGAATCTTCAGGTAGCCCGCGAAGATCGTCCCGGTGCGCGCCTCTTTGATGTTCTTGGCGGCGAGCACGCGCTGCACGATGTGCTGATCGGTACACCAATACCAGATGCCCAGGATCGGTGCGCCGAAGACGATACCGGTCCACGGGAAGTCGGGGTGGTTCGTGGGCTTCCACATCGAGAAGAAGCCGGCCGGAACCTTTGCCTCGAGTCCCGAGATGCCGCCGACCCGCGAGAGCCCGATCGCCATGAGCGTGATGGAGCCGAGAATCAGCACGATCGCCTGGAGCACCTCGGTGTAGACCACGGCGCGCAGTCCGCCGAAGATGGTATACAGCCCGGTGACGACGATGAGGACGATGGCCGCGGTGTAGAAATTCCACCCCGTGACTGCGCGAATCACCACGCCGCCCGCATACAGCGTCACGCTGATCTTCGTCAGGACGTAGCCGATGACCGACACCCAGGTGAAATACGTCCGCGCCGCCGAGTTGTACCGCTTCTCCAAGAACTCCGGCATCGTGTAGACGCCGCTCTTCAGGTAAAAGGGAACGAAGAGCCAGCCGAGCAGCAGCAGGATGAGGCACGCGAGCCATTCGAAGTGGCCCACCGCCAGCCCGCTCGCCGCCCCAGACCCCGCGAGCCCGACCAGGTGCTCGGAGCCGATGTTCGAGGCGAACAGGCTCGCGCCCACCGCGAACCACGCGACGTCCCGGCTCGCCAGGAAATAGTCGGAGCTCACGTTCTTCTCGCGCAGCGCCGCCCACCACGCGATGCCGAACAGGATGATGAAGTAGACCGCGATGAACAGCAGGTCGAAGGCGTGGAGATTGCTCATTGCGGGTGCCTTGGGGAGTTGAGGAGATATTGAACTGCGATATCGGCCAGGGTCCACAACTGCACATCTGAGCTCGAGCCGTAGCGCACCGGCCGCAAAGCCCCTCCTTCGAACTTGTAGCTCCACAGCTCGGAGTACTCCAGCCCAGAGCGCCTGGCGGCCGCGCGTACGGAATCGATCACGCCCGGGCGGTTGCGGCCGCCCTGTGCCAACGCGACGAGCAACGTGTTCACTTCGCGACTCCAGACGACGCGCGGGGAGTGATACAGATCGCGCTCGAACATCTGCCAGACGTTGGGGGAGGCGTAGGCGTCATTCGCAACCGCCAGGCCGACGCCGTCGATGAACAGCCCGACGGGGTACGGGAGCAGGAACGGCCGCAGCAGCTCGGCCTCACGCCCGTCGTCCTGCCGCTCCAGCAGCAGCCACATCGCGGGGTCCGTGCTCATCACCGGGAACTGCTGTCCCGCGCTGTCGAGCGAGACCGCGGGAAAACGCAGGGTATCGGCTGGGAATCCGGAGCGCGTCAGCACCGACTCCCAATGCGCCCGCTCCGCGGCGGGCAGCGACGCGAGCTTCGCGCGCACGCGCGCCTCGACCTCCGCCGGCGCCAGCGTCACCGTGAAATGACGATCCGCCCCTTGCCAGGTCTGCGCCGCACGCCGCACGTCGTACGCCGCTTCGATACCGGGCTCGCCCAGCGCGCGGAACGCGCTGTCGATGGTCCCGATGGCACGGAGGGCGGCAGGCACCCACACGACGTTGACGTCGAACGGGAAGCAGCCCCCCGCGTAGCCGACGCGGCTGTCCCGCCAACTACCCGGGTGACAGTAGCCGTCCGGGTCGCGCTTGAAGCTGACGAGATTCGTGGCAACCGGGTCGCGCGCGTACGGCGCCGCCCGCGTCCAGGCGTACGCGAGATTCTTGCGGAGCGCCGTGTCCCAACGGCGGACGAAGGCGCGCTTGCGCGCATCGGGCACCTTGGCGTTGGCGAAGTAGCGTCCTGCAACGACGGGGAGCTGAAAGTCGTCGTCCACCATCCAGTAGTTCTCCCGCGTCGCCTGCAGATTGCGCAGGAGCGTGCGGTCGCCGGTCCTCAGGAACTCGGCGACATTCTCGCGAATCGCCTGGCCGCCGAGTGCCTCTTCGTGGCTCACTTCACCGGTCGGTGCGAGCTTCGCCAGGGCCGCGCCGATCACAAACTCCGCCATCGTGTCGGACCAGACGGGCTCCATCAGCAGCGCGGTCAAGAGCATGTCGCGCCCGAAGTATGTGGCGTAGGTCGGCAGAGCCGCTAACAGCTTCTCCTTGGAGCTGAGCAGCTCGAAGCCGCGGATTTCGCGCTCGATGCGCGGAGACTTTGCCGAATCAGCGAAGCGGCGAAAGCGATCGTTGAAGATTTGTCGGCGATCGAGCGGGCTCAGCGGAGGACCGTCGGTCGCGATCTCGACGCTCAGCGAGATCGCTTGGGTGCCTCCCCCGAGGGGCCGGATCGTCGCCACCCGACCGGTGAGCGTGGCGCCCGAGCGGCGCGCGTCGCCGCTCAGCGCCAGCGAGAGGTGGTTCTTCCCATCGAGACTCGGCTGCGAGGCGCGGACCGTCCAGCGCGAGGCGGTGTTGATGAGCACGACGCTGGGTGTCAGGCGATCGGTATACGGTCGGCCCATTTTCGCGGCGAACTGCGCCATTTCCGGAACGACGAACGTCGGCGCATCGATCGAGTCGCGCACTCGGCCCGTATAGCCGAAGTCGCGCTCGATGCGCATGGACCCGAGGAGCAGCTGACCGACCTCGACCGCCGTAGACCGCCCAACTTGCACCGCAAGGTTGTAGCGTAATCCGCGACGACCGCCGCTCGTCCACACCGTCGCTGTCCCCGCACCGAAAGCGACCGCCCCGACCGGCCGAACCGTAAACCCGATGCTTTCATTCAACCCGTCCGCCCAGAGATGCACCACGCGACCCGTCTTCCCTTCGATATAGATCTCGACAGAATTCCCTCGGCTATCGCGATAGAGCCGGGCCGTGTACCCCTCGTATGCCGCAGGGTCGTCGAGGCCCGGGGTGGGAAATTCCAATACGGGCGGGGTTCCCCGCGCGGATACAACCTGCATCGCGAGCAGAACGGCCGGCAGCATGGGCGTACATACTCGGCCCGCTGGACGCCCTTGACAAGGGCTGGATCGCGCGGCAATTCGATGGGAATAACCGTATTCCGTTGGTCAGCGGACTAGCCCGCGGAGGTACCACGATGCGCTTCGTTCGACAGTCAGTCTCGGCTCTCGCGTTCCTCTGTCTGTACTCCATGCCTCTCACCGCGCAGAATACCGGCACCGTCAGAGGTCAGGTGGTCGACAGCACGACAAAGCAGGCTCTCGCCGGCGTCACAGTTCAAATCCAAGGCACAGCGCGTTCGACCGTGACAGGAACCGACGGCAACTACTCGCTCGGCGACGTGCCGGCGGGAAGCGTCGTCGTGCGGGCGACACGGATCGGGTTTGGGCCGCAGCAGCAGATCGTGACCGTCACCGCCGGCGCGACGGCCGAGGCGCGGTTCGAAATGGCGCCGCAGGCGTCCTTGCTCGAGGCCGTCGTCGTCACCGGTTACGGGACGACGCGGCGTGAAGCCATCACCGGCTCCGTCTCGAGCGTCGATGCCTCGGCCGCGAACGTTGGCGTGAAGACCAACGTCAGCCAAATGATCCAGGGACGCGCCGCGGGCGTGGAGGTCATTCAGAACAACGGCGAGCCGGGTGCGGGGGCGCAGATCCTGATCCGCGGCGGCAGCTCCGTCAGCGCGAAGAACGATCCGCTCTACGTCATAGACGGGGTTCCGATCAACAACGTCGCGACCGAGCCGGACGGCAACGGGTGGACCGGCAATCCGTCGCTCGCGCGCAACCCCTTGAACCTGCTGAACCCGGCCGACATCGCATCCATCACGGTGCTCAAAGACGCTGCCTCGACGGCGATCTACGGCAGCCGCGCCTCGAACGGCGTGATTCTCATCGAGACGAAGCGCGGTCAGGCGGCGGGCGGAGCGACCTTCGAGTACGACGGTTATGTGTCGACGTCCAGTCCCTCCCGCCACCTCGACGTGCTGAACGGCAACGAGTATCTCGCCTTCGTGCAGGGTTCGGTTGCGGACTGGCGTAACGATTCAATCGCGTTCAGCGGCAGACATGGGCCGGCGGATACGATCTTCACGAAGCATTTCGGGGATTCGGCGGCCACCTTCAACGCCCTCGATCCTACGCACCTCGGGAACCTGGGCGTCCTGTGGAAGACGGGACCCAATCCCGGTGATACCGTCAGGACCATCTACAACACCAATTGGGAAGGCGCGCTGACGCGCTCGTCGATCACGCACAATCACAATCTCGCGTTCTCCGGCGGCAGCGAAGACACGCACTATCGCGCGTCCGTGAACCACGCGAAAGAGCAAGGCGTGACGCTCTCGAGCGGGCTCGAGCGAATCCAGGGGCGGCTCAGTGCCACGCACTCGGATCTCGACAACCGCCTGCGGATCGGCCTCAACGTCTCGAGCTCGCGCGTCAACAACACCTACCTCACCTATGAAAACCAGGGTGGCTTCGAAGGCGGCGTGTTTGAGAATGTTGCCATCTTCAATCCGACGCAGCCGGTCAGCTTCACCGATTCAACGGGAACGCATTTCTTCGAGGTTGGCGGGACCACAACACGCAATCCGGTGGCGTTGGCAAATCAGATCGTAAACCTCGGCCAGACGACCAGGACCCTCGGGAACGCCGAGGCCGAGTTCGACGTGGTACATGGTCTGACGGCGAAGGTCAACGTGGGGCTGGACCATTCCAACGGCGGACGGCAGGAGTACTACCCGATCGCGAACCCGCTGGGCAGGGCGTTGGGGAACGGGCTCGCGCAACAACAGAATCTGGAAAACGCCACACAGACGCTGCAGACGCTCCTCACCTACGACGGCCAAGTCGGGGAGGGCCACAGCCTCAACGTCGTGGGTGGCTACGAATACAGCAAGTTCAAGTCGAACTGGGTGATGGGAAGGGGCATCGGATTCTTCACCGACGCCTACGGCTTCAACAGCCTCGATGCCGCCAACACGAGAACGACCGCGTCCAACGCGACGGAAAGCCGGCTCGCGTCGTTTTTCGGCCGGGCCAACCTTGGGCTGAACAATCGCTTTTTCGTCACAGGCGTGGTGCGGTATGACGGCTCGTCCCGGTTCGCGGCGGGACACAAATGGGCTCTGTTCCCAGGGCTGTCAGGTTCGTGGAATCTGAAGCAGGAAGGGTTCATGCAGGGTGGACCGTTCTCGGAGTTCCGCGTGCGCCTCGGCTGGGGTCTCCAGGGCAATCCCACCATCGATCCATACACCACGGAGATCACGCTCGCGAGCGGCAGCGGCGCCACATACCCGTGGGGTGACACTCCTCATGGCGGAGTTCTCGCGACGAGTAACGGGAACCCGAATCTGAAGTGGGAGCAGACCTCGCAGGTCGACGGGGCGATCGACTTCGGCCTCTTGAACAACCGGCTCTCCGGAACCATCGAGTATTACCACAAGAACACCAAGGACCTGCTGCTGACCGTCGACGTCGCGCAGCCGTCTCTGACGCCCCAGCAGCTCAGAAACGTGGGCCGGCTCAGCGGTCACGGCCTGGAGCTTTCCCTTGACGCTCTGGCGATCTCACGACCCGGCCTGACTTGGCGTGCGGGCCTCGTCTTCGCCGCGGACCGCAGCAAGGTCACTGACCTTGGATGCGGGACGGATACGACAAGCAACGTCAAGACGTGCCCGTTCTACGAGTCAGCAGACGTTAGCGGGCAGGGTCAGAGCGGTGTACGGGCCGAGCGCGTCATGGTCTGCGACCCAAGCAGGCCAGGCTTTTGCCCGGGGTATGCCTTGGGGACGTTCTACGGCCCCGTATTCCTCGAGGTCGACCCGACGACGGGGCAGCAAGTATTTTTCTGCACCGCGGCCACTACGGGGTGCGTGAACGGACGGACGACGATCAGTGGCAACCCCGCCGCCGCCGATTACCGCGTCATCGGCAATGCCAATCCGGACTTCACGCTGGGCTGGAGCAGCCAGATCTCCTGGAACCGCTTCGACGTCAGTTTCCTGGTCCGGGCAGTGGTGGGGCAGGACGTGTTCAATAACACGGCACTGGTCTATTCCAGCAAGGGTAACGCCATCGGGGGGAGCAATATCCTGCGGCCCGCGGTGACCGATCCGACCGGTATTCATGAGCCCGCGATCTACTCCTCTCGCTGGATCGAGAGTGCGTCGTTTGTGCGCATGCAGAACATCACGGTCGGGTACGACCTCCACGTGCCGTTGCTGATGCGCTCGGCGCGCAGCGCGCGGCTCTATGTGTCGGCCGACAATCTGTTCCTCCTCACGGGGTATTCGGGGCTCGACCCCGAGGTCTATTCGGGTACCGGGCTGGCAGTACGCGGTGTCGACTATCTCGTCTATCCCCACCCCCGGACGATCACGGGGGGTCTCCGTCTCCTCTTCTAGGGAGCGATGTCCAATGAAGCGACCATTTGTGAAGATATCGTTCGGAGCGGGGGCGCTGCTCTTTGGGCTGCTCATCGTGCCGCAAGCGTGCACCAACCTCGATGAAACTCCGCTCAGCCTGATCACGCCCGGGAACTTCTTCCACACCGAGCCGGAAGTGCTGGCCGGTCTCGCGGGTGTATATGCGCAGCTGCGGAGCACGGCGCCGGAAGGAGGTCTCTACGATGCGAACGAGGTCAGCACCGACGAGATCGTGGTGCCGATCCGCGGCAAGGACTGGAACGACAACGGCCAGTGGATCGATCTGCACAACGTGACCTGGACGCCTACGAGCATCGCGACGACGAATTTCTTCAATGGAGCGTGGAATACGGCCTATACGGGCGTCGCGCGCGCCAATCTGTTCCTTTCGGCAATGGAGAACTCGACCGTTCCGAACAAGGCGCGTTACGTGGCGGAGGGCAGGACACTACGGGCCTTCTATTACTATCTCCTGATGGACATGTTCGGCGGCGTGCCGATCGTGACAACCACTGATATCCAATTGAAGGCCCGCAGCACGCGCCGTGAGCTCTTCGACTTCATCGAAAGCGAGTTGATTGCGGCCCGTGATTCCGGCTTGCCAGACACCTGGGGCGCAGCGGACAACGGCCGGATCACCAAGTGGGCCGCCGATGCGATCCTCGCCAACATGTACTTGAACGCCGGCGTGTTTACGAAGGATGGCACCCCCGCGAGCCCTATCAACGCCAACGGATACAACTCGTGTCAGGGTGTAACCGTGAGCGGGAGCCAGGGTGCGTGCGCAGCCGCCATCGCCGCTGCCGATCGGATTCTGAATTCCGGCAAATACTTGCTGGCCGACTCATTCCCCCAGAATTTCCGCGCCGACAACTACAAGTCGCCGGAAAACATCTTCGTCGTCAAGTTCATCGCCGCGGACAATCTGGGAATGGGTATCGCCATGGCGGCGCTGCACTACTGCCAGTATGCGCCCCTCACGCCGTGGAACGGCTTCTCGACGCTGGCGCAGACGTTCAACGCCTTCGATCCGACCGACAAGCGTCGCAACGCGATCCTGATCGGACCTCAACGGGACGTGTTGACTGGTGCGCTGGTGACCGTACGGGTGTCCAATGCTTGCCCAGCCTATACACCCGCTAATGCGCTGATCTTCACCGACAGCATCGCTAACATCCGCTCGGCGACCGAAGGCGAGGGCCCACGAATCTACAAGTGGCCGGCCGACCCGGCCCACGTGGCGCAAAACAGCGGCAACGACTTCGCCTGGTTCCGTCTGGGCGAAATCTATCTGATCAAGGCCGAGGCGCAGCACGTGCTCGGGCAGGACGGTCCAGCGCTGATAGTCCTCAACAACCTGCGCGCCCGCACCGACCCCGTCGCGCCTCCGCTTGCGGCGGTCTCCGATTCCGTGATTCTCAGGGAGCGGTTGTTCGAGCTGTTCGGTGAAGTCAAGCGGCGGCAGGACCTGATCCGGTTCGGCAAGTTCACGAATCGAACCGACGCCGCATCGGGTCTGGTCGGCGGCAAAGTGGCGAGCGCGGACTACTACGTCCTGATGCCGATCCCGCAGACGCAGATCAGCGCCAACCCCCTGCTCTCGCAAAACCCCGGGTACTAATTGCCGCAGGCGCTTCACAGAGGGGCGCAGCACGCTGCGCCCCTCTTTCTTTTGCTCGCCATCGTGGCTTGCTCCGAAACCAAGCGCGCTGATGCGCCACCGCCGGCATCCCGTGACGGGCAGTTGTTCACACTGCTGCCCTCGAGCTATACCGGCGTGAACTTCGCCAATCGTCTGACCGAGACGCGCGACTTCAACGTCTTCACCTATCGCAACTTCTATAACGGCGGTGGCGTGGCGCTGGGCGATCTCAGCGGCGACGGTCTCCCCGAGATCGTGCTGACGTCCAACGAGGGCGGCCCGCGACTCTACCTGAACCTCGGTCACTTTCGCTTTCGCGACATCACGCAAGCGGCCGGCATCGAAGAGCACGACCGCTGGACCACGGGCGTCACCCTCGCCGACGTCAATGGCGACGGCAAACTCGACCTCTATGTCTGCCACGCCGGCCTGCAGAGCGGCGCGCTGCGCGCGAACACGCTCTACATCAACCAGGGCGTGACAGACGGGATCCCGCGCTTCCGCGAGATGGCCGCCGCGTACGGCATCGCCGATACCGGATACTCTACGCAGGCGGCGTTCTTCGACTACGACGGGGACGGCGACCTGGACATGTTCCTGATCCGCAACTCGCCACGTCCGGTCTCGACCATCGCGGTCAAAAACGAGCGCAATCAGCGCGACCCGTTAGGCGGGCACGAGCTGTACCGGAACGACGGCGGCCATTTCGTCAACGTGAGCGAGCAGGCGGGGATCTACGGCCCCGAGATCGGCTTCGGGTTGGGGATCGCCATTGGCGACGTAAACCGCGATGGGCGGCCGGACGTGTACGTCGCGAACGACTTCTTCGAGCGCGACTACCTGTACATCAACAAGGGCAACGGGACCTTCGACGAGGTGCTCGAGAAGGCGATGCCGCTGTCGAGCTACTTCTCGATGGGTGTCGACATCGCCGACATCGACAACGATGGCTGGCCGGACATCTACACGTCCGACATGCTGCCTGCGGACGACTACCGGCTGAAGACCACGTCGGCGTTCGAATCCTGGGAGCTGTATCAGGCCAAGGCGCGCGAGGGGTTCGACCACCAGCTCATGCGCAACATGCTCCAGCACAACAACGGCGACGGCACGTTCAGCGACGTCGCCTGGCAGGGCGGCGTCGCCCGCACCGACTGGAGCTGGGCGGCCCTGATCGCCGACTTCGACCTCGACGGTAACAAGGACATCTTCGTGGCCAACGGCCTGGCCAAGGACGTCACGTCGCAGGACTACATCGCGTTTCTGTCGAACGATCAAACGCTGCTGGCGGCGACGCACGGCGGTAAGGAGCGGGTCGATTTCATGAGTCTGATCAACGCGATGACGTCGACCAAACTGTCGGACTTTGCATTTCGGAACAACGGGGATCTGACGTTCACCAAGGTGAGTGCGGCCTGGGGCCTGGACCGGCCAAGTTTCTCGAATGGCGCCGCGTACGGCGACCTAGATGGGGACGGCGCGCCCGATCTCGTGGTGAACAATGTCAACGACGAAGCGTTCGTCTATCGCAACAATGCGCGCTCACAGCTGCCGCAGAATCACTACCTGCAGATCTCACTCGTGGGCGACAGTACGAACAGGTTCGCGGTGGGCGCGCGTGTGACCTTGAAGTCCAACACCACACAGTTCATGCAGGAGTTCGACCCGACGCGGGGGTTCCAGTCGAGCGTGGACTACACCCTGACGTTTGGGGTGGGCCGCATCGATACGGTCGAATCAGTGACCGTGGATTGGCCTGATGGTCGCACGAGTGGCATGTCGCACGTCGGCACGAATCAGCGGATTACGATCCGAGAGGATTCAGTCGCCGCCCCTTCGCCGCCGC
>Ga0066669_10000535_pt1 | contig 12456 bp, 12 predicted proteins | sample GraSoiAngelo_118_FD_133940 | JGI IMG/M metagenome (GOLD analysis project Ga0066669, IMG submission 133940) | Grasslands soil microbial communities from the Angelo Coastal Reserve, California, USA - 14_0919_02_20cm | ecosystem: Environmental > Terrestrial > Soil > Grasslands | place: USA...
CGACCACCGCGCCCCACAGCGCGGGATTGGTCCAGCCGAGCGCCAGCCGGCCGTCGCGCACGAGCACCAGCGGCACCGCGAGCGCGGGCAGGACGGCCAGCGGCACCAGCCGAAGCCACAGCCGCACGCGCGGCGGCAGCGGCCGACGCGCGAGCGCCAGCAACATCGGCGCGCGCGTCAGGTACGTGGCGGCGGCCATGCCGACGATCACGAGCCACACGTCGCTTCTCACGCGCACTCCTCGTCACCTTCGTCCGCCGCGTCCACCGGCAGCACGCTCGCCGCGAGGAGACTCACGACCAGCCCGGCCACCACGATATGCCAGTTGCCCGGCAGTATCAGGGCCAGCGTCACCGCGAGGACGGCCGCGCCGATCGCGACGAGCCAATCCGCGCGGCGGCGCAGCTGCACGGCGACGAGCGCCAGGAACACGGCCGGGAACGCGAAGTCCAGGCCATACCGCTCGGGGCGCTCGACGAGGCCACCGAGCGCAACGCCGACGGCGACGCCGGCGATGAATGCGCCCGAGATGGCCGCGGCGCTGCCGAGATAGACCTTGGCGTCGGGCGGCCGCGAGCGCGCGACGGCGACGGCGAACGACTCGTCGTTGATCACGTGGGCGATGAGCGCGAGCCAGCGTCGCGGGTAGCCGCGGAACGCGGGGGCGAGCGTGGCCGCCATGAGATAGTGCCGCATGTTGACGACGTACGTAGTCACGACGATCGCGACGGCCGGCGCGCCGGCCGCGAGCATCGGCACGGCCACGAATTGCGAGGCGCCTGCGAAGACCAGCACCGACATGCCGAGCACCTGGGCGGCCGTCAGGCCCGTCTGCGCGGCGAGCCCGCCGAAGACGGTGCCATATACGAAGACCGACGGCACGAGCGCGAGCGAGCCGACGAAGCCATCGCGCACCGAGTCGGCGCCCGGGCGCGCCGCGCCGGCGGCCGGCCGCGCGGTCAAAAGAACGCCCGCTCGACGAAGAGGACGGCGCCGATGAGGAAGATCGCCAGGGACGAGCTCCAGACCATGCGCCGCTCCCAGCGCGTGTGACGCAGCACCACGAGGGCCGGCAGCGCCACCGCGACCACCAGCCCCTGCCCGATCTCGACGCCGGCGTTGAAGCCGAACAGTGAGAGCACCAGGCCGTGCGTCGACAGCCCGAGCTCGCGGAGCGCCGACGAGAACCCGAAGCCGTGGACGAGCCCGAAGCAGAAGCTGACGAGCCAGCGCCGGACAACGACCGGCTTGCCGAACAGGTTCTCGGCGGCGACGAGCGCGATGGAGAGCGCGATGACCGCCTCCACGAGGCGGTCGGGCAACACGACGATGTTGAGCGCGGCCAGGGCGAGCGTGATGCTGTGGGCGAGCGTGAACGCGGTGACGATCTTCGCGAGACCGAGCCAGCTGCCGCCGCGCAGCAGCAGGCCGAGCAGGAACAGCAGATGATCCCAGCCCGTGAGGATGTGCTCGATGCCCAGCAGCACGAAGCTGCCGAGGCCGCGAGTCGTCGAGCTGCCAATGTTGAATCGGCCGTCACGCATCGACGCCTCGAAGACGAGCTGACGCGTCTCACCCGCCCACTCGATCTTCGCCAGCGTGTGGTGGCCGACACCGAGCACGTCGAAGATGTCATCGCGGATCTCGAGATCGTGCAGCCCGACGGGACAGGCGAAGTCCAGGAGCATGGTGAAGCTCGGCGCGTCGAAGCGCGAGGGCTCCATGCGACCGGGTCCAGGCTCGCACTGGATTCCGTTGCCCCGCAGCCGGATCGTTCGTCGAAGCACATCGAGTAGTCGCTCCCGAGCCTGGACGCTGCCCCGCTGCTCGAGCCGGAGATCCTCGGCCATCTGCGAGGTCAGCGCGGCCGTCGGCAGGGTCAGCGCGTAGCGCACCGTGCTGCGCTCGACGGTGATCGACGCATAGCCGGTGCTTCCGCCCGAGTGAGCCGATGCCGACGTGCCCGTGCCTATCAGCACACTCAGTACGACACACACGGCAATGGTGGATCGCTTCACCGCCGAGCCTCCGCCAAGGCCTGCTCCCACTCCTGGCCGATAAAGCGCGACATGACGTACACCTCATCCCCGCCCTCGAGACGCATGTACTGGAGCACCTTCTGCGGGTTCGGCGACCCGAAGTCCGCCGCGAGCAGTCGTCGCCCGCTCTGAAACAACGCCACCGAATATGCGGGCGGATCGAGGCCGAATTCTCGAAGGCCCTGCTCGGCCCATTCTGTGCGCTCCATCACGCGGATTGGCGCAGAGACGTGGAGGAATTTGATCGAATCGTCGAGATGAGTGGCGAGCGAGCGCGGCACCGGCGCGACGCGGGACTCCAGTCGCCATGGCCCGCCCGCGCGGGTGAACGTCCACCGCGCAGCCCCGGTGATCAGCTCGACCCGATCGACCTGAGCCGGCGCCTGTCGAAGGACTCCTGCCGGCACGAAGCGAATGAACTGACCGCTGTCACGGATCTGGCCGGACAGCGCCATCGCGCCGAGGAACGCGAACGCCAGCAGGGCGCCCACGCCTGTGAGGAGTCCGCGGCGGCCTATCGTCGACGCCACCAGACGACGGCGCCGCTGAGGATCACCGCAAAGGGCAGGAAGACTTCGACGGCGAGGAAGATCTGCTGCATCTGACGTTTCGTCAGAAGTACCAGCGGCGGCACCGGGATGCGCGACCGCGCCGACGGCATCTGATCCTCGCGGACGAGCCACCGCACCATGGAAATCGCGAGATCCGCATTGGCCATGTAAGGCAGGAACGAGTTGCTGACGAAGTCACCATCACCGGTCACGATAAGCCGAAACGGCGGCGCGCCCGCGGTCGATTGCGGCCACGTTCCTTCGGCGGCCACGGCCAGCACCTGACGTCCTGGTCGCGCTCCGACCGGCGTCCTGGCCGACGCGCCTTCCAGTTCACGCTCCGCCACCGGGCGGACAGGGCGAGTGTAGCTTTCGGTGCTGCTGCGGAACAGCGGCGCGAGCGTGACGCCGGACGGCGGCGGCACCAGGCTGATCGCCCGAATACCCGGAAAGAATGACAGCGCCAGTTGCCGTGTGATCGGGTGTGCCTCGTAGACGGGGACGGCGACCACCTCGGGATCCGTCGAGTAATGGTCGAGAGGATCGACGACGACATTCTGCTCCACCACGATGCCGAGCCGCCGAAGCGTGGTCGCGAGGTGCGGCTCGATCACGAAGCCCAGGTCATACGCGAGTAGGGCGGCGCCACCACCCGCGAGATACGTGGCGAGCGCTTCGCTCTCTCCGGGCAGATACGTCGTGCGCGGGTTGAGATCGACGACGGCGGCGCACCCCGACGGAATTGCAGGCAGGGTGGCCGTGACGATCTTGCGCACGTCATAGCCCAAGGCCTCGAGCACACGCCGCATTCGGCCCGCGCCGTGCCCCCGCATCAGCACGACGCCCGCGCCGTGTTCGCCGTGGCTGTGCCCGGCCAGTCCCTCGAAGTGGGTGTGAAACTCGAAGTTGTCGATCGGGTACTCGTTGTGGCCTTCCACAAAGCAGATCGTCGTCACGTGCTGCCGAAGAACGCGCTGAATGCCGAGCGCGATTTGATTTTCGTCGGTGCTCATCACTTGAACGCGCCGGCCGTCGGCCTCGAGGACCGCGGCGTTGTAGATGCGCACCCCGAACGTCTCGGCCACGGTCGGCTGCTTGTCTGGATCGACGGTCCGTACGCGGAGCCGCGGGTTTCGGCGGCCGAGCACCTCCACCATGTCGCGCGCACGCTTCCCGGCCGGATCCTGCGGCTGATAGAAATACGTGAGCTTCACGTCCTGCCGCAGCCCGTCGACGACCTCTTCGGCCTGATGCGACGGAGTGAAGACCTGTTCGCGAGTCAGGTCGAAATGCGCGTCGTGACGGACGAGCGCAACGTTGGCGAGCGCCGCCACGCCCAGCGTGGCCACGACGACGGCGGCGCTATACCCGACGGCGGCCAGCCGCCGCAGTCGCGGCTGCAGCGGCAACCGCACCCCCACGCTGAAGAGGCCGAGCATCGCCACGAGCCATCCGAGAAACCACAGCGAATTCACGGCATCGAACTGTGTCACGCCGGTTTAGCGCCGGGCGAGCGTACGCACGCTCAAGAGGAGACATGCCAGCATGACGGTCAGGAAGAAGCCGAGGTCCGACAGAAACAACGCGCCGGTCGCGAAGGGCGTGAAGTGCGCGACGAACGAGAGGCTCGTGACGATGGTGTCGAACGGGTCGGGCAGCAGATAGCCGATGGAGTCGATCATCCACATCAAGATGCCGATACCCATGGCGATCACGGCCGCCACGATCTGGTTGGCGGTGAGGCCTGACACGAGCAGGCCCACCGCGCTGAGCGCGCCGGCGAGCAGAAAGAGTCCCAGGAAGCCGCTGTAGATCGGTCCCCAGTCCGGCTCCGCGTAGATGCCCAGCACGACGGCATGGCTGGCCGTGAGCAACAGCATCAGCGCGATCATCGTCACGCTGGCTGCGAACTTCGCCAGCACGATCTCGAACTCACGCACGGGCGATGTCAGCAAGAGCTCGAGCGTCCCGCTGCGCCGTTCCTCCGCGAGCAGCCGCATGGTGATGACCGGCACGATGAGCAGGAACAGCACGGCCGCCTGGAAGAAGATGCGGACGAGCTCGGCGGTCCGATTGAGGAACAGCATCAGCGTGAACGTATATCCCATCAGCAGCAGATAGACGGCGATGATCGCGTACGCGATCGGGGAGGAGAAGACGGCCTTTTCCTCCTTCATCAGCAACGGCAGGAAGTTTCTCACCGCGCCGCCTCCGTCCGCTGGGCGGTCAGCCGCAGGAACAAGGCCTCGAGATCCACGGGCGCGGGCTCCATGGCGAGCAGGCCGAAGCCGTTGCCGACGACGGCGGTGGCCAGCGCTTCGCCGACACTCCGATCGGCGTCGACGACGTACGTGGTGGCCGAGATCGCGGGCTCGCCCTCGGCCTCGACCGCCGTCACGCCCGGCACGCGTGCAAGACAGGTCCGCACGTGCTGGTCATCGCCTCGAATTCGAACACGCAGGCGCTGCGCCATGCCGGAGCCACGCAACGCGTGGACGCCGAGCAGACGTCCGTCGAGGAGGATCGCGACGCGGTCGGCCACCCGCTCGATCTCGCCGAGGATGTGCGAGGTGACCAGAATCGTACGCTCGCCTCCCAGCGAGCGAATCAGCTCGCGCATCTCGATGATCTGACGCGGGTCGAGCCCGTTCGTCGGTTCGTCGAGGATCAGCAGCGCGGGATTGCCCAGCAGGGCTTGAGCGATCGCAACACGCTGACGGTAACCGCGTGACAGCCTGCCGATCTGGACGTCGTGCATCTGCTCGAGGCGGAGGCGATGCATCGCTTCGCTCACCGCGCCGCTGAGTCCCGGCGCGGTCAGCCCCTTGAGTCGGCCCATGAAGACTAGAAATTCGCGCACGGCCATGCCGCCGTAGAGCGGCACATCCTCCGGGACGTAACCCACGCACCGGCGCGCCGCCAGCGAGTCGTCGACGACGTCCAGGCCGGCGATGCGCGCTGTCCCCGCTGACGGTCGAAGATAGCCCGCCAGAATGCGCAAGATCGTCGTCTTGCCCGAGCCGTTCGGACCGAGTAGCCCCATGATCTCGCCCGCGTCGACGGCCAGTGATATACGGTCGACGGCAAGGCGAGGACCATACCATTTCGTGAGTTGGTCAGCGGCGATGACGGGGGCTATCAAGCTATCCTGCTGGCGCAGCGGTCGGGGCGGTGTCACCCGCCCCGACCGTGCTGCTACATCGCGTCAGCGTGCGGCGACGCGCTACTCGAACTTTTGTGGATCGTGGCTCTTGGCCGCCTTGGCGGCCGGGCCATCGAGGTCGTGCGCGGTCATGAAGTTCGCATTCTCGCGACCCTGCAAGACCCGAATGTACTCGTAGGCGTTCAAGATACCCGTCGGGTAGTAGGCCAACGAGATGTCCGGGAGAAGGTTCTTCGTCACGTTCTCCGAGAAGTAGACGTTGTCGCTGGTGAGGACGACCGTGCCCGTCTTCGGCAGCCGTACGACGGCCATCTGGCTGCCTGGCGTATGGCCCGGCCAGCGTTTGATGACCACGCTCTGGTCACCGAATACGTCCATGTCACCCTCGAGCTGGTCCATCTTGAACTTGTTCGGCAACGCCTCGCCGATCCCGTTCCGCAGGCACGCGACGTCGCCCGGAATGTACGGGCCCGCCGTCCCCGGCTCGGGCCAGGCGGCATTCTTCATCTCATCCTTCTGGACCAGGAACGTGGCGTTGGGGAACTTGCAGACGTTGCCGCCATGGTCGAGGTGCATGTGGCCGACCGCGACGTATTTGATGTCGTTCGGCGTCAGGCCGATCTTCTTCAGCTGGGTGTCGATGGCGACATCCGGTGTCCGCACGACCTGCAGCGCCTGGGCCATCGGGCCCCAGTAGCTCGGGTCATTGATGAGCTTGTCGTTGTTGCCGGTATCGAACAGGAAGTTGCCCTTCGGATGCATGACGACGAAGAATCCGACCGGGACTTGAACCTGCGTGCTCGGGGCGCCGGACTGAAGCGCGCTCTTGGCGATCGTGAGCGGACCCGAACTGAACGCGTACATCTTCATGCCCGCCGGCGGCGCCTGAGCGAATGCCGGAAGCACGGTGGCAACGAGCAGGAGAGCGACTGCGAACGGAACTGCCGAGCGCTTCATCTTTACCTCCCGAGTTGGGACGGACCGCTCAAGACTGACGGGACACGACAGCAGCCTGGACTCTCCTTTCCCCGACCGCATCTGAGAGCGAGCCGAGTATCGTTACCGGAAACAAGGCTGTCAAGGGCCTCCGACCGATCCGCTGCGCATGTACACGGGCGCTCCGGCACCGGGGAAGAAGTCCTCTCGCGGAGGCGAAAAGACGTCGATCACCTCGGTGTCCTCGACGAACCACGCCTCGTGCTCGACGCCGCCCGGAACGACCGCGAGGTCGCCCGGCCCGCACGTGCGGCGCTCGCCGCCGAGGCGAAAATCCATCCGGCCGGAGATCATCCAGAACATTTGCTCGTGCGGATGGCGGTGGGCGGCGGCGTGCGCACCCGCCTTCATCGACCACCACACGATCATCTCTTTCTCGCCGATGAGCACGCGGCGACTGATCTGGTCGGTCACCTTCTCCTGCGGCAGATCCCTGAGCGTATGGAAGCCTTTCATCACGGACATCACGGTCTCCTCCCAGGTGGTGCCACACGCTAGCAGGGGTAATATTCTCGCGCAATGACCCGCGGCTGGACCGACGCCATCGCCCGAATGCGCGGACGGATCACGCGGACCGCCGAGTCCGTGACGAGCGGCTTTCCACACTTCGCCGATCCCGCCACCGGCAACTGGACGACGTCGCCCGGCGGCGACTGGACCGGCGGCTTCTGGAACGGAATGCTCTGGCTTGCCGCCCATTATGGCGACGACCCGCGGGCGCCGTCGTGGGCCGCCCGGTGGACGGCGCGCCTCGCGCCGCGCGCGAGCTCCGACACGGTATTTCGCGGCTTCCTCTTCTATTACGGCGCGGCCCTCGGCGCGCTGCTCTGCGGCGACCGCGCGGCACGTGAGACCGCGTTGGCGGGCGCTCACGGCCTTGCCGCCTCCTATAACCCGCGCGCCGAGGCGCTGCCGCTCGGCGCGGCCGCGGAGGAGGCGTCTGACGTCGGCGTCGGCGAGGCCAATGTCGACACGGTGCAGGCGGCGGCGCTGCTCCTGTGGGCGCACCGGGAGACCGGCGACGCCGTGCTGCGCGACATCGCGGTGCGGCACGCCGCGCGCCACATCGAGTTCTGCCTGCGCGACGATGGCTCCGTGTGTCAGTCGGCGTCATTCGATCCGGCGACCGGCCGCATGCTGCGCCGGTACACCCACAAAGGGATCACCGACGACAGCACCTGGGCGCGCGCGCAGGCGTGGGGCATTCTCGGGTGGACGGTCGCGCACGTGTGGTCCGGCGAGACACGCTTCGGCGACGCCGCCGAGCGCGCCGCCGACTGGTGGTTGGCTCACGCGCCCGCCGATCGCGTCGCCTTCTGGGACTTCGACGATCCGAAGATCCCGAACACGTTCCGCGACACGTCGGCGACCGCGATCGTCACGGCGAGCCTGCTGACGCTGGCGCCGCGCGCCTCGACGCCTGAGCGCTCGCGCGCGTATCGCGGTGCGGCCGAGGCCACCGCGGCTGCGCTGGTCGAGCGCTATTTGCGGCCGGACGGCGTGCTCACCGACGGCTGCTATAGCCCACGCATCGGCCTGGCCACACGGCACGAGCTCGTGTGGGGCAGCTACTATCTCTTCGAAGCGCTGCACGCACTGGCCGGGCTGTACGATCCCGCGAAGGTCGCCTAGGAGGTCCGATGGCGCGACTTCAGGTCGGCTTCATCCCTATCGAGGGCGGGCATTATTACAAGGAGGCACTCGAAGAAGTCACGCGGGCGGAGGAGCTCGGCTTCGACTCCGTGTGGATGGAAGAGCATCACGCGGTCACCAACCATTACTGGCCGTCGCCGTTCCCGGTGCTCGCCGGGTTCGCCACACGTACGTCGAAGCTGAGGCTGGGCACCGACATCGCGGTGGCGGCCTTCTATCATCCCGTCCGGCTCGCGGAGGACATCGCGATGCTCGACGTGATGTCCAACGGCCGCGTGACCCTCGGCATCGCGATCGGCTATAAGCCCGACGAGTTCGCGCTCTACGGCGTCGATCTCGAAAAGCGCGGCGCGCGCTTCGAGGAGCAGCTCACGATCATCAAGGGGCTGTGGACCGAGGAGAACATCTCCTTCAAGGGCACGTACTACACCGTCGAGGGTCGCATCGAGCCCAAGCCGGTGACGAAACCGCATCCGCCCGTGTGGATCGGCGGCTGGGGCGACATCACGCTGCGCCGCGCGGCCACGCTTGCCGACAACTGGATACCGGGACCGACGGCGGATCTCGCGCGACTCGTCCGCGGCAAGGAACAGTTTCTCGCCAATCGTCGCGCAGCGGGGCGGACAGCGCCGATCACCGAATGGCCGCTGACGCGCGATCTGATCATCGCGGAGACCGACAAGAAAGCGCGCGAGCTCGCCGAAGAGCACATCATGGTCGCGTACCGTCGCGAGTACGCCGGCGGCTGGCGTCATCCGTTCATCGACGCCTCGATCGCGACCGACCTCGACAAGTTGATGGCCGACCGCTTCCTCATCGGCGGCCCTGACCAGGTAATCGCGAAGATCAGGAGGTTCGTCGACGCGTACGGCATGACCCATCTGATCTGTCGAATGTTCTTTCCGGGGATGCCGCACACGCACATCATGCGAGGGCTCGAATTGCTCGCCCGCGAGGTGATGCCCGCGTTCAAATAGCCGCCATTACGAGCGAATTTCGGTCCGACCAAAAGTCGGGCATGCGACGTAAGTATTTGATATACTGGCGGTTGCCGCTGACTTCGTATGTAGGGAGTAAAGTCATCGCGCAGCCCGTCTATCGCGTCGATCGGTCGTACTCGTGGAACTACGGTCACTCGCCTACGTTGCCGCGCGTCCGCCGAGTGCCGTCCGGACCCGGCGGCAAGCTCTTCGATCACCCGCTGAACTCGCCGATCGGCATCGCCGCCGGCCCGCTGCTCAACAGCAAGTGGATCGAGGCGTACTCGCGCGTGGGCTTCGACGTGCTCACGTACAAGACCGTCCGCTCGATGGCGATGCCCGCGCACGCACTGCCGAACATTCGTCCCGTCGAGAACCGCGAGCACGCGGCGATCGCCACCGCGAAGCGCGTCGACGGGCAGCCGACGCTGGCCGTCTCGCTCGGCATTCCGTCTGTCGAGCCCGAGGTGTGGCGCAAGGACGTTCGGCGCGCGAAGGACCGCATCGGGTCGGGGCAGGTGTTGATCGTCAGCGTGGTCGGCACGTGGGCGCCGGGAATGGACGCGGAGCAGCTCGTGCAGGATTACGCCCGCTGCGCGGCGTGGGCGGCCGAGGCCGGCGCCGACGCGATCGAGGTGCATCTGGCCGTTCCGGATCCGTTCGCCGAGCAGCCGCAGCTCATCTACGAGAACATCCCGCTGTCGGCACAGATCCTCTACCGCGTGCGCACGACCATGCCGAAGCCCGTGCTCGCCAAGCTCGGTGTGTTCCGCACTCCGCGGTTGCTGCACGAGACGGCCACGAAGCTCGCGTCGTGGGCGTCCGGCTTCGTCATGACGCACGGCGTGCGCCGCCGCGTGGTCGACGAGGCGGGCAATGCCGCGTTCGAGGGCGCCGGGCGTGACCGCGCGACGATCGTGGGCGCCGACACGTGGCCGCTGGCGTCGCGACAGATCGAGGAGATGCTGTCGTGGCGAAAGGCCGGAGCCTGGGACCGCGCGATCCTCGGCGTGGGCGGCATCACGACCGTGGAGCGCGCCGACCACCTGCTGCGCGAGGGCGCCGATGCAGCGCTGATCGCGACCACCGCGCTGTTCGATCCGCTGTTCGCCATTCGGTTCCGCCAGCTGCGCTCGACCGCCGTCGCCTGAGCGGGCGCTCGAGCGCGCGCGGCCGACCCGTCGTCCCGCCGCGTACGTGTGCTAGGCTACGCCGGTGCGCTGGCTGATCGTCCTTCCATTCAATCGCGGCGGCTTCATGGGAGTGGATTTCGGCGAGGAGCTCGCCGCGCGCGGCCACACGGTGCGATTGTTCGAGTACCGACGCGACAACGCGCTGTACAAGAACAAGTCGACGAAGGCCGCCTACCAGCTATGGATCCTGCGGCTGCTGGAGCGCGCCTGCGCTTCGTGGCGCCCCGACGTGGTGCTCGTCATCAAGGGTGGGCCCATCACGCCGAACCTCGTGCGCCGCGTGAAGGCGCGCGCCGACACGCTGTTCGTGAACTTCTTCCCCGACAACCCGCTGTGGATGATCCCGTTCGGCTGCATCGAGGCCTACGACCTGTTCTTCACCAAGGAGCGTTACGCGATGCGCAGCCTGCAGCAGGTCGGGCTGCGCAATGTGCACTATCTGCCGATGTACTGCGTGCCCACGTACCATCACCCGGTCGTGCTGTCGCCCGAGGAGACGCGCCGCTTCGCGTCGCCGGTGTCGTTCGTCGGCAGTCGTTACGATTACCGCGAGCGCTTCGTGCGCGAGATCGCCGACGCGCCGCTGCGGCTTTGGGGCTCGGGCTGGAACCGCAGTCCGGATCGGGTGGTGCGCGGCCTCATCGCCGGCGGGCCCGTCTACGGCCGCGACAAGCTCTGCGTGTACTCGGGATCCGTACTGTCGCTGAACCATCACCACCCGATGAACGACATCGTCGGCGTCAACACGCGGGCGTTCGAGCTCGCCGCCGCCGGCGTCTGCCAGCTGGTGGATGCCAAGGAGGACCTGTCGCCGCTGTTCAAGCCTGGCGACGAGGTGCTCGTCTATCGCGACCTCGCGGAGCTGCGGCGCCTTCTCGATTACTTCCTCGCGCGGCCCGACGACGCGCGCGCGATCGGCAAGATGGCCCGCCGCCGCGCGCTCGCGGAGCACACGCTCGCCCATCGCGTCGACGAGATGCTGCACGTGATGCAGGAGCGCTTCGCCATCGGCGCCACGTCGTCCGGCCCCGGCGCTCTCGCGTGAGTGCGCAGGCCCCTGCGAGTCGCCCGCCGGCGTGCCTCGGCACCCTGCGCTGAGACGTCGACGATGACCGAGTCGCTGGCTCGTGAGCTCGTGTGCATCGACTGCGGCACCGCGCATGCGCTCGGCTATCGCCTCGAGTGCGAGAAGTGCCGCGGACTCCTCGAGCTGCGCTATGACCTGGAGCCGCTGCGCCGCCTTGGCCCGACCCTGCTCTCGGGCGATGGCCTCTGGCGGTACGCGCCGGTGCTGCCGATCGCCGATCCGGCGCATCGTGTGACGCTCGGCGAAGGCGGCACACCGCTGCTGCAGTGTCCCCGTCTCGCGAAGAGGCTCGGCGTGCGCAGCCTCGTCATCAAATTCGAGGGTGCCAATCCCACGGGCACCGTCAAGGACCGCTCGTCCGCCACCGGCGTGGCCGCCGCGCTGCAATTCGGCTTCACGGCGACCTCCGTCGTGTCGAGCGGCAACGCCGGCTCGTCCATCGCCGCCTACTCGGCGCGCGCCGGCCTGCGCTCGCTCATCTTCGCCTACGAGCGCGCGTCCGCGCCGAAGCTGTTACACATGGCGGCCACCACCGCGGACCTCGTCCTCTATAAGGGCGTCTACGACGATCTCATCACGCACTGGGATCGCCTGGTGGAGTCGCGTCTGTTCTTCGACTGCGGCGCGTCGCGCAACGCCTACAAGCACGAAGGGAAAAAGACGATCGGCTACGAGATCGCCGAGCAGAGCGGCTGGCGGCCGCCCGACGTCGTGGTGGCGCCGGTCGCCGTCGGCGAGACGTTCATCGCCGCCGCGCGCGCGTTCCGCGAGCTGCGCGACGCCGGCTGGATCCC
>Ga0066669_10000539_pt1 | contig 12393 bp, 10 predicted proteins | sample GraSoiAngelo_118_FD_133940 | JGI IMG/M metagenome (GOLD analysis project Ga0066669, IMG submission 133940) | Grasslands soil microbial communities from the Angelo Coastal Reserve, California, USA - 14_0919_02_20cm | ecosystem: Environmental > Terrestrial > Soil > Grasslands | place: USA...
GGTTCACCTCCACGTCGTCCACCTCCGGGACGACCGAGACCGACGCGAAGCTCGTCTGCCGACGGCGTGAGGCATCGAACGGCGAGATCCGCACGAGCCGGTGTACCCCCGTCTCGCCCCTGAGAAAGCCGTAGGCATACTCACCCGTGATCTCGACGGTCGCCGACTTGATCCCCGCCTCGTCGCCGGGGAGCAGATCCACGACCTCCGCCTTGCGGCCCGCGCGCTCGCACCAGCGGAGATACATCCGGAGGAGCATCTGCGCCCAGTCCTGCGACTCCGTTCCGCCAGCACCGGGATGGATCGCGAGGATCGCCGCTTTCGCGTCGTGGGGGCCCGACATCATGACCTTCAGCTCGAACTCGTCGAGGTCTCGGCGGAGGCTGGCGACCTCGGCGGCGATCTCGGCATCGAGGCTCCCGTCGTCCGCCTCGGCCGCGAGCTCAAGGAGCACGGTGAGGTCCTCGGCGCGGGCGACGAGCTCCTTCAGCCGGCCGACGCTCCGGCTGAGCTCGGTGCGCTCCCGAATGAGCTCCTGGGCGCGGCGGTTGTCCTCCCAGAAGGCGGGCGACGCCATCCCGGCGTCGAGCGCGGCGAGCCGCTGCTCTTTCGCCGGAATGTCAAAGATGCCCCCGGAGCTCGTTGACCCGCGTGGCGAGGTCGACGACATCGCGCTTGAGCTCACCGAGCATTAAGGCCTCCGCTCCCGCGCGCTCGCCGCCAGCGTCCCCACGCTGACGCCGAGCGCCAGGTACGTGAGCCACTCGCCGAATCGCGAGTAGAGCGTCTCGCCCGAGCGGAGCGGCAGGCGCTCGGCGATGACGGCACGGCGGGAGAGCGGCAACCGCCGGAGAATCTGCCCGGTCGGCGCGATGAACGCGGAGACGCCGGTGTTCGCCGCGCGCACGACGGCCGTCCGGTGCTCGACGGCGCGTAACGGGTACATGGCGAGGTGCTGCCACGGGCCGTCCGTACGGCCGAACCAACCGTCGTTCGTCATGTTCACGATCAACCGCGCTCCACCTCGTACGAACTCGCGGACGAGCTCGGGAAAGATCCCCTCGTAACAGATTACGACACCGAACGGGGCTGGCGGACCCTGGAATACCACCGAGCCCGAGCCCGGCTCGAGGTCGGAGATGAATGCTGCCCAGGTTCGGACGAACCCGAGCAGACCCGAGAACGGGACGAACTCTCCGAACGGGACGAGGTGCATCTTATCATACCTGGCAACAATGCCATTTTCTGTCAGTAGAAACGCTGAGTTAGTTAGCCTTGGCGGAGTCGTGTCTTTAACATCGATTGAGCCCACGAGGAGGGCCACGTTGAAGGTTCGGGCCAGGCCGGTTAGGGCATCGACGAGTCCCGGATCGCGCCGGAGCGGAGTCGGCGCCGCCGTCTCGGGCCACACGACCAGCTGCGGGTGCTCGGCGCTCGCCCGCCGGGTGAGCGAGCTGTAGATCCCGAGCGTCGTCGCGGCGTGGGCCGGATCGAACTTCAAGGGCTGCTCGATCGCCGGCTGCATGATGGCCACGGTGACCTCGCTCGGGAGCGGCGGCGCAGCCAGCCTCGCGGTGCCGAACCCGAGTGTCGCCGCCAGGAGGGCACCGCCGCCCAGCGCCCCGGTGAGCGCCCCGCGCCACGGCAGCACGAGACAACCCGCGGCCGCTGCGTTCACCGCCACCAGAACGAAGGACACGGCGTGGACTCCGCCCAGCTCGGCGATCTGGATGATCGGCAACCTCAGATACTGCGAGTAGCCGAGGGTGCCCCACGGGAACCCGCCCAGGAAGTGGGACCGCGCCCACTCCCCCGCCACCCACAGAAAGGGCGCGGCCGCGAGGGCGAGCCCGGGGGCGCGCCGATGGCCGATCAACGACACCGCCCACGCGAACCCGCCAACGTAGAGGCCGCAGTACGCGGCGAGCGTGACGATTGGCACCCACGTGAGGGGCCACGGGATCGTGCTGTACATCCGGAACGTGTAGCCAAGCCAGCGGAGGAGCACCAGGAAGAATACGGTGCCGAAGAGCCAGCCCCAGCGGAGCGCCGTGCGCGGAGGGCGGCTCAATGCTGTGACGATGACCGGCGCGACGAGGAGCCAGGCGACGCCGTCCCAGTCGGTGCGCGGAAACGCAAGGGCAAGGCCGATGGCGCTGACCGACAGGAGCCCGGCGAGACCGAGGTTCTCGCGCAGGGCCGACGGACCGATCAGGCGCCCCACGCGAGGCGGTCGGCGAGGTATTGCGGCAGGCCGCCGGCGATGATTTTCCGCCGGGCAGCGTCAACGTCGTACGGCACCCTCCGAATGGCGATGGCGCCGCGTGCGGCGTCCCAGAGGGCGTACGCCGCGCGGGCGTCGCGGTCCCGGGGCTGGCCGACGCTCCCCACGTTCACGAGGTAACGGCGGCCATGCTCGAGCTCGATCGCCACGGCACCCGGCATCCACTCGGGGCCCGTCGAACCCAGCGACCACATGCCCGGCACGTGCGAGTGCCCCACGAAGCAGAGGCGCGTCGTGAACGCGCCGAACGCCTGGAACCCGTCCTCGGCGGACACGAGGTACTCCCACTCCTCCGGGCGATCGGGCGAGGCGTGAACGAGCGTCGCATCGTCCACCTGCGCGACCAGCGGCAGCGCCGTCAGGTAGCTCCGGTGGTCGTCGTCGAGGCGCTCGCGCGTCCACTCCGCCGCCGCACGCGCGTGGCGGTTGAACCAGTCGAGATCGAGGAGGCCGGCGACGCCGTGCTCGTGATTCCCCGCCGTGATCACCTGCGCGCGCTCGGCCAGTCGCTCGATGCACGGGCCCGGGTCGGCGCCGTAGCCCACGACGTCGCCGAGGCAGAGGACCGCGTCAGCGCGCCCGGCCGCATCGGCCAGCACGGCGTCGAGCGCTTCGAGATTGCCGTGGATGTCGGAGACGACCGCGTATCGCACCGCTGAGATCAGGAAGTGGGGCGGAGTTCTTTGTGGATCCGATCGAGGACGCCGTTGATGAACCGGCTCGACTCCTTCGTGCCGAACTTCTTGGCGATCTCGATCGCCTCGTTGATCGCGACCTTCGCCGGCACCTCGGCGGTCCAGAGCATCTCGTAGACGCCCGCACGGAGGATGTTGCGGTCCACGACCGCCATGCGCTCCAGCTCCCAGTTCTCCGTGTACTGCTCGATCACCTGGTCGATCTTGGCCTGGTTCGCCTTCGTGCCGCGGACGAGCGTCTCGGCGAACGTCTTGGCCTCGCCGGAGAGCGGATGGCGCCCCCAGAACTCGTGCTCGTGCGGCACGGGATCGTCCTCGCCTTGCAGGTCGAGCTGATAGAGGAACTGGAGGGCGACCTCCCGGGCCTTTCGCCGCCTGCCCATTTATCGGGTACCGCGAGGCCGCAAGAGGCGTGGGTGACCTGACGGAGGCACGTGCGGCTCCGCTCCCGTGGACTTTACGCGGCGCACAATTCCGCCGTCGTGCCGTAGCTGCTGGATCCACTCGGCCATCGCAAGGGCCGCCTCGGCGGCCTCCTCACCCCGATTCCCCACCTCCCCGCCGGCCCGCGCCCAGGCCTGCTCCTCGCTGAGCGCCGTGACGACGCCGAAGCTCGCGGGGACGCCGGTGGTCAGCGCCACCTCGCGGATTCCCGCCGCCGCCTCGCGCGCTATCACCTCGAAGTGGGGCGTCTGGCCGCGGATGACGACGCCCACACACACGATCCCGGCGTACCGCCCCGTCGCGGCCAGATGGCCAGCGGCCTGGGGGAGCTCGAACGATCCCGGCACCCAGTGGACCTCGACGGCCTCCCCTGAGAGGCGCGCGCCGCGGAACACCTTGAGCGCGCCCTGGACGAGGCGCTCGGTGATGCGCTCGTTGAACCGGGCAGCAACGATCGCGAACCTGAGGGAGCGTCCCGCGGGGCGGACGCGGCGCACTCTGGGCGCACGACCGGCCATCTCAGTCCGGGAGGGACGAGAGGAGATGCCCGAGCTTGTCGCGCTTCGTGCTCAGGTACTTCCTGTTCGCATCGGTCGCGGGAATCTCGATCGGCACGCGCTCGGCGATGTGCAGGCCGTAGCCCTCGAGCCCGACGATCTTCTTCGGGTTGTTGGTGAGGAGCCGGAGGTTCTTCACCCCGAGGTCCACGAGAATCTGGGCGCCGATCCCGTAATCACGCAGGTCCGCCTTGAAGCCCAGCGCGGCGTTGGCCTCGACCGTGTCCTTGCCGATGTCTTGCAGCTCGTAGGCACGCATCTTGTTGAGGAGTCCGATGCCCCGCCCCTCCTGGCGCATATAGAGGAAGACGCCGCGCCCCTCGGCCTGGATGATCGCCAGCGCCTTGTCGAGCTGCTGCCCGCAGTCACAGCGGCGCGAGTGAAAGGCGTCCCCGAACAGGCACTCGGAGTGCACCCGGACCAGCACCGGCTCGTTACGTTCGACCTCCCCCATCACGAGCGCCACGGGCACGCGCGCGTCGACGCTCGTGTCGTACGCGATCGCGGTGAAGTCCCCGAAGTCCGTCGGCAGCTTGTGGGTCGCGATCCGCCGAACCAGCTTTTCCTTGCGGATCCGGTACTCGATCAGGTCCTTGATCGTGATCAGCGTGAGGCCGTGGTCCAGGGCGAGCTCCTGGAGCTGGGGCACCCGCGCCATCCCGCCGTCCTCGTCGAGAACCTCGCAGATGACGCCGGCCGGGTAGCAGCCCGCGAGCCGCGCCAGGTCCACCGCCGCCTCGGTGTGGCCGGCGCGGCGCAGGACGCCGCCCGGCATCGCGCGGAGTGGAAGGATGTGGCCAGGCCGCGTCAGGTCCTCGGCCCGCATCTGCGGATCGACCAGGGTGCGGATCGTGACCGCGCGGTCGTAGGCAGAGGTTCCCGTCGTGACGCCACGTCTGGCGTCGACGGTCACGGTGAAGGCGGTCCCCATGGGCGCCGTGTTGTCCGAGACCATCATCTGGATCTTGAGCTCGTCCAGCCGCTCGCCGGTCATCGGCACGCAGACGAGGCCGCGCCCGTGCTTGGCCATGAAGTTGATCGCCTCCGGCGTGACCTTGTCGCCGGCCATCACGAGGTCGCCTTCGTTCTCGCGGTCCTCGTCGTCGACGACGAGGAGGATGCGCCCCTGGCGGATCTCCTCGATCGCCTCCTCGATGGTCGCAAACCCCGTCATATCGCCCCCCTGAGCGCCAGCGATCGGACCAGGTACTTGCCAATCACGTCGGCCTCGACATTCGTCGCCTGCCCGGGCCTGAGTCGCCCGAGCGTCGTCGCGGCGAGCGTGTATGGAATCAGCATCACCTCGAAGCTCCTGTCGCCCAGCGCGGCCACCGTCAGGCTCACGCCGTCCACGGCCACCGACCCCTGGGGGATCAGCAGCGGCTCGAGCTCCCGGCCGGGCAACGCGACACGCACCCGCGTGGTTGATTCTACACGCGTTACGTCCTCCACGGTGCCGACTCCATCCACGTGCCCGAGGACGAGGTGACCCCCCAGGGCGCCCCCGAAGCGTAGCGGCCGTTCGAGGTTGACGGGATCGCCGGGTTTGAGCCGGCCGAGCGTCGTGCGCGCGAGCGTCTCGGGGCCGAGCTCGAACACGAAGCCGTCCGGCGGGCGCTCGACCACCGTCAGGCACGCGCCGTTCACGGCGACACTCGCACCGACGTCGCTGCCCTCGAGCGTCGCGCCCGCCTGCACGCCGAGCCGGAGCACGGCGCCGGCGCGCACGAGCGTGACGACCGTTCCCATTTCCTCGACGATCCCGGTAAACACCTACGCCTCCCGCGGCTCGCGGATCACGTCAGCCTCTACCAGGATATCGTCGCCGACCCGCGTGATGGCGAGGGGGCCGAGCCTCACCCCGCTCTTCAGCTCCCGGCCGGCGCCGCCGACGACGGAGGGCGCCGTGCGCCCGCCCACGAGCAGAGGCGCCACGAAGACTGCCACGCTGTCGACGACCCCGGCGTCCAGGAAGGCCGCGTGGACCTCCCCGCCGCCCTCGACGAGGACGCCTCGCACCTCGCGCGCGAAGAGCTCGCCCAGGAGGAAGCCGAGATCGACGCGCCCGTCGCGCGTCGGGCATCTCACGACAGTGGCGCCCGCCGCCTCCAGGGAGCGCACCCGCCCCTCGGACACCCCGTCGCCGACCGCGACGATCGCGCGCGCCGGGTCTCCGGCAGCGATCAAGCGCGCCCCGGGGGGCGTGCGCGCCTCGGTATCGAGCGCCACGCGGTACGGCTGGCACGGCCACGGCTCGCCGAGCCGGACCGTCAGCTCAGGGTCATCGCGCAGCACGGTGGCAATCCCGACGACGATGGCGTCCGCCTCCCTCCGGAGCCGGTGGGCATGAGCCCGCGCCTCCGCGCCCGTGATCCAGCGAGAGGCGCCGTGGGTGTCGGCGATCTTGCCGTCCAGCGTCATGGCCGCTTTGAGCGTCACGTGCGGCCGTTGCTCGCGCATCGCGGTGAAGAAGACGCGGTTCTGGCGCGCGGCCTCCTCGGCGAGGAGCCCGACGCTCACCTCGATGCCCGCGTCGCGCAGGGCGTCGAACCCGCGACCGGCGACGAGCGGGTTCGGATCTGCGAGCGGCGCCACCACCCGCGACACGCCCGCCTCCATGACGGCCTGGGCGCAGGGCGGGGTTCGTCCGTGGTGGGCGCACGGTTCCAGGGTCACGTAGAGCGTCGCGCCGCGCGTGCGGGGCCCCGCGGCGCGAAGCGCCGTGATCTCGGCGTGCGGCCCGCCGGCCCGCCGATGGACTCCCTCGCCGACGACCTCCCCGCTCGGCGCCACGACGACCGCCCCCACCATGGGGTTCGGCGACGTGAGCCCCCGTCCCTGGTCGGCCAGCTCCAGCGCGCGCCGCATGAAGCGCTCGTCGTTCGACGTCATTGCACGGGCAGCAGGGCGTCGACGAACGTCTCCGCGTCGAACGTCTGGAGGTCGTCGACGCGCTCGCCGACACCGATCAGCTTGACCGGCACCTTCAGCTCGCGCACGATTCGCACGACGATGCCGCCCTTGGCGGTGCCGTCGAGCTTTGTCAGGACCACCCCGCTGAGACCGATCGTCTCGTGGAACACGCGGGCCTGCGCGAACCCGTTCTGGCCCGTCGGTGCGTCCATGACCATCAGCGACTCGTGCGGCGCGCCCGGGAGTTGCCGTTCGATCACGCGCTTGAGCTTCGCCAGCTCCGACATCAGATTTGCCTTGGTGTGCAAGCGCCCGGCCGTATCGACGATCAGCGCGTCCACCCCGCGCGCCGTCGCCGCCTTGACGGCGTCGAACACGACCGCCGCCGGGTCGGAGCCCGCCGCCTGGTGGATCACCGGGACGTCAATCCGCTCGCCCCAGCGCTGGAGCTGCTCGATCGCGGCGGCGCGGAACGTGTCCGCGGCCGCGAGAAGGACCCGCTTGCCCGATCCGCTCAGCGCGGCGGCGAGCTTCGCCGCGGTTGTCGTCTTCCCTGCGCCGTTGACCCCAAGCATCAGCACCACCGCTGGCCGGTGGTCGAGGTCGAGCGGCTGCGCCGCCGGCTGGAGGGTGTCGGCGAGGAATCGCCGAAAGAGCGGGCGGAGCTGGTCGGCACGCGTCACCGTCCCGAACATGACCTCTTCGCGCGCGCGGTTCGTGAAGTCGGCGGCGAGCGTGGCGCCCAGGTCGGCGGCGAGGAGCAACTCCTCGAGCTCCTCGTAGAGGGCGTCGTCGATGGGCCGCTCGGGCGCGAGCACCGCGGCGAGACCGCTCGCGAGGTGCTCCTGCGACCGTTTGAGCCCCTCGCGGAGCCGGTCCCGGAGCCCGGAGAGGAACGTCACTGGTCTTCCGCGGGGACGACCAGCCGCGCGATCACGGCTCCGCTCGGGCCCAGCGGCGGGAGGCGGCGGCCGTTCACCTCCAGGGTGACCCCTCCTGCGTTCCCGATGCTGAGGACGAACGGACGGTTCGAGATCCACTCGCGGATCTCGCCCGCCGGGATGTTCTCCTCGCTCATCCGTCCATCCTCCGTGCGCACTCGTATCCACGTCAACTCCGACGTGCGCGCGACCAGCCGGTACGACGAGGCGACGCCGGTCACCGCCGTGGGAGCGGCCGCGGCCGGTGCCGGCGGTGTCGGGGCCGACACCGCTGGCGTGGGCGCGGGCGGCGCAGTGTCCTGGGTGCGCGGCGTCTCGGCCGCCACACTGGGCCGCGGGGCCTCCGACTCGGAGAGCGCGCCCGGGGACTCGGACGTCCGCCGCTCGGTGCGGCGCTCTCCTCCAGGCTGGAGCGCGAGCGTCACCGCGAAGAGGGCCGCACCCAGGGCGACGAGCATAACGAAGCTCACGAGGAGCGCCCCACGACCACGGTTCTCTCGGCGGCTGCTCGACTCGGAGCGACTCTGCGATGCCCGTGGAGCCGCGGCGGGCGGTTGGGCGACCCGCGGGCTCAGCTGCCCGCCACGGTCCGCCTCATAGTAGGCGAGCGCTTCGTCAGGGGGCTCGTGAAGCGCCTGGCAATAGGCGCGGATGAACCCCCTGGTGAAAGGAGCCTCCGGAAGCGTCGCAAAATCGTCAACCTCGAGCGACTCCAGATAACGCTGCGGGACACGCGTGGAGCGAGAGATCTCGTCGAGGGCGACGCCTCGCCGCTGCCGAAGCTCGCGAAGGTACGAACCGACCGACGGCATACCTCTACTTGGCGCCGAGTCTAGCCTATTTCGTCAGCTTCTTCACCTACTTACTGAACGCTTCGCCTAGGCGTTGAGGTTGACGGAGACGAGCTTCGAGAGGCCGGGCTCCTCCATGGTGACGCCGTAGAGAATGTCGGCTGCCTCCATGGTCTTCCGGTTGTGGGTGATCACGAGGAACTGGGTCCGGTTCGTCAGCTCACGGAGCACGCGCAGGAACCGATGGATGTTGGCGTCGTCGAGGGGCGCATCGACCTCGTCGAGAACGCAGAAGGGGCTCGGCCGGAAATAGAAGATCGCGAAGAGGAGCGCCAGTCCGGTCAGCGCGCGCTCGCCACCCGAGAGCAGCGTCACGGACTGCAGGCGCTTGCCGCGGGGCTCGGCCATCAGCTCGACGCCGGTGTCGAGCGGATCGCCGCCCTCCTCAGTCTCGACGAGCCTGAGCTCGGCCCGGCCGCCCTCGAAGAGGCGCTCGAAGAGCTCCTTGAAGTGCCGGTTGATCTCCTCGAAGGCCTGCGTGAATCGCTCCTGTGCGCTCCGTGTCATGCCACGCAGCGCCTTCTCGAGATCCTTGATCGAGCCGACGAGGTCGTCGTACTGCGTCTGAAGGAACCCGAGACGCTCGTCGAGCTCACGGTACTCGTCGTCGGCGACGAGGTTCACGGGCCCGATCGCCGCCAGCTTCTCCTCGAGCTCGGTGATCCGCGCCCGCACCGTCTCGAGGTCGCCGGCCGGGTCGTGCCGAGCGGCGAGCGCCGCCTCGTCCACACCGTACGCCCGCCACGCCTCCAGCCCGAGCTCCTCACGTCTCACACGACACTCGGTCGCCCCGAGGTCGACCTCATGAATCGAGGCGACGAGCCGGCCGAGCTCACCGTCGACCGCCCGCTGGTCGGTCTCGATCGTGCGGAGCTCCTCCGCGAGCCCCTCGTGGCCCTCCGCGGCCCGCCGAACCTCGGCGTCGATCCGGTCCCGTTCGACGGCGATCTCGCGCGCGCCCGCGTCGGTGCGCTCCCGCTCCTCGGCGAGCCAGGCCTGCCGGTCGGCGAGCTGCGCCTGGCGCGCGCGAGCCTGGTCGATGCGCGTGCCGAGATCGCGCTCGATGTCGTCCATCCGCGTGAGCTCCCGACCCAGCGCCTCCACGCGCTCGGTGGTGGACGCGAGGGCCACACGACACGCCGTCGTCTCCGCCACCAGCTCCGTTTCCCGCGCCTGGGCGGTCTCGATCGCCTCTCGGAGCCGCGTCATCCGGGCCTCGTGCGCGGTCTCGGCATCGCGAAGAAGACCGATACGCTGCTCGAGCTGAGCGAGCGTCGCCTCGGTCTCCTCGGCCTCCAGCGTGACCTGCCGCGCCTCGGCCTGGATCGTCTCGCGGTACCGATGGACCCGCTCGTGCTCCCGTGCCGCCTGCTCGAGGTCCTTTTCACCGGCGAGACGCTCCGCTTCCCGCGCGTGGAGCGTCCGCTCGATCCCCGCGACCTGCTCGCGGACGGCTGACACCTCGGTCCCGAGCCGCGCCACCTGGCCCTGCGTCTCGTCCACGCCCGTCGAGACACGCCCCACCTCGTCTTCGAGCTCGCGCACCCGGCGCTTGCGCGCGAGCAACGAGTGCTCGACCTCGGCTGCCGGCGCCTGGCCGCCACCGTGGAGCCGTCCGGTCGGGCCGAGCACCTCGCCAGCCGGCGTGACGTACGTCGCCACGACTCCGTTCCGCCGCCACAATGCCTCCGCCTGGTCGAGGTGCTCGACGATCGCCACCTGTCCCAGGAGGTGGTGGACGAGGCTCAGGCTCGACGCGGCCACGCTCCGCGCCACCCAGCGAACACCGTTCGCGTCCGGCTGTGGCCCGGGCGGCGGGGGCAGGTGCTCGAGCGGAAGGAACGTAGCGGCGCCCAGTGAATGCGCCCTGAGGTACTCGACCGCCGCACGCGCGTGCTCGAACCGCTCGACCACCACCCACTGGAGGCGCTCGCCCAGAACCGCCTCGATCGCGCGCTCCATGCCGGCCGGCACCTCGAGGAGATCCGCCACCGTCCCCACGACGCCCGCCAGCGCCGCCGCGCGCCCCTGGTCGAACACGGCGCGCACGCCCGCGCCGTAGCCCTCGCGGGCGCGTTCGAGCGCTGCGAGCGCGTCGAGGCTCGACCGGTGGGCAGCCAGCGCAACCCGCGCGTTCGCCAGCGCGGCCTCCGCCTCGGCCAGGCGCCGCTCGTCCGCCGCCAGTCGCGTCGCCAGTCGGTCGCGCTCACTCGCGAGCTCGCCGAGCTCCGTACGTGTCACGTCACGCGCCTGGGCGAGGCTCGCGCGAAGCGCGTCGATCCCCGCCGCCTCGGCCTCCGCCTGGCCGAGCTCGACCGCGAGTCGCTCCGCGCGCCGGCGGAGCTGCGCCTCACGCTCTCGCAGCTCCCCCGCGTGCCGCATGAGGTCGATGCGCTCCGCAGCGACCCGGACGTGCTCGAGCCGCGCCGCCTCGGCGCGGTCGCGCTCCGCGGCCAGGGCCTCGCGGTGGCGCTCAAGGTCGGCGGCGAGCGCGTCGGCCGTTCGCGCGCCCTCCGCGGCGAGCCGTGAGGCGTCGGCGAGCGCCTGCCGGCCGGCCTCGCGCTCACCGACGATGGCCGCGAGCCGATCCGCCGTCGCGCGGATCTCCTCGTCGAGCCGGACCGCCTCCTCGCCGAGCTCCCGGAGCTGGAGGCCCATCTGCTCGCGCCGCTCGAGCAGCCGCTCGAGCTCGCCCTGCACCTTCTGGACCGACTGGCGGAGGTCCGAGAGCCGGTGGTCGCTCTCCTGGAGCCGCTCGCGCTGCTGCGCCTCCTGCGCCGCGAGCTGGGCGGAGCGCGTCCGGAGCGCCTGCTCCCGGTCGCGCAGAGGGCCGAGCTCCGCGGCCAGCCGCTCGCCTTCGGCGACGCGCGCCATGTACTCGGCCGCGACGACCACGAGCGAGAGGTCGCGCTTGGTCGTCTGGAGCGCCTTGTACTGCTGCGCCTTCTTCGCCTGCCGCTCGAGCGAGGCGAGCTGGCGTTTGACCTCGTCCATGACGTCGCGCACGCGGACGAGGTTCTGCCGGGCCGCGTCGAGCTTGCCCTGGGTCTCGTTACGCTGCTGCTTGTAGCGCGCGATGCCCGCCGCCTCCTCGATGAAGACGCGCCGCTCGTGCGGCTTCGCCGTCAGGACGTGGTTGAGCTTGTCCTGGTCCATGACAGAGTAGGCGCGCGGGTTCGCGCCGGTGCCGGCGAAGAGGTCGAGGATGTCGCGCAGACGTGCGGCGCCCCCGTTGAGGAGATACTCGCTCTCACCCGTCCGGTAGAGCCGCCGCGCGACCGACACTTCGGCCCACGGCACCGACAGCGTGCCGTCGTTGCGGAAGGTCAACTCGACTTCGGCGAGCCCGACCGGCTTTCGCGACTGCGAGCCGTGGAAGATCAGGTCTTCCATGCGCTGGCCGCGGAGCGACTTCGCGCTCTGCTCGCCGAGCGCCCAGCGCACGGCCTCGCCTACATTCGACTTTCCGCATCCGTTCGGCCCGACGATGCCCGTGATGCCGGGCAGGATCCGCACCACGGTCTTGTCGCCGAACGACTTGAACCCGTGCAGCGCGATGGACTCAAGACGCATGAGGTTTTTCTATCACGGACGGGCTCTTACACCCAAAAGAATTGTACCAGCGGTAGGGGCCGGCGGCTCCCCGGGCCCCAGATGTCGAGGCTCAGCCCTTCAGGCGCCCTGCTTCAGGTAGCAGCACTTCTTGTA
>Ga0066669_10000541_pt1 | contig 12373 bp, 4 predicted proteins | sample GraSoiAngelo_118_FD_133940 | JGI IMG/M metagenome (GOLD analysis project Ga0066669, IMG submission 133940) | Grasslands soil microbial communities from the Angelo Coastal Reserve, California, USA - 14_0919_02_20cm | ecosystem: Environmental > Terrestrial > Soil > Grasslands | place: USA...
GCAGGAGTAGTCCGTTTGCACATCAGTACGGCGCAAGTGGCAGAAGGGTACGCACGCACCATGATTCGTGCCAGCTTCCGCGGCTACGGCCAAAACGCGGATCAGTTTGCGCTGCCGCGGGAATACTGGGATTTGGAATCCAACAACAACCTCGAGACGTCCATCACTTCTGCCCTGCAGGCCCATTTCAAGGCTTCGCAATAGGAGTTGGACGGCGCAGCGTCAAGAGCTTGGGCACGCAGAAAACCTGCTATTATCCTGCGGGCTTCTCCGGCGATGTGGGGCGGTTTGTTTTCGTTTTGCAGCCAGCCGCGGGTCTGCCACTTTTACATCCGCCAATGGATCCTGCCACAGAACTGCTCGGGAAGCACCGGCGGGCTGAAATAGTACCCTTGCGCCTCGTCACATTGGTGAGCCTGAAGAAACACTAGGCAAAAGAGCAGGCACAAAAAGAAAAACGGGAGCAGAGCTCCCGCACTCCAAACTTAGTTTTCTATAACGTCAGTTATAGCGGAAACTGAGGGAAAGTCAGGAGAGACTTCGGAGTTTCGGAGTTCCGTCAACCCTCACTAGAAGTGTGCCCTTTCCTACTCGAGTAGCAGCGTCCCTTCGCGAGCTGGGAAGGGGCGTTGCGTGGTAACAACGTGGGGGATAGAATGCCGGGAAGGCCGGAAATCAGGCGTGGGATTGACAGTCAAGACGCGAAATTGGTTCCCATGATGAATTGTTCGCCTAGACTCCCCCTCGCGACCGTACCAATCAAGGATCATTCTCGCTTGGTGTTCATCGCCCTGACGGTTCTGCTGCTGAGTTTGCCTAGCGCGACTGCGTTAGGACAGGGCACGTCCGCGCAGCGGCGGGATGCCATGACGGTCGAGGGCACCGTACGGAACTCGGCGGGTGAGCCCGTTGCAGATGCAACTGTGCTCCTTGAAGGGAAAGATCATTCCAATTTCGCGGAAATGAAGACCAGAGCGGACGGGATATTCGTCTTTTCCGTTTTTGATCCTGGCACATACATCTTGAGGGTGGAAAAATCTGGATGGCGCAATAGCGTTTCGAGTTCCCTGGCTATGTCGGAAGGAGCCAAGAAGCATGTCGATTTGGTTCTCGAATCTTTGGCTCATCCCGATTCTTCGGGCGAATCTCGCGCTTCCGGCTCCGCGCCCGCGGCGATGGAATTTGATGACAAACCGAATTTCACGGTGGCGGGTGTCACCGATTGGAACAATACGGGCATCCATGGGTCGGACGCTAGTCAACGAACAAGCGAGGCACTGGTCAAGGAAACACTTGCGCTGAAATCTGGCGAGCACGCTGAAACGTCAGCGGGCGCTTCGAATGCAGGCATTACGCCCGTTAACTCGAGCGAGACTGAAGAGGAACTGCGCGAAGCGCGCGAGCATGCCAAGAAAATGCTTGCGATCGCGGACAAAGCGGATGCGCATCGATTGTTGGGGGAGCTGGACGAGCGATTGGGCGATCCGTTGGAAGCCGTTCAGGAATATGAACGGGCAGCCCGCCTGGACCCGAGCGAACAGAATTATTTCGAATGGGGTACGGAGCTGCTTCTGCACCGCGCGGACCAACCGGCGGTGGAAGTATTTACGAAAGGATCCCGCGCGCATCCAGATTCGGCGAGAATGCTGGCAGGCCTTGGCGCTGCGCTTTACGCTGACGGCAAATCCGAGGACGCGGCTCGCAGGCTCTGCGAAGCCGCTGACTTGAAACCGGCTGACCCCGCTCCGTACCTGTTCCTCGGAAAAATGGAGAAGGCCGCGCCGGCGCTGCTCCCCTGCAGCGAGCAAAAGCTGGCGCAGTTTGTGCGTGACCAGCCCGGGAATGCGCTGGGCAACTATTATTACGGAATCGTTTTGTGGAAGCGCGACCGCGGATCGGAGAATTCAGCAGGTTTGCAACAGGCCGAAGCGCTGCTTGAAAAAGCCGTGGCCATCGATCCCAAGTTCGGCGAGGCTTATTTGCAGCTAGGGATTTTGCATTCCGGGCGGGGCGGATTCACGCAAGCTATTCGCGAGTACAAAAAGGCTATTGAAGTGAGTCCACAGCTCGGCGAACCTCATTACCGGCTGGGTTTGGCCTACCGACGGATGGGCGAAGAATCGAAAGCCGAGCAGGAATTTCAGGAGTACGAGCAGATGGAGAAAGCCGAAACTGCCGCAATCGAAAGTCGGCGGCGTGAACTTCGACAATTCCTGATTATTCTACAGGACCAGCCGGCAGGCCCTGCGCCGCGTTGATCGCCAGAACAATTCATTTGGGCTTCGGGCTGACGGGCGCGACCATTCCGCTGCCCTCGCGAATGGTCAGTATCTGGTTGGCCTTTACCTGCCTGAACTGTTCCACCTTTTGCGTGGTCGGCCATTTCACTTCGATGAGATCCACGATTTGCGCTTTCCCGAGGCCGAAGTGCAAGCGTAAGTCGCTTTGCGACATGACGCTTGTGCCACTGTGGACTTCATCCATCTGGGCATGCTTGGCGGTGACCACGCGGACGCGGGCGCCGATGGCAGTGCGATTGCACTTTGTTCCGATCAGTTTGATCTTGATCCAATTCTGCTGGTTACCGCCGTCGTTGCGCAGAAGAGAAGGCGGGTCGTTCATATTTAGAACCAGCGCGTCGATGTCGCCGTCGTTATCATAATCGCCGAACGCAGCGCCGCGGCTGGAGAAACGCTCGCTGATGCCGGGTCCCATCTCAGACGAAACGTCTTTGAATCGCCCATCACCCAGGTTCTTGTACACCAGACGCGGGTTCTTGTAGGTCTGGCCGGTATCGTGCCCCTCAATCTCCGGGTAGACATGTCCATTGATCTGCAGGATATCCGGCCAGCCATCGTTATCGAAATCAATAAAACCGCAGCCCCACGCGACATACTGATTGTGGATGCCGATCCCCGACGAGAACGTCACATCGCTGAATGTTCCATCTCTGTTGTTGTGGTAGAGGTTGCAAGTATCGTCCGCGAAGTTCGTCTTGAAAATGTCAAACGAGCCGTCACAGTCGTAATCGGCCACCGCCACGCCCATCCCTGCTTGCTCGTGGCCATTCTCGCTATAGGCGCAGCCGGCTATCACCGCGACATCGGTGAAAGTGCCGTCGTGGTTGTTGTGGAACAGGATGCTGGGTTGCGAGTCCACGGCCACATAAATATCCGGCCATCCGTCGTTATCGAAATCATAAGAGACCGCGGTAATGGAATACCGGGGACCGGGCTTCAGGATGCCCGACTTCTCGGAGACGTCAGTAAAAGTTCCATCTCCGTTGTTGTGATAAAGAACGTTTGTATCGCCTGGTAAACCGCGCGGGCCGCACATTACGGGGATCCCTTTCCACTGGCACTGGGGGGGATCACTCTTGGAGGGAGTTTTTTCCGGATCGAGCTTTATGTAGTTGCATACGAAAAGATCCAAGCGCCCATCACGGTCGTAGTCGAGCCAAGTGCAGCCGGCCCCCCAGCGGATCTGTTCGTCGTAGACGCCGGCTTTGCGAGTGACCTCCGTAAACGTGCCGTCGGCGTTGTTGTGAAACAGAATGTTGTGCCCCCAAAAGCAGCAGAAGAGATCGTCCCAGCCGTCGTTGTCGTAGTCGCCCACGCAGACGCCCGTCTGCCAGCCAGTGCGACCTAAGCCGGATTTTTCCGTGACATCGGTGAAGGTCCCGTCGCGGTTGTTTTTATACAGGTGCGAGGTTGGAGGTTTCCCGGGGGGCCAATTAGCATCGAAGCGCGTTCCGTTCGTTAAATAAATGTCTAGCCATCCGTCGTGGTCATAATCGAAAAAAGCCAGCCCGCTTCCCTTCGCTTCAATGATGTACTTCTTGTGGTCGGCACCGCCCCACACATTGGGGGCGACTAGGCCGGCCTCGCGGGCGGCGTCCACGAACACGACTGGAGAGGCCGCCGTTGGATTCGAGATAGACGGATTCGAAACGGGCGCCGCTTCGAGCAGCGCCGAACTCCTCCATTTCCAGAGCGGAATTGTGAGCGCGTCCAAGAGCGTGCTGCCGAGAACGACGAGGGATGAGCCGAGGAAACGCCGCCGCAGGAGATTCATAGCCTATGATCGCCGAGAACGAAGTTCGCCACGCTGGAAATTCGCGAGTGAACCGATCCGTTTGTCACGTGTGCGGCTCCATTTCTCTTTCATCGGCTCGGTACCTTTGGAAAGTTGCGCGGCACAATTCCGGTGCCCTCCTTGACGGCGATAATCCGGTCGATTGGCACATTCGTTAGCCGATCCACCTGCCCGCTCGGCCAAGTGATTTCCAGAGACTCGATCTTGGTGCGTTTCCCCAAACCAAAATGAATCCGGGGATCACTCGCCGACATATAGCTCATGCCGCCCTTTGACTGTTCAACGTGCGCGACCCCTTCGGAGGTTAGCTTCAGCGAAGAGCCGATCCCATCGCGGTTGGAGCGTGCACCGATCAGCAGGACTTCCAGCCAGTGATTGGCGTTCCCGCCATCGTTGCGCAGAAGCTCCGGATAGTCCCCGCGATTATTGATGGCGACGTCGATGTCGCCGTCATTGTCGAAATCAGCGGTGGCCAGGCCGCGGCCGGCGATGGGGCGCATGAAATCCGGACCCAAAGAGTCTGACACTTTTTCGAACTGGCCTTTTCCCAAATTCCTGAACATCAGCAAGAGTTCCTTGTAAGACACTTCGCTGTGATAGAGATGAATGTTGTCCAGCATGGCGCCGTTCAATTGCAGGATATCGGGCCAGCCGTCATTGTCATAGTCCAGGAACTTCATGGAGACGCCGCTCAGCAGGATGGCCTTGTTCCCTATCCCGGAGCGATAGGTGTAGTCATCGAAGGTTCCATCCCGGTTGTTGTGGTAAAGGCGATTCAATTCGAAATCAAGGTGCGTGACGTACACATCCTGCCAGCCGTCGCCGTCCACGTCCGCGGCATCGATGCCCATTCCCGCCTCATAGCGGCCGTCCTCGCTGGCCGCCAAACCGGAAACGAAGGAAACATCCTGAAAGGTGTCGTCATGCTTATTGATGAAAAGAAAATTCGGCCAAGTGTCGTTGGCGATAGCGATGTCCGGCCAGCCGTCGTTATTGAAATCTGCCAGGACCACACCCATGCCCTTCGATTCGGGCTTGCCAACACCGGACGCATCGCTGACGTCGGTGAAAGTTCCGTCATGATTGTTGTGGTAGAGCTTGGTCTTCTGCCCTTTGTAGTTGCCCGGATTGCAGTAAGAACGATAGCCTGGCCGGCGTTCGCCGCACCACAGGTTCGTCTTCGGCGTCCACTCGATGTAATCGGTGACGACCAGGTCGAGCCAGCCATCCTTATCGTAGTCAAACCATCCTGCGCTGGTTGACCATCCGCCTTCGTCCGCGACACCGGCCTTGGTGGTGACGTCGGTGAACGTTCCATCGCTGTTATTGTGATAAAGGATGGCGCGGCCATAGCCGGTCACGTACATATCGGGGTAGCCGTCATTGTCGAAGTCCGCGATGGCAACACCCTGGCCGTAATGCCCCTCTCCGCCCACGCCAGCTTTTTCGGTGACGTCGGTAAACGTTCCGTCACCATTATTGTGGTAAAGCGCCGAGCGCAAGGGATGCGCTGGTTTGTAAATGTCAGTAGCGGCCGATTGGACAAAGTAGAGATCCATCAGGCCGTCCTGGTCATAGTCGATCCAGCCGACGCCGGTGCCCATGGTTTCGAGGTAATACTTTTCTTCTGTTTGCGTGGCATCCTGACGAAATGTGATTCCGGCCGATTGTCGAACGTCGGTGTAACGGACGGTTATCCGGGAATCCTGCGCTTTGGGAGTCTGCCGAGCGAGGGTCTTCTGATGAACGGTTATACCAATCACGGTGCTTAACGTCAGGATTGCGCTGCACGCGGCTCTGAGATGGAGTCCTCTACCCAGGTTCGATTTTTTTTCCATTCGCCGATTACCGATGTGCGATTGCAGGTAAGAAGCTGATGCGGAAGCACGTATATTGCGCTACTGCGGTTACCACGAATGCCGTTACCGCCATCGCGGGAGACAGAGAGGACTTGAGTCGAGTGAATATTGCAATGCCGGTCACCGACGCCGCTCCCACGATGATGGTCATTGCAATTTCGAAAGGTGAGAAATGTCCGCTAATGATGCTAGAGATACCGAGCACGTATAGCCAAATGAACACCATTAAGGTCAACCAGAATAGAAAAAGCGGGAGCCCGATCCAGCCAGCCAAACGGGCACGGCGGAGGCCAAACACAATACCTATCCAGAGCGGAAGGGTCTGCACGACGTAGCACAACACTAGGCCGGCGGGAAAACCCACGCCCGCCACTAGAGAAACAATGATGGCAAAGCAGCAGAGCGCGATTGCAATTGATTCTTTCCCGAGGGGATGTGCTTCGGAACTCATCGAAAATATTTCAGTCGGCCCGCACATTCTAACGCGGGCAATCAAGCTGCTCAACCAGAAGTTTTCTTATCCGCTCAGAGTGTGCGGTCAGCAAGCGACAGCGCCAGTTGAAGTAACTGCTGCCTGGCAACCATGGGCATGGGTTCACGAAGCGAAGACGGCGCCGCCGGGGCTTTGGCCAGGGCTTCTTCAATTCGATGCACATCCAGTCCACCGGCTGCGTTGCTGCCCTTGAAGCGATTCAGCACTTCCCGGGCTTTGGTGATTTCTCCTGTTTGATAATAAAAAGCGCCCAAGGTGGAATAACTACCGGGCCACTCCGGCAAAAGGTCCACGGCGCGCTCGAGGTTCTGCGCAGCTTGCGGGGTCTTCCCTTCCAGGGCCGAGACGATTCCCAATCCCCAGAGGATTTTTCCGGAGCTGGGAATTCGCGCCAGCCCCTTGCGCAGCGTTTCTTCGGCTCCGCTGATGTTATTTTCGCGGAGCTCGACGAGAGTAAGGGAGAGGTAATATTGGTCATTGTCAGGATTGCGTTTGATGGCTTCACGGAAAATTTCTTCAGCCCGGGCTGTGTCACCAAGATGGGCCTGGATGTCACCGAGCAGCGCCAGGAAAGCATCGTCCTGCTGGCCCGTCGCCGAAACTTGCCGCGAAGCTTCGAGCGCTTGGGAATAGAGGCCGCGGCGGAAGTAAGCATCGGTCAAATCAAATTTCACGTCGTCGGAATCGGGATTGGCGCGCAGGGCTGTCTGGAAATGCTGGATGGCGTCGTCGTACAAACGGAAACGCGCCAGCAGTACACCGACGCCGGTCTGGGTGCGGTAGTCGCCCGCGCTGAGCTGGTCAAGTTGCGCGATGACCTTTCGGCCTTCGTCGGGCTTGCCCAGTTTCAGATAAGCTTCGGCCAGCAGGTAGAGGTCTTGCGGTTGGTCCGGATGTTTCTGGATCTGCTCCGTCAGCTCGGTCAAATCCAGCTGCGTCCGGTCCTGAGGCGAGAGATTGGAACGATTATCAAGATAATCGAAAAGATGTTGATAGGGATACGGACCCGCCGAAGCATCTTTGGAGAGAGTCTGAAAGACATTCAAATCCCTCTGTGCGGCGTTCATTTGATGGAGGCCCCTCTCGACCATGGCAAGTTTGTAGTAGCCTGAAGCGGCATTGCGGCTGACTTTGACGTATCTTCTGAGAAATTGCGCGGCTTCCTCCAATCTCTTGTTCGTGATTCGTAAATTAGCCAATTCCAACAGCGCTTCGGAAAAATCAGGGTTCGCCCGAAGCGCCCGCTGAAACAGCTCCTCGGCCCGTGCGTGATTTCCCTGGTGCTCTTCAATATAGCCCATGTTAAAAAGGCAGGAAGCGTTGTGTGGATCTTGCTTGAGACCTTCCTGAAAATATTTCCTGGCTTCATCGAACCGCCCCAGATGGCGGTAAGAGAGTCCCAAGAAAGTGTAAGATCGTGCTGAGGGGTCCAATTGGATCAGGTTCTTGAACTCTTCGATGGCCTTTTCCGCCTTGCCCGACATGAAATAGCTCTCACCCAGCGCGGCGTGGAGATCAGCGCGTTGCGGCGCGATTTTCAAGCCTGATTCGAGGAGCTGAATGGCATCTTCGAAATAATTCTGGGACATGCTTACCCGGGCCAAGAGAAAAATGATGTCCGTATTCTGAGGGGCCAGCTTGTGAGCACGCACCAGCAAATCCAGAGCATCTACAGCCCTAGTCTGATCCGCATTGACCTGCGCCAGCAAGTAGAGGGTTTCCGGTGAATCAGGTTTCAGTTTCAGAGCTCGATTCAGCGCCGGTTCGGCTTTCGTGTATTCGCCGCCGCGAAGATAGGCCTGTCCAAGGTTGAAGAGAATCTCGAAAGTTTCTGGCCGTAGTGCGTTGGCCTTTTCCAGTTCAAGTTGGGCTGCACGGTACTGCTTCTCAGAAGCCAGCAACACACCCAGAGTGAAATGCAGCTGGACGTCATCCTTATTTTGAGCGGAAAGCTCCGTTGCCACCTTTAGCCCGTCGGCGGGCCTGCGGGCCTGGAGGCAGGCGCGAATGAGGTTGAATCGCGTTTCGACGTTCGAAGGGCGCACACGCTGAAAGTGGATGATGGCTTCGGCAGGCCTACCCTTGGCCATCAAGACCAGGCCCAGGTTGTAGTTTCCATCGCGATTCCCGGGGTCGAGCCGCAAGACTGTCCCGAACTCTTTCTCCGCGAGGTTGAGCTTTTCCTGGGCAACATATACGTTCCCGAGATTGTTACGAGTTCTGGTTGAGTTTGGTTCGAGCTTCAGCGCATGCTGGAACGCCTCCAGTGCTGTCGCATAGTCCTTTTGGTCGCTGTAGATAATCCCCAATAAATTGTAACCTTCCACGCTTGAGGGATTCCGTTTGAGCTCTTCCTCAATTTTCTCTTTGGCCTGATCGACCAAACCTCGGCGAATCAGTTCCTCCGCTTCCCGGAATTGCGGCTGGATCTTCGAAGATTGCTGAGCATTTTTCTTGCTTGGGACGGATTGCTGCGCTGCAGATACTCTGGGAAATAGGAGAATCAAGGCCAGCGCAAAGATTCCGCGCAACTTCGGCCGGCTGCCCGCGATCCTGGATGGATGCTGAAATGAAGAGCCGATATTCATCCCCTGTCTGCCTCCGCGTGCGCTCTCATCGCAGGTCTCGCAAAGTCACTGTAGCATTTCCAGTTCTTTCTGGGCCACCGCGTGCTGCGGTTGTTTGTGCAGCAGTGCCAGCAACACCTCTTTGGCTTTTTGCTTTTCCTCCAAAATCACGTACAGACGGGCCAGATTGAGATAGGCCTGGTCAAAGTTCGGGGCAACGCGGATGCAGGTCTTGAATCTCTCCTCTGCGTCGGAGTTTCGCCGCTCACGCACAAAGAGCACACCCAGGTTGTTGAGCGCGTCGGGATAGTCAGGGCGCAAATTCACCGCTCTTTCCAAATAGTGCGCGGCCTGTTCGAGCTTCTCCTGCCGGGCGTAGAGCATGCCGAGGCTGTAGTTGACCTCCGGATCATCCGGTGTAATTTCAAGCGCACGACCCAACAGTTTTTTCGCTTCTTCAAAGTCTCCCTGTCGCCGGTAGATGTTTCCGAGGTTCGCGAGCGCGATGGCATAGCTCGGCCTTAAGAGCAGAGACTGTTTGAAATTGCGAACGGCCTGGTCCGTCTGACCTTCCTGGGCGGCCACCATTCCAAGATTGTTCCACGCTTCAGGATAGTTCGGACGGAGCTTCACCGCCTGCTCGAGGTATTGGCGGGCGTCCTGGGAAGCGTTTCTCCGGAGATAGAGCGTTCCCAGATTGTAATAGGCCTCGGGATCTTGCGGCTTGGCGGCGATAACCTGTTTGAAGGACGCCGCCGCCTGCTCCAGATAGCCGCGCTGAAACATCGCCACCCCGTAAGTGAAGTCGTTCCGTTGGAACACGTCCTGGTAGAGCACTCCGCCCAAAGGAAGCGCTCTCCGTATCTGCTCGGCTTGCGTACCCGGGACCGATCTCAGGTCTTCCACCAGCCGTTCGGGATGCACCGGCCCCTGGTAAACCTTTATGATCATGCCGTCCTTATCGAGGAGGAGAGAAACCGGAATGGGCAGATCCCGGCGACGGTCGAACAGGTAACGATAAATGATGTTGTAGATGCCGGCCACATCCTGGGAGGCGAGAAGGTTGGGGAAGGAGAGCCCTTCTTTGGCAGCGAATGATCTCACAGTTTGTGCATCGCCAGGGTCATCGACGTTTATGCCAAGGATCCGAAGGCCGCCGGCGGTGAGAGTTACCTGGTATTGCTGAAGAAGTCGCAATTGTTTCCGGCAGGACGGCAAAGCAGTCGCCCAAAAGCCGAGAAGCAATGCGCTGCCTCGGAACGACTGCAAATCCCGCATCTTGCCAGCGAGGTCGGGCAAGGAAAACTCCGGCGCGCTCAGAGGCTCGATAAGCCATGTCTCCACAGACGAGGGCAAGAGTTCTGGCTTCAGAGGTTCGCCCGCCCGCGCATAAGAAGGAGGTGAAGCCGCAAATGGCTTGGCCAGAAAATCTTCGGAGCCTTCCTGAAGTTCGATTCGGTGGTTCAGAGGTAAGTGCCCGAAGACCTGCGTTAGGCCGCTGGGCCAGCGGATCGAAGCGTGGACCGTTCCTTGGGCTTTCCCAACACCAAAGAAAAGTTCCTTGCTGTGCTGCGATAGAAATCCGGAACCGGCCTGTAGATATTTCGTCTGGCGATGTGCTTCGGCTTCGACGGTTATCGCGGCCCCGATCGCGTCGCGATTACTTTTCCGCCCGCGCAAGCGGAATGCGATCGAATTGCCAAGATCCTTCATCGCGTTGCGCAAAATCCGGAGTTGCGGCGCGTTTCGATTTTTCAGGACGACTTCCAATCGCCCGTCCTGGTCCAGGTCGGCGAGTGCAAACGAGCGGCCGTCCTCAAGAAAGTCCAATCCAACTGTGCCAGAGACTTCCGAGAACGTGCCGTCGTGATTATTCAGGTAGAAAACATTTCTTTCGCGGCCGCTCCAGGAGTTGTCCGACCGGATCAGCTCATTGATGGCGTTCCATCCCTGCTCATACTTCAACAACGGAGTTGCATTCTGGGGCGATTTCGCCACCAGTTGTCGCCAAAAGAAGCTCGAAAGGTCGCCCTTCTCGCTCCCTGAAGTGTCGGGCCCAGAAATATAGCCGTTCGCAACGTAAAGGTCCGAGTAGCCGTCGTGGTCGAAATCCCAGGCGTCCGAGCACCAGGCCCAGCGACCCATCTCTACCCCCGCTTGGCTGCTTACGTTTTGAAACTTGCCATTTCCCTGATTTCGATACAGCGAATTGCCACGCGCGTGATGACGATAAAGCGCGCGGATATTTTCAGGATCTTTTTCATGAAAGCGATCTTCATCTGAAACTCGAAGTCCAGCGGCGGACCACATAGCAGCACTGTAGATATCCAGTCTTCCGTCGTTGTCGAAATCGAACCAGCAGGCGCTCATTCCCGCGCCAACCTCCTCGACGCCCACTTCGGTAGAGACGACGGTAAATTTTCCGTTGCCATTGTTGCGGTAGAGATTGTTTCGCCCAAAGTCGTTGGCCACATAAAGGTTCGGGGAACCGTCAGAGTTGTAGTCGCCCCAGGCGCACGCAAAGCTGTAACGGTCGTTATCCACGTTCAGTCCCGCCGTCTCAGTTCGATCCTGGAAGGTTCCGTTCCCTTCGTTGTGAAGCAGAAAGTTCGGCGGGCCATTGCGCGCGTCAAAATAAGGAGTGGGATAGTGATATTGATCGAGGCCCACATAATAGCTGTAGAGGCAAAAATAAATGTCCAGAAGTCCATCGCCATCATAGTCAGCGATGGCAGCGTGCGTGAAAGTTCCCTGGGGAGGCCGTAGAAAGTTGAAGGCATCGCGTTTGAGTAGGAACTTTCCGTTCCCTTGGTTCAAGAAGAGCAGCGGGCCGCTGCCGCAAACCACCAGGAGGTCCTGAAGCCCCTTATTTTCGAAATCCGCGAACAGAGCGCAAGCCGTGCCGTCCAGCACGCCCACTCCGGACTCTTCAGTCACATCTTCGAATGTCCCATCACCGCGATTGCGATAGAGCCGGTTGGGAAGTCCCGGAGGTTGGCAGACATATATGTCATCCAGTCCATCGTTGTCGAAATCTCCCGCCGCCAAGCCATTGTTGCCGTAAACGTCGATCCCGCACGCCCCGTCGAGAACCGTGCGCCAATAATCGACTCCGTGAAGCAACTGATTCTTGTACGATTCCGTTTGGCCTAGAGCCTGGGAAGTAATGTCGATGAAAACCGGCTCGCGAGACCGGCTGAGGGTTTCCTCCGCCGCCGCCCATCGGAGGACTCGCCATGCGTTTGCTTCATCGCACGCCCACTGAGTCAGCCAATGTCCGCACCGCTCCTCGCGCCCATTGCCCGTCCGCTTGCCGACAAAAACATACCGGGTAGCGAGTCTGGCTGCGGGCCGGCGAC